>Ga0207684_10006224_pt1 | contig 10898 bp, 10 predicted proteins | sample KBSK5501metaG_FD_184342 | JGI IMG/M metagenome (GOLD analysis project Ga0207684, IMG submission 184342) | Corn, switchgrass and miscanthus rhizosphere microbial communities from Kellogg Biological Station, Michigan, USA - KBS K5-50-1 metaG... | ecosystem: Host-associated > Plants > Roots >... | reverse complement strand
GACAGCGCCCAAGCATGCTGAGCATGCCTCTGAGGCAGAGCTGTCCCGGCTCAAGGGCGCGGTGCTGCAATCTGGCAGCGAGCAGCGCACCTCTGACGTACCATCCGAGTGCTCTGGCCTGGTGACGATAGCAGCCCCGGGACGTTCACACGTCCCGTCAGCCTGCATAGCTGCCTGTGCATGGCCACGTTCACCACAGGGACAGCGATATGACCTCAGCTGTACAGCATACCAAAGTGGTCGACCTGCCCGTACTCTGGCTGGTCCCTGCTGTACCATGCTGCTGGGGGACATGGACGCCAACGTCATCAAGATCGAGGAGCCGGAACGGGGGGGCGAAACGCGCTCCTGGCCCCCCTGGCTCGGGGTCGGGGAGAGCGAGCCTCTGGCGGCGGACAGGACACAGAGAGGCCGCTCCTGTGACTTTGTCGCGGTGGTGGATCAAGCGATTGCCCTTCTGCGCCAGCGGGGCCGCGGGACGTATCGGCCCCTACAAGCTGTCCGCCTATGTCTTGGGGACCAGGCGTCCCATAGCCACCCTTGCACCTGCCGGTGGCTCTGCCAGCGCACCGCCACCGACTGCCAGAGCATCTGCGGGAGGGGGAGCCCACCCAATCCTTGGGGGCGTGCATCATGCATACTGGCTCGTAGAGAAGTATGGGGGGCGACACCCCCTGCCAGTCAGATGAACAGAAATTGCGAGGAGCTTGGGAGTCTCATGCCATCTTCACCACTGGAACAGCGCGTCGCCACCTTGGAGGCGGAAGTCGCCACGTTGAAACGGAAGCTCGAAGAGCGGGAGACCAGCACACCGTGGTGGGAACAGATCGTGGGGACGTTTGAAAACGATCCCATCTACGACCACGCCATGCGACTTGGGCAGCAATACCGCCAATCGGTCCGGCCCAAGTCCTCGCTACGACATCAACAATAGCCGCCCCATTATGGTTGTCTTAGATACGGATCATATGAGCGTGCTAGAGCGGCGTGACCAGCCCGGGGCTGTGGCCTTGCGCGCGCGTTTGGCCTCCTTACTCGCTGCAGAGGTGGTGACGACGATCAGCAGTTATGAAGAGCAGATGCGGGGCTGGATGGCGTATCTGGCACAGACGCGGTCGGTGGCGCAGCGGGTCGCAGCCTATCGGCGCCTGCTGCAGCATCTGGACAACTACCGACGGATCCCGGTCTTGGGTTTCGATGAAGCCGCGGCGGTGGTCTTCCAGCGGCTCCGGCGTGCGCGCCTGCGAATCGGCACCATGGACGTGAAGATTGCGGCCATTGTGCTCTCCCGTGAGGCAATCCTGCTCTCGCGGAATCTCGCAGATTTTCGCCAGGTAGCAGGCTTGCAGGTCGAGGACTGGACCGTAGAACGGTGAGCAGGCGTGGGCGCTGCGGCTCCTCGGCGAGATCCAGGCGCACCGCCATCACGATGTACCGGTCGATGGACATGACGTTCTGGCTGCCCCAGACGGAGGCAGTGCTGGCACAGGCGACAGCGTGATGACCCTCGCGAGGGCCATCCGGCCTCGCCGTGTGACACTTCGCCCAACAGTGTCACAGGTGCAGGAGGTGATGGCACGGTTTGCCTGATGGACCACTGCCTGCCACAGACGGCCGCCGATAACCAGTGATACCCGCTGCGAGGCGCACGTCGCCTCCGAGCCGGCCAGGAGACGCTGCCTGGCCGGTCGTGGGTGCGGGTCTGCGCCCTGCGCGGGCCCGTGCCTGGGCTTGACACCGTGGCCCCTCCACCGCAATAATGTGGGACGGTTCAGCGACACAGCGCAGAGAGGAGACCGGCCATGACACAAGCAGCCACGTACACGCTGGAGACGTTCGTGGAGGACGTGCGACAGATCTTCGCGACGACCAAGGACCCACGGACGCAGGCCCAGGAGGTCGCCCGGCAGATGCAGGAGTTACTGGTGCGCCCTGGTGGCTGGAGGAGCGGATTTCGCTGCCAGCCGAGGGCGGGTTTGGCCGCCATGATCTCCACCACGACGCCGAGTACGGGCATCCAGAGGGCGGGTTCCTCTTGATGTGCGGCATCCAGCGCCCCGGCCAAGACAATCTGCCCCACGACCATGGGACCACCTGGGTGGTCTACGGCGTGTACCAGGGCGCCATCGAGCAGACCAAGTGGCGGTGGTCGTACCCCGCCACCGACCGGACCGCACCCGAGCTGAAACCTGTGGAGAGTTGGGTCCAGGGGCCAGGCGACATCGCCTTCTTTTTGCCGGGGGAGATTCACCATACCCGCTGTGTCGCCGCCGACCGCGCGGTGGTGATCCGCCTGGAGGGCCAGCAACTGGCCGGGATGCTCCGCCACCGGTACGACCCGCAGACCAACACCGCCGAGCTCTACACCTCGGGGGCGTAACGGCGTGCGTCTCCAGGGGCTCACGCTCGGCATGGGGCAGTGCGGGTCACCTCACACCCCACACGGATGGACGTCGCGCGGGTGGTGTGGACGACGCACGCTTCCCCTGCGCACGTCTGGGGGATGCGCCCCTGCGCAGCAGCCGACGGGAGACACCGCTCCGGGGTCTTCCTGTGGGCCGACACTCCGAGGGGCCCAGGGGCTGGTCCACATCCCCGGCGCTCCTCCGCGCACAGCAGACGGCCCCAGACCAGAGAGCATCTCGCCTGCGACCATCGCCTCTCAACACTCCTGTCTGCTGTCTGGCCATGGCGCGTGGCTCACCCTCGCCAGGGCCTTCCAGGAGGGCCCGTGCGAGCATACGTCCTCACCACGAGCCGGCGAGGATAAAACCGAGGAAGGTGTTTCACAGTTGTAGATCTACTCCCTGACCTGCAACCAGAGCAGGTGCAGTCGAGCTATGTCGCGCTGAGGAACTGGCGCCGTGGGAAGGTTCTGTGTCGGAGCTCAATGAAGAGGTAAAGCTAGGTGGGCAAGCAAGCAAATCCGTCACGGCATCAACAACTGTGAAACACCTTCTTATACTTTTCATGACATGGCCAGTCGCTCATGGCCATCATCTCTTCCCACGTGAACGTCGCGACGGCCTCCTGATAGGTTGGACGTTTGGTGCGCATTGCAGTCATCGTGGTCTCCTGGCAGCCATGTTCCTCTGCCGCCATCCCAGACGGTGTCACATTCAGAAGGCGCCCTCGGCCCGCAGCGCGAGAATGTCCTCCCGCGTGAAGCCGTGTGCGAGGAGGACCTCCTCCGTATGCTGGCCGAGCTCCGGCGCCACCACGGCTGGGTGGGCGGGCGTGGCACTGAACCGGATCGGATTGCCCATGACGGTGATCTCACCCCAGGTGGGATGCGTGGCCCGGAACAGATAGCCATTGGCGAACGCCTGCGGGTCTACGGCCACCTCAGCGTGCGTACGCACCGGGGCAAACCGCTGCTGCGCGGCCCGCAACCGGGCTACCCACTCCGCCGTCGTCCTGGTGGGGAAGATCTCGTCCAGGACGGCGAACAACACCTGGCGATGTGCTGGCTGGAGGATGAACACGTTGAAACGCGGGTCGTCCGTAAGGTCTTCCCGCTCGATGACGCGGCAGAATGCCGGCCACCGGTCAGGGGGGATCGACACGATGGCGATGTGGCCGTCCGCGGTGGGAAAGATGCCATACACCCACCCTGGGACCAGCGGGTGGCTGCGATGCGCCCGCCCCGCCATCTGCCCGCTCAGAAACAGGTGGCTATATTCGATGGCTTGCGCCCAGATTTGCCCGCCCAGCAGGGAGACATCGACCCGCTGCCCCTGCCCGGTGCGCTCCCGGTGGAAGAGCGCGGTGAGGATGCCGGTCACCAGGTTCTGCGCGCCACAGTGGTCGGCGATCACTGCGCCCACGGGCGTCACCGGGCCTCCATCCACGCCCGTGGTGGCGATGAGCCCCCCCATCGCCTGGCCCGTGAGATCGGCGCCTTCCATGGCGGCATCCGGGCCGACGGGGCCTAAGGCGCTGGCCGTGGCGTAGATGAGGCGCGGATTGAGCGCATGCAGCGCCTCATAGCCCAGGCCCCAGGCATCCATGGTACCGGGCTGGAAGTTGCTGATCACCACATCCGCCGTGACGACCAGCGTGCGGAAGGTCCGCGTGCCCCCGGCGGTGCGCAGGTCGAGGGTGACACTGCGCTTGCCGCGATTGCACGCCCAAAAACCGGCGCTGCGGTCATCTTCGGGTGACACCGTGCCCCACCGCGCGATGTCCCCCACCTCTGGCAACTCAATCTTGATCACCGCTGCCCCAGGTCGGCGAGCATGGCAGCCGCCTGCGGTCCCTGGACAATGATCGACAGATCGAGCACCTTAATGCCGTCGAGTGCTCCTATAGCTCCTCCTCTTCACGTACACCATATCCCCGACGACGTGGACCTCGTATATGGGCACATCTTCGGCGACGGGCCCACACAGCAGTTGGCCAGTGCGGACGTCGAACTGCGGGAATGGAGGGGACACTCCACGACATGCCCCGCCACCCTGCCCCGGGACAGCGGTGCCTGCTGGTGTCCACAGGCATCCTGGAGGGCGTAGAAGGTGCCGTCCACGTTGACCAGCAGCACACGTTCCCGCTCCACGACCACCCCACGTCATGTGCCCCGGCGGCAGGTCCGCGACGGTGCTCACCGGGACACATCCCGCCATTGCCATCGCGCCGTGCCTCCTCAGCGTGTGTCTAGCGCAGGCTAAACCGGAACAGCGTGGCGGCGTTGTCCACAGTGATCTGGCGCCGGTCCGCCTCGGGGACCCCGGTAAAGATCCGGTCCAGGAAGGCGCGGGACTGCGGCCACGTCGATTCGGCGTGCGGGAAGTCATTGCCCCATAGCATATTGTCCACACCAATGACGTCGCGCAGGCGCACGCCGTACGCGTCCTCCATAAACTCGACGAACATGTTGCGATGCCAGTAGTCGCTCGGCAGCAAGCCCTGTCGCGACTTCCAGCCCCGCGTGAGCGTCGGCCGCTCGCGGTACGTGAGGTCCATCTGTGTGAGCCAATGGGGAATCCAGGCCGTTTCGTGCTCTACCGAGCCAACCCGCAGGCGCGGATAGCGGTCAAAGACGCCCGCGAAAATCATCGCCGTCAGGGAGTAGCGAATCCAGTAGTCGCTATTGACCAGGCCGGCCACCGTGAGCGCATTGACGTCGAGGGTGAACTCGCAGCCCGGAATGCCACCGCGCGGGGTCCCGATGTGCAGCAGCAAGGGCACATCCAGATCCTGTGCCGTCCACCACAAGCGGTCGTAGATGGGGTGACGGTAGGGCCAATCGGGGAGCGGATAGACCGGGATGAAGGCCCCTACCAGCCCCAGCGTGACGCAGCGCTCCAGCTCCTGGCAGGCTATATCGACGTCATCCACATTCAACATGCCGATGCCCTTGAGGCGGCTCGGCGCGGCCTGGCAGAAATCCGCGATCCAATTGTTGTACGCTGCACAGAGCGCGCTCAGCAGTTCGGTGTCGGGCAGGCGGTACCAGAAGAGGCCCTGGCTGGGCTGTAAGCACGCCCCCCAGACCCCGTCCATCTCCAGCTCCTCTAGCATGGCCTGGGGCTCGTAGGCGGCTTTGCGGACGTCCTCCCACACGCCGAGGAAGTCGATCGACGCCGGGTCTTCGAAGCGCTTGCCCGCCTGGATCGCCGAGCCCACCGTCCCCACGCGGATGCCGTTGACGTACCAGGCATCGTACTCCCGGCCCGTCCGGGTGCGATGCCGTTCCATCCGCGGCGCCCGGTCGCGGAACTTCGGTTCGATACGGCTGCTGTAGAGGTCCGGGGGCTCCACGATGTGCGAATCGGCCGAGATGAGGGTATCTACAGTCATCATCCACCTCCTATGCTGTGTGAGGCTTGGCCCGACAGGTCATGATCGTAGACCTGTACAGATCTGTAGCATAATGCATGGGTATGCTCCATAGGGAAGGCTCTCCCTACAGTATTTCACACACACTCCATGGATATGCAACGTGTTAGGAAGCAGCACTCCCCCGACCAGCATGCCGTGTGGAGCACTACCCTCTCGGCCCCATGGGGCGGCCAACACACACTCCCTACTGCTTCGCCTCTGCCTTGGCGGCCTTCTTGACCTCGTCCAGCACGATCTCACGGTAGCCACGGAACCAGTCCGTGACCGGCACGAGCTGCTCCCCCTTGGTCTGGTAGAGCCGCACCCAGCCGCCCCCTTCGTGATCCTCCGGGGTCAGCGTGAGTGGAGGCAACAAGCCGCCGAGCGTGAACGCCTTGATGCGCTCATAGCCCCGCTTCACCTTTGCGCCCGTGACGGGTAGGCCCTCCTGCTCGATGGCCAGCCGAATGCCTTCCACCATCAGGGCCGCAGCGACCACACCCCCATTGTAGTACACCCAGCCGACATATTCCGGCACGTTCTGGTGCTCCGCCTGATACATCTTGCTCAGGTCCTGGATCACCGGAAAGTCCCGGCCCACGTCGGCCGCGTGGATGCCCAGATAGCCCTGCGCCGTGTCCCACCCCGCGACCTTCATGTCTTCCTCGCCCCCCCCTGCCACCAGGCTGACCACCCTGTCGAGTGGGAAGCCATGCTTCGTGAATTCCTTCATGGACACGGCTGGGGCATTGCCAAAGAGATGCCCGACGACCCAATCGGCCTGCATGCGCCGCGTGATATCGAGCACTTGCGAGGCCATCTCGACCCCGGGCGCTGGCACGGCAAATTCCCGGCATTCGTAACCCTCCAGCGCGCAGATGCGATGGAAGATGGGCAGGGGCTCGCGCCCTGAGGGGTTATCATAGAAGAGATAGGCAATCTTGGTGCCTTGCTTCGCGCCCCCGGTGTCCTTCAGGTACTGCATCACCGCGCCGATTTGCGACCAGTAGGAGGCGGCCATAGGGAAGATATAGGGAAAGCGTCCGCCATCCATGGCATCGGCCCGACCGAACCCCGGGGTCAGCCCGGGGATTTTGTCTGCCATATGGCGCGGCGTCAGGGCATAGACCATGGGTGTGCCGTAGTCGAACACCGCGACAGCCCCGTCGCGCTTCAGGCGTTCGTAGGCTTCGACACCCCGGTCGACTTTGTAGCCATGCTCCACTTCGATATAGCGCAGGGTATGGCCGTTGACCCCACCCTGTTTGTTCACCAATTTGACATAATCGAGGATGCCCTGGCAGAACTGGATCCCTATGGGTTTCGTCGGCCCGGTGCGATCGCACTGGCCACCGATGACAATCTCCTCCGCGACCGCCGGCACCACACGTCCCACCCCCACGACACACACCAGGACAAGACAACCAGCCAACCAGCTCCGGAGCCGCATAGAGTCCTCCTTCGATGCGAGGGCATAGGACCATTCTGGTCCATATTCAATAAGCGGAGAGCCACAGTCGGACAGAGCGCTTGACCGACTTCTCCAAGGATATAGGAGGATACGCCCATTGTCTCTAGGCTAGTTGCCCCAGAGCAAAGGGGCGCGCGCGCCCATTGTGTTCTTACGTCAGTCGTACTATACAGGTGACATTGGCAGACCCGGGCAAACCCGTCACACAGGAAATGACTAGGGCATTTTCGTGCTGCTCCGAGCATACCATGCCCTGTGTAGCACTACCACTACCTGGGGCTTTCGTGCTGTGAGCATACCGCAGTGCGGGAGTCCCCGTCCTCCATCATTTGATGGAGAGGCGCTGGCGGCGACGGATTTTTGGCGACCTATTTCATGACGGCCGATTCATGGCGTGTCACCTCGCAGCATGCTGTGAATACGGGGGGGCGAGGACCGAGCGAGCCCCCTCTGCCAGGCGTTTAGAGGAGGCGGTCATCATGGTCCCCCTCGACGATCTTTGGAACCTTCTCACGTCAATCTACGACGCCGGCCTCGACGGGGAGCGCTGGCCTGCTGTGCTCCAGGAGATCGCCGCGCTCTTCGCTGCCCCCTATGGGGGCCTGACTTTCACCGATCCGGTGCGGAATATCAGGCAGGTTGTGTCGCTTGGTGCGGATCCCGCGTTCTGCCGCACCTATGAGGCGCATTATGGACGCCTGGACCCGATCATCCCGCACGTGATAGCGGCGGCCTCGGGCACGCTGCTGACGGATAGCATGGTGATGCCGAGGGCGATCCTGGATCGTACCGAGTTCTTCCAGGATTGGGTGCGCCCGCAGGGCTATTATTCCGTGCTAGCCGGGAACTTCCTCCAAGGCGGCACCGGTGCCGGCGTGGTGTTGGTCTCACGGCGGCAGCGGGACGGTGATTTCGCGCCGCGGGACCGCGATCTGCTGGGTATGCTCTTGGTACACCTCCAGCGCGCTATGCAGATCCATGGGCGTCTGGCCAGCCTGCACGCGGAACGGCATATGGCGACCGAGGTGTTAAACGCCCTCAGGCACGCCATCCTGGTCACCGACGGAGTCTCCCGCATCCTCCTGGCGAATCGGAGCGCTGAGGCGCTCCTCGCCGAAGGGGATGGGCTCCGTGCGGGGCCACGCGGGCTGCAGGCGGCGACGGCTACGCAGACGGGCGCGCTGCGGCGACTCGTGGCGCAGGCTGCCGGGAGCAGTGGCTATCCGCCTATCGGCGGGGCGCTCGCGCTGGAGCGCCCCTCGCTGAAGCGGCCGTTGCAGGTGCTGATCTCCCCGCTGCGCGCCGAGCTCGGCTGGGCGGGCCTGGCGTGGCAGAGCCCGACGGTGCTGGTGCTGGTCATTGACCCGGAGCGCGCGCCTGAGACGTCTGAAAAGTCGCTGAAGGCCCTGTATCATCTGACGCATGCCGAGGCGCGGGTGGCGCGCGAAGTCGCCAAAGGGGAAGGAGTGGCCACGGTGGCAGCAGCCCTTGGCATGCTGCCGTCGACGGCGCGCACGCACCTGCACCAGGTGTTTGCGAAAACCGGTACGCGGCGGCAAGCTGAGTTGGTGCGGCTGCTCGAACGGCTTGCGCTCCTTGGTCCCCAGGCCGAGCACAGATAAGCGTTATCTGGGCGAAGAGGGCCCGGAGGCCTTCCCGGCAAGCCACGCCTCCCCACCTTCGTCCCTCGTGGCGCGTGAGAGGGCACCCTGCTCCTGGAGAGGTCGCTATGGACACGGACAGACCCCAGGGGGATCCCAAAACGTTGGTGCGCGACAGCTATGACCGGATTTCCCATGCCTACCGCGGCGACGCCGTGAGCCGCGATCGGGGCTACTTTATCTGCTTGGACGTCCTAACACTCCTGGTGCAGCCCGGCGCCACCATCCTGGATCTGGGCTGCGGCTGTGGCATTCCGGTGGCCCAAGAGCTCGCCCAGCACTTTCACGTCATCGGGTCGTGTATCTCCATCCTGTGGCTCATTCCCGCCACCTGAAAACCAGGTACAATACCCTCATTTCTCCACCTGTATGAGGGGGTTTTGCCATGGTCCCCGTGCTCTTTTTCTCCCAGTTGGTGCTGATCGCTCTTGTGTGGCTGTGCCTCATGCTCTCTTGGACCTGGCCAAGCGACCCCGCCACGTGTCCGCCGACACCAGAGCCCACACCCTCAGTGCCAAAGCGTCATCGTGAGCGCAAGCCCTTTGCGGGCCTCACCAAAAAGCTTCATTGCGACACCTGTGCGCATGCCAGCGACCTCCGTCCAGAGGCACCCTGCCCCCCGCCACCCCGCATCGTGCCCACACGGGGGCGCCGCCGCCAGGTGCACACCTCCACGCATTTCTGCCCCAACCCAGACTGTGCCTATCGGGGCTGGGTGGGCTGGGGCAATCTCCGCGCCAACGGCCATCCCAATGGAGGCTCCTGGCGGCAACTGCTGTGCGTCGCCTGTCACCGCTCTTTTCTCGAGACCCTCGGCACACTCTTTCACGGCAAGCGCGCCTCCGTCGAGCTCATCGTGCGCGTCATCGCGTGCCTGGCCGAAGGCTTGGGTATCCGGGGCACGGCGCGGGTATGCGAGGTTGACCCAAGACGGTCCTGCAGTGGCTCGCGGAGGCGGCGGATCAGCTGCGAGCCTTCGCGCAGCACTTCCTGCACGACGTACGGGTCCGGCAGGTGCAGCTCGATGAGTTGTTTGCCCTGCTCAGCGCGGTCAAGGATGGTGAGGTCAGCGAGGCCGACGCCATTGAGCACCTGGAGCGTTCGCCGCAGTGGGTCTGGGTCGCCATGGACCCCGAGAGCACACTCCTGCGCGCGCTTGACGTCGGGGATCGCACGCGGGCCATGGCGCAGCGCTTTGTCCACCACGTCACGCAGGTCGTGGCCCCCGACTGTGCGCCGCTCTTGCTCACGGATGGCTTTCGGGAGTATGTGACGGCCTTGCTGACCCACTATGGCCACTGGGTGCCGCCAGCACGTCGCCAGGACAAAGGTCCAGCGCCCAAACCCCGCTGGATGCCACTGCCCGGGCTGCTCTCTGCGCACGTGGTGAAGACCGTGCGGCGCCGGCGCCTGGTCGACGTGAAGCACCGCGTGGTGTTTGGTTCCCTGGAGGCCGTCAATCACCTCCTGGCCCCCCTTGGTTGGCACATCAACACCGCCTTCGTGGAGCGGATCAACCTCACCATCCGTCAGCATGTCGCCGCGGTCGGGCGACGGGTCACCACGCTGTGCAAGGGCGAAGATGGGTTGCGGCAGCAGTTGGCCGTGTTCCACTGCTATGACAATTTCCACCTTCCATCGGATGGAGTGGTGGACAGCTGCCCTCACATGGTGAGGGCAGCTCAGCCCTTGATTGCCCGTTGATACATAATGCGCGGTCGCAAGACAAGCCATAAAATAACGTCAACAATATCAATTGGTTGAAATTTTACCACTCAATCCGGGGGCGTCTGGAAGCATGGGGTGTTTGAGGACTCCGCCGTCATGCTGAGTGGCCAGCAGTGGCCGATACGGTAATCAAGGCCGACAGTTACGCGCCTTCCACAGAGCGACGCCTGGCGCGGACCTCACGCTCCGCGTCAAAAATGTTCGCCAGCGTCGGCGGT
>Ga0207684_10006222_pt1 | contig 10899 bp, 10 predicted proteins | sample KBSK5501metaG_FD_184342 | JGI IMG/M metagenome (GOLD analysis project Ga0207684, IMG submission 184342) | Corn, switchgrass and miscanthus rhizosphere microbial communities from Kellogg Biological Station, Michigan, USA - KBS K5-50-1 metaG... | ecosystem: Host-associated > Plants > Roots >... | reverse complement strand
GTCCTGCGGCTCGAAGCGCCGTCGCCGCGCCCGGTCGAGGTGCTCGTGAACGGGCACAGCCTGGGCCAGCGGATCGTGGGCCCGTCCGGGGACGATGCCGTCGTGCGAGTGCCCGCCGGAGCGCTCTTCCGCGGCGACAACGTGCTCACGCTGTCCGCGCCCGACGGGCCCGGCCTGCGGTTCCGGTCGCTCGCCGTCAGGCCGGCGCCGTGATCTTCACCATCGGCCACTCGACCCGCGCGCAAGAGGAGCTGGTCGCGATCCTGAAGGAGGCCGGCGTCGAGCTCCTCGTGGACGTGCGGCGCTTCCCGGGCTCGCGCCGGCACCCGCAGTTCGGCAAGGAGGCGCTGCGAGCGGGCCTGGCCGCCGCGGGCATCGCCTACCGGCACGAGCCCGATCTGGGTGGCCGGCGCGAGCCGCGGCCGGATTCGCCGAACACGGCCTGGCGCGTGGCGGGATTCCGCGGTTATGCCGATCACATGGCGAGCACGGAGTTCCGCGTGGCGCTGGAACGATTGATCGCGCAGCCGGAGACGCCCACCGTGGTGATGTGCGCGGAGGCGCTGCCGTGGAAGTGCCACCGCCGGCTCATCGCCGATGCTCTTGCGGCCCGCGGCGTGGAGGTGGTGCACCTTCTCGGCCCCGGCCAGCGACAGATCCACGTCCTCGATCCGAATGCGGTCGTGGGTCCCGACGGCGTCGTCGCGTATCCCGCTGGCGGTAGAATGGGGCCGCCATGAGCGTGCACGCCTCGTTCTGTCCCTTGGATTGTCCCGATCGCTGCAGCCTCGACGTGACGGTGGAGGACGGCCGCATCGTCTCCATCGAGGGCTCGCGGACGAACCTCCTCACCGAGGGCTACATCTGCAGCAAGGTGCGCCGCTTCCCCGAGCGCGTCTATGGCCCCGACCGGATCCTCCACCCGATGGTGCGCACGGGGCCGAAGGGCGAGGGCCGATTCGCGCCGGTCTCCTGGCCGGAAGCGGTGGCCCTCGTCAGCCGGCGCCTCGGTGAGGTGCGCGAGCGGTGGGGCGGGGAGGCGATCCTTCCTTATTATTACGGCGGGAGCAACGGGCTCATCACCCAGGGCACGCTCGATGCCCGGTTCTTCGCCGCCCTCGGCGCATCGCGGCTCGACCGCGCGGTGTGCGCCGCTCCCACCGGCACCGTGGCCCGGGCGATGACGGGGAAGATGCCGGGTGTCGCGTTCCCCGACTACGGGGCCGCGCGCCTCGTCGTCCTGTGGGGAGCCAACCCCTGGCACTCGAACATCCACCTCGTCCCGCACCTCAAGCGCGCGCGTGAGTCGGGGGGCCGCGTCGTGCTCATCGATCCCCGCACCACCGCGCCCGGCGCGTACGTCGACCAGTGGCTGCCCGTGCGTCCCGGCACCGACGTGGTCCTCGCCCTGGCGCTCGCCCGCTGCCTCGCCCATGCGGGCAAGGTCGACCACGAGTTTCTCGCCGCCCACACGAGCGGCTACGAGCGGGTGCTGGAGGCCGCGGAGGCCTGGACGCTCGACCGGGCGGCGGCGGTCACGGGGCTGGCCGCCCGCGACATCGCCCGTCTCGCCGAGGACTACGCCGCGGCCGATCCCGCGGTCATCCGCATCGGGTGGGGCCTGGAGCGGAACCGGAACGGCGGCAGCGCGGTGGCCGCCGTTCTCGCGCTCCCCGCGCTGGCGGGAAAGTTCGGCCGCCGCGGCGGCGGCTTCACCATGTCGAACAGCGGCGCCTTCCGCGTCGACGACGAGGCGCGGGCGGGCGGGCCCGAGCCGTCCACGCGCGTCGTCAACATGAACCTCCTCGGACGGGTGCTGCTCGGGGAGATCGCGCCGCCGCCGGTCATGGCCCTCTTCGTCTACGACTGCAACCCGGTCGTGACCGTGCCCGACCAGAACCGCATCGTGCAGGGGCTGCAGCGGGAGGACCTGTTCACGGTGGTCTTCGATTCCGTCCTCACCGACACCGTCCGGTACGCGGACGTGGTGCTGCCCGCCGCCACGTTCCTCGAGCAGGACGAGCTCTCGCACTCCTACGGGTCGTACACGGTCCAGTACGCGCCCGGCCTGATTCCCCCGATCGGAGAGGGCCGGACGAATCCCGCGGTCTTCCGCGAGCTTGCCCATGCCGCGGGGATCGACGGGACCTTCTTCGACGGAGGCGAAGAGGCTCTCCGGGCGCGGGCCCTGGCCAGCGTGGGCGTCCCCCTCGCCGGCGGCGCCGACCTCGCTCGGCTGGAGCGTGATCGGATCATCCCCGTGGATTTCCCCGGGCCCTCGCCGGTGCAGTTCGTGAGCGCGTTTCCGTTCACCGCGGACCGGCGGATGCGCCTCGATCCGCCCGAGCTGGGGCCGAATCTCTACACGTACCGGGAGCAGAAGGTCGACCCGCGCTTCCCGCTCGCCTTGATCTCGCCCGCCACCGACCGCACCATCAACAGCGTGCTCGGCGAGCTGAAGAAGGACGAGGCCGAGCTGCACCTGCACCCTGACGACGCGCGGGCGCGGGGGATCGCGAGCGGGGACGGCGTGCGGGTCTTCAACGCCCTCGGGGAGGTGCGCTGCCGCGCACGCCTCAGCGAACGCATCCGGCCCGGGGTCGTCAGCCTGCCCAAGGGAACTTGGCGCCGGTCCTTCCGCAGCGGCACCTCCGCCACCGCCCTCGTCGCCGACGACCTCAGCGAGATCGGCGGCGGCGCCTGCTTCAACGACGCGCGGGTCGAGGTGCAGGCGCTGGACGCGCCGGTGCGATCACCCGGCGCCGCATGAGCGGCCGCGACACGCTGCGGCTCGTCCGCGGCCCGTCGCTGATCGCGCTCGGCGTCACGCTCCTGCGTCTGGTCGGCGAGCGCGGACACTGGTCGGAGCGCTGGTTCAGCCCGGCGACGGGTGGCATCATCCCCCACGGGATGAGCTGGCTCTTCGGCATCACGTGGCTGGCGATACCGTTCGGCGCGTACTTCGGCCTTAGGCTGACGAGGGCGGGGGAAGGCCCCCTTCGCCCGTGGCGCGCGCTGGCGTGGCCGGCGGCCGGGCTGGTCGTGCTCCTCGTCGTGGGCCGGCTGGCCTGGCGGCTGCCCGTGCCCTTCCCTCCCATCCTCGTGGCCGCCTGGTCGGTCATGGCGATCGCCGCCGCGCTGGGCTGGATCGGCTGGCCCGCCCTGGGCCGAACGCTCCTGGCGTACGGGCTGGCGTCCCGCCTGCCGGTGGTCGTGGTGATGTTCCTGGCGATGCGCGGCAACTGGGGGACGCACTATGACTATGTCGGTGTGCCCTTCGCGCTCCAGCTGACGTTCTGGCCGCGATTCCTGTGGCTGGCCTTCTTTCCCCAGCTCGTGTTCTGGGTCGGGTTCACGATCCTGATCGGGACGCTGGCCGGGGGCCTCGCCGTCGTGCTGCTGATGCGCCCGCGCGTGGCCTAGTCCATTTCGCCCTGGTTTCAGGTCGGCGTTGTGCTTGACAGAATTATTTGCAACATCGACTGGGAGTCGGGCCTTCTCTAATGCTGAGCCATGCTAGAAGACGCTATGAAAGTCACACACGCTTCTACTCTGAGTGACAGCGCGCTCATAGAGGAGCTGAGCCGTCTCGCCGGTCGAGAGCGCGCGGCAACCGTGGCCCTGATCGTCCACCTGGCCGAGTTCGACGCGCGCCGCCTGTACGCCGGAGCGGGCTATTCCTCCACCTTCCGCTATTGCATCGAGGTACTGCGTCTGTCCGAGGACGCTGCCTTCAACCGCATCGAGGTCGCACGGATGGCGAGGGATCATCCGGTCGTGCTGGAGATGCTCCTTTCCGGAGCGCTGAGCCCGACGACGGCCCGACTCCTGGCGCGGCGGCTGACGGCGCAGAACCAACGGGAGCTGCTCGCCGCCGCCTCGGGCAAGAGCAAACAGGAAGTCGAGGAGCTGGTTGCCCGCCGGTTCCCGCAACCGGACGTACCGTCCTCGATCCGTCCCCTTCCCGCTTCTCCGTCGATGGGCGCCAACGGCCGCGAAGTCCCCGCCGCCGGCCCCGAAGCGCCCGCGCCCGACGCACCCGGTGCCGATTCGCGACCCGAGGCCCTCCCGTCGCCTCCGGCTGCTCGTCCAGGAGTTGGAACGGAGTAAGTTCGCCGCCACCGAGCGGCCGCGGCGGAGCCGGGGGCAATCCGTAGACTCACGGAACATCCCCGCCAACGTGAAGCGCGCGGTGCGACAGCGGGACGGTGCCAGCTGCGCCTGGGTCGCTTCGAACGGGCGGCGGTGCGGCGAGTTACGGTCACGGGGGCACGGATGTGGCGGGTGGGACCGCGTCGGCTACGGGGCGCGCTCGAGGATGCCACCCGTCCTGGGGACGGGTAAACGCGGGGGGGGAACGGACAGAAGCGCTCTGTCAACGCGGGGCGCCCCTCAGGCGCAGCGTCCAGTCGCGCAGCGCCTCCAGCAGCTTCCGCACGAACCCGCGGGTGGCCTCGTCCGTCAGCCGGCCTTCCTTGTCGAACTTCTCGTGCGCCCGCGCCACCAGTACCTCCGGCGCCGGCAGCGCGAGCGTCTGCGTGAAGACGAAGGCCTGCCGCAGCTGGAGCTGCGCGCGCGCGGTACCCGATGCGCCCGGCGAGGCGCCCATGATCGCGGCCGGCTTTCCCTTGAGCGGTGTCTTGTCCGGCGGGCGCGATGCCCAGTCGATCGCGTTCTTGAGCACGCCCGGCACCCCGAAGTTGTACTCGGGGGTGACGACGAGCAGCGCGTCGGCCTCGCGGATGGCGGCCTTCAGCGCCGCCACCGGCTCCGGATCGCCCTTCGCCTCGACGTCGCCGTTGTAGAGCGGGATCGGCGCGATGTCGAAGGCGCGGATCTCCATGCCTTCGGGGGCCAGCTCCTGCGCGGCGCGGAGCAGGGCGCGGTTGAACGAGCCGGCGCGCAGGCTGCCGGCGATCCCGAGAACGCGGAGGGTCGTCTTGTCGTCCGCCATGCCGCGAGTCTAGCCCGATGCGGAGGTGCTGCGCAGGAGATCCTCGATCTCGTGCCGATACGGCATCGCGTCCGAGCAGCTCACGCGCCCGACCACGATGGCGGCGGCCGCGTTGCCCGCACGCAGGCACTCGGCTAGCGGCCGGCCGCGGTGGAGGCCGTCGAGGAAGCCGGAGGCGAAAGCGTCGCCGGCCCCGATCGTGCTCACCACCCGCACGGGCAGGGGCGGGACCGACGTCGACGCGGCGCGCGTGTGGGTCTCCACTCCGCGCGCGCCCAGCTTGCGCACGAGCAGGCCCGCGCCCGTGTCCAGCACCGCCGCGACCTGCCGCCGCGGATCGGTCTCGCCGGTGAGGAGCGCGATCTCGTCCTCGTTGCCGAGGACCACGTCCACGAAGGGCAGCGCATGGCGGGCCTGCTCGCCGGCCGCTTCCGGCGAGGGCCAGGAGCTGGCGCGGTAGTCCACGTCCAGCACCGTGCACGCGCGCGCCTCCCGCGCCGCGCGCAGCGCGGCCAGCGTCGCCTCCCGCGCGGGGGAGGCGGCGAGGCTGGTGCCGTTGGTGACGAAGAGCCGCGCTCCGCGGACGGCCTCCAGCTCGGCGGGGCCCACCTCGACCCGCGTGTCGGCGGGCTCGCGGCGGTAGAAGACCTGGGGGAAGCGGTCGGGGGGCGACACCTCGGTCAGGCACAGCGACGTGTTGTAGCCGGGCACGAGGCGGACGAAGCGCGTGTCGACCTTCTCGGCCTTCAGGAAGGCCAGGAGATACTCGGCGAGCACGTCGGCGCCCACGCTGCTGATGATGCCGACGTCGTGGCCGAGCCGGGCCAGGCCCACCGCGATGTTGGCGCTCGACCCGCCGAGGTGACGCGAGAAGCGCTCGACCTCGGCCAGGGGCCGGCCGTGGTCCAGTGCGTAGAGGTCGTAGCCGATCCGCCCCAGGACGCAGACGTCCACGGCCCTACTCTTCCAGGACGCGGAGAGCGCCTTCCCGGCCGACGCCGCGGTGGACGAGGGCCGTGAGGGCCCGGCACATCGGCAGCGGGTCCGCATCGCCGGGGAAGAGGAGGTTGCGCCCGATGATCGCGCCGCGGACGTTGGGTCCCGCCTCCAGGCCGGAGGCGAAGTCCGTGAGCGTCGCGGCGGGAGACTCGCGCGCCGGCCCGCCGAGGAGGAGGACGGGCAGCGTCGTCGCCCGGCACACGCGCTCGAACCCGTCGCCGTAGGGGAGCTTCAGCCAGAGGTGGGACGAGGAGTCGCCGAGCCCCGCCGCGATACCGCACTGCCGCACGAGCGTGGGGGCGTCCTTGGCCGGGTCGTAACCCGCGGCGCCGCGCGTCACGCCCAGCGGCTCCAGGAATGCGGCCAGGCCCTCCCGGCGCAGGTCGTTCAGCGCCTGGGCGCAGGCCAGGATCGTGCGCCCCGAGCCGGGCTCCTGCGGCTCGAGCCGGTACATCATCTTGCCGCCCTGGCAACGCAGCTCGGCCAGCCGTCCGGCCCCGATCCCGGTGAACGCGTCCTCCATCTCGAAGGCCGTGCCCGCCAGGCCGCCCCGGTTCATGCTGCCGACCAGCACGCGGCCGTCCAGGAATCCGTGCCCGGCGCGCCGGCGCTCGAGGTGGCTGAGGATCAGCAACTCCTCCAGGAGGTCGGCGGTGGCGACGATGCCGTCGAGGTCGGGATCGTCGAGCACGCGGCGCGCGCGGGCCAGGTACTGGTAGCGGTCGCCCATCGCGAGGGTGTCGCCGCGGATGGCGGTGACGCCGCGGCCGGGGTGGTCGATGGCGAGCAAGACGAGCTTGCCGTCGCGGGTGAGCCGTCGCGGCCTCTTCCGCTGCCTCGCCTCCCTCTCGATCCAGCGGGGATGCTGGACCCGGACGTCCGTGATCTCCGCGAACGTGGCGAGAGGCAGCGCTTCTTCCGCCGCGAAGGTTCGCTGATCGCTGATGGCTGATCGCTGATTGCTGCCGCTCATGTCAGTAATAGAAGCGCTCCTTCTTCCTGGCCTCGTCGTAGGCCTTCCGCGCCTGCCGGACCTCTTTCGTCTCCGTCTCCGCCGCCACCGGCACGTCCCACCACGAGAAGCCGGGGATGGAGGCCCGCGGCTCGACGGGGACGTAGATGAGGCAGGTCCGGTCCTGCTGCCGCGCCTCGGCGAGGGCGCGCACCAGCCCCTCCTCGCTGTCGGCGCACAGGGCGACCGCGCCCAGGCTGCGGGCGTTGGCCACGTAGTCCACCTCCACCGGCTCGCCCGTGAGCCGGCCCGTGGACGCGTCGCGGAGGCGGAACTCGTTGCCGAAGCCGTGGCTGCCGCACGAGCGCTGCAGCCCGTGGATGCACTGGTAGCCGTGGTTGTCGTTGAGGACCACGGTGATCTTGCGCCCCTCCTGCACCGAGGTGACGATCTCGTGGTTCAGCATCAGGTAGCTGCCGTCGCCGACGAAGGCGTAGACGTCGCGCTCGGGCCGAGCCATCTTCACACCGAGGGCGCCGGCGATCTCGTAGCCCATGCAGGAGTAGCCGTACTCCGAGTGGTAGTCGCCGCTGGCCTTGCTCCGCCAGAGCTTGTGGAGATCGCCGGGCAGGCCGCCCGCGGCGTGGACGACGGTACCGTTCTCGTCGACGTGCTCGTTGAGGATGCGGATCACCTCGGCCTGGTGGAGGAGCCCGCCCTCGCGCTGGGGATGGACGATCTCGCGGTGGACACGCTCCCACTCCTCACGGGCGGAGCGGATCTCGCGCTCGTACTCGTCGGCGATGCGGTAGCCCGAGAGGGCCGTGCCCAGGTCCTCGAGGACGGCCCGGGCGTCGCCGACGATCGGGAGCGCGCCGTGCTTGTGGGCGTCGTAAGCGTTCACGTTCACCGAGACGAAGCGCACGGCGGGGTCCTGGAACTGCGTCTTGGACGCCGTCGTGAAGTCGGACAGCCGGCTGCCGAGGACGAGCACCAGGTCGGCGCTCTGCGCGATACGGTTGGCGGCCAGCGTTCCCGTCGTGCCCAGCGCGCCCAGACAATAAGGATGGGCGTCGGGCAATACTCCCTTCCCGGCCTGGGTCACGCCCACCGGTACGTGCGTCTTCTCCACGAAGGCGCGCAGCGCGGGCTCCGCGTCCGAATAGTAGACGCCCCCGCCGGCGACGATGAACGGGCGGCGCGCCCGGCGGATCATCTCCGCCGCCGTCGCCAGGCCCTCGCGGTCGGCCCGCCGGCGGGGGATCCGGTAGACCCGCTCCTCGAAGAAGTGCCGGGGGTAGTCGAAGGCCTCGGCCTGCACGTCCTCGGGCAGGGCGAGCGTCACCGCTCCCGCGGTGGCCGGATCGGCCATCACCCGCATGGCCTCGGGGAGGGCGGCGAGCAGCTGCTCGGGCCGGTTGATGCGGTCCCAGTAGCGAGAGACGGGACGGAAGCAGTCGTTGACGCTCACGTCCATGCTCGCCGGTGACTCGAGCTGCTGCAGCACCGGCGCCGGCAGCCGGTTGGCGAAGATGTCGCCCGGCAGCAGCAGGACGGGAAGGCGGTTGATGGTGGCGGTCGCGGCGCCCGTCACCATGTTCGTGGCCCCCGGGCCCACCGAGCTGGTGCAGGCGAAGGTGCCGAGGCCGCGCCGCGCCTTCGCGAACGCGACGGCGGTGTGGACCATCGCCTGCTCGTTCTTGGGCTGATGGTACGGGAGGTCGTCGCCGCCGTAGTCGTCGAGAGCCTGACCGAGCCCCGTCACGTTGCCGTGGCCGAAGATCCCGAAGACGCCGTTGACGAGCCGGTGCCGGGCGCCGTCGCGCTCGACGTACTGCCGCTTGAGGAACTCGACGATGGCCCCGGCCGCGGTGAGTCGCCGCGTGCTCGCGCTCATGGTTTTCCCTCCGGCTTCCTGCCCGGTCCGGCCGAACGACCTGACGTTACGGCCGGCGAGTGGCGTGCGTCAAATGTGGGCAAGGGAGTACTAGCGGCGCACCCCCTTGAACCCTCGCTCGCTCCGCGGGAATGAATCCCGCTCCGCTCGCTGCTCTGGGCGCGCCGGATCGATCCATTCTATCGCCCGGTAGTCGATCGGGCCTTCTTCGACCGAGTTGAACTTCACGATCCGGAAGTACGGGGAGAGGTCGAAATCGCGGGGCAGGACGAGCCGGGGATGAACGCTCCTCATGCGCGGCCCCCAGGGATGAAGGCCTTCCTGCTGCTCCTCGCGCATGCTGGCGGGCAGCATCGGCATGACGGGATAGCGCACCCGGAGAAAGGCCTGCGCGATCAGGCTGGAGCAGATGACCGCGCGGGAGTCGCTCTCACCGGAAAAGAACACCTTGCGGCGCCAGCGGGCGGGCAGGAGATGGAAGGGCGTGAGGTACCGTCCGAGGTCGAGGAGCTGCCGCTGGTCGTATTGATCGCCGACGTGCGCGACGACGTCGTCGACGACGTGCGCGATGTCCTCCTCGCTGATGCAGTACGGCCGGCAGACCCGGATGTTGTACTCCGTGTACTTGCTGAGAGGCACGGCCGACACGCCGGAGGCGAGGTCGGCCTCCAGCACGAGGTGCCGGGCCTCCTCACCGTATGCCTCCCGGAAGGGCCGGCCGCGGTGATCGGGCGCGTCGAGGAGCCGGTCGCCGACGTAGATCCCGGAGTGCGACCACGAGCTCTGGGTCAGGTACTTGATGATCTGCGAGAGCCGGCTCTTTCCTTCCACCAGGATCACGTCGCCGAGGCAGACGTGCTTCTTCAGGTTGTCGAGGTTGTTGGGGATGCGGCGCTGGTAGTTCGGTACGTCGCGGGTGAGGAAGCGGACCACCGCGTCCGAAAGGGCCCGGTCGAGCCTCACGTCACCTCATCCGGGATCGGGCGAGGAAGAGCGGGAACGGCGACGCCGGCGCTCGTGCTCAGGGCCGGACCTTGCCCCCCGGCCGCCAGCCCTGGTTGGCCGGGTCGAGAACCCACCGATGCTCCTCCGTGAATCGGAAGCCGGTGTAGCGGTTGCCCGGCAGGTGGCGCACGACCCAGATGTAGTACATCCCGTAGCCGGGAGCGGAGACCTGGGCATGCGACACGCCGTCGAGGATCTTGATCGTGTCGTGGCTGCGGACCTTGAAGACCTCGTCCCCCAGCTCGGCGTGCCCATAGCCCTGCGGGAGCGTGAAGCGGTAGTGGTAGATCTCGGCCTGCGGGTGATGGTGGGGCGGGTAGCTCGACCACCGGCCGGGATAGTTCACGACCTCGCCCAGCACGAGATTGGCCTCGGGCCGGTTGGTGTCGTCGAAGATCAGGCGGACGTTGCGCAGGCTGGTGCCCTGCACGAGCCCTTCGCCGCGGTACTCGGGCTTCAGCTCCTCCGGCCGGAAGAGCCTGGCGGCGAAGCGGCGCTCGTTCGTGGCGCGGACCACGGCCCACTCCGAGCCCGGGCCGTGCGAACGCACGGCGACGCGGGTGCCTCCCGGGATGTGCAAGGCCGTCGGCGCCTCGTCGAAGAGCGACGCGCGCCGAACGCGCGCCCGCTCCGCGTCCCAGTCGAGGTCGGCCTCGCCGTCGAGCAGCAGCCAGGCCGTTTCCTTCGGATGCGTCTCCTCGAAGGATTCGGCGCCACCGAATCGGTGGATCCCGAAATCGACGCCGGTGTCGAGCCGCGCCTCGCCCTCCCGGGTGATCTCGGTGTGGCCGAGGGGAAAGCCGCGGCGGAAGCGGGAGATCAGGTGCTCGCCGGTCATTCGCTCGTGCGGGAATGAATCCCGCCCTTGCCGTAGGCGCGCGCGATCCCGTCGATCCACCGGGCGTCGCCGAGGGCGTCTTCGAGGGACGGCGTGGGCGCGGTGCCCTCGGCCAGGCAGCGGCGGAAGTGGTGCAGCTCGGCGCGGAACGCCTCCTCGTAGGAGACCGTGCGGTGCTCGACGACCAGCTCGTCACCGTCCATGCGCTCGATCTCGAGGGGGCTCGCGGCGTGCCGCAGGTAGGGCGAGGGGAA
>Ga0207684_10006221_pt1 | contig 10899 bp, 11 predicted proteins | sample KBSK5501metaG_FD_184342 | JGI IMG/M metagenome (GOLD analysis project Ga0207684, IMG submission 184342) | Corn, switchgrass and miscanthus rhizosphere microbial communities from Kellogg Biological Station, Michigan, USA - KBS K5-50-1 metaG... | ecosystem: Host-associated > Plants > Roots >... | reverse complement strand
TCGGCAAGGACCGCCGCCTGCCGATCACGGACCGCTGGCCTGGTTGAACGCGCGGCTTCGCGCGTTCTCTCCGGAGCTGGCGCTCGTCGTCGCCAGCATCCTGTACGGCGCGACGTTCACGATCGTCCAGGACGCGCTCGGCGACCTCACGGCGACCGGCTTCATCCTGTTGCGCTTCGCCATCGGTGGAGTCGCGCTCCTGCCCCTCGCCCTGCGCCGCGGGTGGCGCGGGCCGGGGGCGCGTCCCGCCGACTCGGCGCGGGTCATGGCCGGCTGCGGCGTCGCGCTCGGAGTCACCGCCTTCGTGGCGTACGTGTGCCAGAACGTCGGTCTCCAGCACACGACCACCTCGAACTCCGCCTTCATTACCGGCCTCTTCGCGGTGTTCACACCTCTCGTCGCCGCCGTCGTGTACCGGCGTCTGCCGAACTCGTCGGTCGTCGTGTCGGTCGGGCTCGCCGTCGTCGGGCTGTTCCTTCTCACCGGCGCGCAGCCGACGCTCGGCTTCGGCGACGCGATCACGCTCGTCACCGCGTTCTCGTTCGGGATCTGGTTCGTGCAGGTCGGGGCGTGGGCGAACCGCTTCGACGTGGTGTCGCTCACCTGCGTCGAGTTGCTCGCGATCGCCGCGTTCTCGGTCCCCCTCGTCGCGCTCGACGGCCTGGGCAACGTGACCGCGCAAGCGCTCTTCGCGGTCGTGTTCACCGGGCTCGGCTGCTCGGCGTTCGCGTTCAGCATCCAGGTGTGGGCGCAGCGCAGGGTCGAGCCCGCCCGCGCCAGCATCATCAACCTGCTCGAGCCCGTGGTCGCCGGCTTCGTCGGCTACGAAGTGGGTGAGCGGCTCGGCTGGGGCGGCTACCTCGGCGCCGTGATCATCCTGGCCGGCATCCTCGTGGCGGAGGTCGGCGCCCGGCGCCGGGCGCCCGACGCGGATGTGCCGACAGTCACTTGACCGGTCGGTCAAGGCCCAGTGAGAATGACCGCTCACGTCCGCGACGACCGGGGGATCAGCGCGTGACCGAACCGGGCCAGCCCCGCCCCGCCTTTGCGCCCTGGGACCGGCGCGAGCTGCCCGGGCTCTTCGGCGTCGTCGAGTCCGCCCGCCGTGTCGGCAACTACAAGTGGGTCGAGATGCGCCTCTTCGAGGCGCTCGGCGGCTGGGTCGCCACCGTCCCCGAGCTCGACGTGAAGCTCGTCCTCGGCCGGCAGTGCTACCACCACGCCTGGCACGCCGAGTTGTGGAACAAGCGCCTCCCCGAGCTGCGCGAGATGAACACCGAGCGGCTCACGGAGCCGCCGAACGAGGCGATGGTCCAATTCATCGACGCCGTGCGCGAGCCCGAGGCGCCCCAGCTGACGATCGAGAAGCTCGTCGGCGTCTACCGCGTCCTCATCCCACGGAAGATCGCCGCGTACACATTCCATCTCAAGGCGACGAGCCGCATCACCGACGCGCCGACGATGCGCTCGTTGAAGTTCATCCTCCAGGACGAGTTCGAGGACTGGCGCGAGGGCGAGATGCTGCTGCAGTCGCTGATCTCGACGCCGGAAGAAGTCGACCGCGCCGCGAACCGGCAGCGCGAGCTCGAGCGGCTCGTGCTCGCGGCCGGCGGTATCACCGGCCCCGGTAGCATTGGTACAGACGAAGAAACCGGCGCGGATGCGTCGGAGGGGGTAGCAGTCGGATGAAGAAGATCCTCCCCGTCGAGGAGCTCGCTCGCGACTCTCGCTTCGTACGGGTGCAGATCCAGGAAGCCATGATGGATCCGCGCCAGATGAAAGTCGCCGAGCGCAACACCGGCTCGGCCAAGCTCGAGCCCGAGCGCCCGGCGGCGCCCGACCGGGCCCGCCAGCTGATGCACGGCATCTTCATGGGCGAGCTCCAGGCCCTTGAAGGAGCCGGCCGCACCACGTTCGACTTCGACGACGAGGACGTGCCGTTCCAGCTCAAGCTGGACATGGCCCGGCAGTCGTGGGACGAGTCGCGCCACTGTGAGATCTCCGTGAAGCTGGCCGAGCACATGGGCACCGAGATCGGCGAGTTCAGCGAGGCGACGTTCCTCTACGAGGCGGCGTGCGCCGAGGACGCGCTGTTGCGGCTCACCGGCGTCAACCGCGCGCTCGAAGGTCTCGCCATCGACGTCTTCAACACGATGAAGCTCTTCGGTGACCACTCCGGCGATCCGGTGCTGGCGGCGTGCGAGGACTGGATGCTCGCCGACGAGGTCACGCACGTGAAGATGGGCTCTGACTGGCTGCGCCGGCTGACCGAGAACGACCCCGAGCGGCGGGAGAAGGCGCTCGAGTTCCAGCGCACGGTCGACAAGCTGTTCAGCCTGGGAGGGTTCCGCGGCGAGACCGACGAGAACCCGATCCAACTCGCGCGCAAGTTCCGCGAGATGGCCGGCTTCAGCAACGACGAGATCGACGAGCTCTCCGAGGTGACGGTCGAGGCCCAGGCGGAGGCGGAGGCCGCGGCCAACGCCGAGCAGCGCGCTTCCTAGCGTGGCGCGCGTCGAGGTCACGCCCGAGCAGTTCACGCTCGTCCAGTACGACGCCGGCGTGATCGCCGGGATCGCCGAAGAGCTCGCGACCAAAGTCGGCCTTCCCGACGACGTGCCGATCCACATCGACATCGACGAAGAGCTCCCGCTGCCGCTCACCGGGAGCACGGCGGACGTCACCGACGGCCGCGCTGAACTGTGGTTCTCGGGTGCCAACTTCGAGGACGGCCGTCATCGTGCCGTCTTCAACGAGCAATTGGCGCGCACGGATCTGGCCATGGAGTTGCTCCGGGCGCGTGACCGACTCGAAGGGTTTGCCGACGCGCCCGTCGACGAGGAGCTCACCGACGCGCAGCGCGCTGCTTGGGAGGCCTCGGGCGAAGGCCGCGCCGCGCGGCTCGGCGAAGTCACCCGCAAGGTGCGCCGGCAGTACGTGTTCCGTCTGTACAACGGCTTCACCGACGTCGCCGACGACGCGTTCGAGCGCCTGTGGGCCGGCGATCGCTTCACGTGGGCGGAGCTGGAAGCGCTGTGCGCCGAGTGCAAGGCCGCCGACCCTCGTCCCGAGCCCAAGCAGAAGTCGGCGATCCGCAAAGAGAGCTTGCGCGCGCCGAGCTAGGACATCACTCCAGGTCCTGCGCGCTGATCGACTCGAACAGGTCGAGGTCCGGCGGACCGGCGAGCACGTCACGTGCCGCCGTCGCCATCTCCACCGTCTCCGCCGCGTCGAGATGGGCGCGGGCGTCGTCGGCGCTCTCCCATTTCTCGATCACCACGAGGCGACCGGGGCGGGAGCCCGACGCCACGAGGTCGACGTTGCGACAGTGGGGCCGGCGGCGGGTGAGCACCACGTACTTCGCCAGGATGGCGGCGAGATCGCCTTGCCGACCGGTCCGGGCCTCGAAGCTCCCGATGACCACCGCGAGCTCCAGATCGGCCACGACCCTTCCGGCCCCCTCCGGCCCGGTGCGAGGGCCCGGCCCGGGCTGTGGAATTCTTGCCTTGACGGAGTCGGTATCGTACTTGGGGACAAGGCACCGACCCGGGTCTTCTTCCCACCCGAACTGGGAACTCCTGGTTTGTGCACCCCGTTTTCCAAGAGCTGACCGGATCGTCCACAGCGAGAAAGGCATTCGTGGCGAAAGAGCGAGTCGAGCGGGACGAGGAAGACCTCGTCCGGCTCTATCTGACCGATATCGGGCAGTACCCGCTGCTCACGAAGGACGACGAAGTTCGGCTGGCGCAGCAGATCGAAGGCGGCAACGCCTCGCGCGGCGACCTCCTCACCGCCGGCAAGGACCTCACCGCCGCCAAGAAGCGGGAGCTGCGCCGCACCGCGCGCGAGGGTGACGACGCTCAGCGCACGTTCGTGCAGTCGAACCTGCGGCTCGTCGTCTCGATTGCCAAGAAGTACCAGGCGTCAGGGCTGCCGCTGCTGGACCTGATCCAAGAGGGCAACCTCGGCCTCATGCACGCGGTCGAGAAGTTCGACTGGCGCAAGGGCTTCAAGTTCTCGACGTACGCCACGTGGTGGATCCGTCAGGCGATCACGCGCGGCATCGCCAACACGGGCCGCACGATCCGGTTGCCCGTGCACGCCGGCGACACGCTCGCCCGTCTCCAAAAGGCGCGGTCGCGCCTCGAGCTGAAGCTCGGACGGCCGGCGACGCTGGCCGAGCTCTCGATCGAGGTCGAGATGCCCGAGGACAAGGTCACCGAAGCGCTGCGCTTCGCGGCCGAGCCGCTCTCGCTGTCGGAGCCGCTGCGCGAGGACGGCGACGCCGAGCTGGGCGACATCGTCGAGGACCGCTCGGCCGAGTCGCCGTTCGAGGTCGCCGCCACCGCGTTGCTGCCGGCCGAGATCGAGAAGCTGCTGGCGCCGCTGGACGAGCGCGAGCGCCAGATCCTCGCCTTGCGCTTCGGGCTCGATCGGGGAGAGCCCCGCACGCTCGAGGAGGTCGGCGAGTACTTCAACCTCACCCGGGAGCGCATCCGCCAGATCGAGGCCCGGGCGATGTCGAAGCTTCGTCACCCGTCCGCCGACACCGGCGCCCGCGACCTACTGGCGGTCTAGAACCACCGCAGGTCCCGGGAAGGCCGAAGGCCCCGGCTCAGCGAGCCGGGCCTCGTCGTTTTCTCCGGCGCCGTCGCAAGCTCCGGCTTTGCGACGACGGTCGGCGAAGCCGCCGTCGTCGCGTCAGTGGGATGCGTCGCTGTACTCGATGAAGTCGTACGGGTAGCCGCGCGGGAAGGCACTCGCCCACGAGAGCGCCCGCCAGTGTTCTTCCTCGAGCTGCCACCCGACGGCGCCGAGGTTGTCCTCGAGCTGTGACAGGTTGCGGGCGCCGATGATCGGCGCCGTCACGCCCGGCCGGTGCACGACCCAGTTCAGCGACACCTGCGACGGCGTCTTCCCGAGCTCGTCGGCGACCTTCCGAACCGCCTCCACGATGTTCCAGGCGCGCTCGTGGAGGCGGTACGTGAACGTGATCGGCTCCTCCGTGTCGCCGCCGCGGGTTCCCGTCGGGAAGTCCTCGCCCTCGCGGTACTTCCCGGTGAGGACACCCCCGGCGAGCGGGCTCCACGGGAGCACGGCGAGACCCTCCTCGCGGCATAACGGCAGCAGCTCACGCTCGATGTCGCGCGTGATCAGCGAGTACTCGGGCTGGAGCGAGACGAACCCGTCCCAGCCGCGCCCGGCGGCGAGGCCGAGCGACTTGGCGAGCTGCCACGCCGTGTAGTTGCTCGCGCCCGCGTAACGGATCTTGCCCTCGTGGACGAGGTCGTCGAGCGTCGACAAGGTCTCTTCGAGCGGTGTGCGCGCGTCCCAGCAATGGATCTGGTACAGGTCGACCCATTCCGTCCCGAGGCGGCGCAACGAGGCCTCGATGCCCATGCGGATGTGGCGGCGTGACGCGCCCACGTCGTTTACGCCCGGGCCGGTGGGGAAGCGCACCTTCGTCGCGAGCACGACGTCGTCGCGCCGGCCTTGCAACGCGCGTCCCGTGATCTCCTCCGACTCGCCGTCGGCGTACACGTCGGCGGTGTCGACGAAGTTGCCACCCGTCTCGAGGAAGCGATCGACCAGCTTGCGGCTCGTCGGCTCGTCGGCTTCGCGTCCGAACGTCATCGTGCCCAGACAGAGCTCCGAGACCCGGATCCCCGTGCTGCCCAGCTGCCGGTACTCCACGAATGTCCTCCCGTTGGTCGAGTGGATGACCGAATCTATGCCGCGTTGCCGGATCAGCGCGCAGCGCGATCGGTACGCTGCGCCGGTGCCGGAGGCAGGTGCGAAGAACCTTCCCGCGGTCGGCGTCCGCCCGGTGCTCGTGGCCGCGTTCGGTACCTACCGCCGCCGCTTCTGGCTGATCGCGGGGGCGGCGCTCGTCGTGTTCGGCATCAGCGCAGGCCTCGACGTCCTCACCGAAGCCGTCAACGACCGGGCGTCCGAATACCCCGGCCTGGTCGCGACGCTCCTCGTCATCGCGAGCCTTGCGACCTTCGGGACCACCTTCTTCGCCGGCCTGCTCGACCGGATCGTCGGCGAAGAGGAGCGGGGCCATCCCCGCCGGCCGCTCGGTCAGCTGCTACGGACGTTGCCGTACTGGCGCCTCCTCGCCGCAGATGTGCTGCTCTCGTTGGGCGCGGTTTTCGCCACCATCTTGCTGATCATCCCCGGGCTCATCTTCTACACGTACTTCTCGCTCGTCGGCCCGGCCGTCGTCATGGAGGATCGCAAGGTCTTCGACGCCTTCCGCCGATCGATGCGTCTGGTCCGGGGGAAGTTCTTGCTCACCTTTTTCCTGGTCACACTCCCGCTTCTCGTCGAGGAGGATGTCGTCCACGGGGTCGTCGCGGTGGTCGGCGACGCGAGCCCGTTCTTCGTGTTCGTCGTGAACGCGCTCGCCGGTGCTGTGGTCGGATCGGTCATCGCGCTCGTCGAGGTCACACTCGCCGGCAGGCTGGCGATGCGAAGCCCGACCCCGCGCTCACTCACGTGAGCCCGCGCAGTCCCTGACTGAACAGAACCGCGCCGAAGACGAGGAACAGCACGGCCATCATCGCCGTGTTGTTCGTCGAGAGCCACGTCTTCCACCCGTCGAGCATGTGGGCGGCCCGCTCGCCGCCGGCGAGGTACGCGACCACGGGCACGATGACGCCGACGCTCGCGATCACGACGAAAACGATCAGCCCCACCGCTGCTTCGCCGCCCGACACACCGGCCTGGGCGAGGCTCGCACCGGCGGCGAGCGAGAGCGCGAGGTTCTTCGGGTTCGCCGCCGCCAGCAGGACGGCCAGCCCGCCTGTCTTGACCGGAGTCAGCGTGTCGATCGCCGACATCCACTTCGGCTGAGCGTCCGCCTCTCCCGCCGCCGGCCGCTTCCGCCAGTGCCGAAACGCGAGGAGCACCAGCAGGATCCCTCCCACGAGCTTGAGCCAGTACGACGTGTCGGACCCACTGCCGCCGCTGCTCACGTCGCCGGCGTCGGCGAGGAGGTAGATGACCGTGCTCACCAGGGCCACGCCGACGAGCCACCCCGCTGTGAAGACCAGTCCGTTGACCCGGGCCTTGGCCGAGAGCAGGACGAGGATCACGGCGACGATGGACAACGGGCTGATCGCCACGCCGATTGCGAACGGAATGACCTCGCTGATCGCCTTGCCCATGGACATGCCCCTCTCGTTGACTGCGGTTCTGCGGAGGTGGCAGGAATCGAACCCACCGGACGGGGATCACCCGTCCCACTCGTTTTGAAGACGAGGGGGGCCACCAGACCCCGTTCACCTCCGGGCGCGGGTCTACCAGTCTCGCTACCATCGGGGCAGCGCCCGTCGACCAGGAGATCTGTTGTGAAGAAGCTGCTCGTCTTGCTGATTCTCGTGGCGATCGGAATCGCGGTAGCCCGCAAGGTCCGCGAGGTCTGACCGCCGGCCCACCGTCGGCCCACGCGCCGGCGGCAAGGGCCTCTGTATCGTGCCCGGGATCCGCCCGGGCACGTTCGCGTCCCGACGCGAAATGCCTAGCGACCGGAGAACAGCTCGGCGTAGCGGTGGGCGAACAGCGCGACCGCGCCGCCCGTGTGCCAGAACACGACCGTGTCGCCGGCGCCGAAGCGGCCCTCACGTGCCGCGCCGATCAGCCCCGCCATCGCCTTCCCGGTGTACACGGGGTCGAGGACGATGCCCTCGAGGCCGGCGACCCGCTCGATCGCCTCGAGCGCGCCGTCGGTGACCGCGCCGTAGCCGTCACCGAACCGTGAGTGGTCGAGGACGAGCTCGCCGCCCAACGCACTCTGCACGGCCCGCGCCGCTGCCTCGACCGCGAGGCGGGGGATCACGTCGTCGAGGTCCGGGCGCGTCCCCACGTCCACGCCGAGCACCTGGGCGCGCCCACCCAGCCCGGCGAGCAGGCCGGCGTGCGTCCCACCCGAGCCATCGGCCACCACGATCCAATCGACGCCCCCGTGCCCGCCCTCGTCGACCTGCGCGAGCAGCTCGTCGGCCGCCCACGCGAACGCCGCTGCGCCCGTGACGGACGCGCCCCCGATCGGCATCGCGAACGGACGCCGGCCGTGAGCCGCCAGCTGAGCCGCGACCTCGTCGATCGCCGACTCGACGTCGTAGTAGGAGTCCGCTCCCGTGAAGTGCAGCGTGGCGCCGAGGACGCGGTCGAGCAGCAGGTTCCCGCTGTACAGGCCCGGCTCCTTCCCGCCGATCGCGAGGTGGCAGTCGAACCCGAGCCGGTTGGCCGCCGCCGCGGTCATGCGAGCGTGATTGCTCTGCGCCCCGCCGCCGGTGACGAGCACGTCGCAGCCGCCCGCCTGCGCCTCGCCGCACAGGAACTCGAGCTTGCGGGCCTTGTTGCCGCCGAGCGCCAGCCCGGTGAGGTCGTCACGCTTCACGAGGACCCGCGGCCCACCGAGCCACTCGGAGAACCGGTCCATCGGCTCCAACGGCGTGGGGAGCTGCGCGAGCCGGACGCGGGGGACGTCCCCCGGGCCGATGTCGTCAGGCGGCATCGTTGCGACGGCGTAGCCACCACCAGACCGCGACCCCGGCGCCGGCGGCGGCCAGCGCGCCACCGACCGCGATCGTCGGACCGGCCGGTGGGACCGGCATGCGGTCGCGCAGCCGCACCGGATGCTCGAAGTCGCGTATCTCCCAGTCGCGCTCGCGTGCCACGCGGGCCAGCTCCTTGTCCGGGTTGACGGCGACCGGATGGCCGACGAGCTCGAGCATCGGCTGGTCGGTGATCGAGTCGGTGTACGCATACGACTGCGGGAGGTTGATGTGCGCGCGCGTTGCGAGCTCCCGCACCGCCTGGGCCTTGTGCGCGCCGTAGGCGTAGAACTCGAGCTCCCCGGTGTAGTTGCCCTCGCTGTCGATGGCGGCGCGGGTGCCGATGGCCTCGTCGGCGCCGAGGAACTCCGACAGTGGCTGCACAACCTCGAGCGGCGCGGACGACACGATCACGACCTTGCGTCCGGCCGCGTGGTGCTCGTCGAACAGCTCGAGCGCCTCGGCGTAGATGATCGGTTCGATCACGTCGGTGAGCGCGTCGCGCACGATCGACGCCACTTGGTCGCGATTCCAACCCCGCGTCATCGCCGACATCGCCACCCGGAGCTTCTCCATCTTCTCCGCGTCCGCGCCCACGAGCATGAACACGACCTGCGCGTACAGGCTCTTCACGATCGACCGCCGCGATAGCAAGCCCTCGCGGTAGAACGACCGGCCGAAGGCGAGCACCGAGCTCTTGGCGATGATCGTCTTGTCGAGGTCGAAGAAAGCTGCGGTGTTCACGGCCTCGCTCACTGTGACTCCCTGGTCGCCGTCGCCCCCGCGGAGCCTACGCGCCTCTTGACATCCGGCTCATGGATCCGTACGTTCGTCGCACGCTCCCCGAGTCGGGGAGCTTTTGCGTTCCCCCGCCGCTTCCCCCTTGCCCCGTCGCGCACGCGCCGAGGCGCGCGCGCACGCAGAGGAAAGAAAGGACGCAGCGGTGCTCCTCGCATTGTGGTCACCCAAAGGCGGCTCGGGCACGTCGGTGCTCGCGGCCGCGTGCGCGCTCGTGCTGGGCCGGCGCGGCGGCGCCCGGCTCGCGGACCTCGACGGCGACCAGCCCGCCCTGTTCGGCCTGGCGTCCGAGCCGCCGACCGGGCTCGTGGATTGGCTCGGCGCCGGGCCCGAGGCGCCGACCGACGCGCTCGAGCGCCTGACCGTCGAGGCCGCCGCGGGCGTGGCGCTCATCCCTCGCGGCACGCCGGCCCGGCCGCTGGCCCCCGTCCCGGCGGCCGAGGCCGGCGCCGCGCTCGCGGTCGCGTTACGCGATGGTTTCGTCCCGACCGTCGTCGATCTCGGCCTGGCGCAGACCCCGGCGGCGCGCGCGGTGCTCGAGGTCGCCGACGCGTCGCTCGTCGTCGTCCGGGGTTGCTATCTCACGCTCCGGCGCGCCGTGCGCGCCGCGCCGCTCGCCCACGCGTCGGGCGTCGTGCACGTCGCCGAGCCCGGACGCGCCATCGGCCGCCGCGACGTCGCCGGAGTGCTCGACCGGCCGGTGCTCGCCGAGGTCCCGGTGCGCGCAGCGATCGCGCGCGCCGTCGACGCCGGGCTGCTGCCGACGCGCCTGCCCGACGTGCTGGCCCGGCCCGTGCACGACGCGCTCGACCGGCTCGGCCTGCTCGGGGACCGTCGGGGGCGGGCCGCATGACGGCGGACGCCGCGCTCAAGCAGCGTGTCCATCGCCGGCTCGTGGCCGCCGGCGGCCTCGATCCGCTCGATCACCTCGACGAGCACGACCGGGCCGGGCGTTCGCTGGCCGTCCGCACCCGGCTGGCCGAGCTGCTGCGTGACGAGGCGCCGCTCCTGACGCCGGCTCGGTTCGAAGATCTGCTGCGCGACCTGACCGACGAGGTCTCCGGCCTGGGCCCGCTCGAGCCACTGCTCGCCGACCCGGAGGTCAGCGAGGTCATGCTCAACGGGCCCGGGCACGCCTACGTCGAGCGCGCCGGCCGGCTCGAAGCGGTTGACCTCGATCTCGATGGCGTCGGCATCGTGCGGCTCGTCGAACGCGTCGTCGCGCCGCTCGGGCTTCGCCTCGATCGCGCGTCACCGATGGTCGACGCCCGCCTCGCCGACGGGTCGCGCCTGCACGCCCTGATCCCGCCGCTCGCGCTCGACGGGCCGTGCGTCACCATCCGCCGCTTCCGGGCCCGGCCCGTCGATCTCGACGCCTTCGGCGTCGCCGGCGCGCCGGGCGCGTTCCTGCGTTGGACCGTCGCGGCCGGCTGGAACCTGCTGATCTCCGGGGGCACGAGCGCGGGCAAGACCACCCTGCTCAACGCGCTGTCGGCGGCGATCCCCGCCGGTGAGCGCGTCGTCACCATCGAAGAGA
>Ga0207684_10006219_pt1 | contig 10901 bp, 7 predicted proteins | sample KBSK5501metaG_FD_184342 | JGI IMG/M metagenome (GOLD analysis project Ga0207684, IMG submission 184342) | Corn, switchgrass and miscanthus rhizosphere microbial communities from Kellogg Biological Station, Michigan, USA - KBS K5-50-1 metaG... | ecosystem: Host-associated > Plants > Roots >... | reverse complement strand
GGACCATGACGTCTTTTCCTGGCTTCTTCTCAGTTATAACGTAGTGGCCCGCATCACGAGTAATCTCCACGCTGTAGCCCCCGGTATTTCTCTCGCCCAGAAAGGCTGCAATCACGACGTTCGACTTGAAGAAGGCTTCATCCAGTTTTGGAAGGTTGTCATCGAGCTTGAGCAGCTCCGAGTAAGTCTCAGCGTCGCGCAAGATGGCGACGAACGGATTAGTTATTGAAGAGTGAAATCCTTCAGCGAGAATCTTCAGTTCCTCGGGAGATGGCTTTTCCTTTTGAACCGCTGGCATCGCCGGCTTGTTACCCTGCGAATTGGTATTCCGCGTGGTCCGGCATCCTGATGCACCGCCACCGTCAAACAATAGCCAGATTAGCGCTGTCGATAAGATTACTTGTTGGCCCAGCATTGAATACTCCCGACCTCGCGTTTGAACTCATGATTCTTAGAACGCGGGAAACCTACGGAAGTTGCATGCGATGACAATCAAAGGCGATATCGCACATGCTTCCGCAGCTCTTCGTCTTCGACGTCGATGTTCTGCAAACGCAAGCTAACGTCGGCATTCAAGTCCCAGCCCGCGCGCTCGCCAGCTTGCAGCTTCACCGTTCCCGCGGCGGCAATCATCGCGGCGTTGTCAGTCGATAGATGCGGCGAGGGAAAATATACAGGTACGCCCAACTTTGTTGCTGCTTTGCGTGATTCCTCGCGCAGCGCGCCGTTACAGGCGACGCCACCGGCAACAATCAAAGTCTTCGGCAGAAACTCTTCAGCGACACGCTCCATCGTAGTGACGAGTGAACGCACGACGGTACTTTGGAAACTCGCGGCGAGATCTCTTACTCTTTGCGACGGTTCTTCGCCATTGCTTACGGGTGGGAGACCTGACTCGCGCACATACTTTTGCACGGCGGTTTTCAATCCACTAAAACTAAAGTCCGGCTTTCCATCACCCATTCGTGGAATTGCGAAGGTGACCGCTTTCGGATTTCCTTCCAGCGCTAACTTTTCAATTATTGGCCCACCGGGATAACCGAGGCCAAGCAGCTTCGCGACTTTATCGAACGCCTCACCGGCAGCGTCGTCGCGCGTGCGGCCGACAACTTTGTATTTGCCCGGTTGAGGTACGAAGAAAAGATTGGTGTGACCACCCGAAACAATGAGTGCCAACGCGGGATGCTCGACCGGCGGATTCTCAAAACAAACTGAGTAGATGTGACCTTCGATGTGATTGACGCCGACCAGCGGCTTATTCAGCGCGAAGGCCATCGCCTTTGCGTAGGACACACCGACGAGCAACGAGCCGATCAAGCCCGGTCCGATCGTCACTGCGATTCCGTCGATTTGATCCCTTGTGATACCGGCCCGGGTAAACCCTTCCTCAACGATAGGAACGATCTTGTCGAGATGCTCGCGCGACGCCAATTCCGGCACCACACCGCCAAATCGTCTGTGGGTGGAGATTTGAGAAGCGATAACAGACGAAACGATCTCGCGGCCATCGCGCACAATAGCCGCAGCAGTTTCATCGCAGGAAGTTTCAATACCTAATACCAACATCTCACTTGTCCGTCGTCAGTTGTCAGTTGTCAGTTACAACGATACCCGTGAGGGATTTCTCTGCGCAACTCTGTTGCTCTCTGGCTCGCCTTTATCACATCGATCAAACGGAAATCGAATAAGCTCTGAGCACCGAAGGCGCGGCGTGAGGTAGCCAGGGGCAAGCACGCAGCGCGCCGCCCCTGGTCACGGTAGGAAGTGGAAACAGAGCCCTGAAGGGGCGATATAACACGCTATGTCGATACGACTCTTCGATAAAAACTCAATGCCGAATCGCCCTGTATGAGCGAGCGGTAACGATGCAGTAGCCCGTGCTCTTTGCTCACTTCATTCTTGCGGTGGTGCTCCACGATCACCATCCCATCGTCCGTTAATAATTGTAGTGCGTGTCGTCCAACATACTCCAAGGGGTCTTCATAATCGGTTGCATACGGAGGATCGTAAAAAATAATGTCAAACGCAGGCGCCGCTTTCTTCTCGCGGCCCATTAAGAATTTCATAGCCTCGCTGCACACGATCTCAAACCCATCTTGGGAAACATCAAGCGCCTCGAGATTCGCCTCAATCAACCTGCTCATCTTCCGCGAGCGATCGACAAACGTGGCGTGCGCCGCACCGCGCGAGAGCGCCTCAATTCCAACTGCGCCGGAACCTGCACAGAGATCGAGAAAGCGCGCGCCAACGATTCGCGGCGCGAGAATATTGAATAACGTCTCGCGCAAACGATCCGAAGTCGGTCGTGTATCTAGCGAAGGCGGGCCCTTCAGCTTTCGCCCGCGAAATTTGCCGGCAATGATTCGCACAGCAGTCTCAACTGCTATCCAACCGCGGCTAACCTCAACCGGGCATCACTCTGGACACGCTGAACTAATTTCGCAGCTTCAGGAGAAGTCTTGCGCTGGTTGACATAGAACTCGGCTTCCTTGCGGGCGGCTTGCAGAATGTCCAGGTCGCGTACGAGATTGGCGACGCGAAACTCGGGCAGTCCTGCCTGGCGCGTGCCCATTACCTCACCGGGACCGCGCAGCTCCAGATCTTTTTCCGCGATGCGAAAGCCGTCGTTGGTTTCTTCCATGATGCCGAGCCGCTCACGCGCGACCTCAGTCTGTTTGTCTGAAGCCAGCAGCACGCAATAACTCTGTTCAGCGCCGCGGCCGACGCGGCCGCGCAGTTGATGAAGTTGCGAAAGTCCGAAGCGCTCGGCGTGTTCAATCACCATTACCGAGGCGTTCGGCACGTCCACGCCGACCTCAATCACAGTCGTCGATACCAGTATCTCAATTTCGCCGGCGATGAAGCGCCGCATGACATCGTCCTTTTCTTCCGGCTTCATGCGACCGTGCAACAGACCGACTGAGAACTTCGGGAAGACAGCATCGCGCAAGTATTCGTAACGCCGCGTCGCGTCTCGCAAATCCAGCTTCTCAGATTCAGCCACCAGCGGATAAACCACATAGACCTGTCGCCCGGCGCGCATCTCGCGAGCGAGCAACTGCTTTACTTCCTTTCGATCTGTCGCATTATCGGCAAAAACTTTGGTGACAATCGGTGTGCGACCCGGGGGCAGCTCGTCGATAATCGAAACGTCAAGATCGCCGTACACAGTCATGGCCAACGAGCGGGGGATCGGAGTCGCCGTCATCACCAGTACGTCGGGATTCAAGCCACGCTCGCGCAACTCCGCGCGCTGCATCACGCCAAAGCGATGCTGCTCGTCGATAACGGCCAGGCCAAGATTCTGGAACGAGACATTCTCCTGGATCAGCGCGTTCGTGCCGATGCAAGCATGGGCTTCGCCGGCAGCGATCGCTTGATGCAGGCGGCGCTTGTCAGTCGGCTTGAGTGAACCGATCAGCAGCTCAACGCGGTAAGGCGCCTTTGCCAGAATGCGTTTGATGTTGCGCGCATGCTGCTCAGCGAGAATTTCGGTTGGCACCATCAACGCGGTTTGATATCCATTCTCCATTGCGGCCAGCATCGCGATCAACGCAACGATGGTCTTGCCGCTGCCGACATCGCCCTGCAGCAGTCGGTTCATCGGTGCGTCAGAACGCATGTCTCGGAAAATTTCCTTTACAACCTTGCGCTGAGCATCGGTGAGTTTGAATGGCAATACCGACGCGATCCGTTTTTTCGTTGAATCATCAATCTTGATCGCGGCGCTTTTACGCTCCTTGATTCGTTGTCCGCGCTTTACCAAAAGGCCAAGCGCCAACCAGAATAACTCTTCGAAGATCAGGCGGCGATGTGCCGAACTGCGCGCGCGCTCGTAATCAGTTAAGGCAGCTTCCTCAGGCGGAAAATGAATTTGACGAAGCGCATTGGCGCGATCCGGCAGTGTCTGTCGCTGCCGCAACTCGGCCGGCAGAGTTTCCGGAATAGCCGTGTCTGGAAGTGAGCCGAGTACGCTATGAATTATCTCTCGTAACCGCTTTGGACGGACCTCGTTGAGTTTGCGATAGACCGGCACGCGACGGCCAACGTGAATGGCCGCCAGACCAGGATCGGTTTCAGTGTCGTCTCCACCTTCCAGATCATCACCAACAGTTGGCAGAATCTCAATCTCGTCAGGTTTGTTCAGCCGCAAAGAGTAAGTCTGCCGGCGCGCGTCCCATTCCCACCTGCCGAAAGCGACAAAACGCGCGCCGCGAGTGAATCGCTTCGTGTAGTTATCGATAATCTGCCGCGCGTGTTGGCCTGAGAGAAACGTCCAGACAACGACATCTCTGCCGGTGCGGTCGCGATCTGTAGCCGAGATTTCGAAAATGAAGAGACGCTGCTTGAACGAGCGTTTGCTGCGGACTTGATAACCGCCGGCAAGCTTTACGAAAAGCTCGAGTGACGCTTCAGTGCTGTCATTGAGGTCGCGAATCCTAGCGAGGTTCGAACGATCTTCATAGCGCATCGGCAAATAATGAAGGAGGTCTTCGACTGTGACGCTATTGATGTCTTTGCCGGCTGAAACTTCAGCCAGGCCCAGCGCCAGCTTGCGCGCGGTCAGAGTTCCCAAACGAGCCGTGCCAGTGGCCGGAAGGTCGAGTATTCGAGTTTCCAGCGAGATGGATCGATTAGCGGGCATCGGCGCGATGATATCACAGCCGATGTTTGGTTCTTGCGGAGGCCGTGACGCCTGGTAATGGAACTCAAATGTTCTTCTACACGTTCATGAATACAGGAGACCACTTGAATGAAGCGCTGGGAATCGTTAATCGATCAGAAGATTCGTGAGGCGATGGAACGAGGCGAATTTGACAACTTGCCGGGCAAAGGCGAGCCCGTCGATCTTTCCGAGAATCCGTTTGAAGATCCTGAGTTGCGTCTGGCTCATCGCATGCTGCGCAACGCTGGATTTGCCCCGTCTTGGATTGAAGAACGAAAAGACATCGATGCCGAATTTGTCGTGGCACGAACGAACCTCGCGCGGGCGCGGGCGATCTTGAAAAAAACACTCGGTACAGAAAATGAAACGGGCGCCAAAGTCCGTTGGGAGAAAGCCCTCGGTTCATTTCGGCAGCAGGCAGTCGAACTCAACCGTCGAATCCGCGCCTGGAATTTGAAAGTTCCCGCGCCCGGCTTTCAGCGAAATCTGATTGACGTTGAGAAAGAGGTTGAAAGGATCCTGCTCACCGCTAACGATCAATAACGTAACACCCTGATGCGGTGGCAGTTGAAATTCTTCGTGGCTCGTCGCCGTCCCCTGAAATCGAAATTCGCCAGGCGCCTGTCGGCAATGGATAACGGCCCATGCGGTCGGCCCATTCAATAATCACCACCGCCTCTTCGTCGGCAAGAATTTCATCAAGATCAACGGCGTGCGCCGCCGATGCGCCTTGCTCGAGCCGATACAAATCGATGTGATAAAGCAATAGCCGGCCGTAATGAGGATTGACTAACGTAAATGAAGGACTGGTTACGTCCTCTTCATTAACCCCGAGCGCCTGAGCGATGCCCTTCACCAACATTGTCTTGCCAGCTCCAAGCGAGCCATTGAGCAGCAGAATCTCGCCACCGGAAAGCTGCTCGCCGATTTGCACGCCGAGATCGAAAGTTTCCCGCTTGTTGTGCGAGATGAATTCGCCGACGGGAATTGATTGTGGTGTTGCAATACTCATAAAATCGCGCTGATCCGCGGTTACAGAAAAGGAACCCTCGCTGACCCTCGGGCTAGTGCCCGAACCCGCTAACTTGCGTCTCGTACGTTCTATAAAGGCTTCTCGCCGTCAGGATCGAGTGAACAGATTGCAGCACCGAGATGGTCACGAATATCAGACGCCACCATTGCGCGCATGCCAAGTTCGCGAGCGGCCAGATCACCAGCCAGGCCGCTAATGTAAAGCGCTGCGATTACCGTCGACAGCGCGTCAGCATCTTTCTTCAAAGTTCCGTAAGCTTGAGCCAAAAAGCCTGTAATAACTCCCGTGAGCGTGTCACCGGCGCCCGCCGTGCCAAGGCCTGCGTTGCCAGTTGGATTGACAAAGACTTGGCCATCGGGTGAGGCGATTAGCGAACGCGTGCCTTTCAAGAGCAGAATAACTTGATGCTTCGAGGCAAAATCCCGAGACGCGGATACGCGATCCTTCAGTGCGGCGTTGTCGCTCGTTCCCATCAGCCGCAACATCTCACCCGGATGCGGCGTCAAAACAATTGGGTACTCACGCGATCCGAGTAAATCATCCGGCCATGGCGACAGACAATTCAATCCATCCGCGTCGATGACAACAGGTGTGTGACGGCCTTCCACAATGGCGCGCACAAAGTTGCGCGTTCGATCGTCTTCCGACGACAGTCCTGGGCCAATCGCGACGACGTTCGCGCGCTCACTAAACTTTACAAAGTAATCTGTTGCCTCGTCACTCGCCGCGCCGCGGTCCGTTTCAGCGAGCGCGGTCGTCATTACTTCAGGCATGACTTGCTGCGCCACCAATGGCTGCGCTGATGCCGGCGTCGCCACGGTCACAAGACCGGCGCCAGAACGTATCGCCGCATTGGCACATAGCGCCGCCGCGCCGGTAAAACCTCGCGAACCCGCAATGATAAGAGCGTGACCATGTGTGGTCTTATAAGAATCCGGGGTGTAGCGGGTTTGGATCAGCCAATGGCGAGCGTCGGATTCTTCAGTCAGAAACAGATTAGCCCTAGTCGCTTGAATCAGTTCTGCAGGCGAGCCAATGTCGGCGACGATCACTTTGCCGCTGTAACTTGCCGCGGGAGGCAGAACATTGGCGAGCTTGGGCGCGGTCATCGTAACCGTCACGTCAGCGTACACGGCTTCGCCAATCAATTCGGCGGAATCGGAATTCATGCCCGAGGGAATATCGATCGAGACAATTAGAGTACCTGGATTCATCCTGATGTCGCGCAATTCGCGTTTCCGATTCAGGAACTTCGCAGCTTCTGCATGGACACCTGCCAGCGGTCTCGTGAGCCCAGTGCCGAACATCGCATCAATGATGACATCATGCGAGGTACTCAATTGATCGCTGACGAGTTGGCGCCAATCATCCTCGGACTTACATTCAAAAAACTGAATCGAGCCGGTCGCGATCGATGACTGGTCGTTAATCGCGGTTGGGCCTTCGTTTGCAAAGCCGGTCGCGGCCTCAAAGTTTGTTTGCGCGTCGCCGCTCGTTTCCCCAAGCTTGCCGAACAGCACCAATTCCACGCGAGCGCCGGCATGCGCTAACAACCGCGCTGCCGCCGCGCCGTCGCCGCCGTTGTTTCCACGGCCGCATAGCACCAGAACGGATTTGCCCGAAAGGTCACCTGACAGCCGTTCAGCGACTACCCGAGCGGTCGCCGCCGCGGCGTTTTCCATTAGCACCAAGGAAGGTGTTCCATAGCGCTCGGTCGTCAGGCGATCGATCTCACGCATCTGCATGGACAAGATAACGGGTTGCACTGCGCGATGATAAGAATAAGGCTCAGCGTGGGTCAATCGACGCGCAATAAAAGCCGGCAGAGATGCCCGCGGCCCGCAGGCATAGATGGCTGTGCGCCAAAGATGCTTGTACTCCCAAAACAATAACAGCGGCCCGGGGTTTTCCCCGCCGCTGCCGCTGCTTCAGCCTATCCGTCTTTTCGGGATATCCGACTAAAGATTGAATGCCTCGATTTCTCCAGAATCTCTAGAAAAATGTTATTCAAGTCACTCAGGTTTCCGGCCAATCTTCGTCCGTCGAGTTCTAGGTTCCTACCGCGGCGTCTAGTCATCTTGACCGACCGAACTCCCTCAATGTGATGTCGGTGACCGACCGCCTGCCGGCAAAACCCTCGAAAACAGGCCGAAAGACGACGAATCGGACCTGGCATGACCGTTGTTTTAGCGATTGGCGCGAGCACCAGCAAGTGCCGCCACTTTCGAGGAGCTTTGATGACAAGAGGAAAAAGAGTCAGGACACGATTAGGTTGGCGATGGCTTACAGCCCTGGGATTAGCCGTCTCGCTTGTTGCCGGCATTATCGCGAGTGACAACGCCAAGGCGCAGGGCACCGAGAAATCGCCCAGTGCCTCAGCCAAAACCCTAAATAAATACCTCCGTGATATTACGGCGGCCGCTGAACAAGGCCGCTTTAGCTCATTCACCGAAAGGCAAGAGGAAATCAATCGGGCCGTTGAGATTCTCGCTCGTGCTCGCCACAACAATCCCGTCGTCCTTACCGACTCACAAGCTAACCGCGATTTGGTTGCTGCTGGAGTGGCGCGGCGCATTGCAGAAGGCGATGTCCCACCTGAGCTGCTGAACAAGCGGCTGTTCAAGTTGGACCTGGAATCGCTCTTTCACGATTCGAACAACTCTGCTGAGCTTGCTAGCAACGTGGCTGATATTCTCTCTGACGTAGTCAAGTCTGACTCAAGAGCTATTCTGCTGGTCGACCCCATTCAATCTTTGGTTGGCGCTTCGGCAGCGTTTGACGGTGCGGTCTCGGCCTTGCTGCGCGACGCAATCAGAAATGGCGACGTGCAGTGTCTGGGCGCTTCAACAGACATTACGTTTGAACAGAACATCGCGAACGACGAAACTCTCGCGCCGCTGTTTGCAACCGTTGAGATGAAGGAAGTCGCCGAAGCTGAAGGTCAGCACGATGATTCTGTCACAAAAAGTGCGACCGCAGAACCGCAGGCAGAAGAGTTCGCCGGACAAAAAGTCTCGGCTGACTTGCGTGAGCTGCTCGACAGCGGCAACGCGCCGGTGCACGTCAAAGCTATCCTCCAGGTAGCTGATGCGAACAGTGCCGACGTGCGCGCCAAGCTGGCTCGCTTTGCAGTTGTGATTAATGGTCAGATGCCTCAGTTCGGCAGCCTCGCAGTCGACATTCCAGCGAAGGCCGTGGACAAACTGGCGGCCAATGCTCTCACTCGATATCTCTCGCTGGATCGACCCGTGCAGTCTTTCGGGCACGTGCAAACGACCATTGGCGAGACTGCCATGTGGTCCCAAACTGGAAATTCCGGATTCGACGGCAGCGGGATTGGAATCGCGATCCTTGACTCTGGAATTTCCAAGGCGCATCACGTCGTTTATGGGCGCGTCGCCTACAGTCAGGATTTCACTGGCGAAGGCACCACCGAAGATCTATATGGTCATGGAACCTACGTGGCCGCGCTGGCAGCCGGAAAGAACAGTGATAACAACGATGCGTATAGTGGCGCTGCGCCCGCCGCGAAGCTGATCAATCTTCGCGTGCTTAACTCGCAAGGCACAGGTTCGCTGTCAGCAGTTCTCAGCGCTCTGGATGTCGTAATGGCGAAGCGCAGCACCTATAACATTCGCGTCGTCAACATGAGCATGGGCATGCCGGCCATTGATTCTTACAAGAACGATCCGTTGTGCCGTGCAGTGCGACGCCTGGTTGACGCCGGCATCGTCGTAGTGGCGGCGGCAGGAAACGATGGCAAAGATGCGACCCACCCGAAACTCTACGGTCGTATTCATTCGCCGGGCAACGAACCGTCTGCGATTACCGCGGGCGCCGCGAACACTTACGGCACTGACAAACGCAGTGACGATGGCGTTACCACCTACAGCTCCCGCGGCCCGACGCGCAGTTACTGGACCGACGAGAGCGGCACTAATCACTACGACAACATTATCAAACCGGATATGGTTGCCCCGGGGAACAAGATCGTAGCCGCCGCGGCACAGAACAGCCAGCTGATGCTTTCGAATCCCACTCTGTGCTCCAACTTAGGCCTTAACCAAACAGAGATCCAACTAAGCGGCACTTCCGCAGCAGCTCCGATCGTGGCTGGCGCGGCTGCGGTTTTGCTGGAAGCAAATCCGAAACTGACGCCGAATTTGATCAAGATGATTCTGATGTATTCGGCTCAACCGCTGGCTGGCTTCAACACGCTTGAGCAAGGTGCGGGCGAGATCAATCTTGAGGGCGCGGTTCGCCTGGCTAAGCTCGTGCGGACCGACCTCTCGTCGACAACCCTGGTTGGCGCCCCGCTGCTCACGTCTTCACAGCCCACGGCACAGACAACTATCGCGGGCCAGACCTTCAAATGGGCGCAGGGAGTTATATTCAAATATGACTACGCGACCGGCAGCGCCTTGATCACGAAGTACCAGGCCGTCTACGGAACAGGCGTGCTGCTGAGTGATGGCGTCCTGCTGACCGATGGAGTATTGCTATGCGATGTGACGAAGCTCTCAAGTGGAGTACTGTTAAGTGACAACATCCTGACCAGCAATGGCCTCACGATAAGCGATGGGATGCTCTTCATGAGCAGTGGTACTCTGCTTGCCGACGGTACGCTGTTAGCAGACGGTACCCTGTTGGCAGACGGTACGCTGTTAGCAGACGGTACCCTGTTGGCAGACGGTACCCTGTTAGCCGATGGCACGTTACTGGCTGACGCAGTCATTCATGGTGACAACACTGCCTGCATGACCCTGAAATAAGTATTACGCAGGCCGAAACCAGCAGCGTGGCGTTTTGCAACTGTATCAGGAAGAGGCTGCCAAACTTCCAACGACGCTGTATTACCAAACATCCCGTAATCAGTTCCTTAATCGCCGTTCGCTGATCCTTTGTCGCCCTGGCCATCTCGGGCAATCTTTCCTTCGTACTTTTCTGCACGGACCCTTAATACCCGATCAGACTCATCGCGTGACCGCCCGCTTCCCTGTCTCTCTTATCGACGGTTTTCACAACGTGTGATATTTTCACCTCGTCGAACCTCGGCCACTGAAGCTGGTGCGGGTCGCCAGTGGATTTTCGTCCGCTGCGCAGCCCGGAAGTGAAAAAGGAAACGGATTCGGATTCTATTGAGGTCTGCACTTGTCCTGTTACTCCGCCTGCTTGAAGTGGGAATATACACACGTTCTGATC
>Ga0207684_10006218_pt1 | contig 10902 bp, 13 predicted proteins | sample KBSK5501metaG_FD_184342 | JGI IMG/M metagenome (GOLD analysis project Ga0207684, IMG submission 184342) | Corn, switchgrass and miscanthus rhizosphere microbial communities from Kellogg Biological Station, Michigan, USA - KBS K5-50-1 metaG... | ecosystem: Host-associated > Plants > Roots >... | reverse complement strand
TCCGATCTCCCAATCCGCGATCGTTCGCGTGACTCGATGAATTAGCTGCCGCACCGATGATTCGCGCCCGCCCTTATGTGGATTTGTGCCGTTTGCAATGTCGCCATAGAAGTATTTTGACACGGCAATTTTGGTCGCCAAAGCGCTCCAACTTTTCGGAACCGCCACGTCTTCCTGTTTGAAAATGACTTTGCCGCTGTCGTCGGTTATCTCGGCCGTGCGACGTTCCCATTCTACCTGATCAAAGGGAGCAAGCGCCGCGTCGCTAAAAGCCCGCTCGAACTTCAATCCGCTGCTCTTTGCCTTCGCGGTCGAACTTCTGCGATGACCGGACGACTTGCGCGGTTTACGAAACAATGAGGCGGGAATCCCGGATTTGAGTTGGATCATGGCTGCGAAAGTGGGTTAGGGTTGTTAATAACTTTAAAATAAACGCGAACAGCCAGGGCCAATAACCTGTGAACTGGGGTGAACAATGAACAACAAGTAATAGCGGGAGCCGTCCAGCGGAAATACAACATGCAGTGCAGAAGGCACCCCAAGCAAGCTGAAAATTGTGACATTTTTTTTGCTATTTATTCGGAACTCAGGCAATGAGTTGCGCGCGCCACCCCGCTAGAGAACTGCCCACAAATACCGTCTGGCGGGCTCCCACATGTTCGCGCAGCGGCACTCCTAGCCCACAACCTCTCCCCTGGCGCCATGCCATGGAGCTTCTGAGCATACAGGAGACGCTTTGCACCCATAGCCCCCGGCAATATTCTGGTGTCCGTGAACATTGGCCTTGAAGCGATCGAGTACGTTCTTCCCGAGAGTCGCCGCAACCTAGAGGAACTTGAAGCCGCCGGAGCTCTCGAAACAAGTGCTCATCGCCTGCGGGAATTCGGATTCGAATATGCTTTTACAAGCAAAGAGGGTGCATTCGATTTGGCATCGAAAGCTACCGCGGCGCTATTTAAAAACCATGATATTGAGCCGGAAAAGATCGATGCGCTTTTCTACGCTGGCGCAATCGCGTCGAGCCATTCGGTTAATGAATCGCGAGAATTCCTGAGCGCTTTCAACTATCCTGCATGCAGGCTCCAGTACGATTTCGGTCTCTTAAACGCGATCGTTGCAGGCATCAGCCAGACCGGCTGCATGGGCATGATGACCGCGGTAAAATGCGCGGCCGATTTCCTGGCGGCAAGCAATGCAGAAAACGCTCTATGCGTGAGCGCGGACGTTTTCCCGCACGACGCTAAGCGCGAGGTGATTTACAATTTAATTTCGGACGGGGGTTGCGCCCTGTTGGTGCGTAAAAACGCGACCCGCAATTTTCTTCGCGCCCACCGACACATCACCAAGGGCTACTACTGGGACTGCGTGGCGCGTCGAAATGAAATCATTGCTGCTTATTTTCCGACTGCTTACAACATTATCCGCGAGACACTGGCCAAGACGCGAACCGAACTGGATGAGCTCGCCTGGATCATCCCGCACAATGTCTCGCGCCGCAGCTGGGAAATTCTGCTCGGCCTGCTCGGGATCAGCCTCGATCGGCTGTTCGCTGAAAATATCTCGTCCATTGGCCACATCATTGCCGCAGATAATTTCATAAATCTGAAAGACGCCGCCGATCGCGGCAAAATAAATCGCGGCGACAAACTGCTGTTGTTCAATTTTGGGTTCGGCGCGAACTGGGGCTGCATGCTCCTCGAGCACTGACCATGATATTGCTCATGACAGGCGCGAGCGGCGCTTTTGGCCGAGGCATGGTTCGCGCGCTGGCGAATTGCGCTGAGATCGAAAAAATCTATGCCATGGGCCGTCGGAATGCGTTCGATTTTAGCTCATCGAAGATCGAATTCGCCAGGGCGGATATTACCGAAGAAATCACGATTCCCGACGAAATTCGATGCAACCTGAGCGCAATCCTCCATGCCGCGGCAGAAACGCGATTCTCGGCGCCTCTAGGTGCCGCGCGGCGGGTGAACGTTGATGGGCTCGCCAACATCGTAGCCTTGGCCTCTCGATGCCCCAAGCTCGACCGCTTCGGCTGCCTGAGCACAATCTATGTTGCGGGGAAGCGCACCGGCCAAATTAGCGAGAATGAGCTCGAACACACGGCTGGTTTTGTAAATGCGTATGAGCAATCAAAATTCGAGGCCGAACAATTTCTGCACCGGGACGCGGCGGATCTGCCGGTTACGATTTATCGATTGAGCTCCATTTTCGGTGATTCACGAACCGGGGCAATTGTGAAAGCAGGCGCAATTCATCAGGCGCTCCGCTTTTTTTATCATAGTTTTGTCCCTATGATCCCCGGAACTGCTAAAAGCCTAGTCGATCTGATTTCGTCCGATTATGCTATTGCCGCGGTCAGCCGTTTGTTTTGTGACAAGTTTGAACCGGGAAGAACCTTCCATGTGTGCGCGGCAAACGACGCAATGCCGTTGGGCGAGCTGCTCAATGCGGCCCGCGGATGCTTCTTGCGAAATCGTCCGGAGTGGCGCAAACGCGCGATCGAAATGCCAGCCCTGGTCGAATTGGGGACATTCGAGCTGTTTGTTCGGTCGGTCGAAGAAATCGGCAGTCCGGTGCTTCAGCAGAGCGTCGACGCAACAAAATACTTTGCTCCACAATTGGCTTATCCAAAAACGTTTGATGACAGCGAATGCGCAAGCACCCTCGCCGGCAGTGGTCTTGAGCGACCTCTTCTCCAGGATTTTTTTCCGCGGGTGGTGAAACATCTCATCAATGAAAAATGGCCGGTTGCGCTCGACATTATTTCTCGATGTGAGCGAATTTGAGGCCGCCCTGCTCAGATTCATACAGACCGAGTTGCTTCTCGGTTCGAACCTGACGCTTAATGTCGACGGCGCGCTTTTCGAAGACAGTATTATCGATTCATTGAAGATTCTCCAGCTGCTGGCGTTTATCGAGTCAGCGATCGGTCGCTCGATTCCCGACGAGGAAATCGTGATGAAGCATTTTCGCACCGTTCGCGTAATTGCGGAGCGATTTGGCGGGGAACATCGACTGGATGAAATCTGATCCGATCGAAGAATTGCGGCGCAGCGGCGAAATTGTTTTCACAGCCGATGGCGCACTGATTGTCAGCGGTTTACCGCTTAGGTTAATGCGATGGATTGACGCGCAACTCCGGCAGCTCGGTGGTAGCCTAACAGAAATTCAATGTCCGGCCCTGATCGGACGCGATTTCCTGGAACGCGCCAATTATTTTGAATCCTTTCCGCACGGCGCAACATGCGTGGAAGCTACCCAGCGCTGCGGCCTGCTTGCGCCGGCCGTTTGTTATCATTGTTTTGGCATGCTGACGAACGTCGATCTCAACACCCCGGCCGAGATCACATGTATCGGCAAATGTTACCGGCACGAAAACGGAGGGACCGACTCCGCCGGGCGATTATGGGAGTTTACGATGCGCGAATTTGTCTGTGTCGCGCCTTCGGAAGTTGTTCAACAACAGCGGCGCGACTGGATCGAAAAGATCCGCAGTTTTGCGGATGCAATCGGCTTGGAAGGCCAGGTCGAAATCGCGACCGACCCGTTTTTCGGCGACGCCAGCCGGGGCAGAAAATTACTTCAACAACTCAAGGAACTGAAATATGAATTTTCGGTGGCCCTGCCCGACGGCTCCCGGCGCGCCCTCGCCTCGTTCAACCTCCACGAGACATTTTTTACGTCGCGCTTTGGAATCAGGCTGTTCGGCGCGCCGCAAGCACATTCAGGATGTGTTGCATTTGGACTTGAACGTTGGATGCTGGCGATTCTCGCGCAACGTGGCATTGACGAGGCGGCGCAACTGTGCGGCTGAATGATCTACGACGAATACCTGACGCAGGCCGAGCTGCAGCGCTGGATCCTGGAGGCGGATGTGGCCTGGAACGCTGTCGACCCGAAGATCGCACTGTCGCAGGCCGCATTGCTCGACCAGGTCCGCGATTCCGCTTTGATCGAATCTTATTTCCCAATTTATACAACCCGACTGATCCGCGCGTTATGGGATCAAATCGATGCCACCTCCGTCTTTTCCATTCAACTTTACGAATCCTACAAGCACTTTTACGTCCTCAATCGTTACCTCGAGCTTGTCAGTTATCGGCCGATTACCGATGAGGAGTTGGTAGCAGTTCGTGAGCGGAATCTGGATCGTGAAATCATCGATCCAATCGCGGAACTCGCCCGTTACATGGTGAGCGAACATTTTGCCGCGTATTTTTTTCTGCGCTTGTCCCGTCAGGCGCGCGAACCTGTGCTGCAGAAAATTGCTGAATTTATTGCCAGGGACGAGTTTAGGCACACGCAGTTCGCGTTTGATTTGTTACTGCCGAGAGTGCGCGATAATGATGCGGCGCGCGCGCGCGTCCTCTCAGCTGGATTAAATTTTCGGCATGTTGGCGCTGATGTCGTTGCTTCCGTTCCGATCGCGGAAAAGAACGATTTGCAAGCGATTCTCACGCTGGACAAAAAGATGTGCCGACTGTGCGGTGTAAGTCTGAAGGAATTCGCGAAAGGACGGGTGAATGGAAATTACTGAGCGCGAGTTGTGGCTGCTCAATTTCTACCGCAACAGCGAATTGCATGGCGCGTTGCTGATGGGAAAGCTGGCCCGAAATTTTTCTGACACGCGACTGCTGGTCAATCTGACCAAACATTGCGCGACTGAGGCGCATCACGCGGCGCTCCTGACGGAAACTATCGCCGCGCTCGGCGCGTCGCTCAACCCGCACACCGAAACCATTCAGAACCATTACGCATCCGAAGGCGGATTGCCCAAGGAACTCGTCGATTTGCTGGTTCTTTCGGAAACGCTCGAAAAGCGCGTCTTAACCAGTTACCGCGCGCATCTGGCCGGCCGGGACGTTCATCCTCAGGTTCGGAGCACGTTGACTCAAATTGTCCGCGAAATGCAGGAAGAAGAAGATGGCCAGCACGCGGGCTGGATTGAACAGACATTGTTGCAACAGCCACGGGAGCGCGTGGAGGCGGCGGAAGCCAAGTGGCGCGCGGTTGATGAGCGAGTGGCCGCGGCCCTCGAACGTGTCGTGGCCCATAAATTCCCGGCGGAGCGCCTTGTAGATGAAATCCATTGAGAAAGAAATTGCCCGAATTATTAGCCGGGCGGCAATGATTCCCGAAAACGAGGTGCGACTAGATGCCAAATTAGCCGATCTGGGCGTGGACTCGTTAGACCAAGTCGAATGCGTTATTGCGGTCGAAGAAACTTTTCAAATCGAAGTGGACCCGAACCTACTCTGGCAACTGCGGACGGTGCAGGACGTGATTCACGCGGTCCAAGCTGCAGCCGCGGCACACTCGTAGCGGCTGGGCAATGGGGGGGCACGTGCTTTTTAGCAACACCGGGTTTCGCGCTGGTCTACGCAAGTTTGTCGAACGAGAGCTGCGACCGCGGGCAAAGGCCTGGGAAGATGCGGGCCGCTTCCCGCGATCTGTCCTGCAAGAATTCGGACGGCGCGGTTTGATCTCGCTCGACCCGCAGCACAACGCTGTCCTGGCGGAAGAACTCCCGCGGTCAGAATCGCTCGGCCTCGCGTTGAGCGTCTTTGTGCAATCGAATCTGATTGCGCCATTACTCGCGGAACTCGGAACAAAAAGGCAGAAACAGTTTCGATTACAGCCATTGCTCAAAGGAAAAATCATGGGGGCCATGGCCGTCTCAGAACCGAGTGCGGGTTCGGATTTCGCGGCCTTGTGCTGTAGCGCACGACGCGCCGGCCATCATTTTCTCATCGATGGCGTCAAGACTTATGTTACCAACGGCGCGTGTGCGAATTTTCTCATTGTGGCCGCGCGAACGAGAGATGAAGAGGGCCTGGGCGCGCTCAGTTTGTTGCTTGTCCCCCGCAATGCGCCGGGCATGCGAGTCAGGCGCCTGGCCACGCTGGGATTGAAGAGTGCGGCCACCGGCGAAATCACATTCCGCAGTGTCCGGGTGCCCGAAAGCGCACTTCTTGGTCAGGAAGGCGCAGCCTTCGGCTACATCCAGCAGGCCCTTAATCACGAACGTTTATTCGGAGGACTGGCCTGCGTAGCCTGGGCCCAATATGCTTTGGAAAAGACCGCCGCCTTTGCCGGTCAGCGCCGGGCGTTTGGCCAACCGCTGACGAAATTCCAGGCCATTCGCCATCAATTCGCCGAGATGGCGACCTTGCTTGAAGCGGCGCGGCAGCTTAACTATGCCACCTTCGCGCGCTGGGTCAGTGGCAAGGATGCCACCAAAGAGATCTGCATGATCAAGCTGTTTAGCTACCAAACGGCCCAGCAAGTGATCGAACGGTGTTTGCAATTGCACGGCGGGGCGGGTTATCTCGACGATCACTGGATCAGCCGTTTTTACCGGGATGCGCGCGCCTTGACTATTGCCGCCGGTACCCCGGAAATTATGAAGGAGCTTATCGCTGCGTATTTGCGGCTCTAAATAATGGCGCAATTTTTCAATCGCACCCGCGCGTCCGCTTCTATCGAACTGAAATTGCTTCGGCAAGGCCGCCCTTTCGGCGTGCTGGTCTACTGGCTGGTCCGCGGGAGCGATCTGGGCCGCGAAGGAATTGAACATTCCGGCAGTTATCGGTTTGCCGATCACATTTATCGGAACATACCATCGGGCCACGGACGATTTGGGCGCTGGCTGGACGCCAAATTTCTGGCAATGCCTGCGGTAAAATCATTTCGCAATCGCTTTCTGGCCGCACGTGATGAGCTTTGTCAATTTCTCGCCGATCGCGCTGGCCAAGGAAACAGATTGGACATCTTAAGTGCTCCAGCGGGGATTCCGCGCGAACTTGCCGAAGGTGCGCGGCTTTACCGCGAACGAACTGGTCGCTCGCTGGAAGGGGTCACGTTTCATGGAGTGGATCTTGACGCGGATTTACTCGAAAAAGACAAACGCTTTGCCGACGAGAATGGTTTACCAAATTTCATCGCGCACCAGGGCGATGCGCTTGATCGGGCCACCTATCCCGAAAACGCGGACTTCATTACATGCACCGGGCTAGCTGAGTTCTTAAACGACGATCAGCTTGCTCAGCTCTACCACATCTTTTTTGATGTGCTCCGGCCCGACGGATTGCTTGTGACCAGCGGGATGCGGCGCGTCTGGATTCCGGAATATTTGTTGCGACTGGCTGAGTTGCGGACGCATTACCGCGCCGCTTCTCAACTTGAAGCCATCGCGCGCCGGGCGGGATTTACAGATGTCGCGACCCGGGTGGACGAATTTCATATCCAAACCATTCTCAAAGCGCAAAAATGAGGGCCCGCGTCCGGCTCTGGTTTCCGAAGAGCCCGCTTGTCTTTCAGGTCTCGCACAAAGACAACTGGTGGCGCTGGTGCGCGCTGCATTGCAGTCAAGTGGACTGGGGCGTGATTTTTTCCAGCGTCTTACATTTGCTGGCCATCGAGTTAACTGAATTCCCTGAACGTTTGCAGCTTCACGACGGTAAAGGCGAAGTTACTTGGCACCGCCGCCGGTGTTGGACAACAATACATTTGCGGTTGTTGAAATTTTCCGAACAAAAACAAAAGCTCGTAGCTGCCGCGCTGTTGAAAGCGGCGCGTCACTCAAAACCCAAGGAACATTATGCCAACAGTAAATAAGAGCACGGTCGTCGAAGCCCCACCGGAGAAAGTTTTCGCGTTCATCTCCGATCCAAATCGCGCGCCGACATTTATTCCTGGATTAAACCGCATCTCCAACCTTTCTTCAGCCGAGCCAAAGGTGGGCCGCACATGGGAGTGGGAATTCAATTGGTTCGGGCTTGTCCTATCGGGCAAAACCGAATGCCGGCAATTTGAGCCGCCGCGCACTTATCAATTTGAAACTCTCACCGGCGCCAAGAGTCGCTGGACCTACCGGTGCGAAGCGCAAAACAGTCATACAAAGCTCGATCTTGAAATCGAATACGAGAACCCGCAAAATTTGATCGCCAAAATCGCGGCCGAACCCGTGCTCGAAAAAATGAACCAGAATCGTGCGGGCGAAGTCTTGGCGAACATCAAGGCGCTCCTCGAGCCTTGAAACGTTAAGTCATCTCAAAATCGAACCGAGACCCACTGCTCGGCGGCCTCAGCGCCGTAGGCGCGTCCTGTCTATAGTTTGGCGTCGATGGCAGAAGGCAAGCTCCGTAGGAGCGGCATGTCGCCCCGCTGGGGCTCATGATTGAAAACGGCCATCGTTCTATAAACATGGCACGCCTACCGGCGCTCGTGCCTTAAATTTCCGCACCGGCGCCACCAGTGGCTAATGCCGCACGATCGCTTTTCAACAGAGCTAAACGCTTCGTCGAGTTCACTTGGCCGCGATTTCCCGCCAGAGCATCTCCTCGTCGCGCACAAGGGTAGCAGCTGCGCCTTGTGCTCAGTGGCTTGCATCGGTTTAGCTCCTCATGCAAGCTGGCCCGCAGCAAAGTTAGTGCGGCCCTTTCAGAGTAGCCGTAACTGATTCGACCAGAATCGGAAGGGTGGCTGAGTCCGGTTTAAGGCACTCGACTCGAAATCGAGCGTGGGCTAAAAACCCACCGTGGGTTCGAATCCCACCCCTTCCGCTCTTTTAGCGAGTGATTGGTGATCAGTGATTAGTGAGAGGTAAGAGCAGCCACTTCGTCCGGCCTTGGCAACCAATCACATCTCACCTATCACTATTCACTTCTCCGAAAATGGACACCTTAGGCGCACGGGTTAAAAGCGGAGCTGTAAGACCAGAGCCAAAGCGCACATTTTGCTCCGCGACAAGCGGGACCATGGCGATTGAGGGTCAATCGCCTCTACCAATCAGAAAGTGATCGCGGTTAAAAGTCGACCAGCAGATCCGGCCAAAGCCGCTATCGCAGCAATCGCGGCTCTCTTTTTCGTTGCCTGCACATGGACCTCGTACGCCCGGTGGGCGAACTTTGAATACCGGACGTTCGACCTGGCTTATTATGTCCAGGCGATCTGGCAGCTTATTCATGGTCGTTTCCAGGTCTCCGTCGAACCTGTTTCGCTGCTTGGCAACCACGTCGAGCCAATCATTTTTTCCTTCGCGCCGCTCTTTTTTCTAATCCGGCATCCGATGCTTTTTATCGTCGTGCAGAATGCCGCCCTCGCCAGCATGGGCCCACTCGGCTACGACATCGCAAAGCGGCTCGGGTTTGACCGAAAGGAATCTTGTTTGCTTGGCGCGCTGCTGCTCATCACTCCAGCCGCAGGCTATATTGCGCTCCACGAATTTCACCCTGAGGCCTTAACAGCGCCTTTGCTCTTACTGATGTTTCGGGCGCGCCTTGTAAATTCAGTTGGGCGGCACTGGTTTTGGTTTATCGCCGTCTTGTCCTGTAAGGAGAACATGGCGCTGCTTCTGGCCGCTTACTGCGCCGTGCAGTGGATTGCAGAACGGAAACGAGGATTCGCCGAACTGCGCAAATGGTATGTCTGGCCGATGACAGTGGCCCTTGTTTGGTTCGTCTTGTGCAGTCAGGTGATCACGCCTGTGCTGAATTCCGGCAACATTGATTACCTCGCCTTGTACGATCGCCTCGGCAGTTCGCCAGGAAACGTCTTGTGGAAAGCGATCACGCAGCCGCAGTTAATTGGGAGAGCACTTTTCCAATCGTTGACTCATGGCAATTTGGTTTGGGCGCTGCTCCTTCCTTTCCTTTTCCTTCCGTTGCTAAGACCGCGTTGGCTGGTTGTCGCTGGGCCGATTCTTCTGCAACACCTTCTCTCGTGGCGTTTTTCAGAGTGGATGATTTACTTTCATTACGCCGCACCGTTGCTTCCGCTTTTCTGGATAGCGCTCGTTGAAGCGGTCGCCGCACTGAAATCCCGCAGGTTAATTTCTCCATTTACGCTGCGCGGACTCCCGTGGCTGCTCGTCATTGCATGTCTTATCTCGCAATTATGGCTAGGACCTGCGGCCAGCATCGCGTTAACGACCAGAAATTGGTTTGCCGGTCAATCAAATCGCACGCGTAAGAACGCTTTCATTTCGCAGATCCCATCTCAGGCCAGTGTCGTCGCGCCGTTTCCTTATCTCGCGCACCTCGCCATGCGGGAAAAATTGTACTCCCTCCATTATATTCTGAAAGGGTTGAAGACGTTGAGCCGTGAGTCGTATAAGCCTCCGCCTCCAACGGATTTCGTTCTTATCGATTACCTTGATATCTCCACGTTCGATCCTGGCGCCGGCTATTATCACCCCACCATGAAAACGGTGAATGACCGTATCGTTCCGTCGAGCGATCGCCTGTTACACGATTTTCTGAAGCGGGCGAGATGGATAGTTGATGCGCATGACGAACTTACGTTTTTAAAAAGAAATGACCGAGCCATGGTTAGCGGAACTGGGAGTTCAGCTTCAAAAACCCCGACTAGCATATTCGAAATAGGAGGACACACCCAGCTGATGCGCATCGATAAGAACGGCGATTTGCTTTCTAAGATGCAGTCGATCGAAATTGACTTGAACTGGAATTTCCAAGGCGAGCGCGACGTTTTCCCGTGGATGCTTCTAGGGTTTCTCCGTGAGGGAAAGAATGTGGCGGTTGTGACGAAAGGTTTATGCGCGCCGGAAGCTGGCTATGGGCCTTACACTGAGCGCTGGCATATCACCCCACCGCAGGGTCTCGCCGCCGGCGATTACTCAGTCGAAGCTCTCTTTTTAGATAACAGCAAACGAGCCTGGTTCGAGGCCACCGGGGGGGGCGAAGCAGAAGCAACCTTTCTGACGCCGCCTGTGCCGCTTGGCCGTATCAAATTACAACCATAATAGCCGCGGAGAAACTGCGCGGTTTGCCCGCCAAGGAGACATCTGAGTTGGTCCGTCAATAATTTTGGAAGAGTTTTTCACAAGTTGGCGGGAGCATACTTGGTGGGGTCGTAAGGGCAGCGGTTCTGCCA
>Ga0207684_10006215_pt1 | contig 10905 bp, 11 predicted proteins | sample KBSK5501metaG_FD_184342 | JGI IMG/M metagenome (GOLD analysis project Ga0207684, IMG submission 184342) | Corn, switchgrass and miscanthus rhizosphere microbial communities from Kellogg Biological Station, Michigan, USA - KBS K5-50-1 metaG... | ecosystem: Host-associated > Plants > Roots >... | reverse complement strand
GAGGTCGAACTCGCGCGCGGTGAGCTCGACGGGCTGCTCGGAGACGAGGACTTCGCGGCGCGCCATATCGATCGCGACGGGACCGAGTGCCAAGCGCTCTGTTTCTTCTTCTGGTGTTTGGTCGGGCTCGGTACGACGGAGAACGGCCTTGACGCGCGCGACCAGTTCGCGCGGGGAGAACGGTTTGGTGACGTAGTCGTCGGCGCCGAGCTCGAGGCCGAGTACGCGGTCGACCTCGCCATCGCGCGCGGTCAGCATAATGATCGGGACCTTGCTGTGCGCGCGCAGCCTCTTGCACACCTCGAGGCCGTCCATGCCGGGAAGCATGATGTCGAGGATGACGAGGGATGGCTGGAGGCGTTCTGCCGCGGCGAGCGCGCTGACGCCGTCGGCGACGAGCTCGACGGTGTACCCGTCGTTCTTGAGGTAGAGCTCGACGAGGGACGCGATGTGCTCTTCGTCCTCGACGAGAAGGATCGTCGCGTCGGTCATGGCTCGGGATGAGATAGTAGCGGGGCTCCCTTCGGGAGCCCCGCACCTTGTCTCTTCGGCTCTCAGAACGCTCCGGTAGCCGCCGGGGTCCCCGCCGGCGTCTGGTCCGAGGTCGCGCTTGCAACGGTCGCAGTGCCCCGATCGCGGATCAGCGCCACGAGGAAGCCGTCCCCGCGGTCTATCTGGATGATCTGAACGAGATCGCCCTTGGCGATGTCGGCGAACGTTGCCTTCTGGCCTTCTTTGCGAACGCGCGTCTTGTCGGTTGCCGTGACCAAGACGGTTTGGCCGTCGGCCCGCTTGATCGTGATCGTGTGGGCGGGCGTCGACGGCGGTCACGGTGCCCGAGTCGATCTTCACGTTGGCGAAGCCGTTCGGGGTTTTGATCTTGAGGTCGCCGTGAACGACCCGGCTCCCGAGCTTTCCGAGCCGGCCGAGCCTTTGCGCGCCTTGCTGCGCCGACGCCGACGGGGTCGGACTGCTCGAATCCGATTGTCCGAACGCAGCCGCAGCCATAGCGATCGACCCGACGAACGCCACCGCGATCGTTGCCTTCCAGTACCACCGCATGTCGATCCTCCTGGTTGTGTGTCCTCGCTAGAGATGGTCGAGGCAAGCCATGAGGAGGGGGTGCGGCGCTTGTGAAATCGCGGTGAAATCAGCTCAAGGCAACGCGAACGAGTTCAGCGCCGTTGACCACCCAAGCGGACTCAGCTGTAAGCGCGATTTCGGTCGTCACCGGATTCCCGGGGTCGGGTACCCCAAGGTCTATGCGGTCCCTAATCTCATTCCGCGCGGGATCGATTCGAACAAGCTGATGCGTGCGGAACGATGTCGCAACGACACCTCGACCGTCTGCGGCGATACCCCACGCATCTGGGAGGTCGATGCGCGCCACGATCCGGTTGGTAGCCGGATCGATCCGGATCACCTGCCTGTCCGTGGTGATCCATACTGCGTCCGGGCCAATCCCCAGATCCCGTACGTTTCCGCTGTCGAAGACGGCAGTCACCCGGCCAGTCGTTGGGTCGAGGCGATGTAGACGACCGCCGTCGCTCATCCAGAGTGAACCGAACCCCGTCCGAAGCATGCCGTCGTTGGCGGCCCGCACCGACCTGAAGACTCCGGTCCTCGGATCCATGAGGGCGAGGATCCCACCCGACCGATCGCCCGCAGCGATCCAAAGTCCCGCGGTGGTAGACACCACGCTCGTCGGAGTCCAGTCCAGAAACATGATCCTGCGACGAACCCTGTTCGTGGCGGGGTCGATGAGAGCAAGACCGCCCGCCACAGCCTCATTGTTCAAGTCGGCTCGGATCCGATGGCCCGCTGTGTAGACGGTTTGGATGTCCTTCGGGACGGGCCCTGGACCGAAGGCATCGGGAGGGTTCGACATCGTGGGCATCACAATCCAAAGTCCGGTCGGATCATCGGCCATTTGCCAGCCGCCTCCAGAGATGTAGCCATTGCCCGGGTCAATGCGGGCGATGACTCTGTTCGAATCCGGGTCGATCCGCACCACGGGCGTCATTTCATTCGGCCCGTTCACCCCAGCCAGCACCCAGATCGAACCGCGGGCGAACTCGACCTCGGCTGGATAGACGTTGCGGATCCTCGCTGTGACACTCATAGGCACGGGCGAGGACCCTGCCCGGTTTTTGGAAGTGGGCCTTCCCGTCTGGCTGCATCCGACGAGTCCTACAGCCAGAAGAATGACCATGAGGGCGCGGATTCGCATCCCCTCATCCGACTGCGAGACGGGGCTGCTCGCAATGCCCGAATGGCCGTGACCTCCAGCAGCATCCTGTCTGCATCAATTTAGGGTGTTCTCGCACCCTGGGGCACGCGAGCGTCCTCTTACCGGGACTGCTGCACACCGCGCGCGCACGAGCCCACCGCATCGACTGCGCCTTGAGGCAGGCCTCCCGAGCGCGCGTACTCGTCCGCGATGCCGGTGAACTCCTTGTAGCTGTAGCGCTTTTCCAGGGCATTCAAGACGCATCCGCAAGTCTGAGCCGAACCGCTGCGCTCGCACTGGACCAAGAACGCTCTCTCCGCCCCGGGTGGGTACCGCTCGAAATGATTGCGCGCGAGGTTGACGCCGAAGAGCGCCACGGCAACCCCGACGAGAAGAGACAAACCCACGATCACGATGAGGGTCGCGCGGGACCTACCTTCGCGCGGCACGGGAGGATCGGTCACTCCGGCTCCTGCGGTCCGGTCTCGGGCATCCGCACGCGACGAACCCGAGCCGATAACGGCAGGGCCGCAACCGCTCCGGCCAGAGCAACAAGGGCTCCGAGCGGGGTCACGACGCGGCCGGCAGCACTCTCTACTTTCGCGGTGCCTGCTGCGGGCCTGTGCACAACGAAGCTCAGGGGGATCAGCGACAAGCCGCCGGCCAGCACAAAACCAACGAGCATCGTGCGCGCGCGCGGCCCCACCAAGAACGCAAGCAGCCCGAACACGAGACACAGCAGCGCGATCGGCAGCAGCGGAGATCCGAGATCCGCGGGGGAAAACGAATGGACGGCTCCTCGAACGCGGACCGTTCCCAACGGGGACCCGATCGATCGCGTCGGAGCGATCGTCCGGTACCAGGCCGTCGCAGCGCCGATGACGGCGATGCCTGCTCCCACGACCGCACACGAGAGGAACGCAGCAAGGCGTGGACCAGGTTTCACGAGAGCGATTCGGCCGCCTTGACCGCGACGAAGAACGCGCGCGCCTTGTCTCGCGTCTCTTGCTCCTCGCGCTCGGGAACGCTGTCGGCCACGATGCCCGCACCCGCCTGTAAGTACGCCTTCCCGTCGCGCAGGTAACCCGTCCGCAACGCGATGCAGGTATCGAGGTTCCCGCTGAAATCGAAATAGCCGACGGCGCCCGCGTACGGCCCGCGCCGCGTCGGCTCCAGCTCATCGATGATCTCCATCGCACGGATCTTCGGCGCACCACTCACGGTTCCGGCCGGGAACGACGCCTTCAGCGCGTCGAACGCAGTCATCCCGCCGGCCAGCTCACCGCGCACGCTCGACACGATGTGCATGACGTGCGAGTACCGCTCGATCTCCATCAGCTCTTCGACGCGGACGGTTCCGGGCTCGCAAACCCGCCCGAGATCGTTGCGCGCCAGGTCGACGAGCATGACGTGCTCCGCGCGCTCCTTCTCGTCGGCCAGAAGGTCTGCCGCAAGCTTCGCGTCTTCCTCGTCGTTGTTTCCCCGCGGCCGCGTTCCCGCGATCGGACGGATCGTCGCTTCGCGGCCGAAGACGCGCAGATGCGGCTCCGGTGACGAGCCCACGATCGCCACGTCGGGGAACTGAAGGTAGAACATGTACGGACTCGGATTAACCAAGCGAAGCACGCGATACACGTCGAACGGGTTCGCGGTCGTGTCGGTCTCGAATCGCTGCGACGGCACTACTTGGAATATCTCGCCCGCCGCGATGCGCTCCTTCGCCGTATCAACCTTGGCCATGTAGTCCTCAGGCGTTTGGTTCGAGCGGATCGCGCCGACGCCCGCGTCCATGTGCGGCGCTTCGCCGAGGCCGCCGGGACTCGTCGCCGCGCCGATGCGCGCCACCAACTCCTCCGCGCGCGCAACGGCATCGTCGTACTGCGTGGCCGGATCGTCTCCGATGACGACGTTGGAGATGACGGACAGTCGCTGGCGAAGATGATCGAAGACGAGCAGCTGGCCGGTAAAGAGCAGCCAGAGCTCGGGGAGCTCGAGGTCGTCCTTCGTAGTCTGAGGAAGCTTCTCGATGTATCGGACGACGTCGTAACCGACGTAGCCGACCGCGCCCCCGTGCAGCGGGGGCAAGCCCGGAAGAACCGGCGCGCGGTACCCGGCGAGCGCGCGCTCCAACGCCGTAAGCGGATCGTGCGCGTCTGCGGTTCCCGAGGGCTGCTCGCCGTCGAACGTCACGGTGCCGGCGCGCGACGTCATCACGGAGAACGGATTCAGGCCGATGAACGAGTAGCGGCCCCAGCGCTCGCCGTGCTCGACGGACTCGAGCAAGAAGGAATTCGGCTCGGCGCCGAGCTTCCGGTAGACGCCGACTGGCGTCTCCAGGTCGCCGAGCACCTCACGCCACACCGGCACGAGGGTGTACTCGCGCGCGAGGCGCAGGAACTCTTCACGAGACGGCTGGAAGTCGGCCACGCCGCGATGGTACCGCAGGCGGGCGCGCCGCTCGGCCGGTTATGCCAAGGCACTCATGAGAGCGCGCGGTAGAAGCAGGTTCGCTCGCCCGTGTGGCACGCCGGTCCGTCCGCGTTGACTAGGACGAGCAGCGTGTCCCCGTCGCAGTCGTAGCGGATCTCTTGCACGTGCTGCACGTTCCCCGACGTCGCACCCTTGTTCCAGAACTCCTGCCTCGAGCGACTCCAGAACCACGTGGTCTTCGTGTCGAGGGTTCGCTGCAGCGACTCTGCATTCATCCACGCCACCATCAGCACCTCGCCGGTGTCGTGCTGCTGCACCACCGCGGGGATCAGTCCCTTGTCGTCGTACTTCAGCTCAGGCATATCGTTCATGGTTTCCTCGCCACCCATATCTGTTCGCGTGCGTCGCCTTCCAGCGGCCGCTCGTCGAACCAACCGTACAACGCCTCGATCTCGAATCCCGCCCGAATCAACAGATGCTCGAACTCGTATCGATGGATCGCACGAAGATCGAAGCCGGTTTCGGTCGTGTCGACGAGCCGCTCGGCCTCGTAAACGTCCAGCCCGATGCGCAGATGCAACAGCTGCGTGGTGACGTCGTATTCCGGCACGCCCCACATCTCGCACCGGCGGCCACGCTCGTCGACGAAGTCGCCGTGCGAGATCCTGCGGCTGTTCTGGGCGACCACGAGCTCCGGGGCGGGAACGAAGATGTTCAGCACGAGCCGCCCTCCGCTAACGAGCGAGCGCCGTATGGCATCGAGCGTCGAGAGCTGATCCTCGACCGTCAGCAGATGCAGGAAACCGCGGAACGGGATGATGACGAGCTCGACGGCAGGGTCGGCGACGAACGTTCGCATGTCCGCATCGACGAAGCGGATCTTGTCCGCGACTCCTTCCATGGCAGCGCGGCGCGCGGCCTCGGTGAGCATCGCGTTGGACGCGTCCACGCCGATCACGTCTTGGCCCGCGCGCGCGATCGGGATCGCGACGCGGCCGGTTCCGACTCCGAGCTCCACGACCGGCCCGCGGACCGACGTCGCGCGCTTCACGTAGAAGGGGATGTCGTCCTGTTGCGGCTTGGCCCACTGCTCGTAGAAGTCGACGAGGATCGAGTACGGGTCGAAGACGATCGGCTCGTTCATCGCATCGGTATGCCGGCGCGCGCGCATTCAGCCTTGACATCGGAGATGCGCATCTCCCCGAAGTGGAACACGCTTGCAGCAAGCGCGGCGTCGGCTCCCCCTTCGGTCAACGCTTCCGTGAAGTGGCTGGGCGTCCCCGCTCCCCCGCTCGCGATCACCGGGACCGGGACCGCATCGCACACCGCGCGCGTGAGCGCGAGGTCGTAGCCGTCCTTCGTCCCATCGCGATCCATGCTCGTTAGCATGATCTCGCCGGCACCGAGATCCACCGTCGTGCGTCGCGCCCACTCGACTGCATCGAGCCCCGTCGGCGTGCGGCCTCCCTCGACGACGACCTCCCAACCACCGTTGCGCGCGCGCGCGTCGATCGCGATAACGATGCACTGTGACCCGAACTCAAGCGTCGCGTCGCGCAGCATGGCTACGTCACGAACGGCCGCCGTATTGATGGCAACCTTGTCCGCTCCCGCGCGCAGCAAGCTCCTGACGTCGTCGACGGATCGGACGCCGCCGCCTACCGTCAGCGGGATGAAGACCTGTTCGGCCGTCCTGCGGACGATGTCGTACGTGGTCTCCCGCTGTTCCCACGAGGCCGTGATGTCGAGGAAGGTGAGCTCATCGGCGCCTTCGCGATCGTAAACCGCAGCCATCTCCACCGGATCGCCCGCGTCACGGATGTCGACGAAGCGGATGCCCTTAACGACGCGTCCGGCGTCGACGTCCAGGCACGGGATGATCCGCTTCGCGAGCATGCCTACCCTCTCGTTGCGTCCAAAGCTTCGGGCAATGTGAACGCGCCGGCGTAAAGCGCCTTGCCGATGATGCAGGCCTCCGCACCGACGCCGTCGAGATCGCGAAGGTCCGCGAGAGAGGAGACGCCGCCGCTGGCAACAACCGCGGCTGATGTCTTCGCCATCACATCCCTCAGTAGTCCCAGGTTCGGGCCTTGCAACATCCCGTCCTTGGCGACGTCTGTGACGACATAGCGCGCGACGCCGGCTCCGTCGAGACGCGACAACGTCTCGTACAGATCCCCCGCGTCTTCAGTCCAGCCGCGCGCCTGCAGCCTCTTCCCCCGCACGTCTAAACCAACGGCGATCATCTCCCGGGCGCCGGTAACGGCCTTCTCGACGAAATCCGGATCGAGCAGCGCCTGCGTCCCAAGCACCACGCGCGCGGCGCCCGCGTCGCGCGCCCATGCGATCGCGTCGGTCGATCGGATCCCACCCGAGCACTGCACGGGGATCCCCACGGACCGGATCACGTCTTCGACTACGGCGTGGTTGCGAGGGATGCCCTCCAAAGCAGCGTCGAGGTCAACGACGTGCAGCCACTCGGCGCCCTCTGCTTCGTAGCGTTTCGCGACGGAGACGGGCTCCTCGTCGTACACCGTTTCTTGCGCGTAGTCGCCTTGGACCAAACGCACGCACCGCCCATCGCGGATGTCGATCGCGGGCAAGAGGATCATGCTCGGGCTGCTCGAACGAAATTGGATAGGAGCGCGAGACCGGCGTCGCCGGATTTCTCCGGGTGGAACTGCGTTGCCGTGACGTTGTCTCGCTCGGCGGCGCAACAGAACTCGATCGAGTAGTCGCTGGTCGCTGCGATGACATCCGTGTCGGCCGGCGCTGGGAAATAGGAGTGCACGAAGTAGAAGCGCGTACCCGCGTCGATCCCGTCGAACAGGCGCGCACCCGCGCGCGGCACGACCTCGTTCCAGCCGATGTGCGGGACCTTCGGGCCCCCCGGGAACCGCACGACCTCCCCGGGAAAGATGGCGGCGCCTTTCTCCTCGGACTCTTCCGACGAGTCGAACAGCACCTGCAACCCCAAGCAGATACCGAGGTACGGCCGGCCGCTCGAGATCCAAGCGCGCACGTCGTCCATGCGCGGCCCGAGGTTCAGGACGCACGACCCGAAGGCACCCTGCCCGGGGACGACCAGGGCGTCGGCGCGCGCGTTCAATTCGGTGGCGACGTCGACATCGGCACCGACCTTCTCGAGTGCCTTGGCCACCGACCGGAGGTTGCCCATCCCGAAGTCGAGGACTGTTACCTGCGTCACAGCTTTCCTTTGGTGGACGGCACGCCGCCAGAACCCGTCACGCGGCACGCTTCGCCGAGCGCGCGCGCCAGCGCCTTGAACTCCGCCTCGACGATGTGGTGCGGGTTCCGTCCAGCCAGCATGCGCACGTGCACCGTCGCGCCCGCGGCCTGACAGAACGCGCGCACGAACTCCTCGGTGAGCCGGGTGTCGAATGCGCCGATCACCTTGCTCTTGGCGTCGACATCGTGCGCGAGATACGGACGCGCGGATAGATCCAAGGCGACTTGCACGAGCGCTTCGTCCAACGGCACGACGGCGTTTCCGAATCGCGCGATGCCCGACTTGTCGCCGAGCGCAGCCAACACCGCTTCGCCGACCGCGATGCCCGTGTCCTCCACGGTGTGGTGTGCATCCACCTCGAGGTCGCCTTTCGCGCGCACCGTCAAGTCGAACCCCGCGTGCTTGCCAAGCTGCTCCAGCATGTGATCGAAGAACGGGATACCGGTCTTCGCCTTCGCGTTGCCGGTGCCGTCCAGCGCCAGCGTCACGTCGACCGTGACTTCCTTGGTCGACCGGGTGATCTGCGCGCGCCTCGGCGCGCCACGCTTTGCGCGCATGCTCGATGTTGCAACCTTTTTCCTAGCCGGCATCAGCGAGCACACTCCTCATGGTTTCGACGAAGGTCGCGTTCTGATCGGTGGTTCCAACCGTTACTCGCAGCGCGCGCGGGATCTGCTGAGAGAAGTCGCGCACGAGCACCCCTGCTTCCGCGAGCTGCTTCCAGAGCGATGTTCCCTCGCGGGGCGTGCGGAACAAGATGAAGTTGGCGTCCGAGTGGAAGACTTCGACGCCGGGCACGCGCTCGAGCTCTTTCGAAAGACGGTCGCGCTCCGCCACGATCTCGGCCACGCCGCTCTGCACGGCCGTCGTGTGCTTCAAGGCGACCTCGCCGGCGGCTTGGGTCAACGCAGAGAGGTGGTAGGGCAGGCGCGCGACTTGGATCGCCTCGATCAGCCACGGGTGGGCCAGCATGTAACCGATGCGCGCGCCGGCGAGCCGCCATGATTTCGAGAACGACCGTAGAACGACCAAGCGGTCGTACTTGTCGAGGAGCGCGCGCGCGGTCTCACCGCCGAACTCTCCGTACGCCTCGTCGACGACGACGAGTCCGGGGCCCGCGTCAAGCGCCGCCTGCACGATCGACAGCGGGTGCGCGTTTCCCGTCGGATTGTTCGGCGAGCAGATGAACGTCAGCGCCGGCGGATCGAAAGACACGCCCCACGTGACGGTCTCCAGGTCGAGCAGCCAAGGCTCGGGCACTTCTTTCCGGACGACCGCCGTCGCTGTGACGCGCGCGATGTGCGAGTGCATCGCATAGGTCGGCTCGAACAAGAGCACGCTTCGGCCCGGCCCACCGAATGAGAGCAAAAGTGTCTGGATGAGCTCGTTGGAACCGTTCGCAGCCCACACACCCTCGAGCGGCCAGCCCTGGCGCGCGCCCAACCCTTCGCGGAGCGCGCGCGCCTCGCGATCGGGGTAACGGTTGAGGTCCATCTTCGCGATCCGCTGGGCGAGCTCAACGGTGAACTCCTTCGGCGGCGGCCACGGCGACTCGTTCGTATTCAACCGGACCGGCGCATCGGCCTGCGGCGCGCGATAGGGCGTGATCGCGCGCAAGTCTTCACGGATCTCGAACGGACGGTCGCTCATTCAGCTTCCATCCGGATGCGCAGTGCGCGCGCGTGCGCGTCGAGGCCTTCCGCCTCTGCGATCTGCAGCAGGATCGGCGCAACGTCGTCGAGACCGACACGTTCGAACGCGATCACGGCGGTCGATTTCACGAACGTGGACACGCGCAGCGGCGAGGCAAAGCGCGCCGTGCCGGCAGTCGGCAGAACGTGGTTCGTCCCAGCCACATAGTCACCGAGCGCCACCGGCGAGTACGCGCCGACGAATACGGCGCCGGCGTCGCGGACCTGCGTCACACGCTCGGCGGCGTCTGCTGTTACCAGCTCGAGGTGCTCGGGTGCGAACGCGTTCGCGACCTCGATCGCGCGGTCCAGATCTTCGACAAGAACGGCGCGCCCTTGGCCGTGCAGAGCAGTTTCGATGTCCTCGCGGCGCGATGAGGACGCGACCTCTTTCTCCAGCGCTTCGCCGACGGCCGAGACCAGAGCTTCGCTCGGCGTGATCAGCAGCGCCGTCGCGAGCGGGTCGTGCTCGGCCTGCGCGACCAGATCGGCCGCGATGAACGCGGGCGGCGCGGAGTCGTCCGCAACGATCGCGACCTCGGTCGGCCCCGCGAAGCCGTCTACTCCAACGTCCATACAGACTTCGTGCTTCGCCAAGGTCACATAGATATTGCCGGGTCCGACGATGACGTCGACCGGCGACAGCGTTTCGGTTCCGTACGCCATCGCCGCCACCGCTTGCGCACCCCCGACCGCGTACACCTCCTCGACCCCGGCCACCGCGCACGCCGCGAGCGTCGCCGGGTGCACGTTCCCATCGGGTGCCGGCGGCACGCACACTGCGATCGACCCGACGCCTGCGATCTTCGCCGGGAGAACCGTCATCAACACGGTCGACGGATATGCGGCGCGCCCGCCCGGGACGTAGCATCCCGCGCGCCCGACGGCGCGCGTCTCCTCGCCGACCCACGCACCCTCGGATCCAGTTCGCCAGAACGGCGCACGCTCCTCGGCCGCTTGCCGCTCGTGGTACTGCCGGATCCGTTCGGCGGCCAGCTCGATCGCGTCCAACAACTTTGCCGAGCAGCCCGCGCGCGCCGCTTCGATCTGCTCCGCGCTCACCCGCAACGAAGGCGGCCGCGCGCCGAACCGCTCCTGCTGCTCGAGAGCTGCGGCGTCCCCGCCGGCGCGCACGGCGGCGATGATCTCGCGGACCGTTTCGCGCGCGATGTCCCGGTCGATCGTGGCGCGCGGCAACCGCGCGAGGGGGTCCCCCGCGTCCCCTCGGAGGTCGACGACGGTAAGCATCAGCGCTGCGTATCCTAGCCGAGCCTCCCCCGGCTCCCCGCGCGTTTTCCCTACAA
>Ga0207684_10006214_pt1 | contig 10905 bp, 11 predicted proteins | sample KBSK5501metaG_FD_184342 | JGI IMG/M metagenome (GOLD analysis project Ga0207684, IMG submission 184342) | Corn, switchgrass and miscanthus rhizosphere microbial communities from Kellogg Biological Station, Michigan, USA - KBS K5-50-1 metaG... | ecosystem: Host-associated > Plants > Roots >... | reverse complement strand
GGGTGCCTAAAAGAGATTAAGAATCTCTTGCCATTCAAGGAGCATCGCTAAGCCTGAGAGCAGCCTTATATCTCGCCGCGCTTCAACGTCTCCCACGCCGCCCGCTGGACAGCTCGCCACGGCGTCGGCTCCCACGCAGTCGCGCCGACAATCGAGTGCGCCTGCCCCGGACGAAGAACAGCGCGCGCCAGCCTTGGCCATCATAGCGGCGTAGCTCAAGGTCGTAGCCTTGGCGGGCCATCCCCGCGACGACGTCGCCGACGCCGCGCCACGTGTCGAAGCAACGGTGCAGGAGGCGCAACTCGGACGCTTTCGGTTCAAGAGCCAGAAAGCCGAGCGCTGCACCGAGTAGCCGGACGCGGGAGTCGAGCACAGGGCAGAGTCTTACGCAGTGTTTCCCTCCGCTATCTCTCTCACGGTTTCCGTCGACCTTTGTGTTGCGAAGGCAAACACGCGTGTCACTATGCCCAGACGATAGGGCACAATCGGGCGCGGCTATATCCGAAATCACCAATTTTAAAAACATTCGGCCGCTAGATAGTTTGGCACTCAATACGCAAATCAATTTAGAAGCGGCAAGCTGCGGGACGCCAGGCTGCCAAAGAAAAGTGAATGCTGGCGGGTGGGGTCTTCCTTGAAAGGAGCACCGACCGATGGATGGTTCCAGGCTGATCGCCTGGACAATCGGACTTGTGGTGGTGGCATCCGGGATTGCGGTTATCGGTGGCCCTCAAGCTTTCGTCGCGCATTTCGTCGAGCATTTCGCGCGACTCACTGTTGAGTCTCCGACGGTCGGCTCGCATCTCGGGGCGATTGTTAACGAAATAAAGCTGATCGCCTGGGACCTGTTCCCGTTTGTGACGGTGTCACTTCTTTTGTGGACTAAGCTCCGCTAGTAGAAACGGCCGCCCGCGCAGCGTTGTCTCTTGTGCCGTCGTTGTGACGTAGCCGCCGTGCTGTGAGGGTTCGAGCGCGCCGAGAGTCCGTCTGAGTCCCGTCGCTAGGCACGATCGATCAAGCAGTTATCGCTAACTACCTGATCGGCCGTACCGTCGTCCTTCGATTCAGGGTCATGTGCCCGCAAGGGTGGTGGGGGTTCGAGTCCCCCCTTCGGCACCATGATTTTCTAAGCGGCGTTCGCGATTGACCGAACAGGAACGCAGCGTCGCGAACGGGATTATTTCGGGAGTATCGCTCAGCCCTCTTGACGTGCTTCCAGACGCTCCTCCGCGCCGTCCATCCGACTCACCAACGCGCTACCATCTCGCCGCGTGCGGTTGGGAATAAACCGCGCGTAGACCGAGAACAGCATCTCGGGGCTGGCATGCCCCAGCATCGCGGCCACCCACGACGGCGCCTCCCCGGCGGCCAGCGCGTTCGACGCGAACGTGTGCCGGGTCTGATACATCGTCCGGCGGCTCAACTTGGCTTTCACGAGCGTCGGATACCAGACCCTGTCCCGCAGCGCGTTCACGTTCAGGAGGCCCCCTTCCGGCCCCGTGAAGACGTAATCTTGGCCTGGCTCCGGCGCGCCCCGGCCGGCCTTCAGCCGCTGGGCAGCCTGCTGCGGCTTCTGGACCTTGAGGGCCGCCACCACGGCCGGCAGCAAGTCGATGTCTCGCACGCTGCTGGGCGTCTTCGGCGGGCCTTCCTTGCCCCGGTAACGACCGAGGCGGATGCGCAGGGTGCCGTGTACCCCGTCCACATCACCCCAGCGCAGCGCCGCCAGTTCATTCGGTCGCGCCCCGGTCCAGAACGCCACCGTGAAGTACGGGCGCCACCAGCTCGGGCAGGCCGTCACAAAGGCCGCGACCGCCTCGGGATCGAGCGGATCAACATCCGTCTTGGGCTCGCGCAACCCTCGAACGTGCTCCGTCGGATCGTCTCGGAGCACGCGACGACGAACAGCGGTGCGGAGGATCATTTTGAGGACGAGCAGAGCCAGATTGATCCGCCGGGCGGACAGCGCCGCGTCGCACAGCGCGGTCATCCACTGCTGCACACGCGACTCGGTGATGGCGCTGAGGCGCACATCGGGGAACGCAGGGTAGAGATGGGACTTGAGGATCTGCTCGTACTGCTGCAGGGTCGAAGCCTTCCACCGCGATCGATTCTCCTCGACCCAGGTCTTCGCGAATGTCTCAAAGCTGGGCGCATGGCGGACATCCGGCTGCCGTTCACCGCGATCGCGCGCGGCGAGGATTTCGCGCTCGAGCTGGACCGCCTCGTCGCGTTTGATCCCCTTGTACGTCTTCTTCCGGAACCGACCTTCGATGTCGTACCAGCGCAGCTGATACCCGGTTTTCGTCTTGATCACGGCCATGGCTCTACGCTCCTTTCGTCCGTCGGCGGCGTGCCGCGTCCGGCTTGCCGCGCTGCCGTGGCTGGTGTTGGCGCCGGAATGCCTGCGTCGAGGCCCGGCTTTGGCACCGCCGCGAGCAATAGGCTTGACCCAGCCGGGCTGCGAGAAACCACCGGCCACACGTCTTGCCCTCCTGCCCGCGTGGGGCGGGTGCCACACACGCCCGGATGCGCCGAGGGTTGTCGAAAAGGATCAGCATCAGCCGAGTGACGTAGGGACCCTCCATGGAGGGCGACTTCAACGTCATCCCAGTCGCTCCCCGCGAAGTCACATGGAGGGAGATGTCATAGCGGCCAATGGGCACCTCGCCATCGCGAAGCAGCCCAGCCACGATGGTCGCGAAGCGTCGCTGAAGCCGCCGCGCTTCGGCCTCCGAGGGCATCGACTCCGGCTCGGGCCGCTCGCTGAAAGGCAGCAGCCATCCGGCGAGTTCGAGCCGCAGGTTGTACCAGTCCCCAGCCGTCATGGCGCCGAGATCGCGTTGCGCAAACTCCAGCGCCCACGCCACCGGCCCTCCCGCACGCGCCTCGATGCGTTTGGCGACCGCCTGCAGCTCCCCGACCGTCGGGTTGCCTTCGACTGGTGACGGCATCCTGGCTCCTTGGCCGCGGTTCGTAGTCACTTCGTGCTGAAATAGCGCTTGCGCGAATATTAACACAAGCACGTTTTTATCTTGTAAGCGCTTTTATATTTTGTATAGTCACATCACTCCGTATGGACCGCGAGGGGCCCCGAAACCTTCTGGACGTGCGCGCCGCCGCGGAGCGGCTTGGCGTCTCGCCGTTCACGGTCCGCGCCTGGCTACGCCAGCGCCGGCTCGAGCACGTCAAGCTGGGCCGGCGCGTGCTCGTGCCGGAGAGCGCGATTCGCCGCTTCGTCGAGCGAAATACGATCCCGGCCCGCGAGGAGGGCAGTCGATGACTCACCACCTGACGGGCCGCGATGATTTCAACCCCACCGTGTTCGATCGTTCCCCACAGGGGATGATCGCCACCCTGCTCCGGCTCCGACGTGTCCCGGCTCGGCGATGCGATTTCAAAGTCCCTGATCTCGCCGGCCGCTTCGTCGCTTAAGGAGGTTAGCGATGGCAGTCCGTTGTGACCGTTGCGGGCGGGCATTCAAGAACAACTATGGGCTTTGGGGACACCGTCGAGCCTGCCGCGCGCAGGCTGAGCCGGCTCAGCCTGCGAGCTCAGCCTATAGGCTGGCTCAGCCCGGGCTCGAGCCTGGGCCCCTTGAGGCACTAGTCGATGAGGAAGCCGAGCTGCGGCGCCGCCGCCTTGAGCTTGAGCGCCGCCAGCTCGAGCGCGAGGAAGCTGCCGCCCGGCAGCAAGACCTTGAGGCCTTGAGCCTCGAGGTCAAGCGGCACACTGAGATGATGAGGCGGCGCGACGTCGTCGATGAGGTGTGCTCGCCCTTCGCTGATCTGCGGTACACGCTCAAGGGATACCAAATACCTCTAGGCATTTCTGAGGCGGCCAAGCGGCGTGCGCTCGAGGAGCTCGAGCGGGCTGGTGCGGGACGGTCGAGAGAGGAACTTGTCGGGATCGCGCAGCAGGCGCGAGAGCAGGTGTATGCGCCAGTGCTGAAGGCCCTGGACAACGCACGCGCGGCGGCCGCACGCGAGACGGCCGAGCGGGAAGCTCTCCGCGCTCAGCAGCAGCAGGAGGAGTCGCGGCGGAGAGAGCAGACGGCGCTCCGAGCACTCTCGCCGGGCTATGTGATGGAGGACCGCGAGATCACGGCGGGTACGGACGACGATGAGCCCGAGAACGACGCCGAAGGGGAGCTCAGGCTCCACGGTGAGTCTGAGTCCGACGACCCGGACGATGAGGCCGACAGCGACACCGAGCCCGAGGTTGAGTCCGACGATGAGCCGGCAGAGACGGGTTGGCAGGCACTGCTCGGACTCGGCGTAATCGCGCTTGGCGTGGTCGTGGTCGCTAAGTTGCTGAACCCATCAAGGGTCTGGATTTCGGACCCAAACAACGGAGGGGATGGATCCTTCTCGGTGGAAAGTGTGGCGCCGGGACCGAACCCTCCTTGGAGGGCGGCGAGCGACGCAGAAATCCAGCAGGGGCTCGACACGGGCGCCTTGAGACAAGTATGACGGTTGCCGCCACTCTTGCTGCTCGTCAGGCTGGTCAGCTTGTGCGACGTCACGATCTTCGAAATTGAAATCAGGGATCTGCCAGTATTCGTTAATTTGCCTGCAGGGTTTCGGCAGGGACCGGGACTTGAACGCGCATTCGAGTGCCGCATCAGATGCGATCCGGGTGATAACGCGCATTCGAATGCCGTCGGATACGGTTGACGTAGGCCAACAAGCGATACGGCCCCGGCCGGACGTCTTAGGGGAGATCTACCTCGCCTGCGTGCGGTCGAATTCAGCGTCTGGCCTCTAGGCCCCAGGCCGCGGTGGCCCCACGACGGAAGGGGTCAGACCGGCTCCGCCACCATCTATATGGTATATTTGGAGATCGTAAGGAAACCAGCCTCGGACAAAGTCTATGAAATTTCTCGGGCTATTTATCGGCGTCGACAAGTATTCATCGTCTCGGATCTCGAATCTCACCTGTTGCACGCGTGATGCCTCGGCGCTCTACGGTCTCTTTGCCGACACCTTCGGCGAGGATCACACGGTACTCCTCCTCGACGACCACGCCACGAGTGCCGCGATCCGTAACGATTTCGGGGCGCGCCTCGCGGCGAGCGATCCTGATGATGTGGTCTTCGTCTCCTTCTCTGGCCACGGTTCTGATTGCCACCGTCTCGTAACGCACGATGCTGATCCCGATAACATGGACAACACGACCATCCGTCTCGATGACCTGACTCTGCTCTTCGCGCGGATTCCAGCCCGAAACGTGATTTTGGCGCTCGACTGCTGCTTTGCTGGCGGGGCCGGTGCGCGCGTCTTTCACGAGGACATTGCAACAAAGAGTATTCGGTCGACGGAGGAGATTCTCGGCCACGTCTCGGGTGCTGGCCGCGTAATCCTGACCGCGGCAAAGCCGGACCAGGAGGCGATCGAGGACCGCCGACGTCGACACGGCCTTTTCAGCTTTCACCTGCTTGAAGGTCTCCGAGGCGCGCCCGAGGTGGTGAAGAACGACCGGATTCCGCTTTTTGCCCTCGTGGACTTCGTCATGCGGCGAGTGATCGAGTCTGCCAAGCAGGTACGCCACGAGCAGGACCCAGGGATGCGGGGGGTGGTGGACGGCGACGTAACGTTTCCTGTACTTCGACCGGGCGCTATCTCCGCGCGGCTCTTCCCTGACCGGCCGACGATCCGCGTGGGAAGTAACGTGGCGGCCCTCGCGGCTGTTGGATTCCCGCCCCGTCTGTTAGAGATATGGAAGGGCGCGATACCGGGCCTAAACGCGCTCCAGCAGGCGGCGGTGAATGAGTTCGGCCTGTTCGACGGGAGCCACCTCGTCGTCTCGGCCCCGACCTCGTCGGGAAAGACGATGATCGGTGAGCTAGCCGCGCTTCACGCATATCTACGCCGGGAGCGAGCGTACTTTCTTCTTCCGCTGCGCGCGCTCGTGAACGACAAGTATGAGGAGTTCACCGCAAAATATGGTGACTACGGACTGAGAATTATCCGTTCGACTGGCGAGATCGCGGACGACAACGACGCCCTCATGCGAGGGAAATTCGATATCGCCCTGCTCACCTACGAAAAATTCGCGGCTCTAGCGCTCGGCGTGCCGCACGTACTGAGGCAGGTCGGACTCATCGTCGTTGACGAAGTTCAGATGATCGCGGACCGATCGCGGGGGGCCGCGCTCGAGTTTCTGCTCACGCTTCTCCGATCGCAGCGCGGGTTCGGTGTCGAACCCCAGATGATCCTGCTCTCGGCCGTGATCGGCGACTCGAATGGCTTGGAAGACTGGCTCGGCGCGCGATTACTGAGGTCCAACGAGCGGCCCGTGCCGCTCGAAGAGGGCATCATCGATGCCGCGGGGTCCTACCGTTTTCTTGACCATTCGGGTGAAGAGCGTCTTGAGCGAGCATACATCGCGCCGGAGTATCGGAAAGGCTCCTCACAGGACATAATCGTCCCTCTCGTCCGAAAGCTCGTAGGTGCGGGCGAGAAGGTGATCGTCTTCCGAGAGACCAAGCCGGTCGTCCAGGCGACAGCCCGTTATCTCCGGGAGTCACTGGGGCTCGCGCCCGCCGATCCCGTCATCGGCGCGCTGCCCGCGGGAGATCCCTCCGCTGCGTCGCAGCTCCTCAGAGAGTGTTTAAAGGGCGGTGTCGCGTTCCATAACGCGGATCTTGACCGCGAGGAGCGGCGTGTGATCGAGGCGGCCTTCCGCGATCCTGTGGGCCTGCTCAAGGCCCTCGTCTCTACGACGACGCTCGCTATGGGTATCAACACGCCGGCTTGGTCGGTCGTGATTGCAGGCCTCGAGCACCCAGACGGGCCGTACTCGGTCGCCGAGTACAAGAACATGGTAGGACGAGCGGGGCGCCTCGGATTCAGCCCAAAAGGGAAGTCCTTCCTGGTCGCGAGGTCATACGCGGAGACGGATCAGCTCTGGCGTAGCTACGTCCGGGCGCGCCCGGAGGACCTCGCCTCGCGCTTCGGTGCCCAGAATCCGCTTTCCCTCATCTGTCGGGTGCTAGCCACGGCGGCCGCTGCGCGGATGCCGCGCATGACCGGCGACGAGATCCTCGACTTCATCGAACATACATTCGCGGCCTATCAGGCGACCTATCGGACCGGTAGGCCGCTCTGGCCACGGGCGGACCTCGATGCGGCGCTCAGAGAGCTCCGTAGCCATGACCTTATTCGCGAACATCCCGACGGTTACGAATTGACGGAGCTCGGGCGGGTCGCTGGCGAAACGGGCATCGAGATCCGAAGCGTCTTGCGCCTCGTGGAAGGCCTCCGCGGGATCGGAAAAGGTGAGATCTCGACTGCTACGATCATCGCTGCCGCAGAGCTCACCGACGAGGTGGACGACGTGTTGTTCCCGGTCCACAAGACCTCGCGCCAGGAACGGGCGCGGTGGCAGTCATCGCTCCACGAGCAAAACGTGCATCCGCAGACCCTGATGGCGCTGCGGAGGACGGCGGCCGACGAGGCCCACTACACCACCCGCTGCAAGAAGACCGCGTCAACACTCATGTGGATCCAGGGCGTTGAGCTCCTGAGTATCGAGGCTTCGCTCCTCCGCCACATGCCGAGGGACAATGCTGCGGGACCGATCAGGGCCGTCGCGGAACGGACTCGGGACCTCGTGTCTGTCGTCGTGCGCGTGGCCGAGATCCTCACGGGCGGAGAGCCGCTCGGTTCTGTGGAGACGCTTCTAGTGCGCCTCGAGTTCGGTCTCCCCGCAAGTGCGGTACCTCTCGCCCGGCGGCTGCATCGCCGACTCGATCGCGCTGACTACCTTGCGCTGGGGCGTGCCGGACTTATGACGCCCGAGACGATCATCGCGGCATCCGAGGAAGCGCTGATTCGCGTGCTCCGTACGAAGGCGAAGGTGAGCGCGGTCCGCGATGCTGTGCGGGTCCTTATCCCTCCGGGCGAGAGTCCAGCAGACGAAGCTCTCGTGATGCCGCGCGTCGAGCCTGACTAAGCGAAGGTCGCACCCGACGTCCAAGTCCGTCTGTCCCATCGGCAGGTCAGAAGTCCACGCGATCAGCATCATTGAAAACTGTTGTTTGCCTCCGTTTGGACACTTATGGTTGATAGGATCTTTAGCCGTGGCTATCCCCGAACAGCAGCTCGAGACATGGTGCAACCAAGGCGCGGTGGCCGCTTCGATCACAACACACACATCCATCCGATATGCCTTGGAGTCGGCGGGCACATCGCGTGTACGCGGACACGATGTTGAGATCTTCCTGCAGGGTTCCTATCGCAATACGACGAATATCTATTCCGACAGCGACGTTGATGTTGTTGTCCTGCTTAGAGAGACATACACACGGGACACTTCACGGCTAGCCTCGTTGGCACAGCACGCCGAGCAAACAGCCTTTCGGCAGTCGCCCGCTCAGTACCCTTGGGCTCAGTTCCGGGCTGACGTCCTCCAGTCGCTGCGTGCGTACTACCCAGGACTGGTGGCCACCGGCAACAAAGCAATCAAGGTTCAAGGAGGAAACGGGCGATTGGCGGCTGACGTGGTGCCTTCTGTTGTGCATAAGCTGTATACGTCATACGGAACGACAATCCTTACGGCCGGCCTGGAGACTCACGTCGAGGGCATCTCATTCTTCAATCAAGCTGGCCGGCAGATCGTTAACTATCCGAAACAGCACATCGACAACGGACAGGACAAGAACACGCGGACAAACGGTAACTACAAGCCGGTTGTTCGGATGTTCAAGAACGCTAGACGACATCTCGTCGATAGGGGAAGGATTGCCGGCCCACTAGCCCCTTCGTATTTCGTTGAGTGCCTTTTGTATAACATCCCGGATCACGTGTTCGTAGCGAACCGGCAACTCGCAATGCGCGAAATTCTAGAATCGCTACGCGACACCGCGAAGGATCTGTTTATATGTCAGAACGGCGAGGTACTCCTCTTTGGTCCTGCTGAAGAACAGTGGGCCATTGCTGACGCTGACTTTCTGATAAAAGAGATGATTCGCATGTGGAATAACTGGCCAATCTGAATGCATCCGTACACCACCGACTCCCACGAGCGATTGATGGTCCCGTTTTGGTTAGCGACGGTGTCGATTGTTTCAGCGTGGATTCTGGCTTGGGCAATCGACAAGTCAGGGCTTCAGAGTCGGCTCTGGTGGGTCGAGGTGCCTTCTGTCTTTGGATTCTACGGGATCTTCTTGAGGATCTTCGACCGTTGGCTTTGGAAGTGGAAGAGTATTCGCGCTATCGGCCTAGTTATCGTTCCCGATCTATCGGGTGTCTGGACCGGTAACGGCGTCTCGCTGTACGAGGAGAATGGAGAAAAGAAGCCGTTCGACTGCACAGTCACGATCGAGCAGCAATGGATGAAGCTTCGAGTATGGCTTGATACCAAGACCTCGGAATCCTCTAGCAACGTTGGCGCGATTCTGATCGGTGGACGGCGCGCGAGTCTTTCGTACGAATACGTGAACGAGCCCAAGGCGCTTGCGGTGCCGCCTATGAACACGCATCGGGGAATGGCGCGTCTAGAGCTGATCACCCCAATTGAATTGCAGGGCGAATACTACTCAGGACGCGGACGGCAGACATTCGGCACTCTGCATCTTCGAAAGAGTTAACTGTTTGGTAGAGAGCCGGAGAAACGCCTACTAGGACTCAGGGAAGATCAAGAGTTGGGAGTCGAACAAAGTCTGGGCCAGGTATGCGAGGGTCGTTTCAGGAGAGCGGTCGCTGCGCAGAATCGTCAACCCAGTTACATCCCGACCGAGCCCGGTGTGTTCCGCATAGATCGAGATCATCGCTCTGATCAAACTATCGTAGGTCGGATGGTTCCGGGGGGTTCGGACACGCTCTGGAAGGATTCGGCGGAAAATTGTTTCGCCAGGGATTCGTCTGAGTTCTTGGACAGGCTCGGGTGAGCGGAAATAGCCCGCCGATGCGCCAGCGACATATGCGATGTAGTGCTCTTTAAGGTCCAAGGCGCCGATATCAGACGGAACGAAAAACCAAGTTCGATCTTCGACGGTCTGGTTTATGAACGCGTCGTTCAATTGCTCGGGTAGGTCAATTTCCGGACACGCATAGTAGACGTCATTGCCATCTGCTTCGAGAGCTAAGAGAAGGCTGTGTTGATCGGAATATTTGAGAGGGCGCAGCCTCATCCGATAGTGAGGTAGGCCTAGCAGCGCAGCCTCGTTAGCTCGAGACCCCGTAAGAACTTCGGGCACCTTAAACTGAAGAAATATTGGCACCCCGGGCAGCTTCACGTCGAAACCTCCGCCCCTTTTACCTTCTTCGGTAAGAGAGGGGAAAAGTGGGTAACCGAGCAGCCTTAATTTGTAGCGATCGACGAGTTCACTCGTCAGAGCGTAGCCGTAGGAAAACTCAGAGAAATCTGCCTTCTTGGGCGGCATAGATCCCTCCGCAAGGTCTCATAAAGATGGTCTAGAAAATACCTCACAAACCCCGAAGACGACTTTTCTTGGAAGCAGTTCGCGACGCGATCTCCTCATACAGCGACGGTCGTTGCGTTGGCGAGTTAGATGAGCCTATGCATGCAGGATTCTAGTCCCGCGTAGTTCCGAGTTGACTCAACATCGTCGAAGGAGTCGCGATACTTGAGAAAGCGCGTGGCGGACCGCAAACACGGGTGCGAATCCCGCATGGAGTAATCCCCAAAGTGCTGCTCACCACGAGAAGCTTGGCGTGAGTTGCTCCGCCCGGATCGTTCATCACTTAAGCAGTTCGTAAACGCAGGTCCTGAATCCGCTCGTTTCGGGACGCGACCGACGTTCTTTATTTTCTTGCGATTGATGTTGCCGAGTGGTGCCAGTTCGGTGGCGTTCTTGCTAAGCTTCGGCGTCGGAGATCGGAGATGCTGAACGTTCCGCCGCCGGCCTGGGCCTTTCTCTATCTAATCATCATGACCAAC
>Ga0207684_10006213_pt1 | contig 10907 bp, 11 predicted proteins | sample KBSK5501metaG_FD_184342 | JGI IMG/M metagenome (GOLD analysis project Ga0207684, IMG submission 184342) | Corn, switchgrass and miscanthus rhizosphere microbial communities from Kellogg Biological Station, Michigan, USA - KBS K5-50-1 metaG... | ecosystem: Host-associated > Plants > Roots >... | reverse complement strand
CGGGGGCCGACGTGTGCATGCGCGATCCCGGCTTCGAGGTCGACCTCGTCATTCACGCCGACATCGGGGCGCTCGCGCGCGTGTGGGCCGGACATCTCGATTGGACCGAGGCGGTGCGGCGTGGCGACGTCAAGATCGAGGGCCCACGCGCGCTCGTCCAGGAGTTCCCCCGTTGGCTCTTGCTGAGCCATTTCGCGCGGGTGCTCAAGCCCGCTCGCGTCGGCTGAACCATGGTTTCCGAGCTCCACGAGCGTTCGATCGCCGAGCTGTCCGGCCTCATCGCCGCCCGAAGCCTCTCCCCCGTCGATCTCGTCGACGCGCTGATCCGGCGCGTCGAGGACTTCGACGGCCAGACGCGCGCGTTCATCACGCCGACGTTCGAGCTGGCCCGGCGCCAGGCGCGCGCGGCCGAGGCGGAAATCGCCAGCGGAGAACACCGCGGCGCGCTGCACGGCATCCCGTTCGGGCTCAAGGACATCTACGACACGCGCGGCATCCTCACCTCCGGCCACTCGCGCGTCTTCATCGATCGCACCCCGCGCGAGGACGCGACGACGGTGAGCCGCCTCTACGGCGCGGGCGCGGTGCTGCTCGGCAAGCTCGCCACGCACGAGATGGCCCACGCAGGCCCCTCGTTCGATCTGCCGTGGCCGCCCGCGCGCAACCCCTGGAGCCTCGAGCGCTTCACGGGCGGCTCGTCATCCGGCTCGGGCGCCGCCGTCGCGTGCGGCATGGTTCCGGTCGCGCTCGGCTCGGACACGGGTGGCTCGATCCGCGGGCCGGCGTCGCTCTGCGGCGTCGTCGGCCTCATGCCGACGTTCGGTCTCGTGAGCCGCACCGGCGTCATCACCAACTCGTACACCTTCGATCACTGCGGACCGCTGGCGCGCACCGTGGAAGACTGCGCGCTGGGGCTGCAGGCGCTGGCCGGCTACGACGCGCGCGATGCGGGCAGCCTGCCACGGCCCATCCCCCTCTTTCGCGACGCGCTCGGCGGCGACCTGCGCGGGCTCAGGATCGGCGTGCTGCGACATCACTGGGAGGGCGACATCCCGGCGTCCCAGGACGTGCGCCGCGCGATGGACGCCGCGCTCGACGTCCTGCGCCGGCTGGGCGCGACGCTCGAGGAATGCCGCGTCCGGCCGCTCGGCCAGTACTTCGACGTCAAGATCATCATCGCGGAGAGCGAGATCTTCAGCGTGCATCAGGCCAACCTGATCGCACGCCCCAAGGACTTCGGCGCCGACTTCCGCTCGCGCGTGCTGCCGTCGGTGCTGTTCACCGCCAACGACTATGTGCGGGCCACGCGCGAGCGGCGCCGGATGCAGCTCGAGATGCAGCCGCTCTACGACCGGTTCGACGCCTTCGTGACCGCGGGCATGGGCGAGGCGCCGCGCCTGAGCGACTATCGCAGCGTCTCGTTCTGGCAGAAGCCGAGTCTGCTGACCGCGTGGAACGTCACCGGTCAGCCGGTGCTCGCGTTGCCCAACGGCTTCGGCGGCAATGACCTGCCCCTCGGTATGCAGATTCTCGGCCGCCCGTTCGGTGAGACCACCATCCTGAAAATCGGCCACGCTTACGAGCGCGCCACCGAGTGGCACACGCGCCGCCCCAATCTGGTGCGCGGGGCGACGGCGCCCGACGTGGTGCCGCCGCCGGTGCTCTCGGGTGGCGCCGAGCCGGTCGACGCAGAGACGCGTGACGTCTGCGTGAAGAGCGCGCGGCGCGCCGGCATTGTCCTCGACGACGTGCTGCTGGCGCAGCTGCTCGAGGGCGCGCCGTACGCGCTCGGCATGGTGCAACGGCTCCGCTGCGAGGACTGAGCGCTAGTCGAGCAGCTCGAGGCAGCCGAGATCGTGGACGGCACTCATGACGCGTTCCAGGTGATTCCACCAGATCCAGGCGCCCAGGCCGTGGTTTGCCTGCCACATCGGGGTGGCGATCTGCCAGAGCACGGAACGCCGGTAGTCTTCCCACAACGCGTCGAACGAGTAGCCCCGCACGCCGGCCGCCGCCAGCACGTCGTGATAGCCCCGGAGACTCTCGTGCTCGTTACGGCGTCGCCAGTCGGGAAACCAGTGGACGGCGATCATGTAGGCGAGATCGTCGGTGGCCGTACCGATGCGCCACGCGTCCCAGTCGATCAGCCGCACGTCGTCGGTGGCGGGATCGCGCGGAAGCATCGCATTCCAGACGTGGGCGTCACCGTGAATGATCGTCATGTTCCGGTGGGACCGGTAGCGCCCGATCAAGCGCGGCGCGGCCGCGATGAGCTGCTCGTAGATGCGTTTGCGCTCGGCGGACAAACGATCGCCCAGACGATCGGCGAAGGTCGCCACCTCTTTCGGAAACGCGGCGAGGTTGCGCTCGAGCATGCCGGAATCGTCGGCGAACGCGCCGACGGAAACGCCGAGACGCTCGTGATCCCACCAGAACGCGTGGAACCGAGCGTGCGCCGCGACGATCGCGTGCCAACGCTTCAGCGGAGGCGGCACCGGCCAATCTTCAAGTGCCGCATGAGTGGCGGTGAGGTCCTCGAGCATCAGGTGCCACGGTGCCGCCGGGTCCGCGACGCCTTCGTAGCAGCGGGGCAGAAGACCCGGCGGCATGGCGCTCGCGACGACGTCATAGAAGGCCACTTCCTTGCGCCCGAACGCGCGGAGTGTCGCCTCGACGCCCTCGTGTGATGTCTTGAAGAACACATGTGACGGGCATTCGTCGCCCTCCCGGTCGTATGTGAGGCGCAGGCGCGTGATGCGCGAGATGAGGGTGTCGCGCGAGGTCTCGACCGCCACGTCGACCACCTCGCCTTGCCCGAGGACGCCGGCGCGGCGCAAGACGGCGGTCAGGTGGCTGGCGGTCGCCTGGGGTGGCACATCTGCCATCCCGGGCATGGTACGGTACGGCGGCGATCACGACCTGGACTCATCAGCGAGGGAGACCACATGAACATCCGACCCAATCGCATGAAGCAGACGCTCGCCGCCGGCCGGGTGGCGACGATCATCGGCGGCACCAACGATCCGGACCTGATCGACCAGCTCGGGACGCTCGACGTCGACGGCATCTGGCTGGAGGGTGAGCACGGCGGCGTCGACTACGCCGACCTGGGCAATCTCACGCGCGCGTGCGACCTGTGGGGCAAGACCTCGGTCGTGCGGGTCATGGACAACGACTACGCGACGATCTATCGCACGCTCGATCGTGGCGCGCAGGCCATCGTGGTGCCGCACGTCAACACCCGCGCGGAGGCCGAGGCGGTCGTCGCGGCGGGCAAGTTCGCGCCGCACGGCAAGCGCGGCATGTTCACCAGCCGCCAGGGCTTCGGCGTCGACGACTATTTCAAGACGGCCAACGACCAGAGCATGCTCATGGTGCTGATCGAGGACATCGCCGCCATCCCGAAGCTCGATGAGATCGTCAAGGTCGACCACATCGACGTCTTCTTCGTGGCGCCGAGCGATCTCGCGACCTCGATGGGGCACATCGGCGACGTCGGCCACCCCGACGTCCAGAAGACGATCGACGGCGCCTTGACGAAGATCGTGCAGGCCGGACGCGTGGCCGGCACGCTCGTGAACGCCGGCAACGTGGAGCGCTACACGCGGATGGGCGTGCGGGTCGTGTTCAGCGTGTTCTTTCCCTGGATCCAGGCGGGCGCGAAGGACCTGCTCGAGCGCGCGGCCGCCGGCTCCAGGCGCTGAGCGTCAGGCCTTCCGCAGCCGCAGCATCAGAAAGATCGGCAGGCGATCGAAAAGCACCAGCCCTCGAAGGTCATGTTGAGCCCGCTGCGCTCGAAGGTGCCTCTCGAACGCCGTGGACCGAAGTACGTGGGGCCGAGAACGAACGTCGCCTCCGGCCCGGCCCCGACGAATTTCCCCGCGTCCCAGACGGGGTGCTGAACGCAGACGCACAGGCGACCGCGCGGCTCGAGCACGCGGCCGATCTCGGCGCAGACGGCCGGCATGTCGTCGACGTCCATGAGCGAGTTATAAGCGACGACGAGATCGAACGCGCCGGCGCCAAAGGGCAGGCAGGCGCCGTCGGCGAGCAGGTATCGCGACGTCCGATCCGCCTCGGCCGCCAGGCGTGCGAGCGTCGGCGAGACGTCCACGCCGCTGACGCGGTGGCCGCGCGCGACGAGGTCGCGAGAGACTCGCCCTTCGCCGAAGCCGACCTCCAGCGTGGCCCGACCGGGCGGCGGAACGAGCGCAAAAAACGCGTCACGGTAGTACCAGTAGGCGTCGTGGTGCGGCGCTCGCGCCCACGCGGCCCAGCGGTGAGCCTCGGCTTCCCAGTGATCGGCGGAGCGCGGCCGACTCTCCATGGCACGCAATTGTACTGGGCGGCGCGCGAGTCTAAACTCCCCGGACGATGACTGACATCGCGCTCACGCTCACCTGCGCCGACTACGCGCGCGTCATGCCGCTGGCGACCGGCGAGGTGAAGCCGCGGGGCATCGCGCTCACGATGATCCTCGGCAGTCGCGGCTCGTGGCCCGCGCGCGCCGAGATGCTGCGCCGCGCGGCGCAGGATCCCGCCGTCCACGGAGGCGAGTGGTCGATGGCGCAGTATCTCTACCGTGTCGACCGAGGCGACCGCCGCTACGTCGGGCTGCCGGTATTTCCGCTGCGGAATTTCACGGCACGCGATCTCTACGTCCGACGCGACGGACCCGTCCGCAAGCCGTCCGATCTCGTCGGCAAGCGCATCGGCATGTACAGCTACACGGCCAGCGGTTCGATCTGGTATCGGCATTTCCTGCGCTTCGTCGGCGTCGATCCGACCACGATCCAGTGGTGGATCGGCGACATCGATACGCCGTGGTCAGCGCCGATGGATCAGGCGCTGCCGCCCGGCGTGAACGCGCCGCCGAAGGGACGATCACTGGCGGAGATGCTGATCGCCGGAGAGCTGGAGGCGATCTACAGTCCGCCGCGTCCGCAGGCCTATCGTCCGGGCAGCGGCCCGATCGCTCGCTTGTTTGTCGACTTCCGCGAAGTCGAGCAGGAGTACTTTCGCCGGACGGGCGCGTTTCCGCCGCAGCATCTCATCGTCCTGCGGCGCGAAGTCTGGGAGGCGAACCGGTGGATCGCCAGGAGCCTGACCGAGGCGTTCATCGCCGCCAACGACTGCTTCACCGCCGCGCAGCAGGGATTCCCGTACGCCACGCCGTGGCTCGAGGCCGAGCTCGAGGCGACGAGCGCGGTGATGGGCGAAGACTTCCACCCCTACGGGTTCGAGCGCAATCGCGCGCAGATCGAGATGTTCGCCGGCGAGGCGTTCCGGCTGGGCCTGACGAGCCGCCTCGTGACTCCGGACGAATACTTCGCCGACTATCTGCAGAGCAGCTGACCGGACCTCAGCTCCAGGGCGTCGACGTCAGCCGGAAGAAGCGCGCGGCGTTCTCCCACATGAGCTTCTGTGTCGCCGCCTCGCCGAGCGTCTTCCGCCACGCGATGACCGCATCGGCGTGATCCGGAAAGATCGTCTCCGGGTGCGGATAGTCTGACTCGAACATCAGCACGTGGTCGCCGACCAGGTCGATCACCGCACGCGTGAGCTCCACGCCCTCCGAGAAATCGATGCCGCAAAAAACGCGACCGTGCTGCGCGTATTCGACCGGAGTGTGCTTCACCGCGGGCGATACGGAGCCGCGCACGTAGGCGATCTGCCGCGTCAGTCGAAGGAGCCAGTGCGGCAGCCAGCCGTGACCGCACTCGAGCGTGCCGACGCGCAGGCGCGGATACCGATCGAGCATGCCGCCCATCAGCATGAACGACAGAAAGCGCTGGCCGCCCCACGTCTGGCCCGCGCAGCGCCCCATCGCCGGGTTGTCCCAGACGTCGCGATAGCCGGGAAAGTACGGCGTCTCGATCGTGAAGCCGTGATACATGATCGCGAGGTCGGCGTCGTTCGCGGCGGCCCAGATCGGTTCCAGGTCGGGATCGTCGACGGGCAAGCCTTCGGGCAGCAATGGCCACACGGCGGCCACCCAGTCTTGCGTCGCCAGCTCGGTGATCGCCTGCGCGGCCCACGCCGGATCGGTCGCCGGCGCCAGCACCATGCTCTTCAAGCGCCGCGGATCGGCGGCGCAGTACTCGGCGATGTAGCGGTGATACGCGCCATACATGCCGCGCGTGAGATGAGGCGCGAGCGCGGGCGTCCCATAGGCCCAGGGCCCCGGAATGATGAAGTCGATGTCACGCCCCTCGGTATCCATGTCGGCGAGGCGGCCGCGCGCATTGTCCTCGGCGACGCGTGCGGCGATCGGTTTGCGCGTGACCATCTGCGTGCGTCCCGAGAGGAATCCGCGATCGCCGCCGCCCGTGTCCGTGGGCGGGCTCGGTTTCTCTCCGGCGACGCGCTGATAGCGGAGCTGCCTGATCGACAGGATGCTCATCTCCGCCTGGTCTTCGGCGTCGCCACGCCCCGGCTGGACCTTGACCTTCCGCGTGTACGGCGTGAGCTCGTCCAGGTGATCGCGGAGGGGCTTGTCCGCATACCGCAGCAGGACGTCGAGGGACGGATTCACGTGGGTATCAGAATCGATCACGCGGAATCCCTGTCTCATCGCTGACCTCCGCCTCGGCATGATATAACGCGTTCCTCGTGCGTACGGTGTCGGTGAGCGGTGTTCGGATCGCGTACGTCGCGGCGGGCGCGGGCGCGCCGACGGTGTGCTTCGTGCACGGCACGGGAGGCTCGAGCCAGGTGTGGATGCACCAGCTCGAGGGCCTCGCCGATCTCGGGCACATGGTGGCGCTCGACCTTCCCGGCCACGGCCGGTCGGGCGGTGACATTCCAAAGGGTATCGACGACGCGGCCACGGTGGTCGCCGACTTTCTCGATGCGCTCGGGATCGCGCGCGTGGTGATCGGCGGACACTCGATGGGAGGCGCGATCGCACAGCAGCTCGCGCTGTCGTATCCGGAGCGGGTGGCCGGCGTCATCTTGATCGGCACGGGCGCGCGGCTGCGCGTCCTGCCGCGGCTGCTCGACGCGCTCGCGAACAACCACCGCGAGGGCGTGGATTTGCTCATGAGCCTCGCCACCGCAGCCGGCGCGCCCGCCGAGCTGAAGGCCGCGCTGCATCGGTCAACGGCCGACAATCCGGCCGGAGTGGTGCTCGGCGATCTCCAGGCCTGCGACGGCTTCGACGTCATGAACCGGATCTCGACGGTGGTCGCGCCAGCGCTCGTGATCTGCGGCGACGAGGATCAGCTCACGCCGCCGAAGTACTCGCGGTTCCTCGGTCAGCGCATCGCCGGCGCCAGCGTGGCCGTCATTCCGGGAGCGGGCCACTACGTCCAGGTGGAAAAGCCACGCGAGACGACCGCGGCCATTCGCGACTTTCTCGCCCGTACGGGTCCCCCAAGTTAAGGAGGTTGAGATGGCGGTCATCCTCGGCACGGGCGAGTATCGCTACGAAGTCATCGACGGCTGGGCGAAGCTGCCGTCCGGGATGGAGTTCAACGCCGACGTCGCCGCCGTCGGCGTCGATCGCCAGGATCGGGTCTATGCGTTCAATCGGGGCGCCCACCCGATGTGCGTGTTCGACCGCGATGGCAATTTTCTCCGCTCGTGGGGCGAGGGCGTGTTTCGCCGCGCCCACGGCGTGCACATGGCGCCCGACGACACGCTGTGGCTGACCGACGACGGCGATCACACCGTCAGGCACTGCACGCTGGAAGGCAAGATCCTCCTGACGCTCGGTATTCCCGGGAAGCCGTCGCCGTACATGAGCGGCGAACCGTTTCATCGCTGCACGCACACCGCGCTGTCGCCGCAGGGCGAGCTCTACGTCTCGGACGGCTATGGCAACGCGCGCGTGCACACGTACGCGCCCAACGGGACGCTGCTCCGCTCGTGGGGCGAGCCGGGCACCGATCCGGGGCAGTTCAACATCGCGCACAACATCTGCTGCGACACCGACGGCTGGGTGTACGTCGCCGACCGCGAGAACCATCGCGTGCAGGTCTTCGACGGCCACGGCCGCTACGAGACGCAGTGGACCAACATGCACCGGCCGTCGGGATTGTTCCTCGAGCCGCGGCCGCAGGGGCGCTTCTACGTCGGCGAGATCGGCAGCGGTATGGCCGTCAACCAGGACATGCCGAACATCGGGCCGCGGGTGAGCATTTACAGCGGCAAGGGCGCGCTGCTGGCGCGGCTCGGGCATCGCCCGGCCGGCCTCGAGGTCGGGCAGTTCATCTCGCCGCACGGGCTCGCCGTCGACTCTCGCGGCGACATCTACGTCGGCGAGGTGTCGTTCACGAACTGGGGCCGGCGCGGTCCGATACCGCCGGGACTGCGCAGCCTGCAGAAGCTGCGTCGGGTCGGAGCGTGACGCGCGCGCTCGTCGGCCCGAAGCCCGGGTTCTTCTTCGGAAGCGGCGCCCGGTTCCGCCGCGACCAGCTCGGCTTCTACGAAGCGTGCGCGCGCGAGTACGGCGATTTCGTCCAGACGCGTATGGGGCCCTTCCGGATCTTTTTGATCTACCACCCCGACGCCATCGAGGAGCTGCTCGTCGCGCGCAACCGGGATTTCATCAAGAGTCCCGGCGTGCGGCTGCTCCGTCCGCTCCTCGGCGAGGGGCTGCTGCTCTCGGAAGGCGAGACGTGGCTGCGCCAGCGCCGGCTCATGCAGCCCGCCTTTCATCGCCAGCGCGTCGCCGGGTATGGCGACGTCATGAGCGCCTTCGCCGAGCGCCACGTCGCCGGGTGGAACGCGGGAGAGATCATCGACGCGCACGCCGAGATGATGGCGGTCACTCAGGCCATCGTGGCCAAGACCCTGTTCGACGCCGATGTCTCGGGCGACGCCCAGGACGCCACTCAGGCGGCGAAGGTGCTGGCAGAAGATTTCGGCGTCCGGCTGAGAAGCTTTCGGCTGCTTCCCCACTGGGTTCCAACGCCGAGAAACCTGAGATCGCGCCGCGCCATCGGTCGTCTCGACCGGGTCGTGCATCGCATCATCGCCGAGCGCTTCGCCGGCGGCGAGGATCGCGGCGACCTGCTGTCGATGCTCGTGCAGGCGCAGGACGCCGACGACGGAACGCGGATGACGGCGCGCCAGGTGCGGGATGAGGTCATGACCATCTATATGGCCGGCCACGAGACGACGGCGGTGGCGCTGTCGTGGGCGTGGTACCTGCTCGCGCAGCATCCCGACGCGGACGCGCGGCTCGCCGCTGAGGTCCTCGAGGTGCTGGGCGGTCGGCGGCCCACCGTCGCGGATCTCCCGCGGCTCAAGTACGCCGAGATGGTGATGACCGAATCGATGCGGCTCTATCCGCCGGCGTACGGGCTCGGGCGCCAGGCCACGGTGCCGTCGCAGATCGCCGGGCAACCGATCGCGCGCGGCGATATCTTCATCGCGCCGACGTGGGTGGTGCATCGCGACCCCCGCTGGTTCGACGAGCCGCAGGCGTTTCGTCCCGAGCGCTGGGAGAAGGATCTCGCCCAGCGGCTGCCGCGCTTCGCCTACTTTCCGTTCGGCGGTGGGCCGCGCCAGTGCATCGGCAACAGCTTCGCGCTCATGGAGGGCATCCTGATTCTCGCCGTCATCGTCCAGCGCTTCCGCCTCACGCTCGTTCCCGGTCAGCGCATCACCCCGACACCGTACGTGACGCTGCGCCCGGAGCCGGGAATTCGCGTGCAGCTCGCTCGGCGCTGACCGCGATGGACGTGACGCCGAACCTCCCCGAGGTGGTGGCCGAAGTGCGCGAGCTCTTCGAGCGGTACGAGCAGGCGCTGATCGACAAGAACGTGGAGGTTCTCGACGCGACGTTCTGGAACAGCCCGCACACGATCCGCTACGCGTTCGCCGAGAATGGCTACGGCTTCGACGAGATCCACGCCCACCGCGTCGCGCGGCCACCCGGCCCGGGCACCAAGGAGCGACGGATTCGTCTGGAGATTCTCACGCTCGGCCGCGATCTGGCCACGGTCAATCTCGAGTTCAAGGTGCGCGGCCGAGACGCGATCGGACGACAGAGCCAGACGTGGGTCCGCTTTCCGGGCGTGGGCTGGAAGGTCATCAGCGCGCACGTGTCCACGATGACGGCCGGTTCCTAGTACACTCTTGCGCAGCATGCCGGCCCGAAGGAGGGCGCGATGACATCAGCAGCGGAATCCGAGGTTCTCCGCGCCGACGATCTGACCTACGTGCACTCCAGCGCGCGACTCGAGTCGAAAAAAGAGCACCTGACGAATCTGCGCGCCGGCAAGCCGCACTATCGCGGTATCGCGCCGCGCGATCGACACGCACGGGTTCACGGCGACGTCGGCATCGTCAACGGCGTGTCCGAGATGCACGTGGAGAACGCCGGCAAGGAGCAGCGCTTCACCGTGCGATATCTGGCCGTTTACACAAAGGTCGGTGGGCCGTGGCGCATGCTCGCATGGCAATCGACCCGGCTGCCCGACGCCTAGCCATGCCGACCGACCGGATCATTTCGTCCGATTCGCACGTGGTCGAGCCGCCCGACACCTGGAAGGGACGGCTGGCGCCGAAATACGCCGATCGCGCGCCGCGCGTCGTCGGCGACGCCGATGGCGACTGGTGGTTCGTCGACGGCGTGCGCACGAACTCGTTTCAGGGCGGGGCGCAGGTGGGCAAGCGGTTCGATCGGCCCGAGGAGCTGCGGCCCGCCGGGCGCTTCGCCGACGTGCGACGTGGCGCGTACGATCCGGGCGCCTTCCTCGCCGACAACGACCTCGACGGCGTGTGGGGCTCCGTCATCTATCCGACCGAGGGGCTCTCGCTCTATCAGGTGCCCGACGGCGAGCTGCTCGCGGCGATCTTCTCCGGCTACAACGACTGGCTCGCCGACTTCTGCCGGCGCGATCCCAAGCGGCTGAAGGGGATCGCGACGATTCACGTCGAGGACGTGCCGGGCGCGA
>Ga0207684_10006212_pt1 | contig 10907 bp, 13 predicted proteins | sample KBSK5501metaG_FD_184342 | JGI IMG/M metagenome (GOLD analysis project Ga0207684, IMG submission 184342) | Corn, switchgrass and miscanthus rhizosphere microbial communities from Kellogg Biological Station, Michigan, USA - KBS K5-50-1 metaG... | ecosystem: Host-associated > Plants > Roots >... | reverse complement strand
CGATGTCCACCAGGCGCGGGATCTCGGCGAGGGTCCGGTCGCTCGCGTCGGACACGATGACGTGGAACCCGTAGTCGACGTGGGCGCGCCCCACCGCCTTGGTCTTCCACGCCTCCAGCGCCGCGGTCAGGGACTGGCCGCGGACCTGCCACGCGTAGTCGCAGATGGTGGTGACCCCGCCACACGCGGCGGCCGCGGTGCCCGACTCGAAGTCGTCGACGCTCCGTATCCCGCCCACCTCCGCGTCGAGGTGGGTGTGCACGTCCACCCCGCCGGGCAGGACGAGCAGCCCGGCCGCGTCGATCTCGCGCCGGCCGGTGGGCAGCGATGGAGCCAGCGCGGTGACCTGGCCGCCGTCGACGCCCACGTCGGCCCGGATCGACTCGATGGCGGTGACCACGGTCCCTCCGCGCACCACCAGCTCGTGGCTCATCGCGGCTCCGGGTCGGCCGCCGCGTCCACCGGCAGGAGCGGCGCGAGATAGTCGTGGAAGCGCAGGAGGTGGGCGCGGATCTTCTGCTCGACCCCCACCAGATCGCGCGCGCGGAGCGCGGCCACCATCTCGGCGTGCTCGTCGAGGGCGCGCACGTCGCGGCCGAGGCGGGCGAACGCGAAGTGCTGGTAGCGGGTCTGGTGGCGCTTGAGGTTCTCGTGCAGCTGGACCACCTTGCGGTTGCCGCAGGCCCCGACGAGCAGGTCGTGGAACTCGAGGCCCAGGTCGAAGTTCGCCTGCAGGTCGACCTGGTATCCCGGCGCGCGCGATCGCTCCACCTGCTCCTCCATCGCCCGCAGCACCGCCTCGTCGAGTCGCTCGATGAACAGCCGGGCCGCGAAGCTCTCCAGCATGATCCGCACGTCCAGCATGTCGTGCAGATCGGTCGCGCTCAGCTCGCTGACCCGGGCCCCGCGGTGGGCCAGCGAGGTGATCAGCCCCTCGGTCTCGAGGATGCGGATGGCTTCCCGCAGCGGCGAGCGGCTGACCCCGAGCAGCGAGACCAGCTCCCGCTCCCGGATCCGCTCGCCCGGCTTGAGCCGGCCGGCGATGATCGCGTCCCGGAGCGCGGCAACCACCCGCTCCCGGATGAGGCCCGGGTCGGTGAACCGGATCCGCGACTCTGTGTCCTGGTTCAAGAGTGGTCGATTGTATACCAGAGCGCACAGAGGGGGTCAACACCCCAGCCGGCACCGCGAGTGCGGTATTCTTTCCGCCATGGCGTGGGACCCCGCTCAGTACCTCAAGTTCGCCGACCACCGGCTCCGGCCGGCGGTGGATCTGCTGAATCGCCTCGACCTCGACCACCCGGGGGAGATCTACGACCTCGGGGCCGGCGCCGGCAACGTGACGCGTCTCCTCAAGGAGCGCTGGCCCGCCGCGCGGGTCACCGGCGTGGACGACTCGGAGGCCATGCTGGCCAAGGCCGCCGCCACCGCGCCCTCCATCGCCTGGCGCCAGGCGGACCTGGCCACCTGGCGGCCGACCCAGCCCGCGGACCTGATCTACTCCAACGCCGCGCTCCACTGGCTGCCCGGCCACGAGCGCGTCTTCCCGGCGCTGCTGGGTGGCCTCGCGTCGGGCGGCGTGCTCGCGGTCCAGATGCCGCGGAACTTCGGCGCCCGCTCGCACACCGCGATCTCCGAGGCGGCCCTGGCCGGCCCCTGGCGCGCCACCCTCGAGCCGCTGCTGCGGCCGGCCCCGGTGGCCGATCCGGATTTCTACTACGGCGTACTCGCGCCCCGCGTGGCCGCGCTCGACATCTGGGAGACCGAGTACCTCCAGGTGCTCGAGGGCCGCGACCCGGTGAAGGAGTGGACGAAGGGGACCTGGCTCAAGCCGCTGCTGGATGCCCTCGCCGAGCCCGAGCGCTCTCGCTTCGAGACCTCCTATGCCGCGCTGGTGGCCCAGGCCTACCCGCCGCGCGCGGACGGCCGCACCCTGTTCCCGTTCCGGCGCCTCTTCATCGTGGCCCGGGCCAAGTAGGAGCGGAGCGACTTGAAGATCGACCGGATCGACGTCTACTGGCTGAAGCTGCCGCTCGCCTTCGTGTGGAAGACCTCGTACGCCGACCAGTCCTTCACCGACACCATCCTGGTGCGGATGGAAGGCGGCGGCCACTACGCGTGGGGCGAGAGCTGCCCGCCCTACATCCCGGCCTACTCCGCCGAGCACACCCTCGCCACCTTCCACACCCTGCGCGAGCACATGGCCCCGCGGATCGTCGGGCAGGACATCGAGACCGCGCAGGATCTCCTGGACCGGCTGGCCTTCATCAAGGGCAACCAGTTCGCGCGGGCCGCGCTCGACATCACCTGGTGGGTGCTCGACGCCAAGCGCCGCGGGCTACCGCTGCACCGCGCCCTCGGCGGCACCGCCGACCGCGTGGCGGTGGGGGCCGACTTCGGAATCCAGGACTCGCTCGACCTCCTCATGGCGAAGGTCCAGGGCGCGGTCGACGCGGGCTTCCCGCGGGTGAAGCTCAAGTTCCGCCCGGGGTGGGATCTCTTCATGGTGGAGGCGGTGCGCGGCACGTTCCCGGACCTGACCATCCACATCGACTGCAACGCGGCTTACTCGCCGGCCGACACCCCGCTCTTCCGCTCGCTCGACCGCTTCAAGCTCGCCATGATCGAGCAGCCGCTGGCCGACGACGGCATGAGCCTGGTGAACCACGCGGCCCTGCAGCGGCAGATCGGGACGCCGGTCTGCCTGGACGAGAGCGTCCAGAGCCTGGCCCACGTGGAGGCCGCCATCGCGCTCGAGAGCTGCCGGGTCGTGAACATCAAGATGGCCCGCGTGGGCGGGCTCACCGAGTCCCGCCTGATCCAGTCGCGGTGCGCGGATCACGGCATTCCGTGCTGGGTGGGCGGCATGCTCGAGAGCGCGGTGGGCGGGGCCATCTGCGCCGAGCTGGCGACCCTGGCCAACTTCACCTACCCGGGCGACATCTTCCCCTCGGCCTACTTCTACGCGGACGACCTGGGCAAGCCCGAGATCGTGCTGAGCGGCCCCGGCGAGGTGGCCACCTCGCGGGTGCCCGGCATCGCGCAGGAGCCCGACCCCGCGCTGCTCGCGCGGTGGACCGCGGCGCACGCCACGTTCGGCCGCACTCCCGCCCGGTAGCCTCCCCGCCCCCCGTCACGAACTCTTCACGCCCACGCCATCCAGGCGTCGCGGGCCGGGGCTATCGTTTCGTCAACGACTGGAGGCCGGTCATGAACCTACGCGCGAGGGCGGTGGCGATCGCCAATCAGTTCGAGGGCCGGTGCAGCTGCTCGACGATGGACGGCGGCGTGGACTGCCGCTGGTGCCAGGTCTTTCGCGAGCTGCTCCGGACCCACCCGCTGGAGCCGCGGCCGACCCGCTCCGCCGCGACTCCCGCGGCCAGCCTGTCGACGCCCTGACCGCCGCGGACTAGGCGAGCCGCTGGCGCGGCTGGCGGCTCGACTGCAGGTGCCGCTGCAGAAACGGGATGAGCTTCTGCCACGCGTCGCGGGCGGGCCCCTCACGGTAGGTGACCGGGTTGTTGAAGTTGAGGAAGGCGTGACCGGCGTCGTCGTAGCGGTGGAACTCGTGGGCCTTGCGGTACTTGTCGAGCTGGGTCGAGAGCCGGTCCACGTCGGCCGGCGAGGGATTGGCGTCCTCGTTGCCGAAGAACCCCGCGATCGGGCAGTGCACGTAGGGCGTGAGATCGAAGGGCGTGGGCCCGTCGCCCCACGCCTTCATGATGTTGCCGCCGTAGAACACGCCCGCCGCCTTGAAGACCGGCTTGGAGGCCGCCATGAGGTATGCGACGCGGCCGCCCATGCAGAAGCCGATGATCCCCACGTCGCCGAGCTGGGTGTCCTTGAGCCGGCGCGCGTAGTTGACCGCGGCGCTGACGTCGTTGACCACCTCCGGATCCCGCAGCCGGCCGATGCGGGTCATCATGTCGCCGCCGTCCTCGGGCTGTCGGTGGTAGAGGTCGGGCGCGATGGCGAGGTAGCCGTGCTGCTCCGACAAGGTCTCGACGCGATCCTGGATGAACCGGTCGACCCCCGGGCCGTGCTGGATGACGATGACCGCGGGGAATGCCCGTCCGAGGCCCGGCATGCCCACGTACAGGCGCATCGGCGAGCCATCGACATCGATCTGATCCCACTGCGCCATGCCGCGCCTCCTCCGACGAACGCCCGTGAGAAAAACGGCCCGGCGGCGGAACCGGTGAACCGCCTGCCGGGCCTCGGTTTCTCGCGCGCAGGATCACGACCCTGCGGCATGTCCCGACGATGAGCCGGGATCTCGTGGTGCCCTAGCTAGCTTCGCGCGTCATCAGGCCGGAGCCACGCCCGATGACGCGCCGTACGAGCCGGGTGGCGTGTTATCCATCCTGATTCTCCCTTGTCTGGTTCACGGCGCGACGGGAGGCGGCGCCTCACCTTCCGTCGCCCTCCAGGAAACCGCTCCCCACCCCTCGTTGTCAAGCGGCAGTGCGTCGTGCGCTGGCGGAGCGCCCTCGGCGGGCGTACACTCCGGCCATGCGTCGCCTGCTGGTCGCCACGCTGGTCGCGATCCTGGTCGCCGCGCTCGCCCCGATGGGCGCCGCGGCCCAGGAGGTCCGCGTCGGGATCCGGACGGAGGACCCCTCCGCACCGGCCGCCGGCGGCCCCCCGGCGCCTCGACCCCGGCCGCAACGGCCCCGGCCCTTCTTCGTCCCCTGCTGCGTGGACACGGCGTACCTTCCGGCGCAGCCGCCGGAGCCCGCCCCGCCGCCGATCCTGTACGTGCTCCCGTCTCCTCCGGCCCTGATCTACATCGCCCCACCGCGAGTCGAGCCCGCTCCCGAGGTCCGGCTGCCGACCGGCCGCTGGGAGCGGCACGGCAACGGCAAGGAATACCCGTATACCTGGGTGTGGGTGGGGATCGCGGGCAGCCCGCCGCTCAGCGCCGGGCTCAGCCGCTGACCACGTAGCCGTAGCGCCGGTTGCTCCGCCCGAACCCGCTCCGCTCGTACTCCGCCTTGAGCTCGGCCAGGCGGCGCGCGCCGCCCAGCTCGGCCCGCCGGTCGTCGCGGGAGCGCTGGCCGAGCTCGTCGCCGGGGGCCCGGAGGCGGGCCTCGACCGCGCGCTGCGACCCGCTCTGCGGCAGCGGGAAGTACTCCTCGCTCGACACGATCTGGGCGGGCACGGGCCCGGGGAAGGCGTGGGTCTCGGCAGGGCGCACCCGATCCATCTCGTCCGGGCTCAGTAGTCTCATGTCAGGGAGCCGGCAGGCGACCGACCAGCGTCTCGATCGCCAGGCCGATGGCGAGCAGGCGCCGGTCGCTTCCGGCGGGACCGTCGAGCTCGAGGCCGATCGGCAGGCCGGCCGGCGTGCGGCCGATGGGCACGCTCAGCCCGGGGATGCCCGCGTTGCTGCCCGGATCGGTGTTCTGGATGAAGGTGGGGAAGGTCGGGACCTGGGACCCGTTGAGTAGCGTCGTGGCGTCGTCTCCGACCGGCGCGGCGGGCAGCGGCGTCGTGGGGAACACGAGCGCGACGATGTTGTGCTTGCGAAAGGTCTCCGCGTAGAGCTGCTGGAGCAGCGGCCGCGCGGCGAGCGCGTCCAGGTACGCCTTCTGGGGGATCGCGTCCTTGGCCCCGGGAACGATCGCGCTCGCGAAGAGCCCCTTCACGTCCGGGCTCGCGATGCGCTCGGCGAGTCCCTTGAGGTCGAGGGCGGGGCGGAAGCGCTTCAAGTAGGTGGTCAGGTCCGCGCGGGCCTCGTAGAGGGCGACCGGGAAGCCGATCTTGCCGTTGAGGTCGACGAGGCCCGGCATGTCGACCTCGACGATCTCCGCCCCCGCGGCCTGGAGCCGGTCGAGCGTCGCCTCGGTGAGCCGCTCGGTCTCGGCGTCGAGGCTCCGGAAGAAGAGCGGCCGGCAGACCCCCACGCGGAGGCCCTTGAGCGGCGCGGCGGCGACGCGATCGCGCGCGCCGGTGATGATGGTGTCGAGCAGCACCAGGTCGGCGACCTCGCGGGCCATCGGCCCCGCGGTGTCCCGGGTGTGGGCGATCGGGGTGATGCCCTCCTGGGAGTAGCGCCCGAGCGTCGGCCGGAGCCCTGCGATGCCGTTGAGCGCGGCCGGGATGCGCACCGAGCCACCGGTGTCGGTGCCGAGCCCCGCCGCGGCCATGCGGGCCGCGATGGCGTTGGCGGTGCCGCCCGAGGAGCCGCCCGCGATACGGCTCGGGTCGTAGGCGTTGCGGGCCGGCCCGAAGGCCGCGTTGTTGCTCGTGACGCCGAAGGCCAGCTCGTGCATGTTGGCCTTGCCGAGCACGATGGCCCCGGCCCGGATCAGCTTCTCCACCACCGGGGCGTTGCGGGTCGGGACGAAATCGCGCAGCGCGGGGGTGCCCGCGGAGTTCGGCAGGCCGGCCACGTGGATGTTGTCCTTCACCACGATCGGCACGCCGTGCAGCGGGCCCGCGAAGCTCTTGCGGGCCGCAAGAGTGTCCGCCTTGTGCGCGGAGGCGATCGCCCGATCGCGATCGAAGGTGATGAAGGCGTTGAGATCGCGCTTCCGCTCGATCACGTCGATGAGCGCCCGCACCAGGTCCTCGCTCTTGAGCGTGCCGGCCCGAATGCGCGCCGCCGCCTCGGAGGCCGACAGCTCGGTCAGGTCCTGGGCCGCCGCCCCCGCCGGCACCACCAGCAGCATGAGGCCCGTGACCCACCGCCATCCCCACCGCCAGCTGATGGTGTGCATGGCGCGATTCTGGCATACTCGGGCGCGATGACGCGAGCCAGTCTGAACGGCATCGAGATCGACTACCAGGCGAGCGGCGCCGGCCCGGCCGTCTTGCTGAGCCACGGCTACTCGGCGACCCGCCGCATGTGGGACGCGCAGCACGCGGCCCTGGGCGAGCAGCACCGGGTCATCTCCTGGAGCATGCGCGGCCACGGCGAGACCGAGAGCCCGGCGGATCCGGCCCAGTACTCCGCGGACCTCACGGTGCGCGACATGCGTGCGCTGCTGGGCCACCTAGGCGTCGAGCGCGCGGTGATCGGCGGCCTCTCCCTGGGCGGCTACGTCTCGCTCGCCTTCTACCTGGCGCATCCCGAGATGGTCCGCGCGCTCGTCATCTGCGACTCCGGCCCCGGGTACCGCAGCGCGGACGCGCGGGCGGCCTGGAACCAGCGGGCCCAGGAGCGCGCCGCCTCGCTCGAGGCCCGCGGCCTCGAGGCGCTCGGCAAGAGCCGCGAGGTGCGCGAGTCGGTGAGCCTGCACCGCTCGGCCCAGGGGCTGGCGCACGCCGCGCGGGGGATGCTCGCCCAGGAGGGCTCGCGGGTGATCGACGGCCTCACCGGAGTCGCGGTGCCGACGCTGATCATCGTGGGCGATCAGGACCAGCCCTTCCTGGCTCCCTGCGAGTACATGGCCAAGAAGATCCCCGGGGCGAGGCTCGAGGTCATCCGGGGCGCCGGACACTCCTCGAACCTCGACCAGCCGGAGGCCTTCAACCGCGTCCTGCTCGACTTCCTGGGCGGCCTCCCCCTCTAGCCTAGCCGGCTGCTTTTCAGCAGCCGGCCTACTGGACCGGCGAGAACGCGGACGGCATCATGATCTTGTTGGCCATGGTGAGCAGGGTGTCGCTCCCGCCCGGGGGCGGCCACACGCCCATCTCGCGCGCCTTGTTCCGGATCGCGGCCCGCTCGTCGAGGCTCTTGTAGGCCCAGATGTGGATGAAGCGGTTGGCCTCGCCGTGCTCGACGTGGCCGGCCAGCGCGATCGGCGACATCTTGACGCGCTCCTCGATCTTCGACTCCCAGCGCTTGATCAGGTCCGGCAGGGTGCCCGCCTTCATGGCGTAGTAGCGCATCTCGAAGTAGGGCCCCATCTTGCCGGGCTTGAGGTCGGGCAGGAACGCGAACGGCACCACGATCTCCGACTGCATGGTCTCGATGAACTCGGCGATCTTGGGCGGCCAGCTGCCCGCCTTCACCGCCTCCGCCCGCAGGCGGTTGCGCTCGCTGATGTTCTCGTAGGGCCACACGTGAATGATCTCGTTGAGGGGCCCGATCTCGGTGTGCCAGAAGGCGGCGAGCGGCGAGATCTTCTTGCGGTTCTCGTAGGCCTCGCCGAAGCGCTTCTCGACCTCGGGCAGGCTGCCGACCTTCACGCGATAGGTCCGGATCTCGTAGATCATGCGGCGCTCCTTTCGGTTGGTGCTGCGGAGTCGATTAGGGAGACTACTGCGCGGTCCATCCTCCGTCGATGACCAGCTCGCTGCCCGTCACGAACAGAGCCTCGTCGGAGGCGAGGTAGAGGACGCCGTAGGCGACCTCGTCGGGCTCGCCGTATCGGCCGAGCGGGATACGGGACACCATGTACTCGTAGTGGCCGGGATCGCTCCGCCGCGCCTCGGTCATGGGAGTCACCACCGGGCCGGGGTGCACCGAGTTGCAGCGGATGCGCTCGCGCGCGTACTGCACCGCGGTGAGCTTGGTGAGCGTGCGCACCGCGCCCTTGGAGGCCTGGTACTGGGGGCTGCTGCGCTCCATCCCGACGAGGCCGAGCTGGGAGGAGATGTTGACGATGGAGCCGCCCCCCGCGCGCCGCATCGCGGGGATCGCGGCCTTCGTCCCGAGGAAGACCCCCTTGGCGTTGACGTCCATGCCGTGGTCCCACGCCTCCGCGGTGGTGTCCTCGAGCCGGCTGCCCCCGCCCACCCCCGCGTTGTTCACCAGGATGTCGAGCCGCCCGAAACGGGCGACCACGGTGGCGACCGCGCGCTCCCACTCCGTCTCGCTCGTCACGTCGAGGTGCACGTAGAGCGCCTCGCCACCCGCCGCGGTGATCGCGGCCTCCACCTGCTTGCCCTCCGCGTCGAGCAGGTCGCCGATCACCACCCGCGCGCCCTCGCGCGCGAAGAGGCGCGCCTCGGCCGCGCCCATGCCGCGGGCGCCCCCGCTGATCAGCGCGACCTTGCCCGCGAGCCTCATCGGGTGCCGAAGAGGCGATCGCCCGCGTCGCCGAGGCCGGGCACGATGTAGCCGTGCTCGTTCAGGTGGCTGTCGATCGCCGCGGTGTAGACCGGCACGTCGGGGTGCGCGCGGTGAAACGCGGCGAGGCCCTCCGGGCAGGTCAGCAGGCACACGAAGCGGATCGAGCGCGGATGGGTGGCCCGCACGCGGGTCACCGCGGCGATCGCCGAGTTCCCGGTCGCGAGCATCGGATCGAGCACCACCACGTCGCGCTCCGCCATCTCGTGCGGCAGCTTGAAGTAGTACTCGACGGCCTGCAGGGTGGCCGCATCGCGGTAGAGCCCCACGTGGCCCACCCGCGCGCTCGGCAGGATGCGCAGCATGCCGTCCAGCAGGCCGTTGCCCGCGCGCAGGATCGACACCAGCACGATCTTCTTGCCGTCGAGGAGCCGGATGGTGGTGGCCGCCACCGGGGTCTCCGCCGCCACCTCGTGGGTGGGCAGGTCGCGGGTCACCTCGTAGGCGAGCAGCATGCTGATCTCGGAGAGCAGGCTGCGGAACACTGAGGTGGCGGTGTCCTTCTTCCGCATGAGCCCGAGCTTGTGCTGCACGAGCGGATGGCGGATCACGACCACCTCGCCGGTGGACGGACTCGCGCGCTCCGCTTCGGTGGGCACCGCGGGGAGCTAGACCAGCTCGAGCTGGGCGCGGCCCCAGGCCACGTCTTCGGCGCGGGCGGGGCTGACGGTGGCGGGCTCGTCGGGCGCGGTGGGTCCGACGCCGGCCACCGTGGTCCGGTGCATCACCCGGCGGTAGCGGGACTCGTCCCACGGCCGCCCGCGATGGAGCGTGCAGCGGTTGTCCCACATCACGAGGTCGCCCACCTGCCAGCGGTGGGTGTAGACGCGCTCGGGCCGGGTGGCCGCCTCGCGCAGCTCGCGCAGGAGCGCGCGCGCCTCCGCGGTGGGCATACCCGCGATCTCGCACGCGTGTGAGCCCACGTAGAAGGCCTTGCGGCCGTTGTCGGGGTTGACCCGCACCAGCGCCTGGCGGACCGGGGGTACCTGGGCCGCGTGGTCGGGCGGCATCAGCCCGTCGTCCACCAGCCCGCGCGAGTAGACGAAGCTGTGCACCGCGATCTTGTCCTCGAGGAAGGTCTGCAGATCCGCGGGCAGCCGCGCGTACGCGACCCGCATGCTCGCGAACTGGGTCTCGCCGCCCTCGGGCGGCACCTCGCGGGCGGAGAGCAGGGAGGCGTGGGCGGGCACCTTCTTGAAGGAGCTGTCGCTGTGCCACATCTGGTTGCCCGCGTTGAACAGGTTGCGCTTGTCCCCGCTCGGGATCAGGCGGTTCTCGCCGTCCACGTTGGAGAGGTTGGAGATGTGGATCGGCGTGCCGTCGCGGCTCGCGATGCTGCGGATGGTGGTCTCGAGGGGGCCGAACCGCGCGCTGAACGCGATCTGCTCGTCGTCGGTGAGGGCCTGCCCGCGGAAGAGCAGCACCGAGTGCTCGTCGAACGCGGCGACGATCTCCCCGAAGGTCGCGTCGTCCACCCGCTTGAGGTCGAGGCCCACCAGCTCCGCGCCGAACAGGGGGTGGAGCGCTCTGATCGTCAGTGACATGGCCCGCCCTCCTCCAGGGCCCCGATCATATGCGAGCGGTCGGGGGGCCCGCAACCGCTTGCGCCGACCACCGCGGTGGGTATGCTTCTCGCCGGGAGGCTCCCCATGTCCACCGTCGAGTCGCCGGTCACGATCGTCATCAACCGCCTGGCCCTCGGTCCCACCGCGCCCGACGCGGGACCGCCGCTCCTCACGCGGGTGGGCGAGGTCGTGGCCCAGATGGGCCCGCCGCCCTGGTCGCGCCGCATCATCGCGGACGAGCGCAACCTGGTGACCCTCATCGCCTCGCCGCCCGGCGGCGGCAACCGCCCGCACTGGCACCGCGAGTTCGACGAGTGGTGGGT
>Ga0207684_10006211_pt1 | contig 10907 bp, 13 predicted proteins | sample KBSK5501metaG_FD_184342 | JGI IMG/M metagenome (GOLD analysis project Ga0207684, IMG submission 184342) | Corn, switchgrass and miscanthus rhizosphere microbial communities from Kellogg Biological Station, Michigan, USA - KBS K5-50-1 metaG... | ecosystem: Host-associated > Plants > Roots >... | reverse complement strand
AGAGCGTGCGCTCATGACGGTCGTATTCCGCAGTAATGCGTCCAAATTGCTGAGCCTCTGTGTAGCGGGGCGGTTCCATGCTGTTGTCCTTTAGCGGAACCCTCCTTCCGCTTGAACTATTTTTCGCACCCATTTGAATTAAAGTTGTCTCATTAAAAGTGTACCATTCTTGGGTTTGTATACTCAAGAAGCCGCAAAGAACTCAGCAGCAGTTTACTACTGAGTTCCTCGCCTCTCAGAGGCAAAGGGCTAGAGAGGGTTTACTTACTAGCTTGCCCTGGCATAGGAACCACACCGAGCTGTTGTAACATGCCCAACATGTCATAGTTGGACCACTCTTCCACAATCTTCCCGTTAGCGATGCGCTGAATAGAGATCCCTGTCACTGTCACCTGCTTGCCGGTCGGTGCAATCCCCATCAGGTCACCTTTGTGTGTACCACGCCCTGTCCAGCGACTCACGACTGTGTCGCCTTCGGCAAGGTAATCCTCAACCGTGAGCTGGTTCCCAGGGAAAGCGGTGCGATAGCTAGCGTAGTACTGTTTAAATCCCTCTGGACCGCGTATCGGTTCGGGAAAGCCAGGATCGTGTAAAACGTGGTTGGAGGCAAGTAGCTCATCAAAGACGGCCAGATTGCCTTGGTTCCAACCCTCCTCATAGAAACGACGAGCGATAGCCTTGTTTACTTCTGTTGACTTGGTTACTTGTGTTACCATAGAAAATGTTCCTTTGTGTGTTGTAAGTCAGGTTTTTTCGTGCGGTCTCTGGAATTCCAGATCACCGTGGTCGTATTTCTGACTCCTCGTCAAATCGACAGAGGGGATGTTGAGTGGCATTACTGGGGAGCACAGAAGAAGGGAAGTGCCGAAGCCGCTTCTGCTGGAAGTTAGAGAAATGTGACTGCTCTTGTTCCTATTTATATTATAACATAATTATCCATTGTTTGTCAAGTACATAAAAAGTTCTGTTTTCATCTTTATAGTGAAACTGAGAAAGAACTGAGGGAAAAGTTCGTCAACCAGAGCCGTCCGAGGCCAAGAACGTGCGCTGTCGTGAAGTGGACATACTAGCAGTATCGTTTTGTGGGTGACTCGTTAGAAGAGTAGGGTATACTTCGACTAACCCGACATTTGTAGAAGTTACCACGTTGACATAATTGCTGGTATCGTTAAGTGAAAGAGAGTGAGAATACAATGCCTACATTGAAACGTTTACGGAGATCGATTTAGGCAGGCAAGCTTGTCGAGCAGAAGAAGAGCAACCCTGCTGAGGGATATGAGTGCATAAGAAAGTTCAACGGCAAGTATGAGTATATGTACGCAAACATGGCGCGGGAAACATTCGACACGTTTGAAGCTCTGTATGAGAGAGCCGAGCCAGATGCCAAGGAATTTACACAAGATGAATTGAATACCTGGCAAATAGCACCTGAAGCAACTGAGGAAGAAAAAGCACGCTTACAACCTATGTTTGATGCAATTGACGCAGGTAATGAAGAGACTTTGTTTGAGTTGGTGAAAGCTGACTTTGTGAGACATATGGAAGCGACTCTCTTTAGGAGTCGCATAAAAAATCCTGAAGTGAGAAAGAACATCATGGCCGAAATCGCCCGTGTGCGAAACGCAAAAGAGGAGTAACCCCCATGCCAGATACCGCCCTGGTGCTGTACCAGTTCAAGATAGACAGCGCGGTCGCTGAATGGATCCAGCAGAAAGAAACGACGGGCGGATCGCGCCTGATCCTGATAGACGATCGCCCACGAACACGAACCGGGCTTGAATACGAGCGCACAATGGAATCGTTCAGGCAGTTCTTAGCGTCCGGAGGCCTTGACGTGCTACCGATCACCGCACAAAGTGAAGAGGATATAAGCCGGCATGCCATCGATATCGCCCGGCTTGCTGGCCTCTGGGCAAACACCCGCGCACCAGCTCGCACAAAGAAAGATGGAACGAACAGCGCACGATTTGACGCCAGCAGCGCCGTCTCTCCATCGATGTATAATCAGCGCCTGGCTATCCTATCCAGCTTCTATACGTTCGTGCAGAATACCTACAAGCTCAAGATACCAAACCCGATTAAGGACGTGAAACGACGCAAGGTACAGCCCTATGCAGACGCGGCGGCCAATGCCATCCCGCCTGATGAGATAGAGCAGGGACTTGATAGCATCGACCGCGGGACAAGTGAGGGGCTGCGCGATTATGCCTTACTTGCGGTTGCTCTCTATACCGGGCGACGTGCGAGCGAATTATCGGGCCTGCGCGGTCAACATGTGAAGTTACAAGGCCGTGCGCCCAACACACGCATACTGCTCACGTTCAGGGCAAAGGGTGATAAGAAGATGCATGACCTGTTAGACCCAGACACATCGGCGGTACTACTGGACTACTTGCACGCGCGCTTTGGGAAGCATCTGCAAGCCATCCCGCCCGATGTGCCGATTTGGATAAGCTATAGTAGGAACGAGACGAACGGCCAGGTGATAGGCATCCGCACAATTTCCAACATCGTGGCTGCCCATCTCCCCACGAGCAAGGTGCATGCATTGCGCCATACATTCGCAGTGGGTATGGTTCGCAGTGGAGCGCCGATTACCGACCTGGCCGATCACTTAGGGCATACTGACATCAAGATCACCCGTATCTATGCAAAGGAATTGACGGTCGCTGAAAACAAGTATGGCGAACTGCTGGTTAAGCGTTTCGGCATTAAGCGCAAAGGGCGATAAGCACAGCCGACGATCTGGCTGCGCTGTATGGCATTGAATGAGATTTCCACTAACCACTACTTCCGAAAGATACAGAGACTGAAAGGAGTAACGAACATGGCAAATTGGAACGACATCGAAGCAAGGAGACAAGCACGAGAGGAGCGCGAACAGAACGCCGTACAATCGCTGTTCAATGCGATTGCGCTACAGCCAACGCCAGAGCAGGAGCAACACGCGCTTTCTTGGATTAGCAGCTTTGCATTTCAGACGCGCCAGGCAGATCACCAGGAACAAGAGCAGGATGTACGAGAGCGGCTAAAGCGCATGGGGATTGAAGTGTCAGTTGCTCACTACACTGGAGATAGCAGCTACCCAACGGAATATACTCTTTCTTATGGCGATATCAGAGCAGTAGGACCAACGCTTGACCTAGCCCTGCTTGAATTTGTGGAACGGTTGCTGCCTAAGGGTCAAAGCCAGCAACCTCGCGGGTTTGACGCAGAGGATCTCTCAGAGCGGGCACATGAGGATTGGTCAAACTATGAGTAACGAGAGGAGTAGCGAACAACATAAGCAATAGACACCGCCCGAATTTCCCCTGCCGCATCATTTGCGTATGGATACGCCCATGCGGAACTGAGAGGGGGTTGTGCCAACAGTGTAAGCGGCTCCCGGCCGAGTATGTGTGGGAGAACTACATCGAGCAACTTCGTGTTATCGACCGTACGGCGATAATCAATCTGACGAATGAGCCATGGCGACGTGCTATCAAGGCACAGGCACAGGGCCACTACAACGTTGCCGAAACGTCGTTCCAGTGCAGTCATTGCCTGTCTGAATGTGTCGCACAGCAGATGGTACGGCCAGAAGTGGCGCCGCTTATCATACGCACGCACCAGGGCACGAGCGGGACGGCTTCATTTGCAATCTTTTTCATCTTCAATTCATACGAGGACGAAGGGGTGAGCTATATTGTCTCGGTGCCTGATTGTCCAACCATTGAGGACGTGGCCGACTTCGTGGAGCAGGTAGATGTTCCGGCACATACTGACATCCCGACCACGGACGAGATCATACACGACCAGGTAAGTAAGATCGTGCAGGAGGCACAGCGCCGAGGCGTCTCTATCAAAGTGGTGAGGCCCGACGTCTGAGCGAACCATAGAACCATATACCGACGAGCAGCTTGATTGAAAGGACGAATGAACATGGATCAGGCATTGCAGGAACAAGCCATTAACTGGCTTCGGAATCTGAAGAGCATGCAGGATGATCCGGCATTCTTTGAGGCTGCCTGTGCGTTCGTGCCAACGATCCCACTGAAGCTAGCGGGCATGCCCTACTGTCCGGCTTGTGAGAGCGTGCTCTGTGGTGCGTGTGGGCATTGCCATATGCTGGACATTGTTCCCTTTTCGCAGCCACTTTGCCCACTCGACAACGACGATATGGGCTCGTCTTGCGCAGCCTGGTACCAGGCATTGAACGCGGTGGTTACGGTGCAACGCATGAGTGAAGAAAGCGAGGAGTAATCAACATGGCAGACTTCGATCAAAACACCTATCAACCCATTGCAGGTGATATGTATATCTTGGAGATAAGGTCAGGTCGCTTCATCATCCATCGATACGACGGGCAGATCTGGCAGCAGCTCGGCGCTGGCCATAGCAAAGAGGACATACAGGCCCTCATTGCCCCGATGCAATTCCTGGGTAAAAGCAAGGGAAAAAGACGATATTACCGGCCAACTGGCACACAGGAGTAGCTAGCATGTCCTGGGCAGATCTGAACAAACGTCAGCAGCACTACCTGCAGGCCGTCTATGAAGTTGATCAGGCGCAGGAGGCCAATGTCAAATGGCTTGGTTCACAAGGCCGATGGAATAACACGCCGGCTTCAGAATGGCGGTGGATGCCCTACAATGCATCCGGGGCTGCCCTCCTGCGCAAGATTCAAGACGCTGGCTATCGGGATGAGGGAACTGGTTCGACGTTTGCGGCATTGGAGCGACGGGGACTTGTGCTCTGCAAATATGAGCCTGCTACCCTTGGAGGCCCTATCCTGTTTGTGCAGATTACCAGGGCTGGCCGCAAGATGGTACGCGAGGCCCTCACCATTGCGCCGGCGAAAAAGCTTCCTGTTGGTACGCTCAAAGAACGGCACTGGCGCGCCCTCTGCCGTGCCTACGTTCGCGGCGAGCAGGGCCTGCCCTATGATAGCAATACGGGCGACGGCTTCGGGTATGTCAGCTGGAATACCTGCCTGCGACTACGCGACTACCGGGTCAAAGGGCAGGAGCGCGGCCTCACCCACGAGATGCGCAACGAGCTATCCCCCTGGAGAGATCGACGAGAGGTTGAGGTAGTCAGCTACGTGCGAAGCAATCCCCAAAGAGCGTGATCCGAATCTGAGTACTCCCCTCCATCCTTGCATTGCTCGTCAGACGCTCTTGCCAATTCAACCGATAGTGAGCGCGTGGTGCCCGTGTCAATACATGGAGGCCAGTATTGGGTGATGACAGGGTGGGCGTTTGATCATGCTCTTCCACCCTCAAGCTTTGCCTGCGCAGAAACGTGAACCACTTTCGCCGGATGGTTGAGAAACCTATCAAACGCGAAGGTTATGTTGCCAAACTCATCCACGTCAATTTTGACGGTGGCCAGTCATGCACTTTTCACTCACGAGTAGAGAACAACGAAAAAGTCTCAGAAAGTCTGGCTCAAGACGTTGTGAACGCATTGAAGTAGTTAGGCCAAAAGCATTGACATTTCATCCCCAATAGTCTATACCATTGCTATTCGGATACATTTCTCTTATCGCAGAACATACTTATCTACCACATGCATATCTGCCTTGGTTCCTCGGATGGCCGAAAGGAAGCTTCCATGCTCGAACCACGAATTGTTGTAGAATTGCGAAACATTGTAGGTACCGACGGAGTAATCGACAAACACGAGCAATTACGTACTTACGAATCCGATGGCCTGACCAACTTCCGTATCGTGCCAGCGCTGGTTGTACTCCCCACCTCAACTGAACAGGTTCAAGCCGTCGTGCGCGTGTGTCATCGCGAACATATCCCGTTCGTCCCGCGAGGCTCAGGGACGGGCCTTTCCGGTGGAGCATTGCCCATTGCGGGCGGCATCCTTATCTCGCTGGCACGCATGAGGCAGATTCTCAAAGTTGACCTGCCCAACCAGCGCGTGGTCGTGCAGCCTGGAGTAATTAACCTGTGGATTACGCAGCGGATTGTACCGCATGGCTACTACTACGCCCCCGATCCTTCCAGTCAGCAAGTATGCTCCATCGGCGGCAACGTTGCCGAGAACTCAGGCGGCCCTCATTGTCTCAAATACGGCTTCACCGTCAACCATGTGCTGGGCATGAAATTCGTCATGCCTGATGGTGAGGTGATGGAGGTGGGTGGTCCAACCTTTGACTCGCCTGGCTATGATCTGCCCGGCATCATCGTTGGCTCAGAAGGCACACTGGGCATCGCCACGGAGGTCACGCTGCGTATCCTGCGCAAACCCGAGGCGGTGCAGACCGCAATGGCCTCCTTTGACACGACCGATGCAGCAGGTGAGGCAGTATCGGGTATCATCGCCGCCGGTATCGTACCTGCAGCCGTAGAGATGATGGATAAGCTGGCAATAGAGGCGTGCGAGGCAGCAGTCCATGCAGGCTACCCGCTGGATGTGGGGGCCGTCCTACTCGTCGAGCTGGATGGGCCGCGCACCGAAGTCTCCCAGTTGCTGCAACGGGTCGAGGAGATCTGCCGACGGGCTGGTGCCATCGAGTACCGACTGGCCCACACCGATGAGGAACGCACGCTGATGTGGAAAGGTCGCAAGGCAGCCTTTGCAGCAATGGGCCGCGTCAGCCCCAACTATATCGTCCAGGATGGCGTGATCCCACGTACCGCCCTGCCGCAGATACTGCGCGAGATCGAGGAGCTCAGTCGGCGTGCGGGTCTGCGTGTCGCTAATGTCTTTCACGCTGGCGATGGGAACCTGCATCCACTGGTGCTCTACGATCAGCGTATCGCGGGTCAGGAGCACGAGGCGGAGGAACTCTCTGGCGAGATTATTCGTCGTTGTGTGGCCCACGGTGGGAGTATTACCGGAGAGCATGGCGTGGGTATGGAAAAGAAGCAGCACATGTTGGCGATGTTCACCGAAGCCGACCTGGCGACGCACCAACTCATTCGCTGTGCCATCAACCCGGACAATCTCTGCAACCCCGACAAAGTCTATCCGACTCCTCGCTTATGTGGCGAGGTACCAGGCCCCTACCAACCGCATCCGATCGAGTTAGCAGGACTGGCAGAGCGGTTCTGAGGGGAGAACACGATGAAGGTATCCACGCAGTCTTTACAAGAGACGCTTGGTTCCCTGGTAGACGGTGGAGTACAGCTGGCGACGGAAAGCGACGTCGTGGCCGGAGTGCAGCCGTATGTCGTAGCGGCACCGGGCAGCGAGCAAGAAGTGGCGTCGGTGCTGGCCTACGCCAATCGTGAGGGATTGAAGGCAATCGTGCGAGGTGGCGGCACACAACTCAACACCGGCCTTCCACCAGGGGACGGCGATATTTTGTTGAGTACGACGAGACTCAACCAGGTAGTCGAGTATGCACCGCATGACATGACGGTCACAGTGCAGGCAGGCCTCAGACTGGTCGACTTGCAGTCGCACCTGGCTCGTGCCCGTCAATGGCTGGCGCTCGACCCCGTACTTAGTCCAGGTGCTACGATTGGTGGCATCATCTCTACGAACGTCTCCGGTGCCCGTCGCTTGCGCTATGGTGGAGTACGCGACCAGATCATCGGCATTCGCGTTGTACTCTCCGATGGTACCATCGCCAAAGGTGGCGGCAAGGTGGTCAAGAATGTAGCCGGGTATGACCTGCCCAAGCTTTTCACAGGCGCATTGGGGACGCTGGGCGTGATTGTCGCTGCCACATTCCGGCTTTACCCGTTACGAGCTGCATCACGTACGGTGGTTCTCACCGCTTCTACTCCTGCTCCGCTGTGCGATCTGGCAGTGCGCGTCATCGCCTCGACCCTGGAGCCAACCGTATTGGATGTCATGAGCTTACGGGCGACCACAAGGCCACTCGACCAGCCCGACTCAACTCCCCAGTCTACCCGCGCCTCTACTGGTGGATTGTATGTGATGACGGTTCGCTTCGAGATGGAACCGGAATCGGCAGACGAACAGGCCGCTGCGCTTGTCGATATGGCCAGGGCGGAGGCAGGCTCGCGCCTCTACAGGTGGATTGTATGTGATGACGGTTCGCTTCGAGATGGAACCGGAATCGGCAGACGAACAGGCCGCTGCGCTTGTCGATATGGCCAGGGCGGAGGCAGGCTCGCGCCCCTACAGCGATGTCCAGATCATGCAAGGCGAGGCAGAAGAACGGCTCTGGCGGCAGGTTGCCGTAGACTATACGCTTGCGAGCGACGCGGCGAATGCGCTTATCGTGAAGGCAAGTGTGCTGCCGACTGATGTTGCGTCCTGGTTGGAGAGCCTTGAGCATACGGCAGAGCAGGAGAGCCTCAAGGTACGTTGGCGAGCACATGCCGGTCATGGCCTGATTTTCGCACGCCTGGCCGGAGATGAAGCTGCGTTGGTCACGGCTATTGACCAACTACGCGGTGCTGCCTCGGTCGGCCAGGGCAGTCTGGTCGTCGTAGATGCCCCACCCATGTTGGCGAGCAAGGTTGACGTATGGGGAACCTTGCCGGGGCAGACGTTTGAAGTGATGCGTCGTCTCAAACTGCGTTTTGATCCAAACTATACCCTGAATCCGGGGCGATTTATCGGAGGAATATAAATGGACACCTCAAACGTGCAGCCCGGCAATGGTAGCACTTCCGGCAGCCAGCGGAAGAAGCCGGTGGGTTTAGCAGTAGAGCATGCTCCTGCTGTCTCGATGCGCCCCACGCAGCTTGCAGGTTTTGATCTGCACCATCCACCCGAGCCTGAATTGATCGCTGATTGTGTGCATTGCGGCTTCTGCCTGCCTACCTGCCCCACCTATTTGCTGTGGGGCGAGGAGATGGACTCGCCGCGTGGCCGTATCCAACTGATGAAGATGACCTCGGCGGGCGAGATCGGCATCAATGCAACGTTTACTGCTCACATCGACCGATGCCTGGGCTGTATGGCCTGCGTGACAGCCTGTCCTTCGGGTGTGCAATATGACAAATTGATCGAGGCCACGCGCCCACAGATCGAGCGCCATTACAAACGCAGCTTCTCTGACCGCCTGTTCCGCTCATTCTTGTTCAGTCTCTTCCCCCATCCCGCCCGCTTGCGAGCCATGTTGCCCTTACTCTGGCTCTACCAGAAGATTGGGGCCAGGCGTCTGCTCCGCTCCCAGGCGTTAGGCCGACCCATACCAGCTCGATTGTTGGGTATGGAAGCGGTCATGCCTCCTGTGAGCCTGGGGGCGCTGCGCTCTCGACCGGCTACATTCACGCGAGCGCAGGGGAAGCGGCGACGACGTGTGGGGCTGCTGTTGGGCTGTGTGCAGCGCGTGTTCTTTGATCCTGTCAATGCCGCCACTATGCGCGTCCTGACAGCCGAAGGGTGTGATGTTGTCGTGCCGCCTGGACAGGGATGCTGTGGCGCACTCTGCATGCACTCTGGACGCGAAGAAGAGGGCTTGAAGTATGCACGGCGTTTGATCGATGCGTTTGAGGTCTGGGGAGTAGATACAGTGGTGGTCAATGCCGCCGGTTGTGGCTCCACTATGAAGGAGTATGCTCACCTGCTGCGCGACGACCCCAAGTACGCCGAACGCGCCAGAGCATTCTCGGACTCGGTACGGGACATCTCGGAGATCCTGGCAGAGTTGGAGCCGGTGGCGCCGCGTCATCCCATCCAATTGCGCGTAGCCTACCATGACGCCTGCCATCTTGCCCATGCGCAGCGCGTCCGTCTGCAGCCACGTAAGGTGCTGCGTAGCATTCCGGGGATCGAGGTGGTGGACATTCCGGAGGCAGACATTTGCTGCGGTAGCGCCGGTATCTACAACCTGATCGAGCCACAGGCGGCCAACCAATTGGGCGAGCGCAAGGCTCAACATATCCTGAGTACGCATCCCGATGTCATCGCCACGGCCAATCCGGGCTGCCTCCTGCAAATTAACGCTGCGCTGCAACGCCTGGGCCAGCGTATCCCAACGCTGCATCCGGTGGAACTTGTCGATGCCTCGATACGAGGTGTGGTGCCACCTGGGTTGACAAAGGAGTAGCTCAGGAAGTGTCAGAACTGGGACCCTAGGGACTCGAACGCGGACTTTCTTACCTCGCTGTGAGCATGGTTCGGGCCGCATCAAGGTTGGTCTGCACCGCTGTGGTCCGAGTTCTGACACTTCCTGGTGAAATGAGCATAATTTTCGTCGTTTTTCACCCGCGACCACCGTTTAATGATATTCCCCTGAAATAAGCAAACGTTGAGCTTATTTCATGCGCGGTGGTGCGCCCTGGCGCATGGCTCATTGTTGGCGAATGAAACAAGGGGTGGAATGTGGGATGATCCTACAAAAAGGTCATCGGGCTTGATGGGGTTTACTGTAAAGCGCCTTTTCTTCAATTGGAGGATTAGTATATGTTGTGTTGCGTCAATTGCTTCAATGATAAGCATACAAACCTAATAGAATTCATTAAGCAAAACGGCAAAGCAGGAAGGCTGTGTGATTACTGTGGTAAAAAGAGGACAACGGTGATTGATCCTGGCAGGTTACGGCCATTGTTTGAACCGATTCTAACGCTCTATAAACCTCTGGAAACAGGTGAGAATGTACTGCCAGATGAAAATTGGATGGATGTTGGGGAGCCCTTAGCGACCCTTTTAGATCAGGACTTCTTTGTATTCTCAGATGATGCACTAGATCGATCCAGTGAACTTGTAGAGGCAATTTTCAACGACAATCAGTCTCCATTTGATACGACAGGAAATGGGTATATATTCGCTCCTGATGTGTTGTGGTGTAGTAGGGAAAAAAGTTTCATTGAACGGCCAAGTGCTGAACAGTGGGAAATGTTCTCGTATCACCTACGCTATGAGAGGAGGTTCATCCCCGATCTGAAGAATGACTTTTTTGATGATATGATGAATCCACAAACCTCATTGCCTCCAGTGCTCAGGCGACTTGAAGGTGTATTACGAGTAGGAGAACGCTACTACAG
>Ga0207684_10006209_pt1 | contig 10909 bp, 8 predicted proteins | sample KBSK5501metaG_FD_184342 | JGI IMG/M metagenome (GOLD analysis project Ga0207684, IMG submission 184342) | Corn, switchgrass and miscanthus rhizosphere microbial communities from Kellogg Biological Station, Michigan, USA - KBS K5-50-1 metaG... | ecosystem: Host-associated > Plants > Roots >... | reverse complement strand
GGAGGTACCGGTGTCGGTGGACAACCAACGCTCGGAAGGTGAAGGCGTGGGCGAGCAGGGGCGTCGCCTGGCCGAAACGGCACGGCAGGCCTTGCACGCGGGCGGCGCTCCCGGGTGTGCTGTCGCCGTCTCGGTGGATGGACACCTCGTGCTCGATGCCAGTTTCGGCAGCGCCGACCTCGCGGATACGGCACCGCTCGCCGAGGACGCGCGCAGCTACATCTATAGCGCCACCAAAACGCTCCTGGCCACTGCCACGCTGCAGCTCGTGCAGCAGGGGCAGCTTGCCCTCGACACCGCCGTGCAGACCTACCTGCCCACCCTGCCTCTCGCCACACCAGTCACCGTCCGTCAGCTGCTCAGCCATACCGGCGGCATCCCCGACTACGGCGGCATGCCAGACTACTTCGACGCGCTACGCGCCGCGCCGACCCAGCCGTGGACGTCGGATGAGTTCCTCACGCGCACACTGGCCAGGGGACTCGCGTTTCCGCCTGGCCAGGGCTGGGCCTACTCGAACATCGGCCACCTCCTCATCCGCCGGATGATCGAGCAGATCTCCGGCCTGTCACTGCGCGCCGCGTTGCAACGCAGTCTCTTCACCCCGCTGGGCTTGCGGCGCACCTTCGTCGCCGAGACGCTGGCAGATGCCAGCGTCCTCACTCCTGGCTACAGCGCATTCTTCAGCACGGACGGCGAGCTCGTGGATATTCATACGCTCTACCATCCCGGCTGGGTCTCGCACGGCGTCGTCATCGCGACCGCCGGCGAGCTCGCGCGCCTGTTCGACGCGCTGTTCGCGGGCGTGCTGCTGCCGGAGAAGCTGCTGGCGGCGATGCTTGCGCCCACGCTCGTGCCGCACCCGCATTTCTGGTTTCGGCAACCCTCCTACGGGTTGGGCCTGATGATGGACGGGCAGTCGCATTACGGTGTGAGTGCTGGCCACGGCGGCGGCGGCCCCGGCTACTCGGTGGGGGCGCTGCACTGCACGGATGCGGGAGGGCACGGCGTGACGGCGGTGGCGCTGGTCAACCAGGACGCCTCCGATCTCGGCATGCGCATCGCCTGCGCGCTCGTCGACACGCTCGCGTCGACCTGACGGCCCGTAGGCCGCACCCCCTCACGACGGCGTGCTGCTACACTACACAACGTTGGTCAGCCGGCGGGTCCAGATGCTCCCGCGCTGTGGGCATGCCGTCCGGCGCGCGCGAGGTAAAGGTAAAGGAGAGCCATGCGCGTTCTCATCACCGGCAGCTCAGGATTCCTCGGCGACGAGATTGCGCGCCAGCTGCGCAGCGCCGGGCACGACACCCTCGGCGTGGATCTGCGCAGGGGCCGCACACCGACGAGGTGGGTGACCTCGCGGATCACGCGCTCGTGCGTGCGCTGGTCGGCCAGGCGGACGCTGTGGTGCACACCGCATCGCTGCATGCGCCGCACGTCGGCGTGCGCTCCCGCCAGGACTTCGTCGCGACCAACGTGCTTGGCGCGCTGCACGTGCTGGAGGCCGCGGCCGAGGCGGGTGCGCGCCGGCTCGTCTACACCAGCACCACCTCTGTCTATGGAGAGGCGCTCGTCCCAACCGATGCCCGCGCGGTCTGGGTGACCGAGGATGTTGTCCCACGCCCGCGCGACATCTATGACATCACCAAGCTCGCCGCCGAACAGCTCTGCCGCGACGTTGCCCGTGACGGCGGGCTCTCCGTCCTCTGCCTGCGCACCGGGCGCTTATTTCCGGAGCCGCCAAACATCGCCGCCGTCCACCGGCTCTCGCGCGGGGCCGACGTGCGCGATATCGCCGCCGCGCACCTGCTGGCGCTCGACGCCCCCACCAACCTTCACTATGAGGCCTTCAATATCGCCGCGCGCTCGCCCTTCACCGAGGCCGACCTGCCCGCCTTGCTGGACGACGCCGCGCCGGTGGTGCAGCGTGCCTTCCCGCTGGCCGCCGAGGTCTTCGCGCGCCGCGGCTGGGCGCTGCCGCACCGCATCGATCGCGTCTACGTCATCCAGAAGGCCGAGCGCGTGCTCGGTTATCGTCCGCGTTACAACTTCGGCGAGCTGCTGCGCGAGCTACAGGCAGGAGCGTGAGGCGTACAAGAGGGGCGAGGCAGCACCAGACGATTTCAGGGGGGAGGAGGTCGCGCAGGACCGTGACATTCAGGCCGGGACACGGCGAAACAAGGCGTCGTTGGTCACGAACAGCGTACATCCCTCGATCAACACAGTCGCGGCGTGAATGGCGTCGGGCGTCTTGAGATTCGTCGCGGCGCGCAGTGCGGCCGCGCGCTCGAGCACCGCGCGCGATGGGCACCATACGCACGTCAGGCGACGTTGCGAGCACGGCACGGAATGCGGACTCCATGAGAACATCGCCCTGTCGCAGTGGCTGGACGAGCACCTCCAACAGCGTCATCTCGCTCGTCACCGCAGAGGTGCCCGACGCACGCACATCGCGCCAAAAGGGATCGAGCAGAGCACGATAGGGAGCAATGCGCTCGACGGTGTAGACGAAAGCATTCGCATCGACATAGGCGAAACCGGCCGGCGGCACGGTTAGCGGCCCCACGAATCGCGCTCTTCTCGGATATAAGCGTCCACCTCGTCAGCGGTCTTGAACAGGCGATGACCAGGCAGGTTTTCGACGATATCAAGGACATGCTGCGGCTGTGACGGCGTCGCCTCCTCCGGCTGGATGGAGACGCGCACGCGCTGGCCCGGTGCCAGCTCGGGGACACTGATCTCGATCTTGCCTTCTGGTGAGACGGTGGCCTCGACCTGTATTGGTGCCGCCATGTCGTGCTTCCTTTCTCTGTGCCTATCAGCATATTACGCCGTAGGCGCGGGCACGGCTGCCTGCCGGGCAACGGCCGCACCGAACGAGCCCCGTTGTCATGGTAGAATCCCTTGGGCCAGCCTACCTCTCAGTTGGAGCACATCATGACGCCGGACAACACCCGACCGACCAGCGAGCCTGCCGCACGTGAGAGCCTGTCGTATCCCGCGCGCATAGCCATTCTCGGCGGGGGTCAGCTCGCGCGCATGACCGCCGAGGCGGCGGCGCGGTTGGGCATCGAGGTCGCGATCCTCGAACGCGAGGCCAACAGCCCGGCGGGGCGCATCGCCGCGCGCGAGCTCGTCGGCGCGTGGGATGACCGCGACGCGCTGGCCGCGCTCGCTGAGGGTGCGCTGGCAGTGACCCTCGAGAACGAGTTCGTGGACGTGCCGGCGCTGGAATGGCTGGCGGCGCGAGGGACCCCAGTCTTCCCTACGCCCGCCACACTGGCCACTGTGCAAGACAAGCTCGCGCAGAAGCGCTTCATGCGCGCGGCCGGCATACCGGTGCCAGAATTCGCGGAGGTGACACAGCACGACGACATCCTGCGCGCCGGCGCAGAATGGGGCTGGCCGCTGGTGTTGAAGGCCCGACGCAACGGCTACGACGGCTATGGCAACGCGACGCTGCGTGGACCGGGGGATGTTGCGGACGCCTGCGCCTGGCTGGGCTGGCCAGCACGCGCGCTGCTGGTGGAGGCCTGGGTGCCGTTCGAGCGCGAGCTGGCGGTGATGGTGACGCGCTGCCGTGGCGGGGCCTGCGCCGTGTATCCCGTCGTCGAAACGGTGCAGCGCGACCATATCTGTCACCTCGTGCGCGCGCCGGCGCCCATCGCGCCGGCTGTTGCGGCGTCCGCGGCCGCGATCGCGGAGCGTGCCGTCGCGGCCATCGGCGGTATCGGCGTCTTCGGCATCGAGCTCTTCGCGACAGCCGACGCGGTGCTCTACAACGAGATCGCGCCCCGGCCACACAACTCCGGCCACTATAGTCTCGAGGGCTGCGTCACGTCGCAGTTCGAGAATCATCTGCGCGCGGTGCTCGGCCTGCCGCTGGGTGCAACCGAGCTTGTCGCTTCGGCCGCCGTAATGGTAAACCTGCTCGGCACGCGCACGGGTCCCGCCCGCGCGGAAGGGCTGGCCGCCGCGCTTGCCGTCCCCGGCGCGCAGGTCCATCTCTACGGCAAGCTCGCCTCGCGCCCTGGCCGCAAAATGGGGCATGTCACGGCGCTAGGCGCCACACTGGCTGAGTCGGAGGCGCGCGCCCAGCGTGCAGCGGCGGCGCTACGCATCTGAGCGTTGGCCCACTGGCGCAGGTGCGGCTGGGGGCCGCAGGCTCTAGCTCCTACGCATTGCCATGAGCAGCAGATACACTGAGATGATGAGGAAGACGACATTGGCCGGCCCGAAACAGATCAATCCCGAACCGACGGTAAGCACTGTGCCGGTGGCCGCGGAGGCCAGCCAGAAGATGCTCAGGATGAGCAGGATCGTGCCAGTGCCGCGCTTGCCAGCCATGATCCAGCCCACGCCATAGATGCCGAAAAAGGCGAGGATCGCCTCGACCACCAGGGGCGTCGTGCTCTTGCGCCGCGGCTGTGAGGCTGCCGCTGTGGCGACCACGGCCCCTGTTGGGGCGGCAGGCGGCGCATAGGCGGGAGCCGGCGCCGGAGCCGGCTGCGGGTAGTACGCAGGTGCAGGCGCCGGTGCAGGCGCCGGCGTGGGTGCGGGAGCGTGTGCCGCGGCGGGCGGACCAGCGGGGGCAGGCGGCGGAATGTAGCCCGGCGGCAGCGTATATTGCGCCGGCGGAAGATAGGCCGGCGGCGGCGGGAAGCCCCCCGGCGGAGGTGAGGCGTCCGGCGTGGGAGGGTCGAGCGGTGTCAGCGTGCCAGGGTAGGTTGGGTCGTTCGCGCCCGCGAATGTTGCTGGATAGGCTCCCGGCGCGAACGGCTGGCCACCGGCATAGGGCAGCGGTGGCGGCGTCTCGGGCGGCGTCGGGCGGGTGCCCGCATCCTGTGCCGGACCTGTCGCGTCGTCTTGGGCCTGCGGATCGCGCTGGTCATCCATCGAGCTGCCTCCACCCACACTTAGTCGTCCTGCTGCTCCCAGCGATCACGGGCCGCATACGCCTCGGTGGCCGAGGTCCACACATGCGGCGTCGACGTGACAACCAACCGCCGCGGAACACGTGGATCCGGCGCCAGCCAGTGACCGCCGGCATGGCCGTCGAACTCGCACGAGACCCACATCCAAAAGCCGCCCTCCTGCCGCTGCAGCTCGAAGGTCGCCATCTCGAAGTGGCCCTCGCGGCAGCGAAGCTGCAGTCCCCGCTCGGAAGCCGCCATGCTCTGCCTCCCTCCCGCGCCGCCATGCCTCGCTTCCTCATCCAATCGCGCAGAGAAGTGTAACATGCGCATTCCGTGCCGGCAAGCCGCGCTGTCGCCACCCAATTACCACCGGCGAGCACTGGACGAATTGTTAGGGACTCGCTATACTTAGCCCAACAACCGCGCATCTCCAGCCCGTTCCTCCTGCGAGAATCTCGCGGGTGTAGCCAGAGCGAGCCGCCGCTCGTCTGTATGTGCTGGAGCAACGGCTTCTTGCCGCAGCGACGCGGCATGTGCCTCCAACCTCACGCTTTCCACTGGTTATGCCACGGAATAGATATGTCGCGGGCGACGGCGACGTGATGGCAACGCAACGACAGCCGGCAACCCTGGCAGCTGCGGCCCACATGTGAGAACGAGGGCCACACCGCCGAGCGAGAGAATCGCTCGCTGGAGCTGGTGCTGAGGGCGGGGTGGAGAAGGCGGTAGCACGATGACAGACCGTGATGGATGGCTCGGCATGTCTCGCGGCGGCAGCGGTATGTGGATGGCGGCGAACGGCAACGCCTCCTCGGCGCGAGTGGCAGCGCGGCGCGAAGAGGATCTCACACACGCCAGCAGCAATCCACAGGTCCCCGCCTTTTGGGCGCGCGATGGCGGTGGCCATCCCATTCTGCTCTGGATCGCAGCGGCGCATGCCGCCGCCGGCCTGTTCGGCGCCACCGCTGGCGTACTGGTCTGGCTCTTCGTTGCGCCCAAAGACGCGCAGGCGCCGTTGGCTGCGCTCGCGGGCGCTGGCGTCGCTGTCGCGGCGGTCTTCGCCTTCCAGCTTGCTCGCTCGCCGCGCGCCGATGCCGCGACGATGGCGCGTGGCGTGTTGCCGGCGGCCGATCTCGTCGCTTGCGGAGTCGTGCTATGGCTGCTTGGCGACATCGGTCTCGCCTCGCTCCTCTTCGTCGTGCCAATTGGCGTCGCCGCGCTGCTGCTCTCCTGGCGCAGCGGCGCCACCTTCGCCGCGCTGGCGGTCGCCACCTTCGCCGCCCTGAATGCGCTGCGGCTGGGCTCCGCAGTGGGCGAGTGGGTGCCGCAAACGCTTGCCCTTGCTGGCATCGCCATCCTGTTCGCCGTCTGTGTGGGGATCTTTTCCGCGCAGCTGACCGAGATCATCGTTAGCCTGTCGTGGCGCTTCACACGGCTACATGACCAGCGTGCCGCGCAAGGTCAGGAACAGGCGCGCCTGCTCGAAGGGCTCAATCTGCTCGAAGAGGCACAGGCCCGGCTGGAACAAGAGCGCGCGGCGGTCAACGCGCAGATCAGTGAGCTGGCGGACGCCGCGCGCCGTATGTCCGAGGGTGACCTGGCGGCTGCCCGCGGGCTGCATCCTGGCATGTATGGGCCGCTGGATATCCTTGCTGCTGCGCTCGTTCGTTTGAGCCAGCAGATGGCGTCCGCACTCTCCGCGCGCCAACAGTTGGCCGGGCGCCAGTACGCGCTCGACTCACTGAGTGCGGCGACGCGCGAGCAGGCTCAGATGCTGGCGTCGCTGGATGCCTCGCTGCGCGAGCTGGGCCTTTCGGCCAACGACCTGGTTGCCGAGGTGCAGCGCGTTGGGCGGGGCAGCGGTGAGTTGTTAGGCGGTACCTCACACGTACTCCTCCATGCACTCGCCGGCGTCGAGCGGCATGCGCAGGCGCAGGCGTCGAACACGTCCATCCTGGCGTCGCGCCTGGCGCAGACGCGCGCCCGCCAGGCAGGGCTGGACGGCGAGATCCAGCGCCTGAGTCAGCTGGCCGCGATTCCGCAGTCCGGCGAGCTGGTCTCTCGCAGCGCAGCGCCGCCATCGGCGCCCGCCAACTTCGACGCGTCGGGTGTGCTGCCTCCAGACACGATTAGGCCTGGTGGCGCGCGGCCATGGCCGGCGCTCAGCGAGCCGCTGCGCTAGCGCGCCTTAGTGGCAGGGCAGGACGTGGGAGCCGCCGCGGCCCAGGAGTTGCGATGTCTGGGGGGAGTGGACACAAGCTTGTCGACAGGGACAGGCGAGGGCTGTAGAACATCTGTGTGGCACGGAAGGTGTGCCGGTTTGACACCTGGTATGGCGCATGCTATGCTCTCTACAGCACTGCTGATGCGCACCGTCACACGCCGGATGTGACGGCCAGCGCAGCGACCGCCCGCGAGGAACTCGTGGCCGCCGGATGTGCGGTGTCAGCCTGTGGAGAGACGAAGCGATCACGGTGTGGCTCGATCCTACCCCTGTCGCTCGTATGAACAGGACGCTCCAGTAGGCGACCGCCTGGCATCCCCTGACGTGATGCGTGGGGAGGACGTCACTTCTCGAGAGAGCCCAAACCAGTGAAGGGCTGCTCTCGCGCGCTCCTCGAAGAAGACCGAGTGACGCGCAGTTTGACAGTTGGAGAGCGTGCAGGCGCCCGTGCACCACCCGCCATGCCGCTCACGCGTGTGACCTGTATCGCATTCTCGACGTTTGCGCAGCCGCACCGTCCGCCGGCTGACCTGACAGCCGTCGCGCATGCCAGCTTGACGCGAACGAACGGCTAATCCGCTGTTATTGGCGGTCGCGCACGCCGCGACCGCTCTGCCTGACAAGGCGTCGCCGATGTGCCGCAGTGCGTGGCACCGCTCGCGGCCGGCGCTGGACCGCGATCATCTACGCGCACTTTTGTGGAGGGACAAGCGTGTTCTCTACCTGCCGGAAGCAACCTCCGGCCCGACGAATGTCACACTTTGTCATACGTGCATGGCGAATCGCTTAAGGACCCCTTTATTCACACGCTGTATTTGCCGAACGTGACACCAGTATGTTCCGTTCCGCGCGTTGCATCTCACTCAGGAGGCCTGTGTGCCAGACAACCAGGATCAAGCAGTAACTCGTCGCCGGTCGCGGCGCAAGGAATCAGCCGAAACGGCTGAGCAGATTCCCGCCGTTGGCACTGACATGCCTCGCGCGGACAGCAGCGCCGAGTCTACCCCGCCCGCCACCCCGGCAGGGCGCCGGCGCGCAACGCGCGCAGCCAGCGCTTCCACACCCGCCCGCGAGACGCCGAAGCGCCCAGTGCGCAACGCGCGCTCGACCGCCGCCGGACCTGTGGCCAGCGCGACGGCCCGCCGCCGCGCTGGCCGGGCGCAGGCAGGGGCGGCCGCGCCAGAAACCGCCGAGACGTCAGCAGCGCCGGCCACTCCCGTCACAGCCGGCGATACAGCGGCCGCGAGCGCTCCAACGCGCCGTCGCCCGGCACGCGCGGCCAGATCAGCCGCCGTGGAGCCCACTCCGCTCATGGCTCCAGTTGACACATCGCCCGCCGAGCAGGTGCCCGTTCGCGGGGAGGCGTCTGGTAGCGCCGCTGCCGGTGAGACGGCGGAGCGTCATTCGCCGTACCGTTTCGCGCGGCCAGCGCGCGCCGAAGTATCCAGTAGTGTCGTGCCGCCGGCGGAGTCAGCGCCCGCGGCGCACGACGAGCCGCCGGCCGAAGCCAGCGGCAACGAGCCCGCGGGGTTGGGCATTGCCCCTCGCCGCACGGCATCCGACGTCACGATTCGCCCGTTGCGCCGGCAGGACCGGCCCGCGTGGGCGCCGCAGGAGCAGCGTCCCGGACGTGACCGTGGGGCGCCGTCGAACCTGCCGACGCCTGCTGAGCCGTATCGTGGGCGCACGCCGGATCAGGGCCAGAATGCGCCGCGTGGACCACTGGGCCGTCAGCAGCGTGGCGTTCCCGGCCAGCCGCCGGCAGGTCGCGGCAACGCACCGTACACTCCGGGCGGTCGCCCGCCGCAGCAGGGTGGCGAGGCCCCGTACGGACCGGGCAACGGCGGTGCGGCGTATGGTCCCTACACCCCATATGAGCCGTACACGGGCTATCCGCCTGCCGGTCCCAGCGAGCCGCGCCAGGGCGGCCAAAATCGTCCCATACGTGGGCGAGGCTATCCTAATGCGCCCGGCTATCAGGATCAGCGCGGCCAGCGGAGCCCCACGAACCGGCCAGGACCGGGGGCGCCGGACCTGTATCGCGAGAGCGGCAATTATGGACCGCAGAACGGTCGCGGCCCTGGCCGTGGCTACTCCGATCGGCGCGGCACACCGCCCAACCGTGGCGGCAACCTCGGTGGACGGCCACGCGAGCGCGATACCGGCTACGGGCTCTACACCCCCGCGCCGGGCACGGCGCCGGCGGAGAATCGCTATAATCCCGCGACGCGCGGCCCGTCCGCGCCGGCGGTGGTGCGCACCGTCGAGGTCAACGGGGTGCTCTGGCTCGGTGGCGGCGCCGGCATGAGTCCAGCAGAGGTCTTGGACGACAGCACGCTGCAGCCGCTCGCTCGCATGAACCCGGAGGACGCGCGGCGCATGAACCTGCGCTCTGGCGACCTCGTGGCGGGGCGCGCTGAGGAACGCGGCGGGCGGCGCACGCTCGTCGCGCTGGAGAGCGTCAACGATCGGCGGCCGGAGGAGGCGACGGGGCGGCCGCAGTTCGAGCAGTTGACCGCGAGCTTCCCAGACCGGCGCATTCGTCTGGAGCAGGGGCAGCTGCCGGTCTCGGCGCGCATCATCGATCTGTTCGCGCCGCTCGGCTTCGGGTCGCGTGCGCTCATCGTGGCGCCACCAAAGACCGGCAAGACGACGCTGATTCGCGAGGCGGCGGAGTCCGTCTTGAAGGGCTATCCGGACGCTGTCGTGATGGCCGTGCTGGTCGGCGAGCGGCCCGAAGAGGTCACCGACCTGCGCGCACGGCTCGAGCCGCGTGGCGGTCTCGTCTACGCCGCCAGCTTCGATGAGGACACACAGCGCCATGCCTGGCTCGTCCAGATCGCCGTCGAGCGCGCCAAGCGCGTGGCGGAATCCGGACGCGATGCCTTCATGGTGCTCGATTCGCTGACCCGCCTCGCCCGCGCGGAGAACCTTGCCACGCGGGGCCAGGGGCGCACGCTCTCGGGCGGCATCGACGCGCAGGCGCTCGATACTGGCCGCCGGGCCTTCGGCGCGGCGCGCAACCTCGAAGAGGGCGGCAGCCTGACCATTCTTGCGACCTGCCTGGTGGATACCGGCAGCCGGCAGGATGATGTGGTCTACGAGGAGTTCAAGGGCACCGGCAACATGGAGCTGCACCTCTCACGCGAGCTGGCGCAGCGCCGCCTCTTCCCCGCCGTCGACGCCGTAAAATCCGGCACGCGGCGCGAGGAGATGCTGCTGACACCCGAAGAACTGCGCGCGGCCACGGCGCTGCGGCGGCGGCTGGCGGATCTGCCCGCGCAACAGGCCACCCAACAGCTGCTCAGTGTGATGGAGCGCACGCCCTCCAACTCCGCCTTGCTCAGCGCCATCGAGCAGAGCGGCTGGACCGGGAGCATGCGGTAGCGTGCTAGTAAAGCGCGAGGGCCGGGAGTCTGTCATGACAGACTCCCGGCCCTTTCTTGTGTTCGACAACCTGCTGCGCATGAGGCTTCCCGCGAGGGTGTCGGCGGAGTGGGATTCCCTTTGCCTGCCACTGCGGTAGGCAGTGGCAGGCGCTCGAGCCGGTATCGAAACGCGACCCCAACAGCAGGCAAGCTGGAAGAGCCGGATAGGTTGATCGAGTTAGATCGGTTGGAGTTCGCGGGCTTCGCGGGCGAGGGCTGAGGGCGAGGTAGTGCGTGCTGGAGGCGTCAAGAGCGGAAGAATGAAGGTCCATTGCCTGTCCGTGAGATGACTCCTGCCCATACAATCAGGCTACTGCAACTCGCTCCTGTTGCGAAAC
>Ga0207684_10006206_pt1 | contig 10912 bp, 13 predicted proteins | sample KBSK5501metaG_FD_184342 | JGI IMG/M metagenome (GOLD analysis project Ga0207684, IMG submission 184342) | Corn, switchgrass and miscanthus rhizosphere microbial communities from Kellogg Biological Station, Michigan, USA - KBS K5-50-1 metaG... | ecosystem: Host-associated > Plants > Roots >... | reverse complement strand
CCGCGATCCGCGACCGCTTTCTCAATGGCTGCGCCGCGAACGAGATCCCGCAAGCCGCCGCCGAGGAGATTTTCACCAAGCTGGCGGCGTTTGCCGAGTTCGGCTTCACCAAGTCCCATGCGGCCGCCTTCGCCCGCACCTGTTATGAAACGGCCTGGCTCAAGCTGCATCACGCGCCCGCGCTCTTCGCCGGGCTGCTCAACAACCAGCCGATGGGCTTCTATCACCCGCACGTGCTGGTGGAGGATGCCAAGCACCACGGTGTCAAGATCCTGCCGGTCGACATCAACAAGAGCTATGTGCGCTGCATCGTGGAGAGCGGCGCGCTACGGCTGGGCTTCAACTACGTGCACGGCGTCGGCGACAAGGCGCTCGAGGTCCTCGAGGAAGCGCAACTAAAGGGACCGGTCACCTCGCTCGAGGATTTCTGCCGCCGGATCCGGCTGACCACGCAATCCCGCAACGGGCTCACCAGGGCGCAGGTGCAGAACCTGGTGCTGGCCGGCGCCTTCGATGCGCTCGAGCCGAACCGTCGCGAAGCGGTGTGGCGCTTCAACGAGCATGCCGACGACTGGCAGCGGTCGCCCATGCTCGCCGAACCATCAGAGGGGGTGAAGCTCGCGCCGATGACGCATCGGGAGCGGGTGGCGACCGACTACCGGTTGCTCTCGTTGTCGACCACGGATCATCTGATCCATTTCTACCGGCCGCAGTTCAACCAGCTCCGCGTCATCGATTCGAAAACGATTCGCGAGAGTGTCCGCGACGGCGCCAAGGTGCGGGTTGGTGGCCTGGTGATTACCCGCCAGTCACCGTCGACCGGCAAGGAATTCAAGTTCTTCACCCTCGCGGACGAGTTCGGCCACGTCGACGTCATCCTGCGGCCGCCGATCTACCAGCGCTACCGGCAGGTCGCGAACCTGGAGCCGATCCTGATCATGGATGGGAGGCTGCAGAAGCAGGACGGCGTGCTGAGCGTGCTCGTCGACCACGTCGAGGCCGCTCCCTCTCTCCCAGACGAGGACGTCTTCCCGACCTCGCGCAATTATCGATAATGGGAACGCCATCGCGACTGCCCGCGCGATCCTTCTGCCCGGGGTAATCATGCCCAGCGCGCTGCGCTACGCGGCGCTCCTCAGGAATTAGGGCCCGATGTCACGTCGATCACAAAGGACCTCGAGCTTTACGAACGGCCTACGACTTCCTCGATGCAGAAGCAACGCGCAGCTATTGGGGCGAGATCGAGGCTGTCGCCACCCTTCCAGAGCGCGATCGCATGCCGGCGTTCCTGAAATTACAGCTCGCCCCAGGGGTTGCCGTCCCGCCACCGCCCGCGGGCCCTCCTCCGCCCTGGATGGCAAGTCGCCCGGCGGGTGTGCAGGCGCTGGCGACCGCATTGAGGGTCCATCGCATCGACCCCACTCGCTACCGTGGCTACACCGCACCCGTGTACTTCAGCTACGGAAGCCTCAGTCATCCCTACTGGCTCGACATGCGGGATCGGCTTGCCCGGCTCTTCCCTGATTTCACCGCGGAACGGTACGACGGCCTCCACCACCTCAACACCTCGCACCAGGCCGAACCCGGACGAGTCGCGGCGGCGCTGCGCCGTCTTTGGAGTAGCTAGGACTCGGCGGCAGAGCGGGCTTCGGTCTTTAAGTGAGCCAGGGGATGTTTTGGTTGGTAGAGGCCGATCCTTCCGCCGCCAGGCAGGGTGATCTCGGTCACGCGTCCCCAACGCGCCTCATCGAATGGGCGCTTTAGCGGGACCCCTTTTTGTTCCAGCTCCGTGGCGGTCGCCTCGATGTCCTCACACAGCAGATACAGCACGTGATCGTCCTGCTCCTCGGTCGGATGGATCGCAACCTCCGCTGGGGGAAGCGCGAAGATGAGCCAGCCGCCGCCCGAGTCCACGGAGTCGAGGTCGAGGACATCCTTGAAGAACTTCCGGTCGGCCTCGGCATCGCGGCTGTAGATCAGGACGTGTGCGCCGGAGACTAGCGGCTTCACCCGATCAGTTTATCGAGCCTGGCGACATAGCCTGTGCTAGCGTGGACAAACGCTAGGCCAACCGGTCGTCGAGCTCGACAAGGTTCACAAGCGCTTCGGCTCCATCGAGGCCGTCCGCGGGATAAGCTTCGTCATCAACCAGGGTGAGCTGGTCGCGATGCTGGGTCCCAACGGCGCCGGCAAGACCACCTGCATTTCGGTCCTCCTTGGGTTGCGCAAACCCAGCGCCGGACAGGCGCGGCTCTTCGGACTCGCGCCGACTGATCGCCGGGCGCGCAGCCGCTGCGGCGTGATGCTGCAGGAATCGGGTGTTCCCGACACGCTCACCGTGCGCGAGCTCGTCGCGCTCTTCGGCTCCTACTACCCGCGTCCGATGCCTCCGGAGCGGGCGCTCGCCCTCGCCGGCCTCGAACCGCAGAGCAAACAGCAGGCGGGCAAACTCTCTGGCGGCCAGCGCCAGCGGCTCTACTTCGCGCTTGCCGTCGCCGGCGATCCGGAGGTGATCTTCTTCGACGAACCGACCGTTGGCATGGACGTCGAGTCGCGCCGCCTCTTCCTGCAGAGCATCCGCGACTTCTCCAAGCAGGGCAAGACGATCCTGCTGACCACGCACTACCTGGAGGAGGCGGACCAGCTCGCCGGACGGATCATCGTGATCGATCGGGGTGTCCTGGTTGCCGATGCGAGCCCCCAGGAAATCAAGTCGCGCGTGGTGGCCAAGCAAGTCAGCTTCACCTCGCCGACGCCGCTCACCGAAGCGGAGCTGGCAGGACTTCCGGTCTCCAACCTGACGATCGACGATCATCGAGTCCGCCTGTTCAGCAACGCCCCCGAGGCCCTGTTGCGCGAACTGTTCCGTCGAGGCGTGGAGATCAGCGACCTGCAGGTCGTGGGGGCCGACCTCGAAGAGGCCTTCATTGCGCTGACCCATCAAGCCGAGGAGAAGATGGCGCGATGAGTAACGCGACCATGCGGGCGATGCCGGCGGCTCCGATTGGCCGGATGCTGTGGATGGAGACGCGGGCCAAGTTCGTAGCGCGATTGCGGAACCCGGCCTTCACGGTGCTCTCGCTTGGCCTCCCCGTGATGTTCTTCCTGCTCTTCGACGCCATCTTTGGCAGTCTGCAGGCGGCCCCCGGTGTCAGTACGGCCAAGCTGATCCTTGTCTCCTACGCGACCTACGGGGTGGGCAACGTGATGGTCTACAACTTCGGCATCGGCCTGGCGAACGATCGGGGTCGAAAACTTGACCTCCTCCAGCGGGCGACGCCGCTGCCTCCCTGGGTCGCCACACTCGCCTACGTCATCGGCGCGCTGATCTTCGCGCTGCTGAGCCTGATCATCCTCGGGGTGGTGGCAACGCTGATCGGCGGGGTTCGGCTGGGTGCGGGAACCTGGCTCGACCTGACCTGGCGCTTGATGCTCGGGTCATTCCCCATGATCGGGCTGGGCATGGCGATTGGCTACGGGGCGAGCCCCAATGCGGCACCCGCGCTCGCCAACATGGTCTACCTGCCGATGCTCTTCCTGTCCGGGATCTTCGTCCCCCTCAAGCAGCTCCCGAGCACGATCCAGCACATCGGCTCGGTGCTGCCCACCTACCACTACGCGCAGCTGGCCTGGAAAACGATCGGCCTGAATGATGAGTCGACGCTGGTGGCGCTGGCCTGGTTGGCCGCCTGGACGATCGTGCTGTTCGCCGTCACGATCCGACTCTACCGCCTCGATCAGGACAAGAAGTTCAGCTAGGCGACGCGGCGGCGTAGCGTCGTGGCGCCGGCGAGGATGACCAGGATGCAGAAACCGAGCACCAGGCCCACGTCGAGCTGCAGCGATGACCAGCTCAGGTCGGCGCCCTTGATCATGATGTTGCGCAGCCCCTCGACCGCGTAGGTCAGCGGCAGGACACGGGACAGGGCCTGCAGTGGTCCGGGTTCCGTGCTAATCGGAAAGATGATGCCGGCCAGCAGCACCTGCGGAACGATTACCAGCGGAATGAACTGCACGGCCTGGAACTCGGTGCGGGCGAACATGCTGAGGAAGATGCCGAGGTTGACCGCAGCGATCGCCATCAACGCCTCCAGCAGGAAGATCAGAGCAACGTTGCCGATGTTGTGGACGTGAAGCACGAGCAGGCTGAACGCCAGCACCTCGGCGGATTGCACCAGCGCCAGCACCGTGAAGCCCAGCATGTAGCCGAGGACGATCTCCGCACGCCGCAGCGGGCTCGCCATCAAGCGTTCGAGGGTTCCCTGACCGCGCTCGCGGAGGAACGCGACCGCGGTGATGACGAACACCAGGAAGAAGACGACGAGGCCGATGAAGGCGGCGCCGAAATAGTCGAGCGTGTCGAAGCTTGGTCCCCCGTAGAGAAAGGTGATCCGGGGCGCGAACTGAACGCCACCGGCCTGGCCGGCGAGCGCGACGAACGATTGGCTGACGGACTGCACGATGCTTTGCGAGAGTCCCGGCTGGCTGCCCTCGAGGTGCACTTCGGGGGCGACGATGCGATGTTGCTGCACCTGGGCCGTGAAGTCGGATGGCAACAGCACATATCCGGCGATGTCGCCGGACCGAAGCTCGGCCTCGGCGTCGGCCTGGGACATGCTTGACGCGGCCACCGTTTTCGAACTTTCGAGCGTCGAGGCGACGAGGTTGCCCAGACCGGCGGTCTCGAGGTTGACGACGCCCATCTTCGGCACGTCGCCACCGCCTCGAAGAAGGTAACCGAGGAGTCCGAGGATGACGAGCGGAGCGCCGAAGAGCAGCGCCAGGGTGCGACGGTCTCGCCGGAACTGGTGGAGGAGTCGTTGGGTGATGGCCTGGACGCGCCGCGGATTCATGCCGACGCCGCCTCGGACAGTTTGAGGAACGCATCCTCCAGGCGATCGACGCCGGCCTTCGCCTTGATCTCGGCAACGGTCCCCTCGGCCAGCAGTTTGCCGAAGCGGATCAACCCGAGCCGGTCGCATCGCTCGGCCTCGTCCATGACGTGGCTGGAGACCACGATGGTGGTGCCCCCGGCCGCCATCTTGCGAAAGCGATCCCAGAGCTGCACGCGCAGCTGCGGATCGACGCCAACGGTAGGTTCGTCCAGAAGCAGTAGATCCGGCTTGTGCACCAGGGCGCAGGCGAGCGAGCAGCGCGTCCGCATCCCGCCGCTCAAGGTGCTCACCACCGATTTCCGTCGGTCCCACAGGTCGACGACCTCGAGCGCATCGCGAACTCCGTCGACGCGCCCGTAGATCGCGCCGAAGAAGTGTACGTTCTCCTCGGCCGAGAGATCGGGATAGAGGGCGGCTTGCTGAGTCATGTAACCGATGTGCGCGAGTACCTCGAGTTGGGGCATGCGATGTCCGAGTACCGACACGGTCCCAGCCTCGGGAGCGACTAACCCGACGAGGCTGCGGATCAACGTCGTCTTGCCGGCGCCGTTGGGACCGAGCAGGCCGTAGACCTCGCCTCGGTGGACGCGCAGCGTCACGCCGTCGAGCGCCCGCTGTTTGCCGAATTGTTTGACGACGTCCTCGGCGTCGACCGCGTAGGTCTCAGTCGCCACGGGCGGCCTCCGGGCGCATCCCGCGCAGCCAGATATTGGCGAACTGGAGCGCGACCTCTTCACCGGCGGGCACGTCGAGGGTCGCCTGGCTCATCACCGGCGCTGCCAGCACGTGGAACATCACGCCGCCAACCAGGCTTTGCACCGCGAGCATCGGATGCATCCGTCGGAGACGTCCCGCCGCCATCTGGCCGCCCAGATACTGTGCGAAGGTGCGGAAGGCGCGCAAACCGGTTTCGGCGAAGGCCTCGCTGAGCTCGGGTGTCATCGACGTGACCTCGAGCAGCAATGTCCGAACGATGCCGGAACGCCCAGCGACGGTGCGATACGCGGTCAGCACGACCTCAGGGATAACGTCCTCGGGCGGACGGTCCCCGGCACGGGCAAAGACCGCCATCACCGGCTCGAACGGCGAGTACGCGATCAGGATGGCGCGGAACAACGCCGACTTACCGGGGAAGAGGCGGTAGAGATTCGCGCGCGAGACGCCCGCCTCGGCAGCAAGCTCATCCATGGACAGGTCTTTGAGGCTCTGCTTACGCAGCATTTGGATCGACGCATCGAGGACTCGATGCCTGGTATCAGGCTCGGGTTGGACTTCAAGCGCGTGGAGCAGGTCGGCCCGCGATGGGAAGGCCCGGTAGAAGGTTGTTCGCGAGACACCCGCTGCGCTGGCGATCTCGTCGATCGACGACTGGCGGTCGCGGGAGAGTAGTCGTGCCGCCTCGTTCATGATCCGCTCCCTCGGTTGCTCGGCCGCTGGCATAAGTCCTGAGCACAAGACTAGACTGGACGTCCCGTCTTGTCAAGTAACATCTTATCGGCCCCGTTCATGCGGTAGCCTGACCGCCAGTGCCTGAACTCCCAGAGCTCGAAGTTCTGCGCGAATACCTCGGCCCACGTCTCGAGGGGCGCAAGATCGCCCAGGTCTGGACCTCGCCCAAGCTGAGCTTCTTGCTACGGACGCCTCCAGATGAGTACGCGCGTCAGCTGGTCGGCGGGACCTTCGAGCGGGTCTGGCGGCGTGGGAAGTTCCTTATCTTCGACATCAGCGGGCAGCATCTCGTGATCAACCCGATGCTCGGCGGCCGCCTCCAATGGACGACCGCGTCCGAGAAAGTCGCAGGCGCGACCGTCTTTCGAATCACGCTCGAGGGTGGAGACGAGCTGCGCTTCCTGGACACCGCGAAGATGGGTCGCGTCTACTGGGTGGTGCCCGGCGCGTTTCCGACGATCCCCGGATGGGCGGAGTTGGGTCCCGACGCGCTGACCGTCTCGTTGTCCGAGTTTTCGCAGCGCATCCGGCGGCACCCGGGTGAGCTCAAGAACCTGCTGCGCAACCAGGCCTTCATTGCCGGCGTCGGCAACGCCTACGCGGACGAGATCCTGCACGAGGCCGGGCTACTGCCACTGCGCAAGCGGACAACGCTCAGGCCCGATGAGGTGGTGCGGCTCCACGCCGCGACCCGAAAAGTCCTGCGCGAGGCCATCGAGGCGATCAAGGCCCAGCCGAAGTACGAGCCGCACAAGCAGGACCGCAGCTTCATGAAGGTCCACACCAAGGGGAAGGAGAAGTGCCCGCGGTGTGGTCACCGCATCTCCGAGCTGACCGCACGCGGCGAGGCGACCGACTTCTGTCGTGGTTGCCAGCATTAGCCGTGCAATTAAAGACTGCTCGGGTCATCGTTACCGGCGCCTCGCAGGGGATTGGACGGGCGATCGCGCTCGAGTTCGGTCGCCGTGGGGCGCGCCTCGTGCTCGCATCGCGAAACCGCCCGGCGTTGGAAGAGCTGGCGGCATCGATCGGGGCTGTGGGCGGTTCGGCGATCGTCATCCCGACGGACGTGACGGAGCCGGGCGCCGTTGAAGGGCTCGCGCAGGATACGATCCGAAAGCTCGGCGGCATCGACATCCTGGTGAACAACGCCGGCATCGGCATGACCGCGCTGATCGGCGACGCGCCGAGCGCCGATGTCGAGACGGTGTTCAGGCTCAACGTGTTAGCAGCCGCAGCCGCCATCCGGGCGGTCGTTCCGGTCATGCGGGCGCAGCACGACGGGATGATCATCAACATCTCCTCGATCGCCGGCCGGATCGTGATTCCCCGGATCGGCTACTACTCGGCCACCAAGTTCGCCCTGACCGCGATTGGCGATGCCTTGCGGATGGAAGAGGCGGACCGCGGCATCAAGGTGATGAATGTGTTCCCCGGGACGACGCGGTCGAATTTCGGCGACAACCGCCTCGGTGCGCGCGGCCGCCAGGCCCATCAGCGGTTCCCACCCGTGACGGCCGAGAAGGTGGCGAAGAGAATCGCAAATGCCGTCGAGCGCAATCAGCGTTCCGTCTACATTTCCTTGTTTCCCGACCGCGCTGCGGTCGCGGTCAACTGGCTCGCCGGCCGGGCGATCAGCGCGGTTCTGCGAGGCTGGGCTCGGCGTGCGCAAGCCTAGTCTCAACCGCGCACTCGAAGTCGGAGAACGGGTCTACCTGCGCAAACCCTCCAACCGCGATGAGGCGGAGATCATTGCTCGCAACGCTGCCAGCCGTAGACTGCACCGGGGCTGGGTGACCCCGCCCACCGACGCGCAGGCCTTCGTCGAGTGGATGGTGCGGTGCCGCCAACCGAACGTCCAGTGCTTCCTCGTCTGCCGGCTCGAGGACGGCGCGATCGCAGGCGTCTATACGCTGAGTCAGATCGTTCGGCGCCTCTTCCAGAGCGCCTACATGGGGTACTACGCGGAACGTCCGTTCAATGGCCAGGGCTACATGACGGAAGGCCTGCAGTTGGTGCTGCGGCATACCTTCATCAGCATGAAGCTGCACCGAGTCGAGGCGAACATCCAGCCGGAGAACGTCGCGTCGATTGCCCTCGTGAAGCGCGCCGGCTTCCGCCTCGAGGGCTTCTCGCCGCGTTATCTAAAGATTGCCGGGCGCTGGCGCGACCACCAGCGGTGGGCGATGACTATTGACGACTGGCGGCGCCTTCGCCGACGGCCGCGCGCGCCTTCTGGAGGTCGCGGGCCCCGATCACCACGCGCGTCTTCGTCGCCAGGTATACGGCGTTCAGGCTGACGCCGGCATCGGCGATCTTGCGGGTCACCTTTCCCAGGGCGCCGGGCTTGTCCTCGATCTCCAGGACGATGACCTCCTGCTCACCGGTAACGCGGGCGCCCGCACTCTGGAGCGCCTGGCGCGCCTTGACGGCGTCGGCGACCAGCACGTGGCCAACCCCTTTGTCGCCGACGACAAAGCCGCATATGCCTTCGATGTTGACACCGGCTTTACCCAGCGCTTCGGCGGCCGCGGCGACGGTGCCGGCCTTCTCCTCGAGCTCGATCGTCAGGTCCTTCAAGTGGTGCGACATCACAAACACCTCCCGTGAACTGCCCCCCGCGTCCTGGTCGCCATTATCCCGCGACTCAGGCCGAGCCTGCTAGCCCAAACTCCGCGGCGTGAGGGGGCGCTCCCGGACGGCCATACCTTCGAGCTTCACCTCATAGGCGGATCTCCCCTCGGCGTCGGTCACGACCTCGGCCAGCTCGCCGTCGACGAAGTGCAGGCCCACATGGTCGTCGATCGCATAACCGGGCGGAAAACCGCTGCCGACCAGCTGCCGGTAGACCGGGCGCCGCCGCTCCTCGGAGTTGTAATGAGGACAGGCGCTCCCGGGGATCAGCCCCAGCCCATCGCGGAGACCCGCGAAGTTGAGGCCGAACGAGTCCGTCACCGAGGCTTCAAACCAACAGATGGCTCCCGCGCTGATCCCGGCGAGGACGATGCCCTGATCCCAGGCTTCGCGAAGGACGCGATCGAGACCGTGGGTGCGCCAGATGGCCAGCATGTTGGCGGTGTTACCGCCGCCGACGTAAATTACGTCCTGCTCGAGCAACAACGCGCGGAGATCGACGACGGTTCGGCGAAAGAGGGCGAGGTCCGATGGTTGGCAATCCCTTGGGCTGAAGGCTCGATAGAACATGGCCACGGAGCTGTCGGCGTCGCCGCCGGCCGTGGGCATGAAGCAAATGCGGGGCCGTGGCTTCCTCGCCAGTCCGAGGATGTAATCGTCGAGTTTCGACCATGCTCCCCCGTCGGAGAACCCACCCCCGCCCAACGCGACGATATGCGTGCTCAACGCGTCAGGCAAAACTCAATGGCATCGATCAGATCACGCGACTCGGATCATAGAGCCAATTGAGGCCGAACCCGAGTAGCGCGACGGCAAAGGCCATGACCAGCACGAGCAGGGCCAGGCGTCCACTCAGCCGGATGCGCTTCGGACGCCGCTCAAAGGGACGCGACCGATCGAACCACAGGGTCCAGATCGCGACAGGCAGCACTGGCACGCTGCGAAGCACGATCCGCAGGACCGGGCTGGGCGCGGTGAACGCCTCGATCACATAGAGCGTTGCGAGGGCAATCGCGGAAAGCGCCACGGCCCCCATCCCGACCGTCTCAAACGCTCGCCTGGCACTAAAGCGCCGCTCGCGTGGGCCGACGGGCCCGCCCCGCAAACGGGGGAAGGAGATTTGTCTAGTAGGCTTCGAGGTAGGCGTCGAGCTCCCAGCCGCTGACCTGCTTCTCATAGCCCTGCCACTCCATCTCCTTCGCCTCGATAAAACGTTCCAGGAGGTGGACACCCAGCGCGTCGCGCATCACCTCGTCCTGGCGCAGGTCCCGCAGGGCTTCGGCGAGCGACCTGGGCAGCTGGCCGAGCTGGTGCCGCGCGAGCGCCTCAGGGTCGAAGGCATAAAGATTCTCTTCGACCGGCGGCGGCAGCGGCAGCTTCTGGCGGATGCCCGAGAGGCCGGCGTGCAGCATGGCGGCGAAGGCGAGGTAGGGATTGCAGGAGGGGTCGGGGGCGCGAAACTCGATGCGGATGGCACCGCGATCAGCGCTTCCCGCCCGTGGCACGCGAATCAACGCTGAACGGTTCACCTGCGCCCAGGTGATCGCGACCGGGGCTTCGAAGCCGGGTACGAACCGCTTGTAGGAGTTGACGAGCGGCGCGACCAGGGCGCAGAGCCCACGCGCGTGCGCCAGCTGGCCGGCGATGAAGTGTTTGGCGACTGGTGAGAGCTGGTACTGGTCGGCGCGATCGTAGAACGCATTCGTATCCTTGCCCAGGTCGGTGAGCACCTGGTGGGTATGCATCCCGGAGCCGGCCGCGCCGAATATCGGTTTGGGCATGAAGGTGGCCAGCAAGCCTCGACGCTGCGCCACCGCCTTGACCGCGTGCTTGAGGGTCACGAGATGGTCGGCGCTTTTCATGGCGTTGCTGAGCGCGAGGTCGAGCTCGTACTGCCCGGCCGCCACCTCGTGGTGGCTCGCCTCGACCGTGAT
>Ga0207684_10006203_pt1 | contig 10915 bp, 7 predicted proteins | sample KBSK5501metaG_FD_184342 | JGI IMG/M metagenome (GOLD analysis project Ga0207684, IMG submission 184342) | Corn, switchgrass and miscanthus rhizosphere microbial communities from Kellogg Biological Station, Michigan, USA - KBS K5-50-1 metaG... | ecosystem: Host-associated > Plants > Roots >... | reverse complement strand
CATCATCCTCGTCGGTGTCGCGATCGTGAACCTGACGATGGGCCGGCGCGTCTTCTATCCCTCGCTGCTCGGCAAGCTGAGCACCGCGAGCCAGCTCGTCACCGTCGGGGTGGTGCTGCTGCTGAACGCGTTCTCCCTGCATCTGCCCGGGCTGGAGGGGCTGTTCGTCGTGACGCTGGCGCTGACCGTCGGATCCGCGCTTCATTATCTATACAGCTCTTCGGCGCGGAAGGGCGCGGCGCGCTGAGAGCTACACTCCCAGCTTCTTCTTGAAGTACTCGAGCGTCCGCGGCAGGCCCTCGTCGAGGCCGACGCGCGGCTCCCAGCCCAGCAGGTGGCGGGCGCGCGTGATGTCGGGCTGGCGGATCTTCGGGTCGTCGACGGGAAGGGGCCGGGTGACGATGCGGCTGCGCGAGCCGGTGAGGGCGATGACCTTCTCGGCGAGCTGCCGGATGGTCAGCTCGTGCGGGTTGCCGATGTTGACGGGATCGCTGACGTCGGACGACATCAGACGGAAGATGCCGTCGACGAGATCGGAGACATAGCAGAGGCTCCGGGTCTGGCTCCCGTCGCCGAAGACGGTGACGTCCTCGCCGCGCAGCGCCTGCGTGAAGAAGGCCGGGATCGCCCGTCCGTCCTCGATCCGCATGGCCGGGCCAAAGGTGTTGAAGATCCGAACGATGCGCGTCTCGACGCCGTGTACGCGGTGGTAGGCCATGGTCATGGCCTCCGCGAAGCGCTTGGCCTCGTCGTAGACGCCGCGGGGGCCGACCGGGTTCACGTTGCCCCAGTAGTCCTCCCGCTGGGGATGGACGAGGGGATCGCCGTAGATCTCGGACGTCGACGCGAGCAGGAAGCGGGCCTTCTTCGCCTTGGCCAGCCCGAGGGAGTTGTGGGTGCCGAGGCTGCCGACCTTCAGCGTCTGGATGGGAACGCGCAGGTAGTCGATCGGCGAGGCGGGGCTGGCGAAGTGGAAGATCCAGTCGAGCGGCCCCTCGAGGTTGATGTAGTTGGTGACGTCGTGGCGCACGAAGACGAAGTCGCGGCCGGTGAGGTGCTGGATGTTCGCGAGGTCGCCGGTGAGGAGGCTGTCCATGCCCACCACGGAGAACCCGCGGTCCAACAAGTACCCGGAAAGATGCGATCCGATGAAACCGGCAGCGCCGGTGACGAGGGCCCGCACTACTCAATACGCATGTTTCTGGCCGAAGCCGCGGAACAGGGTGAGAATCAGGATCTTCACGTCGAGCAGCAAGGACCAGTTCTCGATGTAGTAGAGGTCGTACTCGATCCGCTTCTCGATCGACGTGTTCCCGCGCCAGCCGTTGATCTGGGCCCACCCGGTGATGCCGCTCTTCACGCGGTGGCGGAGCATGTACTGCGGGATGCGCTCCTTGAACTGCTGCACGAACGGCGGGCGCTCCGGCCGCGGCCCCACGAGGCTCATGTCCCCGAGGACGACGTTGATGAGCTGGGGGAACTCGTCGAGGTTGAACCGGCGTAGCCAGATGCCCACCGGGGTGCGGCGCGGGTCTTCGGGGCTCGCCCACACGGGCCCGGTGTCCTTCTCCGCTTCGTCCACCATCGTGCGGAACTTGAAGATCTCGAACGTCTTTCCGTCGAGGGTCATGCGCTCCTGGCGGAGGAAGACGGGCCCGCGCCCCCCGCGCCAGCGGATGAGCAGCGCGATGAAGGCGAAGAGCGGCGTGACGAAGAGAAGGATCAGCGAGCCGAGCACGAAGTCCATCACCCGCTTCAGCATGCTGCTCCAGCCGCGGAGCGGCACCTCGTTGAGGCTGATGATGGGGATGCCGTCGAGGTCCTCGAGCGCGGCCTTGATGGTGGCGTACTGGACGAGGTCGGGCACGACCTTGATGTCCAGGCATTCGTTGCTGACGCTCTTGATCAGCCTCAGCAGCTTGGCGTGCTCGTCGAGGGGCAGCGCGATGTAGAGCTGGTCGACGCCGTGGCCGGCGGCCACCGCCATCGTCTCGTCGAGCCGGCCGAGCACGGACAGCCCCGCCGCGCCGCGCGGGCCGGGGTCGTCGTCCACGAACCCCACGACGCGGTAACCCAGCTCGCGATGGGCGACGATCGTCTCCGCCACCGTCTGGCCCAGCTCGCCCGCGCCCGCCACCAGCACGCGCTTGACGTTGTAGCCGGCGGCCCACATCCGCTGCAGGTAGCCGCGCAGCGCGCCCCGCGCGGCGTTGAGCGCGAGGACATCGAGGACGACGAAGATCGCGATGACGCCCTGGCTGTACTCCCAGAGCGGCGCGACCTCGGGCTGGTAGCGGTAGTAGACGCGCACGTAGAGCGTGAGGCCCAGGGTGAGGGCCGCGCCGATGAGCACGCTGAACAGGATGCCGAAGAACTCGTCGATGCGGCTGCGCCCGCGCTTCACCTGGTACAGGCCGTGGAAATACAGGACCGAGGGCCACAGCACCGTGATCAGGGGCATGAGCACCAGGTAGCGGGTGAGGGGCGGGATGCCCTTGGTCACCGGCAGGTAGGCGGCCACCACCCCGGAGTAGAAGCGGAGGTAGTAGGAGAGCACCCAGGCCAGGTTGGTGGCGAGCACGTCCACGAGGACGAAGATCCCCACCATCACGCGGGTCTGGTGCTTCACCATCGATGCTTCATCTTTTTCTATTCTGGTCGGGAGAGACGGCGGCGGCGCGGGTCGGAAGCGGCCGCCTGGCTAGACATGTGCCTCAGCCAACGCCATCTCCACGAAGTCGCGGACGCGCGCCTCGAAGACCTGTCGGCTCTGCGCCTCGGCTCGGGCCCGTAAAGTCGCGATATTAAAGCGCATACCGGCCAGCGAGTCAACGGCGGCCCGCAGCGACGCGGGCGTGGCGTCCCGGAAGAGCACGCCGGTGGCGCCGGGAGCCACCGACTCCGGTCCGCCTCCTTCGGCGAACACGACCGCCGGCCGGCCGCAGGCCATCGCCTCGAGCGGCACGATCCCGAAGTCCTCCACTCCCGCCATGACGACCGCCCGGCATCCGCGATACAGCTCGCGCAGCGTCTCGTCGTCCACCCGGCCCAGAAGCGTCGCTTCGGGCGGCAGCCGCTCTCGGAGCCGCACCTCCTCGGGGCCGGCGCCCACGATCTTCAGCGGCCAGCCGGTGCCCCGATAGGCCTCGAGTATGAGGTCGATGCGCTTGTAGGGAGCAAGGGCCGAGATCACGAGGTCGTAGCTTCCGGGTCCCGGGTCGGCCGGGGGGGTGAAGAAGTCCGTGTCGACCGGAGGCGGGATCACCGTCGAGTCGCGGCCGTAGTACCGCTGGATGCGTCCCGCGACGTGACGGCTGTTCGCGATGAAGCGACTCACGCGCGGGGACGTGGCGACGTCCCAGGCCCGCAGACGGCGGGCCACGAGCGGGATCACGGCGCGGGCGGGGCCGCGCACGCGCCCCGGGCCGAAGTAGTCGTCGTAGCGGTCCCAGACGTAGCGCATCGGCGTGTGGCAGTAGCAGACGTGCAGCGTCCCCGGAGCCGGCTTCACGCCCTTGGCCACGCAGTGGGAGCTGGAGATGACCAGATCGAAGCCGGCGAGGTCGATGCTCGCGGCGGCGGCGGGGAAGAGCGGGAGGTACTCGCGGTAGCGCCGGGCCACGCCGGGCAGGCGCTGCACGAAGGTCGTCCGGATCTCCCGCGCCTCCAGCTCGGGGCAGAGCGAGCCCTTGACGTGGAGCAGCGTGAAGATCGGCGCCTCGGGGAAGAGGCGGGCGAGGCTGAGGAGGACCTTCTCTCCGCCCCGCATCCCGGTCAACCAGTCGTGGACGAGGGCGGCCCTGACCGGCCTCAGCGCGTCTCCTCGGCCGCCACCGCGGGAACGCTCACGCCCAGGGCCTTCATGTACCCGGCGTGGATCGCCTGCGCCGAGCGCTCCCAGCTGAACTCGTGGGCGCGGGCGCGGCCGCGCGCGGACAGGTCCGCCTGCAGCGCCGGGTCGGACAGGACCTCTTCCAACCCCCGGGCGATGTCCTCGGGATGGTAGGGATCCACGAGCACCGCGGCGTCACCCACCACCTCGGGCAGCGACGACAGGCTCGAGGTGACGACGGGCGTCCCGCACGCCATCGCCTCGAGAGGGGGAAGCCCGAAGCCCTCGTACAGCGACGGGAACACGAACACGGACGCCAGGCGGTAGAGGGCGGCCAGGGTGTGGTCGGGAACGAACCCGAAGAAACGCACGTCCTGCCGCACGCCCGCGGCCTCCACCGCGCGCCGGAGCGAGCCGTAGCGGTTCACCTCGTCGCCGATGATGAGCAGCTTCACGTCGTCGTTGCCGGGGCGCTGTTTGAGCAGGCCGAAGGCCACGATGAGGCGTTCGAGGTTCTTGTGGGGCTTGATGTTCCCCGCGTAGAGCACGAAGCGGCCGCGGATCTGGTAGCGCTCCTTCACGCGCTGCGTCTCCTCCTCGCCGGGATCCTCGAGAATCGCCTCGTCGATCGCGTTGGGCACGACCTGCAGCAGCTCCGGGTCCGCCTCGGGGTAGAAGCGCAGGATGTCGCGGCGGGACGCCTCGGACACGGTGAAGATCAGGGCGCTGCGGTGGATCGCGCTGCCCATCATGAAGCGCGCGTACTGCCAGGCGAACCGGTTCGGCAGGTACTGCGGGAAGAGCAGGTGGATGCAGTCGTGGATCGTCACCACCGCGGGGGTGCGGCACAGGAGCGGCAGCACGTAGTGGGGAGAGTGGAGGAGGTCGGCGCCGAGACGCCGCAGCTTCAGCGGGATCGAGTAGTGCTCCTGCAGGCTGTAGCCGGCCGAGTCCTCCACGACCGGCACGAAGTTCTCGGCCAGGTCACGGAGCGTGGCCTCGTCGGCGCCGTGGCAGAAGAGGAAGTAGGTCGTCTCCCGGTCGAGGTGGGCGAGATGGCTCACCACGTTCCTCACGTAGGTGCCGATGCCGTAGTCGCGCCACTTCCGGGCGTCGATCGCTATCTTCATCCTTTTCCCGTGCTGCGCGCGGCCAATGCCCTTGCGATCCTAACATGACCGGCTTTCGAGGCGACAGCTTTGTCGGAGGGTAGAATCGTCTGTCCATGGGTCGGAGGGGACGCCAGCGGAGGGAGCACGCGGGCGACCGAGGGACGGCGCCGGCGGCCACCGCTGACTCGCGGGGCTGGCGGATTGCCATCGTTGCCCTCGGTGGGGTGGCGCTGTCGATGGCCGCCTTCGCGGGCTGGCGCGCGCTGGCCGGGCGGCCGCCGCACCGTGATCCCGGTCTCAGCGTCCTCCTCATCACCATCGACACGCTCCGCGCGGACGCGCTCGGCGCCTACGGACGGGCCGGCGCCGAAACCCCCTGGATCGACCGCCTGGCCGCGGCGGGGGTGCGCTTCGAGCGCGCCCACGCCCACAACGTGATCACCCTGCCGTCCCACGCCAACCTGCTCTCCGGGCAATACCCCTTCCGTCACGGCGTGCGGGACAACAGCGGCTTCCGTTTCCCCGCCGGCACTCCGACTCTGGCCACGCTCTTGAAAGCGAACGGCTGGCGGACAGGGGCGTTCGTGAGCGCGTTTCCGCTCGAATCCCGGTTCGGGCTGGGCGCGGGCTTCGAGGTCTACGACGACCACCTCGGCGGCGCGCAGGAGCACACGGCATTCCTCGTGCCCGAACGGCGGGGCCCGGTGACGGTGGAAGCGGCCTTGCGTTGGCTGGGTGAGCATCGCGGTGAGCGGACCTTCGGCTTCGTGCATCTCTACGAGCCGCACTTTCCCTACGATCCGCCGGAGCCCTTCGCCTCGCGCTTCAGGAGCGAGCCGTATCACGGCGAGGTGGCGGCGGCGGATGCGGCGCTCGAGCCGCTGCTCCGGCCCCTGCTCGAGGCCGGCGAGCATGGCGGCACCCTCGTCGTGCTCACCGCGGATCACGGCGAGGCCCTCGGCGAGCACGGAGAGCTGACCCACGGTGTCTTCGCCTACGAAGGGACGCTGCGCGTCCCGCTGATCTTCTTCGCGCCCAGGCTCTGGTCGCCCTCGACGGTCGGCGCGCCGGTGCGTCACGTCGACGTGCTCCCGACCGTGCTGGACACTCTCGGGCTCGCGGTGCCCCCGGAGCTTCCCGGCCGGAGCCTGCTGTCCATCATGGAGCACGGCGGCCAGGGAGGAGAGCCTCGCTCGTACTTCGAGGCCCTCTCCTCGTCGCTGAACCAGGGATGGGCGCCTCTCCACGGCCTCCTCGACGGCTCGTTGAAGTACGTCGACCTGCCGATCCCGGAGCTCTACGACCTCGAGGCCGATCCCGGAGAGACTCGGAATCTGGTCGCCTCGCGGGGGCAGGACCGGGAACGGCTGCGCGGCCTGCTGGCCACTCAGCTGAGCCAGGATCCAGGCGCCGTTCGGGTGAAGGAGGACCCGGCCACGCTCGAGAAGCTCCACGCTCTTGGCTATCTCGCCGGGGGCGCCGCGGCGACCAAGCCGCGCTACACGGCCGAGGACGATCCCAAACGCCTCATCGACGTGGACACGCGGACGCGGGACGTCATCCGCCTCTACCGCGAGGGCGACATCGAGGGAGCGCTCGCGCTCTGCCGCGAGAACATCCGGCAACGTCCCGACATGCCGCTCGCCTATCTGCACCTCGCGTATCTCGAGCGCGCTCGCGGGAACATCGGAGGAGCGGTCGTGGCCGCGCACAAGGCCTTCGAGCTGCGTCCTCTCGACGCGGAGAGCGTGTCGCTCTACGCGGTGTACCTGACGGAGGCGGGCCGGGCCAAGGAGGCGGCCGAGGTGCTGGCGCCCTACATGACCGCCGTGCGGCCGGACCTCGACGTGCTCACCGCGCGCGGGATGGCGCTGGCCTCGCTCGGGCGGCGCGAAGAAGCGCTGGAGACGTTCGAGCGCGCGCGCGCCACCGATCCCGCCAACGCCCGCGTGCTCGTCAACATCGGGACCGTCTACCTGATGGCCGGCGACCTCACGCACGCGCGCCAGGCCTTCGAGGCCGCTCTCGACGTCGATCCGGGGGTCGCGCGCGCCCACAACAGCCTCGGCGTGATCGCCGCGCGGGAGGGTCGGACCGACGAAGCCATCGAGCGCTGGCGGCGCGCGGTCGCGCTGGACCCGCGCGACTATCAGACGCTCTTCAATCTCGGGGTCACGCTGAGGAAGGCGGGGCGCGAAGCGGAAGCCCGGCCCTACCTCGAATCGTACCTGAAGGCGGCGCCCCCGGCGCTCGAGGGCCGGGACATCGCCCGCGTCCGGACGTGGCTACGCACCGGCGACTGAGCGGCCGCGCCGCCGTTCTGGTGGCCGTACTGCTCGTCGCCGCTTGCCGACGGTCGCCGCCGGCCGGACCGTTTCCCGCCGCGTCGGTCGTGCTCGTCTCGATCGACACCCTGCGTGCCGACCATTTGCCGGTCTACGGCTATGCGGCGGGCAGCACCCCGGCCATCGATGCCCTGGCCCGGGAAGGGATCGTCTTCGAGGACGTCTACAGCCAATGCCCGCTGACGCTGCCCGCGCATGCCTCGATGTTCACCGGGCTGCTGCCGTCCCACCACGGCGTCCGCGACAACATGGGCTTCTCGCTCGATCCCGGTCGCCGTCCCCTCGCGGCCCGTCTTCATGCGGCGGGCCTGGACACGGGGGCCGCCGTCTCGGCCTACGTCTTGCGCCGTGCCACTGGGATCGCCGAGGGGTTCGACGCATACGACGACGCCATCGAAACGGACCGCGCTTCGCAGGCGATGGCGGACCAGCAGCGCGACGGCGCCGCCGCCGTCGACTCGCTGGCCCGCTGGGTCGAGGCCCGGGGCGGCCGGCGCTTCTTCGCCTTCCTTCACCTCTATGAGCCCCATGCGCCGTACACGCCTCCACCCCGGCATCGCAATCACGCGCTGCCCTATGACGGCGAGATCGCCTACGCCGACGAGCTGGTCGGCCGCTTCGTGGACCGGTTGCGCGCCGCGGGCCGGCTCGACGGCGCGATCCTGGCCGTGACGTCCGACCACGGTGAGGGGCTGGGGGACCACGGAGAGAAGGAGCACGGCTTTTTCGTGTACCGCGAGGCCGTGCGCGTGCCTCTGGTCGTACGGCTGCCGGAGGCGCGGCGCGCGGGCACGCGGGTCCTCGGGATCGTGGCGCAGGTGGACGTGCCGGCCACGCTGCTCGACCTCGCCGGGGTGGCCTTCGACGGGATGGACGGCGTGTCGCAGCGGACGGCGATGGAGACCGGCCGCGCGCCGAACCGCCCCGTCTACTCGGAAACGCTCTTCCCGCGCTATCACTTCGGCTGGAGCGACCTCGCCGCCGCGACGGACGACCACCTTCGCTACATCCGCGCTCCGCGGCCCGAGCTCTACGACGTGCGCGCCGACCCCGGCGAGAGACGCAACCTCATCGCCGAGCGGCCCGCGCCCGCGGCGGCGATGGCCGCGTGGCTCGAGCGGACCGGATCGGGCGCTCCCCCCGCACCGTTGCCGGTGCCCGCCGACGTGCGGGACAAGCTGGCGGCACTGGGTTACGTCGGCGCAGCGCCGGCGCGAGCCGCCGCCGGGCCGTTGCCGGATCCCAAGGAGAAGGTGGCCGCCTACGAGGCGTATCGCGAAGCGACCGGTCTGCGGCGTGAGGGCAAGGACGTCGAAGCGGCCGCCGCCTTCGAGCGCCTGCTGGCCGGGAACCCCGGAATGCTCGACGCCCGCGAGGCCCTCGGCCTCACGCTCTTTCGCCTGGGCCGCGAGACGCAGGCGGTGGCGGCGCTCGAGGCAGTGGTCGCCGGCGACCCGCGCCGCGCGTCCGCCCATCTGGAGCTCGCGCGGATCCACGCCCTGCGGGGCCGGCGCGACCAGGCCGAGCGAGAGGCGGCGCAAGCCGCGTCGGCGGACCCGGGTCAGGCGTACGAGACACTGGCCGCGCTGCTGGTCGAGGCCGGCCGGCTCGTGGATGCGGTCCCGTTTGCCCGGCGCGCCGTGGCCGCCGACCCTGCGCGAGCGAGCGCGCGCTTCGTGCTGGGCCTGGGCTTGCAGCAAGCCGGCCGGTACGAGGAGGCGCTGGCGGAGTACCGCCGCGCGGATGAGGCGCGCCGCCGCGAGCGGGGCCTCGTCGTCCCCGGCCTGCACGCGCGAACGGCGGACTGCCTGGCGCGCCTCGGCCGGGAATCGGAGGCGGAGGCCGAGTTCCGCCGCGAGATCGAGGAGGTGCCGTACTCGTCGGACGGCCGGGTCGGCCTGGCCATCCTCTATCGGTCGCAAGGGCGAGACCAGGCCGCACGCGACGAGCTCGCCGCGGTGGTGACCGCCAATCCCCGCGCGAGCGCGAACGACTACTGGACGGTCGTGCGGACCCTCGCGGGCCTGGGCGATGTGGAGGCGGCGCGGCAATGGGCCGCGCGGGCGCGGGCGACGTTTCCCAGCGATCCGCGGTTTCGATCGCCGTCCTAGTGGCCTCCCGAGAGTCGCCGCCCAGTCGCCTATGGGCCAGGAGCCCCCGTCTGGTCACAAGCGCGACCCTTCCGGGGTCCGAAGATCAGCTCGGCTTCGTGTTGGTTGTGCCGCCAACAGCGCAGCGCGATGTTCTCCACCGTCGGCGGCCCTTGAAGAGCGTGGGGATGGGTCCGCCCGAGGCGACGTAGGCGCACTGGCCGGCGTCGCGGCGCCACACGACACGCTTGACCTCCCGCGGGATGTCGCGCGAAGGCGACGTCGAGCCATCCGTCCCAGGACGGATAAGTCGCCGCGAACGCGGCCTGGTCGCCGCCCCCAGCTTTTTCTTCTCGACCTTCTCCAGAAGCAGCGTTAATGCGCGGTCGAAGATCTCTCCGGGATCACCACTGGGGATCTCCCGACGGAGGAGGGCCTGGACCCGCCGAAGCTTGTCGTGAGTCTCCTGGCCGATGGTGAACTGCACGCGGTAGCGCTGCGGTGCCGTCGGCTGGATGACCGGCCGGGGCGCCGGGACAAACGGCGCGGGTGAAGGACCGGCGGCCGCGGTCGGTTCGGTACTGCCGCCGCCGTCCAGGCGGGCCGTCGCCGTAGGTAGAGGCGGCGCCGTGAGAGCCGGGAGACTGCGCACCGAGGAGGGAACGTCCGGCCGGGGCGCCAGCTCGGCCACCAGGACCTCGATCTGCTGACGGCTGCGACCGTTGGCCCTGGCGAGGACAGCCTTGTGATTTGCAGGCGTGAGATGCCGGCCCAGCAGTCGTACTGCAGTGAGGCTGACCTCGCCCGAGGCGAGGAGATCCAGGATTGACGGGAAGCGCCGACAGGCGCGAGCCGCCTCGATTCGGTTGCACGCGGCGTCTTCCGACAACCGGAGGGCCTGCGTGCAGTAGCTGAAGAGTGAGCCATAGCCTTGAGCGGCGTAGGCGGCTGGTCGGCTATCGAGCGCGGCCAGATGGGCGACGAGCTCGACGGTCGCTTCGCGCTCCTTGCCGGCGAGGAGCTGGAGGCGCGTGAGGAGGTCCTGATCCGAAAGCCGGCTCGCGTTGGCGAGGATATTCGTCTGCATGCTCTTCATGTATCACGAGCGATTTCTTGATCCGGCAGCGGCCCTGGGATCTCGCTGCAGGGCCGCTCGGGGGTCTGTTCATCGGCGAACGCGTCGATGGTCTGAAGTGAGGCCGGAGAGGCCGACAAGCGTTCCGAGAGCCGTCGTGACGGGCGCCGTCAGCAGGAATGCAGTTCGCAAGTGGAGAGCCAGGTCCAAAACTCAGGCAACGTGCAAAAAAAGTCTTGGGGAGCGTGAATGGGGCGGCGGTAGGCCGCGCTCCTGCGCTACTTGTCGCGCTTCAGGAGGACGTAGCCGGACGGCGTCGCGAGAGGGGTGCTCACCGCGCCGGGGGCGAGGGCGGCTGCCGCCGAGCGCAGAGGCTCGGCCAGGTCGGCGGGGCGAACGAAGCCGAGGTCGCCGCCGCGGGCGGCCGAGGCGTCTTCCGACAGCTCGCGGGCCAGCGAGGC
>Ga0207684_10006202_pt1 | contig 10915 bp, 8 predicted proteins | sample KBSK5501metaG_FD_184342 | JGI IMG/M metagenome (GOLD analysis project Ga0207684, IMG submission 184342) | Corn, switchgrass and miscanthus rhizosphere microbial communities from Kellogg Biological Station, Michigan, USA - KBS K5-50-1 metaG... | ecosystem: Host-associated > Plants > Roots >... | reverse complement strand
AGTCGAGAAAGGTCAGCAGGCAGATCAGCAGCCACGCCGGCACGTAGTCGCCGTCTTCGGCCGCCAGCGGCATTGCCCAGATCAGGTATTGCGTGCTGAAGACCTTCGCCGTGACCACGACCACGCAGACACAGGCGAGCAGCGCGCGCCCCAGCGCTAGGCGGCCGCGGGCGAAGCGCCAGTAGACCAGCAGGCAGCCGGCGGCAAGCAGCGGGAGCGCGCGCGCGGCCAGCGCGCTCGCCAGCGGACCCGCCAGGCCATCCGCGCCGTAGCTGAAGGCCGAGCGCGCTGGGAAGCCGAGAAGGTGCGCCAGCCAGAGCAGCGTCGCCGGCACCGACTCCACCTGCAGCGGCCGCTGCCCCGCCACGGCCAGCGCCGAGAGGCCGCCAGCGGGATTGCGCAGCACGGGCAGCGCCACGCCGAGCAGCATGGGGATGGCGAACGTGGCCAGCGTCTTGGCGACCTGCCGCAGAGTGGCGTGGCGCCGCTGCTCCAGCACCAGCAGCGGCAGCAGCACCGCGGGATAGAGCTTCAGCAGCGTGGCCAGCGCCAGCGCGCCGTAGCCCGCCGCAAAGCGCCGTCGCTGCGCCAGCCAGAGTGCCGCCAGCGTCAACAGCGCCGGGAAAAGGTCGTAGCGACCGAGGAGGAATCCCTGCGCTCCGAGTAATAGATAGCAGGCGTAGAGGATGGCGTGCCGGCGCGTGGAGCAGCGCAGGAAGCCGAGGTAGCCGGTGAGCACCAACAGGCCGATCGCCAGCTCGAAGCCCGCCACGACGGCGGAGGCGGGGAAGAGCAGCGTCAGGCTGAAGGGCAGCAGCGCCGCCGGAGGGTACTCCTGCGGGAGCGTGACGAAGCGCGGTCGCCCCGTCCAGAACGCCAGCGCGTACCGCTAGTAGACGCCGATGTCGTGCGCGACATCCTGCCAGTAGACGTTGGTCAGCGCCGCGGTGGCCACCAGCGCCAGCGCCAGCAGGCCGAGGTCCAGCAGATACGCGCGCCGCCACCAGCCTGCGCCGCGCTCCCGCACCTGTGCGGGAGCGCGCGTTTCTCGTGCAGCAAGGCGAGTGGCGGCCATTCCGTCTCCTCACGGCGCGCGTCGGGAGGCTAGAATAGCCAGGGGAGCAGGAGCACCAGCGCCGTGCCCCAGACGACGTAGGCGGTAGTGCCCAGGCGCGCCGTCACGTGCAGCGCATCGACCCAGGCCGCGCGCCTGCGCCGCAGCTGCACATAGAGCAGCACGATCAGCAGGGCGATGTTGATGCTGTTCCAGCCGATCACCACGGCGCGGTTCATCGTCAACTGGTTACCGATGGTGCGATACAGGATGGCGGCGAGCGCATACACGCTCACCAGCAGCACCAGCGCCGCCAGCGCCAGGATACCAGCGCGCACCAGTGCCATGTAACGTGGGGAATAGTCGCGCGGGGTCAGCGGCGTGACGCCGACGAGCAGGCCCATGACGGCGAACAGCACCACATTGTAGATGATCAAGACGTCGCGCTGGACGAAGGGCTGAGCGAAGTTGAAGGGAATCACGGCGATATAGATCACCAGCACGAGCAGGGTCAGCGGCAACAGCGCCTGCATCAAGACCGCCAGAATCTTGCCGAAGCCGCGGCGGAACTCCTGCTCGCTGGGGGCGAGCGCCGGATCGTAGACCGCGGCGACCGCGAGCACCGGGATCAGGCCAGCGCCGCCGACCAGCAACAGCCGCACGAAGATATCCGGCAGCTCGACGCTGAGCGCCGCGAACATGCCATAGGTGAGCGCGGCGAAGATGCCGCCGGCGATGGAGAAGACGCCGGCCGTGCCGATGGTCTCGATGGATTTGCTGAGGAAGGCGAAGCGATTCGTGGCGGAGGAGGCCCAGCCAAGCACCGCGAGGCCGATGGCCGTCGCGGCGAGCAGGGGCACGTGTAGAATCATCAGGTCGAAGTAGCCGCGCTCAGTTGCATTACCGCGTAGCGGCGCCACCAGCAGCACGTAGGCGGTGACGGCGGCCAGCCCGACGCTCAGCAGCAGCGCGCGCATGTAGCCGCGCCGCGCCGTCAGCGTCAGGAACCAGATCAGGAAGAGCGCGGTGATCGGCATCCAGAGCAGCGCGAGCACTGGTGCGTGGTCCGCCAGCATCCAGGAGGGGTCGGAGAGCAGCCAGAACACCAGGCCCAGCCCGACACTCAGCGGCACTGCCAGCTTCCAGTTCGCGTTGCGCAAGGCGCTCTCGTCGCGCGTGGCCTGTTGCAGGCGATAGTGCCATGCCGCGAACAGCACGTTGTCGGGCACCTGCTGATAGCGCGCCTCGAGCTCGGCGACGAAGCGCTCGGTCTCCTTGGCGCGCCTGGCGTCGGCATAAAGTTGTTCGAGCCGCTGTGGATCGCGCGCGGCGGCCTGGATTGCCGTGCCGGAGAGCGCCTCCCCGGCGGACCCGTCTGCTGCCTCGGGTGGTGGCGTCTGGCTCATCACCTCGTCCCTTCATACCCGCCGTGGGGCGCCTTGGCACGCACATACTTCATGGATCGCGTTCGTCGCTGTCGCCATCCTAACCGATGAGCCGGCGTCATGCAACGGCGCGAGTCGGGCAGGCAAAGCAATCAAGTGCGCCGTGAATGACACGCGGGTTACGGGTCCGCCAGCCCTTGACAAATGAGGCAGCAAGAAAGGCGGGCATAGCGCCCGCAGGTGCCATCCTCGCCATTGACATGGGTCCGGCTAGCAGTATACTTGAATAGGCGTTCTAGAGTACGGAGGGTGAGATGATAACGAACATTGGCACGATCACAGTCCACGTTAGAGATCAGGATCGAGCACTGGCGTTTTACACCCAGAAGCTGGGATTCGAGACACGCAGTGACCAGCCTATGGGTCCGGACCAGCGCTGGCTTGAAGTTGCCCCGCCCGGCGCGCACACTCGCATTCTGCTCTACAAGGCGACGCCTGATGCGCCCGGCTCAGATTCGTTCGAGACAGCGCAGGCCAGCATCGGCAAAGACACCGGCATGGTGCTCGAGGTCGATGATATCGAAGCGACCTTTGCCGCCCTCAAAGCCAACGATGTCCCCATCATAGAGGGACCCACGCAACAGCCGTTTGGGTGGTGGGGTGTCTTCGCCGACCAAGACGGCAACACCTACGGCGTGCACGCGTAAGGAGCCAGGGCCGCACCGCCCATTGCGCGGCTCAGCGGGCCGCGGCGAAGTGGTAGATATCCACATCGCAGACCGGCTGGTAGCCAATGGCCTGGTAGATGTGGTTCGAAGTGGGATTGGCGAGGTCGGTGAACAGGAAGCAGAAGCGCCGGCCTCGCTCCAGCAATAGCTGGCTCAAGGCGGCGGTGACGGCGCTGGCGTAGCCATGCCCGCGTTGCTCCGGCGGCGTGTACACCGGGCCGATGCGCGCGCCGTTGGGGGTAGTGCCGCCAGTGCAGGCCAGCGAGACCGGCCCGCCGTCCTCCCAGAGATACGCGCCGCGCAGCGGCGACGCGAAGAGGTGCTCGACCCAGTCCTCGGCATCGAATGGACCTGGTTCCGGTGCCGCTTCGATAAAGAACGCGTCGACCCAGGTGACGAGCAGGTCGCGATCGGCGGTGGTGGCGGCGCGCAGGCGGCCCGGCACGCCGCTCACTCCGCGCACGGCGGTCAGCTCGTAGATGCGGTCGCGCTTGCCGGGTTGGAACGCCCGGCCAGTGCGGCGCTGCCAGGCCTCGGCGAAGGCAAGGCTGAGCGGGGCTGGCCCCAGCACGCCGGGCAGGTCCGGCTGCAGTGGCGCGAGGTCCGCAGCGATCACGTCGAGCGCCGCGGCTTGCGGCGCGTCTTCCCGCAGCAGCGAGAGCACCAGGTTGTGCGGCGGCGTGCGCAGGGCGACGGCGGCCACATGCTCGCCCTCCCCGACCAGCGCGAGATAGGGCGGCAGGGGATACTCGTCAGGCTGCTCGGAGAGGGTGGCGAGGATGCCGAGCTGCAAGCAGTGCGCCGCCTCATGCGCCAGCAGAAACGGCTCGGCGCGCGCTCGGAACGCCGCTACGTCTTCAAAGCGTGTGAGCCGCATCGCGCGTGCCTCCTCCCACCCTCTTTGGCATCTCCCGCTGCCGGCGCTAGGTCCCCGCTCCGGTTCAGGCGCTGGTCACTGCAACTGGCTGTAAATACCTGCTCGTCAGCGACTCATGGACATTCAGGAGATCCCGCGGCGTACCCGCGAACCTCACGCGACCGCCCTTGCTGCCCCCTTCGGGGCCCAGGTCTATGATCCAGTCCGCATTGCGGATGACGTCGAGGTTGTGCTCGATAACGATTACGGTGTTGCCACCGTCAACGAGGCGATTCATGATCGCCAGCAGATGGGTGATGTCGGACATGTGCAGCCCGGTCGTCGGCTCGTCCAGCACGTAGATGCTTCCCCGCTTGTGAAGTTCGCTCGCCAGCTTGATTCGCTGGCACTCACCGCCGGAGAGCGTGCTCAGCGGCTGGCCCAGCGTGAGGTAGTCCAGCCCAACGTCGCTCATGGCTTGCAGCTTGCGGACGATCTCGCGCTGCGTGAAGAAGTCCAACGCCTGCGCAACCGTCAGCGCCAGCACGTCGCTGATGGATTTGCCGTCCAGCCTGTACGCGAGCACCTCATCTTTGAAGCGCCGGCCCTGACAGACCTCGCAAGGCGTTTTGATGCCATCCAGGAACGCCAGGTCGGTGTAGATGACGCCGGAGCCATTGCAGTTCTCGCACGCGCCTTTGGAGTTGAAGCTGAACAGCCCCGCGTCCACTTTGTTGGCGGCCGCGAACGTCTTGCGCACATCGTCCATCACGCCCGTGTAGGTGGCGGGGTTCGAGCGCGTCGAGGTGCCCACCGCCGACTGGTCGATCACAATCGCCTCGGGGTGTTGGCGCAGAAACACCTCGTCGATCAGTGAGCTCTTGCCAGACCCCGCCACGCCGGTGATCGCCGTCAGCACACCCACTGGGATGTCGACGCTGATGTCCTGGAGGTTGTTGGCGCGGGCGTTTCTGATGGGGAGCTGCCCGGTCGCCTGCCGCACGCCTTCTTTGATAGGCAGCGTGCGCTGGAGGAAGCGGCCCGTCAGCGTGTCGGCGTGGAGCAGGTCCGCGTAGGAGCCCTCGAAGACGATCTGGCCGCCGACGCTGCCGGCGAGTGGGCCGACGTCGACGACATGGTCCGCCACTTTGATGACCTCGGGGTCATGCTCGACGACGAGCACGGTGTTGCCCTTGTCACGCAACTTGCCGAGCAGCTCGTTCAGGCGATGCACGTCGCGCGGGTGAAGGCCGATGCTCGGCTCGTCGAAGATGTACATCACGTCGACCAGGCTGCTGCCGAGGTGCTTGACCATCTTGATGCGCTGCGATTCGCCTCCGGAGAGGGTGTCGGTCTCGCGGCTGAGGCTCAGATACTCCAGCCCGATGTCGGCGACGTGCTGCAGGCGCTCGACCAGCGAGGACACCATCGACGCGGCCACCTCATCCGTGATTTCGCGCACGACCGGGATCAGCTCGTCGATCTCCATCGCGGCCCAGTCGGCAATGTTGCGTCCATTGATGCGGGAGGCGAGCGCGGCCTGGTTGAGGCGGGCGCCCTTGCAGAGCGAGCAGGGGCCGTAGGTCATATAGGGTTCTACTGCTTTCTGCGTGCGCTCCGACTTGGTTTTCACGTCGCCCGTGATGTATTTGCGGTTGAACTTATCGACAATCCCTTCAAAGGTCAAGTTGACTGATTTACCTTCAAACTGCATCTTGACCTTGTAGGGTTTGCTGTGGAGGAGCACGTTCATTTCTTCGTCGCTGTAATCGTCCAGCTTTTTATCGTTATCGAACAGCCCCGACTGGATTAGGATGCGCCACCCCCACCAGTTCCCTACGGCATATTCCGGGAACAGGATAGCCCCCTCGTTGAGAGATTTGGATTTGTCAAGAAACTTGTCGAGATCGACGCCTATCTTGCGGCCAATGCCGCTGCACTCCGGGCACATGCCCTGGGGATCGTTGAAGGAGAAGACGTTGGAGGCGCCCGCGTGCGGCTGGCCCAGCCGCGAGAAGATCAGCCGCAGCAGGGTATAGATGTCCGTGACGGTGCCGACAGTGGAGGCCGAGCCGCCGCCAAGCCGCTTCTGGTCCACAATCACCGCCATGTTCAAGTTTTCGATGGCGTCGGCGTCGGGCTGCGGGTAGCGCGGCAGAAAGGTGCGGATGAAGAAGCTGAAGTTCTCGTAGAGCTGCCGCTGTGCTTCCGTGGCGATGGTGTCGAAGACGATTGAGGACTTGCCTGAGCCCGATACCCCAGTGAAGATAGTGATCTTGCGCTTTGGGATGCGCAGCGAGATGTCCTTGAGGTTGTTCTCGCGCGCGCCGCGAATCTCGATGAACTCGTCCACGCTACACCTTTCCAATGCATTGCCGCCCACAAGGGGCACAGGACACAAAGAAGCCAGCGCTCAGCCGCTGATGGCCAGACAGTCGCTATCTCTGCATCGTATCGTGGTCATGCGATGACCGTGGCCCAGAGGTGGCGAAGGCACAGCGTCAAGAATAACACGGAGCCACTCATCGAGGAGTTGCGGGCACCCTACTGGTTCATTCCATCTACCAGGCGCAGCAGCGGAAACTCGGCGGTCTCGTCGCGCTCCAGTTGCCCCTCGGCCACCAGCGCCTGGATCTCGCGCGTCAGCCGCGCTTTGCTGACGCCCACCAGCGCGCCGAAGTGGGGCGAGCGCGCACCGGCGGCTCCCGTATCTGGCGAGCCGGTCAGGATGCGCACCAGGCCGGAGATGCCAACCGCGTAGGGCAGCTCTCGCAGGCAGCCGACGATGTGCTCGCGCAACACGCCGTCGTCGCGGATGCGTGGTGCACGCTGTTTGCGCGCCGCGCCGCCAGCCGATGAGCCATCTGCCTCAGCGGGGCGGCAGCGGTCGCAGATGCCGCAGCGTCCGCCGGGCAGCCGCTCGCCAAAGTGGCGGGCGATGGTGCGCTGGCGGCAGCCGGCATCCCTGGTGTAGGCCAAGAGGTCGCCTACCTGCCGATCGTGGCGCTCGGCGAGCGCATCTAGCAGCGCCGGCAGCAGCGCTTTCCCGTCCGCCGGCGGCGGCGCGATCTCCAGCAACAGGTCCCGCGCGCTCTCGCGATATTCCAGCAGTCCCGCGTCGTGCCAGGCGAGCAGCCGTTCCTCCAGCGCCGCCGGTGTCTGGCCGAGCTGGGCAGCCAGCACCACCAGATCGAGCGTCTGGAACTGCTGTGGACGCAGACGCGCCGCGGCGGCGAAAGCGTGTATGCCGGGAACGGACGGCGCCGCCGCAAGCAGGCGAACCGTTGGGGCACGCGGCACATCGGCATGGCGGCGCAAGAAGCCGGCGCGCTCGAGTAGGCTCAGCGCGACACGCGCACCCGTCTCACTCACCTCGCGCTGCTCGCCCGCCTCCGATGCGCGCATGGCAGTGCTCACCTCGCGCTCCAGATCGGCGGCGGCCACGCGCCCGCTGGTGGCTCCCGGCGCCGCGCCGGCGCGTACGAGGTCGCGCGTCGTGGCGTAGACGGCGCGCAGCGCCTCGATAGAAAGCTCATCCTGGCGGATGTGGCGGCGCACCTGCTGCGCGTCCGGCGTGGAAACGAGCAGCACACAGCGCGAGGGCCTGCCGTCGCGGCCCGCCCGCCCGGATTCCTGCACGTAGGCTTCGAGCGAGCCGGGCAGCTGGTAGTGCACAATGAAGCGCACATCCGCCTTGTCGATGCCCATGCCGAAGGCGACTGTGGCGACCACTACCCGCGCCTGCCCCGTGATGAAGGCGTCCTGCGCCTCCTCGCGCTCGGCCCGTCCCAGACCGGCATGGTAATGGCGCGCGGCGATCTGGCAGCGGCGCCGCAGGAACTCCGCGACCTCTTCACAGCCCTCGCGAGAGCGGACGTAGACGATGCCGCAGCCTGGCGTCTCGCGGACGATGGCGGCCAGCGCGCGCAGCCGGTCGTTTTTGTTGGTGACGGCAACGACCTCGTAGCGCAGATTCGGACGGAAGACGCCGCGATTCACCAGGCGCGGCTGGCGCTCCAGCGCCGCCGCGATGCCCTCGCGCACCTCCGGCGTGGCCGTGGCCGTGAGCGCCAGCACCGGTACCGGCGTCGCGCGGCCCGCGCTCAACTCGTGCAGCGCCCTGGCGATGAAGAGATAATCCGGGCGGAAGTCGTGCCCCCACAGGCTGACGCAATGCGCTTCGTCCACCACGAAGCGGGCGACGCCCCCACGCTTGAGCGCGTGCAGAAACGACTGCTGCCGCAACCGCTCCGGCGCGGCATAGACCAGCTTGTACTGCCCGGCGGCGATCCCGCGCAGGCGGCGCTCGAGCTCCTCCCGCGCAACCAGGCTATTGATGACGGTGGCCTGCGCCCGCAGCTCGGCAGGGAGGCCTTCGACCTGATCTTTCATCAGCGCGATCAGCGGCGAAATGAGCAGCGTCGTGCCCGGCAGCAGCAGCGCGGGCAGCTGGTAACACAGCGACTTGCCGGCGCCGGTGGGCAGCAGCGCCAGCACATCCTCGCCGCTCAGCACCGCCTGGATGATGGTCGCCTGGCCCGGCAAAAAGCTGTCGTACCCGAACGACGCGCGCAGCGCCTCGAGCAGCTCGGCGGGGACCGGCTCCTCTTCCTCGGCCACCGCGACGGTTTCCAGCGCCGCGTCGTCATCCTCCGCCGCAGGCGCGGACGTCCGCGTGCGCACGGGCACCGCCGCCAGCCGCTGTTGCCCAAAGCGCCAGCCGCCCGCCTCCATGCGCGCAGCCGCCGGCTGGGCCGTCGCCTGTTGCGCTTGTGCGACCTGTAGCCGCAGCCGGTCCGCCTCGCGATCGTCGCGTTCGGCCAGCCGCTCGCTCAGCTCCTCTTCCCACTCTGCATCGCCCAAACGCGCTGCCACCGCGATAGCCTCGCGCAGCGCCCAGGCCGTGGGGGCATCCTGATACGCCGCGAAGACACGCTCCACATAGTCGCGCGCCGCCTCCTCCTCGCCGAGTGCGGCGAGGCAGCGGGCCATGCCCAGCTGCGCGCTCGCCCCATACGGCGCACGTGCGAGCGCCTCGCGATAGGCCGCCAGCGCCGTCGCCGCATCACCCTGCCCCAGCGCCACATCGCCGCGCATCATCCAGACCGTGACACGCTCGCCGAATTCCGCGACCAGCCGCTCGGCCAGCGCCGTGGCGTCCGCGTCGCGCCCTAGCGGGCGATACGCGCGTAGCAGCAGCTCGTAGGCCGTCAGTGCCTCGCTGCGCTCCAGCCGCGCCCGCAGCAGCGCCTCGGCATCGTCCGCCAGCTGCAAGGCCAGGGCAAGCTGCGCCAGGTCGTCGTCCAGCCGCACGGTCTCGCCCGCCAGGGGGCGCAGCCGGGTGAAGATGCGCTCGGCCACCGCCCGCGCCTCGGGGTGCGCGCGCTCGGCGAGAAAGCGGCCCACGGCCAGCGCCGTCGCCACGGGCAGCCGCTCCAGCCGCTCGTCCAGCGCCGTGCCCTCCTGTCCGCGCGCCTCTGCCACCAGCGCGGCGACGGCATCAGAGAGCGTGGTAGTCAACATCAGCCTCGTACTCCGGCACCGTATGCACTCCCACCACCAGCGGCCAGGTCCGCCCATCATGCAGGCGAGTCATTCCCAGCGCCAGCCAGATATCCGACGGCCCGCCGAGCGCCGCGCGCAGCTCATCGCCGCCCAGCCGCAGCACATGTGTCGCGCCCTGGCTCGCCGCCGCTGCCTGGCCCCGCGCGAGCAGCCTGCGACCGAGCGCGCGCCACTTCAGGTCTGTGCAGGCGACCGACGCAATGTCGCTGGGCAGCCCGGGGAAGACGACGCGTGCCTCATAGGTGCCGGCGTACGCGTCAGCGGTGAACGTCGCGGAGACGTCGTCCACACGCAGCGTCCCCAGCGAGCGGTTTCTATCCGTCCAGATCGCGTCGCTGCCAGCGCCGGCAGCTGCCAGCACCTGCTCGCGCTGGCCCTCCGCAAGCGTAGCCAGCAGACGCGGGCGGCTGTGCGCAAAGTCGCAGGTCCAGTCTTCGACGTGGGGCGGGTCGGGACGCGCACGGCCCAGGGTGAGCTCCACGATGTCGAACGGGCGCATCACGCGGCGCTCGCCGCCGGCTCCTGGCGGCGTGGGATAGGTGATGTCGCCGAGCAGCACCGTGCCGAACTCACGCACCGGACGCACCCATGTCTTTGGCGCCTCGCGCCGCACGCCCGCGATGCAGACGCCCGTTTTCATGACGGTGACGGCCAGCAGCACGAGAGTCGCCTTCACTGGCGCACCTCCTGTGGCGGCTGCCGCTTGGGGCGGGAGGCTGCCTTCGCCGCCACCAGATGCCGCACCGCGATCTCGGGGCGCAGCCGCTGGAACGCCTCCGCCACCAGCCGGCGGTGGCACTTGCTCGGCTCTGGCTCCGCACAGAGCAGACAGGGGCGTTCGAACCGCGCGGCGATGGTGTCCAGCATGGATTTGAGCGGGCGCTCGGCGAGCAGCCCCTCGAAGACAGAGACGTAGGCCTCCCAGTCGTGATCGCGGTGGTACCGATCGAGCAGCTCGGCCGACGGCGCCAGGCCGCGCTCCTCCAGATAGCCGATGTCGAAGGTTTCCAGGATAAAGGCGAGATCGTCGCGCTTGGCAAAGCCGGCCAGCTGAGAGGTGTTGTTCAGGCGAACGTCGACGACGCCATCCACGCGTGCCTCGCGCAAGAGGGTCATGAACTCGCGCAACGACTTTTGTGTAAAGCCGATCGTGTAGAGCTCCATCCGTTCCTTCCGTTCCTTCTTCCACACCACCTCGCGCGCCTGTGCTTGTGCCCGCGCTACCAGAGCGTCGCCTGCACCTCTGCCTGGATGGTGCCGTCGGCGAGAATGTGCCGCACGCGCCAGCCTTCGGCGCGCAGGCTGCGCGCGACCAGCTTCTCACGGT
>Ga0207684_10006200_pt1 | contig 10917 bp, 8 predicted proteins | sample KBSK5501metaG_FD_184342 | JGI IMG/M metagenome (GOLD analysis project Ga0207684, IMG submission 184342) | Corn, switchgrass and miscanthus rhizosphere microbial communities from Kellogg Biological Station, Michigan, USA - KBS K5-50-1 metaG... | ecosystem: Host-associated > Plants > Roots >... | reverse complement strand
ATGCGCCGGGGGAGGGGAGAATGCACTCCAAGAGCCTGCAGACTTTCCAGAACGATCTTTCGGGCCCGGCATGAGCGGCGATGCCAGCCACAAGATCACCGCGCCGAACGGCGGGTCGGCGCGCGTTCTCTCGGGCTTGCTCCATCACTCAGGGTGATGTCATACGTTGGCGTAGCCCGCGCCGACCGTCGACCCGTGCAACGGACTGGTCTCGGGCCCGCCTTCGGCGGGTCTGCCCGTCGCCGCTGCGGACGAACTGTCGAACGGCCGGGCCGACGTTGGCCAGATCCCGCCTGACCTGGCGCGCACCCTATGCGGCATGTGCGCGCGTTCCTGGGACACGATGGTCTGCATAGATATCCAGGACGCGCTCGCCGTCGTGCCGTGGATGCTCATGATGGCCGGAACGCTGACGACGCGATAACTCGGCCAATAAGCGCGCGCCGACCCGCCGTTATGTGTGGCTCGGGCCGACTCGTCGGCCAGCCGGGTCCTGCGCCATATGTGGGCATTCTGGGCTTGTCGCTGGGACTGTGACCGGCTGGGTACAGCGTCCTGGTGCCGGGCATCAGCCCGTGCGCAGGCTGCGCTGCCGGGTTTGCGGCACCAGGCGCCCGCGGCGAGGTCCTTGTGCTCTTCCCGGGGCTGCCGCTTGAGGATCTTCTCACCGGGATCTTTCGGTATGGCGTCGGCGATGACGACACGCTTGGCGTCTTGTAGCCCGCCAGCAGCCCACGCGTGCCTGATCACCGCTTCCTCCGTGAGGGAGGCGCCTGGCTTGGGGATGACCACGGCGGCGACCGTCTCGACCCGCCGCGGGTGGGCAACGCCGAAGACGGCCACTTCGGTTGCGAGGGACGCAGTTCCTGATCAGCAGCCACGGGGTGCTTGGGTCTCCTTGGCTTACGCTTGGAGATGGCTTGCCGCGGGAGGGGGCGATCGTGGTTCCAGGCGTGCCTAAAGGACCGGCCGGATTTGTCCGCCTCACGGCCTGCGCGCCGGGGCCACAGGCGGGTGCAGCTGGTGCCGGGGTGGCTGCCGGGGCGAGCATCAGACCGGTCACTCCCCGCTGCTGTTCATGTGGGTGGGTGCTGATAACCCATGGTGAGGCCGTCGCATGAAGGGGCTTCCGAGTGGGGCGGTCACCTTCCTGTTCAGTGACATCGAGGGTTCGACGCGGCTGGTGAAGGCGCTGCGGGAGCGCTACCCGCAGGTTTTGGCGGAGCACCGGCGACTGGTCCGCGCCGCCATCGTCGGCCAGGGCGGCCATGAAGTGGACACGCAAGGGGATGCTTTTTTCGTTGCGTTCGCTGGCGCGAAGCAGGCTGTGCTGTGCGCGCTGGAGATCCAGCGGGCCCTGGCAGGCTATGACTGGCCAGCAGGTACACCGGTCCGGGTCCGGATCGGTATCCACACTGGCAACGCGATCCCTGCCGAGGGGGTGTACACGGGCCTTGCCGTCCATCGCGCCGCGCGGATCTGCGCCGTCGCCCGCGGTGGCCAGGTGCTCGTGTCCCAGGCGACGCAGACGATCATCGACGATGACGAGGAGGAGCCGGGGTTCACGCTGCTCGACCTGGGCGAGCGCAAGCTGAAGGACCTCGATCGGCCGGTTCGCCTATTCCAGCTTGTCGCACCCGGGCTTGGCACCCGGGCTCCACTGGCGGGGCAACGCGCAGGCGGGTCGGCCCCTGACATGCTGGCAGCTCCCCGTGGGGCGGAGCCGGGAGCGTTCGCGGCGGCGGCGACCCGCGCCTTGCCGCGCGATATCGTCAGCTTCACCGGCCGCCAGGCCGAACTCGCGCAGCTGATAGGGGCGCGAGCTGCGGCGGTGGCGGGCGGTGAGGTGGCCGGGCTTTGCGCGATCGATGGGATGGCCGGGATCGGCAAGACCGCCCTTGCCGTGCATGCGGCGCACCAGCTGGCCGGTGACTTCCCAGGCGGGCAGTTCTTCTTGCCGCTGCACGCCCACACGGCCGGGCAGCGGCCGGTGAACCCCACCGACGCGCTGGCTAGCCTGCTGCTGACCGCCGGCGTGGCCGCGCCGCAGATCCCGCCCGGCTTGGAAGCCCGGGCGGGCCGGTGGCGTGACTTCGTGGCGGGCAAGAGGGTCTTGCTGGTGCTCGATGACGCGGCCAGCCACGAGCAGGTCCGGCCGCTGCTGCCCGGGACAGCGGGCAGCCTGGTGCTGGTCACCAGCCGCCGACGGCTCACTGCGCTGGGGGACGCCGCGGTGGTCAGCCTCGATATCCTGCCGCCGGGTGAGGCGGCGGCGCTGCTAGCCCGGCTCGCGGCCCGGCCCGCAGTGCGCGCCAGCGATGCCGCGGTGGGTGAAATCGCCCGGCTGTGCGGCTACCTGCCGCTGGCGATCGGGATGCTCGCCAGCCAGCTGCGGCACCACCCGGCATGGACCGCCGCGGAGCTCGCTGCCGGCCTAGCGGCGGCCCGGGACCGGCTGGCCGTGATGCGCGCGGAGAATCTGTCGGTCGCGGCCGCGTTCGGCCTGTCCTACGACGACCTCACCGCGGCTCAGCAGCGGCTGTTCCGCCGGCTCGGGCTGCACCCGGGTCCCGACTTCGACGCTTGCGCCGCGGCCGCCCTCGACCACACCAGGCTGGATGAGGCACGCCGCCGCCTCGATGAGCTGTATGACCAGCACCTGCTCGCCGAGCCCGCGGCCGGCCGCTACCGCCTGCACGACCTGCTCCGCGAGCACGCCCGCGGCCTCGCCGCCGCCGACGACCCTGCAGACTCTGACGCCGCGACGGGCCGGCTGCTGGACTACTACCTGCACACCGCACTGGCCGCCAGCCAGCACATCGCCGATTGGGCCACCTCCTCAGGCAGCCGTCGGCCGCCTGAGGAGCCGTCGGCGTGGACACCGGAGCTGTCCACATCCCAGCAGGCAGCTGCCTGGCTGGAAGCCGAACGCCCTAACCTGCACGCGGCCGCCGGGTATGCGGCAGCCCACGGATTCCCCCGGTATGCAATCGCCATCCCTGCCGCGATCAGCGGATTCCTGCGCGTGCGCGGCTACTGGGACCAGGCCGCCGCCCTCAACCAGGCCGCCCTGGCCATAGCGCGGCGGGCCGACGACCGGGTCGGCCAGGCCGGCGCCCTTGAGCAACTCGGCATCCTGGAATGGCTGACCGGGAACTACCCGGCCGCCGCCGCCAGCCTGGAGCAGGCGCTGGCGCTGTTCCGCGAGCTTGGCGAACAGCTTGGCCAGGCCAGCATTCTCAACCAGCTGGGGGCCGTACAGCAACTCACCGGCGACTACTCAGCTGCAGCCACAAGCCAGCAGCAGGCGCTGGCGCTGTTCCACGACCTCGATCACCTGGCAGGTCAGGCTTCTGCCCTTAATGACCTGGGCATCGTGCAGCGGCTAACCGGGGATTACCCCGCCGCCGCCGCCAGCCAGCAACGGTCACTGGCACTGTTCCGCGAGGTGAGTGACCGGCTCGGCCAGGCCTATGCGCTCAACGACTTGGGTGTCGTGCAGCGGCAGACCGGGGATTACCCGGCCGCCGCCGCCAGCCACAACCAAGCGCTTACGTTGTTCGGCGAGGTGAGCGACCGGTTCGGCCAGGCCTGGGCCCTCGACGACCTGGGCGTGGTGCAGCGGCTCATGGGGAATTACCCGGCTGCTGTTGCTAGTCATACCCGGGCACTGGGGCAATTCCGTGACCTGGGCGACCGCCTCGGCCAGGCTGAGGCGCTGAACAACCTAGGCGAGCTGCTATGTGAAGCCCCCACCAGTCACCAAGCCCGTGACCACCACTCGCAGGCGCTCGCCATCGCCCACGAGATAGGCGCACCGCTCGAGGAAGCGCGCGCCCTGGAAGGCATCGGCCGCTGCCACCTCCACGACGGCAACCCCGCCGAAGGCGCCGCATACCTCCGTCAGGCCCTCGCGATCTACCAGCACATCGGAGCCGCCGACGCCCGCCGCGTCAAGGACTCCCTTGAGACTGCGGGCTAGCACCCGAGCGCAACTTACGCAGACTTCCGCACCGGACAGCGGCACGACAGAATGCGTGATCTGCGCGTTCGCCGGTACCTCTGCCAGCGTTTCCGTTAAAGCGCCGATTCGGCGATCACGTAGCCGCGGGCCCGAAATCGGACCACGCTCCGTGACCGGTCCTTGCGAGGCATGAGTGCGCAAAGGCCCGCCGTGCGGCGCCAGTCCCGGCCGACCGGTACCGCCGTCCATGCCGCACCGAATGGGGCGCTCTGGAGCCCGCCACCACCTCTTCAGCCGCCCGTGCGGGCCGCCTCCGGGTCACCGGCGCGGCGATCGTTGTCTCGTCCGCTCGCTGGTGTGCTGATCGCCCAGGTCTGTGAGCGCGTTCAGGAGAGTGGCTGGCGGTTGGCATTGTTGGGGTGATCGCGGCGTGACACTTGATCTGTACGGTGTGCCTAGCCCCAGCGCAGGCAGGGAGGCCGCGATGGCAACGAGAGTGACGGTCATCCTAGAAGACGATCTTGACGGGGGCCCAGCCGAGGAGACGCTGCGGTTCGGGTTCGGCGGCACGGACTACGAGATCGACTTGAATAAGAAGAACGCCCGGGCGTTCCGCAAACAGCTCGCGCCCTACCTCGAACATGCCCGTAAGACTGGGCCGGGGCCGCGGCGCCGGCCAGCGCGGCCCGCGGCGCGCCGCCTGCGTGGTGGCGACATCCGGGCGTGGGCGAAGGGCCAGGGCCTTGCGGTCAGCGCCCGCGGGCGCATCCCGGCGAGCATCTTGGAGCAGTACGAGGCCGCCACCAAACGATCCTGACGCAACGCCTCGCTCACGGCCGGCGCAACCGATCCCGCCCAGCTACACCCGCGGTTTGTCGCTCATCGTTGCGCCCCGGCCAGGTGCGCTTATCAGGCGGCGCCGGCGCTCATTCCTTTTCCGGCAGCCGCGCCAGATCAGACACCGGGCCGAGGTGGCCGAGCTTGTCGGGGTTGACCACGGCGCGGATCGCCTGCACCAGGCCGCCGGCGACGTCGAGGGCGAACACGCTGACCACGCGCCCTTCGGCATCGTGCGCGACGGCGCCCGGCTGGCCGTTGACCCAGGCCAGCCGCAGCCAGACGCCGAGCACCCGGCCCCGGCGGAACAGCCCGGCGAGGTGCCGCGTCACCTGCTGCCGCCCGGCCAGCGGCTTCCCGGCCACCTGCGCCTTGCCGCCGCCGTCCCCGTGGACCACCACGTCGGGTGCGAGCATCCCGAGCAGCGCGTCCATGTCGCCGCCCGCGGCCGCCTCGAAGAACCGGCGGGCGAGATCCTCGCCTTCCGCCCGCCGGTCCGCGGCCGGAGCGGTGTGCCGCGCCTGGCCTCCGGCGGCGATGCGCTGCCGGGCGCGGGCGAAGATCTGCCGGCAGTTCACCCCGGTCTTGCCGGTGATCGCCGCCACCTCCGGGTAGCCGTAGCCGAACACCTCGCGCAGCATGAACACCGCCCGCTCCACCGGTGAGAGGGCATCCAGCAGCACCAAGAACGCCATGGACAGCGAGTCGGCCAGCTCGGCGTGCCCGGCCGGCTCCGGCCCGCCGGCGGGCACGACGACCGGCTCGGGCAGCCAGTCCCCCACATAGGTCTCCCGCCGCACCCGCGCCGAGCGCAGGTGGTTGATGCCCAGCCGGGTCACCGCCGTCGTCAGGTAGGCCTTCGGGCCGGTGACCGTGGTTCCCGCCTGGCGGGCCCGGGTCAGGCCGACGAACGCGTCGCGCACGATGTCCTTGGCGTCGCTGACCGATCCGGTCATCCCGTAGGCGATGGAGAACAGTAGTGGCCGGTACTCGCCTCCGCCGCGCCGGCCACATCCGCCGGCGCGGGCACGGAAGCTCTCCCGTCATCGGCTGACCCAGGCACGGAATCCCTCCCGCCAGCTCGGGTACCGCGGCTCCCAGCCGAGCTCTTTGCGGGCTTTCTCGTTGGAGTACCCGCGTGAGCTGGTCATCTGGGCGGTGACGAACTCCCCGGCCAGCAGCCGCCCCAGCCAGGCCGGCAGCCGCAGCGGCGGCTTCGCGCCCAAGACCCCGGCCAGGTAGGGCAGCCAGTCGGCGACCGGCGCCGGGTCGTCGTCCACGATGTTGTAGATGCCGGGCGCGCCGCGGCCGACCGCCGCTATCGTCGCCTCGGCGGCGTCGGTGATCTCGGTGAACGACCAGACCCCGGTCCCGCCGCCGATCACCGGCACCCGCCGCTTCCGCACCGCCTCCACCAGGAAATCCCCGGTGCCCGGCCCATAGAAGCCGCCGTAGCGCAGCACGAGCCCCTCAGGTGCCTGCGCCGGCACCGTCGTCTCCACATGCGCGATCGCGGCCGGCGCTTGCACAGCTGACCGAATGGGCCGCCAGTCAAGCGGGTCTTCCTCGGTCTTCAGCCCGCCGGGACGCTGGTCCGGCCCGGGGCCCGCGTAGCTTTGCGCGATGACCCGGCGGGTGCCCGCCGCCGCCGCGGCCGCCAGCAGGTTGTCGGTGCCCCGGGTCCGCAGCTCGTTCGTGGCGGCGAACAGCTTGTCGGGGTGGCGGAAGCTGCGCAGGCCCGCCAGCGCGGTCATCTCGTGCACGACCACCTCCGGCGCCGCGGCCCGCACCGCCGCGATCACCGCCTCCCGGTCCAGCCCGTCGAGGACCACCGGCTCCGCGCCCGCCTCCCGCAGCACCCCGGCCTTGCCGGGCGTCCTCGTGGTGGCGGTCACTTGGTGACCCGCCGCGACCAGCCCGGGGACCAGATGCCGCCCCAGCGCCCCGGTCGCTCCCGTGACGAAAACTCGCATGGTCTTTCCCTCCGTCTGGTGCCTGCCCTTTAAGAGGTCCTAACACAATGCGTGGGTCTTCAGCCGGCGCCAGCAGATAATGGCGCAGCCGAGGGTCAGGAAGGCTTCGTGGATGTCATCGCGGATCTCCCACCGGATGCGCAGCCGACGGAACCAGTGCAGCAACGCGATGGCCTGCTCCACCACGTACCGGTACACGCCCAGGCCGGAGCCGTGCGGCGTGCCGCGGCAGGCGATGACCGGCCGGATGCCTTTGGCCCGCACCTGCGCGCGGTACTTGTCGTGGTCGTAGCCGCGGTCGGCGAACACCTTGCCCGGCCGGCGGCGGGGGCGGCCGCGCACCGGCGGGATCGCGTCGATCAGCGGGAGGAGCTGGGTGATGTCGTTGCGGTGGCCGCCAGTGAGCGTGACCGCCAGCGGGATGCCCCGGCCGTCGGTGATCACGTGGTGCTTGGAGCCGGCCCGGGCCCGGTCGACCGGGCTGGGCCCGGTCTTGCGCCCCCTTTTAACGCCCGCACGTGCGAGCTATCGGCCGCCGACCGCGACCAGTCGATCATCCCGGCGGCGTTCAGCTTGGCCAAAAGCACCTCGTGCAGCCGCTGCCACACCCCAGCGTCGTGCCAGTCCCGCAGCCGCCGCCAGCAGGTCATCCCCGACCCGTACCCCAGCTCCTGCGGCAAGAACTCCCACGGGATGCCGGTGTACAGCACGAACAAGATCCCGCACAAAGCCTGGCGGTCATCCAGCCGCTTGCGCCCAGGATGCCGGAACCGGCGCTCCACCTTCGGTAACAGCGGCTCGATCAATTCCCAAAGGTCGTCGTCGACTTCCCACGGCCTGCGCTGGGCCATGCCAGCCTCCCGCCAGACGACCAGCCCCGCTCAGTACGAGCCAACCACACTAAAGATCATTCTGTTAGGAGTTCTAAGACAAGCCACCTCCAGGCGCTGTGACACTCTCCGGCCCGCGTTCCGAACTGCAGGGGGCCTAATCCCGCCCGCAGGCCTCCCGCCGCTGGGCATAGGAATGATCTGCATGCTGCCAGTCACGTCGTGGAGCCGGCCCGCACGCCGCGCCAAGCCGGCGATCCCGCGCCGCCGGGCGACAGCCGGCGGATGCCGCGAGTCCCGGCCGCCACCAGTCGCACAGGGTAATCCCGGGATAAACTCCATGACGTGCGCTAACCGCCGCTCTGCGCGGCTTTCAGCATGCCCACCATCACCGGCTGAGGCGTCCCGATCCGGCTGATCTGTGTGCGGCGCCCGCGTCGGTGGCTAAGACGAGGTCCGCGTCCGCCGAGGGTGCGCCCAGCGAAGTGAGCCGGTGCCATCAGGCGCTCTTGCTTGTGCCGGTGTTCCCGGCCCGTTCGGCCGGCCCACTGCTGGCGTGGTTAGGCCAGCGCGGCACGCCCGTTGCGGCTGCGCCGCTGCGGGGCGGGTGGTCAAGGTTCGAGCAGGGCGGCAAGGTGCGCCGGGCGGCGACACGTACCGTGGCTGCCGCGGACACCTGACCCGGTATGTTCCGGATCACGGTGGACGCGGGATTACGGCGGCGGTGCTGAAGGTCTGCGGGGAGCGCCGGTCCACTGTCATACGGCGCCCTGCGTAGCGTGCTGGGCCCTCTATCTCTTTGCTGGTTGGGGTGCTAGGTTGGCGCCGTCTTCCGGCGGGAGGGGGACCGATGGTAATCGCGGCGCCGGGTGGCCTGGTGACGCTGCTGTTCACCGACATCGAGGGCTCCACCGGCCTGCTTGAGCGGCTTCGCGATCGATACGCCCAGGTCTTGGGGGACCATCGCGCTTTGATGCGCGCGTCGTTCGAGCGCTGGGGCGGCTATGAGGTCGACACCCAAGGCGACTCCTTTTTTGCCGTGTTCCCTACCGCGGCCGATGCGTTGCGCTGCGCGGTGGAGGTCCAGCATGGCCTGCTGGCCCATTCTTGGCCCGGTGGCCAGGCCGTTCGGGTCCGGATGGGCCTGCACACCGGCGAGCCCATGATCGCGGAGGGCCGCTATGTCGGGATCGACGTGCATCGGGGAGCTCGCATCGGGGCGGCAGCGCACGGTGGGCAGATCCTGGTGTCTTCGCGGACGCGCGAAGAAGCATCAGCGCTCGGTGACGGGATGTCTTTTCAGTCGCTGGGCATCCACCGCTTCAAGGGGATCTCCGAGCCGACGGAGGTTTTCGAAGTCATGGCGGCGGGCCTCCTGGCTGGCTTTCCACCGATCAAGACCGCCGTGCCGGAGGAGCAGGCGCCGGCTCCTGGCGCGCCCCCGTACAGGGGCCTGCTCCGGTTCGATGAAGGCGACGCGGGCTTGTTTTTCGGGCGGGAGCGGGTCACCGCCGAGATCGTCCAGGCCCTGGGCCAGGAGCCGTTCCTGGCCGTGGTGGGCGCCTCGGGGAGCGGGAAGTCCTCGATCGTGCGGGCGGGGGTCATCCCCGCGGTGAAGGATGCCGCGCGGGGGCAGGGCGGGGCAGCCAGCCCGGAGTCTACCCCGGCCCGGTGGCGGGTGTTCGTGCTCACGCCCACGGCTTCGCCGGTGGAGTCCTTGATCGCCGCGGTCACCAGGGGCGCGCGGCGAGCCGGCGATAGGGCCGCGCTGGCGGCCCGGCTGCGGCAGGAGCCCCGCGAGCTCACCTCCTTGCTGGTAGCGAAGGCCGGCCGGGGGGAGCGGGTCCTGCTGGCCGTCGATCAGCTGGAGGAGGTGTTCAGCCAATGCCGCAGCGAGCCTGACCGGGCTGCGTTCCTCACCGCCGTGGTGCAGGCCGCGCGGCCGGGGGCTGCGCCCGCGGACCAGCCCCCGGTTACTGTCTTGGTGACTTTGCGGGCCGACTTTTACGCGCACCTGGCCGGGTATCCGCGGTTGCGGAGCGCGATCGCCGAGCACCAGGTCTACGTGGGCCCGATGGACACCGATGAGCTCCGGCGGGCCATTGAGGAGCCAGCCCGCCTGGGCGGCTGGCAGATCACCCCGGGGCTGGTGGATCTCCTGCTGCGGGACGTCGCCGACCAGCCCGGCGGCCTGCCGCTGCTTTCGCACGCGCTTCTGGAGACCTGGCGCCGACGGCGGGGGTCTGTTCTCACCCTGAAGGGGTATTTCGAATCGGGTGAGGTTAGGGGGGCCATCGCCAAGACCGCCGATCGCGTGTATGCCCGTCTTTCCGGGCCTGACCGGGCACTGGCCAAACAGATCATGCTGCGCCTCACCGAGCTCGGGGAGGAAGCCCAGGACACCCGCCGCCGGGCCTCGCTCCGGGAGCTGGTCCCCGCGGGTGGTGGGGAAGCGGTGGACCGGGCCGGTGAAGTCTTGCGGACTTTGGTGGAGGCCCGCCTGGTCACCGTGGATAAGGAGCACGCCGAGGTCGCCCACGAGGCGCTGATCCGGGAGTGGCCGACGCTGCAGGAGTGGCTGAGCCAGGACCGGGAGGGGCTGCGCATCCGCCGGCAGCTTTCCGACGCCGGGCACGAGTGGCAAGGGCTCGCCGAAGAGCCGAGCCTGCTGTACCGGGGGCCCGGCTCGCCGCGGCGCAAGAGTGGGCGAGGGCCCACCCGCAGGCCCTCAACGAGCTCGAACGGACGTTTCTCGCGGCGTCCGAGGCGCGGGAGCGCCACGAGGAAGCCGAACGGGAGGCAGCCCGGCAGCGCGAGCTGGAGGCGGCCCAGCGGGCTGCGGCGGCCGAGCGCCGCCGCGCCCAGGAGCAGGCCGCCGCCGCCCACCGGCTCCGCCGCCGGGCCGTGGTGCTGGCCGGCATGGTGGTGGCGGCCATCGCCCTGGGGGTCACCGCCTTGTTCCTTTCGCGCCAGTCGTCGCAGCGAGCGGCGGAGGCCCGGGCCGCGGCGACCCGCGCCACCGTGCGCGAGCTGGCCAATGCGGCCGACGCCAACTTGAGCGACGATCCGGAGCTAAGCATCCTGCTCGCCTTGCAGGCGGTGTCCAGAGGGCGGTCCGTCGGGGGCGAGGCCCTGCTGGAGGCCGTCGGGTCGCTGCACCGGGCCGTGGACACCTCGCGGGTCCGGCTGACCCTGCGCGGCCATCACGGCCAGGTGCTCGGGGCTGCGGTCAGCCCGGACGGGCATACCGTCGCCACCTCCGGCGCGGACGGGACGCTGCGGCTGTGGGATGCGGCCACGGGCCGGCAGATCC
>Ga0207684_10006197_pt1 | contig 10920 bp, 12 predicted proteins | sample KBSK5501metaG_FD_184342 | JGI IMG/M metagenome (GOLD analysis project Ga0207684, IMG submission 184342) | Corn, switchgrass and miscanthus rhizosphere microbial communities from Kellogg Biological Station, Michigan, USA - KBS K5-50-1 metaG... | ecosystem: Host-associated > Plants > Roots >... | reverse complement strand
CGACGCCGCGGCGAAGCCGGGTGCGCGGGCCGTCATCCTCGCTCCCGCCGAGGGCAAGCAGGGCCGTGGTCTCGCAGCGGTGGCTCCGGACGGAACGGTGACCCTGGCGATGCGCGACCTGCCGGCAACCGGCGGGACACAGGTCTATACGGCCTGGGTGATCGTCGGCAGCACGCCGACGTCGCTGGCCGACTTCACGGTCGACGCGAACGGGATCGCCTCGGTCATCACGCACCCGGCTCCGACCCAGCCGGGCGCGATCATCGCGCTCACGCTCGAGCCGAATGCCGGCAACACGGCCCCGACGGGCGCGATCATCTCGACCGGCGTCACGCCCGCGGCGCCACCGGCGGCGACGAGCTAGCCGACCGCAAGGTCGGCCGCGAGTCAGCCGCCGGTTGTCTCGACCTCGCCGCGTCCTTCCGACCGGGACCGGTCGAGGGCGCCCGTGGCCGCCGCGAGGACGGCGTCCGCGTCAGCGCCGTCCTCCGGGAACCGGGCGACTCCGGCCGCGACCGTGACCGGCCGGCCGGCCATCGCCGGCAGCTCGCGGATGCCGTCGAGCACGCGCCGGGCGACCATCGCGCCGGCGGAGCCCGGGGCGATCAGGAGGAACTCGTCGCCGCCCGACCGCGCGACCGTGTCCACGAGACGAACCGATCCCGCCAGGACCGACGCGACGGCGCGGAGGATGTCGTCGCCCGCGTCCCGACCGGCCGCCTCGTTCGTGGCCGCGAAGTCGTCGACGTCGAAGATCGCGACCGAGACCTCGCTGCCCTGACGGCCGGCCCGGGCGATCTCCAACTCGAGCACGCGCGACGCGGTCCGGAGGTTGGCGAGACCGGTGAGCGGGTCGGTGTGGGCCAGCCGCTCGAACCACTCGGAGCGCTCCGCGACGGTCGATGCGAGCCGGCCCCGGTCGACCGCGAGCGTGGCGATGTCGGCCACCAGCCGGAGCAGGGTCGTCTCGGCCACGCCCGGCGTCGTCCCGTCGGGGAACGTGATCGCGATAGCACCGAGCGCCTCGTCGATCCCGTCGCGAGCCGCGATCAGGGGAAAGGCGATCGTCGACCCGGACGTGACCTCGACCCGGTCCCGGGCGGCGGTCGTCAATGGATGCTCCGGGCTCCCGGCCGCGGCGACGGCCGCCAGCTGCGCGGACTCGTCGAGGCCGATCGTCAACGCCAGCTCTGGGTCCGGGCGGTCAGGGTCCTGGAGGCTGACGGTCGCGCTCGTCGCACCGACGGCGGCCACGGCCGCGCCGAGCAGCGCTCCGATGCTCGCGTCGAGGTCCGGCCCGCGGACGATCGCGGCGACGCCGGCGGCGAGGGCGTCGACCGGAGTGGGACGATCGGCGGGCAGTGACACGGAGGCCTCCTCGTCGCGGGTCCGCCGAGCGGAACTCAGGCGGCCCGCATCGTACACCGCACCGGTCGGCGGAAGCGTGCCGTGGCGGCCCCGTGACGCTCCGGCACGCACCGGGGTCCGCCTATACTCGGTCGCGTGAAGCTCGTCGTCGCGATCGTCCACAACGAGGACGCGGGGGCTCTCGTGGACGCGCTCCTCGACCGTGACTTCCGGGCGACCCGCCTGCACAGCTCCGGCGGCTTCCTCAAGCAGTCGAACGCGACCGTGATCCTCGGCGTCGAGGACGCCCAGGTCGACGACGTCCTCGCCATCGTTCGCGAGACGTGTCACGCCCGGACCCAGGTCGTCAACCCGATGCCTCCGATCATGGAGCCGGGCGAGTTCTTCATGCCGTACCCGCTCGAGGTCGAGGTCGGCGGCGCGACGGTCTTCGTGCTCCCGGTCGAGCGGTTCGAGCGGATCTGAGGGCCGTGGGGAGCGGCTGGGTCGACGATCTGGAGCCCGTCGCTCCAGACGTGATCGCCGCGTGGCGGGGGATCGAGGCCGAGCAGTTCCTCAGCGTGCGGCGTGAGGTCCGGCGACGGGCAGGAACCGGATCGGCCAACGCCATGCTTGGCCAGCTCGAGGCCACGGCGCAAGCCCTGATCGACCTCGTCGGCGACCTGCCGGACGAGGCGTTCGCGATGCCCGGCGGCGAGGCGGACTGGACGGTGGCGGAGGCGATCGGTCACGACGCCGCGGCCAGGGTGGGGCTCGTGATGGCAGCGGGGCTGGCCGCCGCCGGGCGCTGGCCGAGCCAGGAGCCGACCGTCGTCCCGAGCGTTCCGGGACCCATGTCGGCCGGTCGCGGGGACCTGATCCGGAAGCTGGAGCAGAGCCGCCGGATCGTGGCCCGCTCGGCGGCGCTCGTGGCTGGCCATGAGACCGACCCCTGCCCGCTCGACCATCCGCTCGTCGGACGGCTCCGGTGCGGAGAGTGGCTGCTCTTCGCCGGCGTCCACGACGTCATGCATCTTGAGCAGCTCCACGGGATCGCGGGCGACCTGGCCGCCGCGACCCGAGCCGTCGGCTAGAATCCCGGCCATCGCCGCCAGGAGGCCGCCCGTGCTCGACCAGACCGATCGTCCGTCCGCTCGTCGGCGCGTCTTCCGCTCGAAGGTCGACGAGATCCGGCCGACATACGGGTTCGAAGACGTTTCCCTCGCCCCGGGCACGGACACGATCGAGCCCGCCGACGTCGAGCTCGGCCAGGAGTTCTGCGGCATCCCCCTCGGGATCCCGCTCCTCGCCGCCGCCATGGACGCGGTCGTCGACCCGCGGATGGCCGGCGTCATCGCCGGTCTCGGCGGGCTCGCGATCCTGAACCTCGAGGGGGTTCAGACGCGGTACGACGACCCCGGCGAGATCCTCGGACGGATCGCGGCCGCGGCCGACGACGAGGTCCAGGACCTGCTCGCGGCCGCGTACGTCGAGCCGGTCCGCGAGGACCTGGTCGCCCGTCGCATCGAGGAGATCCACGCCGCGGGCTCGAAGGCCGCGGTCGCCGCGACGCCCGGAGCGGCGCGCCGGCTCGGCCCCTTCTGCGCCGAGCACGGCGCCGACCTGTTCCTCGTCCAGAGCCAGGTCTCGTCCGCCCGCCACATCGCCACCGGCTACGACCCGCTCTCCCTCGAGGAGTTCACCCGGTTCATGCCGATCCCGGTCGCCGTCGGCAACACGACGAACGCCGAGGCCGCCTTCGCGCTGATGGAGCAGGGCGCGGCGGCCGTCTTCGTCGGGGTGGGTCCCGGCGCGGCCTGCACGACCCGCGAGGTGCTCGGAATCGGGATCCCCCAGGTGACCGCGATCAGCGACGTGGCCGCGGCCCGCGATGCGTTCCACGCCGAGACCGGCCGGTACGTCCCGGTCGTCGCCGACGGTGGGATGCGCCGTGGCGGTGAGCTGGCCAAGGCGATCGCGGCCGGTGCGGACGTCCTGATGGTCGGCAGCCCGCTGGCCCGGGCCGAGGAGGCCCCCGGCCGGGGCATGAACTGGGGCATGGCCGCGCCATCGCCGACGCTGCCCCGGGGGACCCGGATCCGGGTCGGGACGATCGGGTCGCTCGAGCGGATCCTGCTGGGACCGGCTCACGTCAGCGACGGGACGGAGAACCTGATCGGGGCGCTCCGCCAGTCGATGGCCGCCCTCGGGGCGCGGACGATCCGGGACATGCAGCGGGTCGAGATGGTCTACGCGCCGTCTGTCGCCACCGAGGGCAAGTCCTGGCAGCGGAGCCGCTGACCGCCACGAGCATCACTCGCCACCCGCATCGGGGTCCGCGGTGACGGTCGGGCCCGAGGGCTCGATGGAAGACGAGCTCGTCGGCTCGGGCCGGTTCGCCCGGCTCGGCATCCGCGGCCGCCGCTCGGGCGAGTCCCGATCCGTCAACGTCGGCTTCGTCGAGGAGCCCGATGGCTCGCTCCTGGTCGCGGCGGGGTCGCCGGACGCCGCGTGGGCCCGAAATCTCCTCGCCGAGCCGGACTGCACGGTCACGATCGGGGAGCGGATGTTCCTCGCCTCGGCGGAGCCGCTCGACGACGACGACCCGCGACGAGGCCGGGCCGTGCGGGAGCTGATCCTCCGCTACGGGACCCCGTCCGAGGGGCTCGGGTCCGGGCTCGTCTTCGTGATCCGCCCGCTTCGCTGACGCTGCGCGACGCCCGCGAGACGGGCGATAGGCAACATCCGATCCGGACACGTCTTCGTACTGCGTACGTCACTTGTCGCACGCCATCCCCTACCTTCGGACGATGGTCCAGCAATGGGTGATCGGCCAGGATTCAGATCACGGTACTTGCCGTGGCCTCAAGGGATGGACACATGGACCCGCTCGGGACCCTGATCGTGTCACTGGGAGCGTTGATCGTCCTCGATCTCGCCGCGCTTCAGCTCGGCGGTATCCGACGTCCGCGGTCCCGGACCCGCGCCACGCGCTCGCGCTGACACCGCCTGGCATCAGGCCGGTCGATAACCGAATATCCAGTCGACGATCGAGGGTCTCCCTCCTCCTCCCCTCGGTCGCCGGCGAAACCCAAACGAAGCGGCGCCGTCTCCTCCAACCCGGCGCCGCTTCGTTGTGTCCGGCGGTCTCGGGCGGGTCCCGGCAGGCCCTACGTCATTCGCCGTAGGCGGGCTGTCAGCGGATGACGGTGGAGGCCCGGGGTCCCCGCGACTAGGGTTCCGGCATCGCCCCCGTCAAGGTGTCGAGGAGCCAGGAGTCCCGCCCGATGGACCAGCGCGCCAAGGATCGACCGGCCGTTCTCCTCGACCGTCCGATCCATCGAGCCTGCCTCGTGCCGGGTTGCCCCTGCGGCTCGACGCCCGTCAGCAGGTCGACGACGACCGGCGCCGCGCTCGTGAGGCCAACCGGCCCCAATGAGGCGGACCGGGTCGACATCACCTGGCGCTGCATCGGATTGCCGGTCGCCTGATCGCAGGCCTGGCGATCCCCGCATATCACCGCTCGCGCCGCCCTCCCGCCGCGAGCCCGCCGCCCGACAACTGAAGAACAATCGAAGAACAATCGAATACGGCTTTGCAGCCTTTGCGACCGGACCGTCCTGTGCCCAGGATGGCCCGGTCGCTTCGCGTCCGATCCGGGGACCGGCAGCAGCTGATCAGCCGCCGAGGAGCCGCCGGATCGGGTCGGTCAGCTCGGGCTGCGCGCCGGACGCCGCAACGCGCTCGAGGAAGGTCGGCCAGCGCGGGTTCGCCTTCGACGCGTCGGCGACCATCTGCCGGGCATCGTCCAGCCGCCCCATCATCGCCATTCCGATCGCGCTCCAGACGACGACCTGGGCGTCTCCTGCCGTGAGTCGGAGGGCCTCCCGTGCCGCCTCGGCCGCCCCCGGCCCGTCGCCGCTCGCGCCGAGATGCTCCGCCCGGTCGAGCGCTTCGTACCCGCGGTGGACGTTCAGCAGGCGCTCGAGCTCGTCGAGGGGCGCCCGATGCTCGTCGACCCGCAGGTCGACGTCCCGCTGCCAGGCCGGCGCGTCGGGTGGACCGGAGATGACGATCGCGGCGGATTGCCGGCCCCGAAGATCGCCGCCCTCGCCCTCGGCGGCACGGAGCACCGCGAGGAGACGCTCGGGAAACGGGCCGCCGCCCGCGGTCCAGGCCTCGAGCATCGCCGGCCACACGGTCGGCCGCTCCATCATGTTCGCCTGGACCGAGACGCCGTCACCGACGAGGTGTCCGGCGGACTCGACGCAGCGGCTGCCGGTGTGTGCGGCGGATCGGCCGGCGGCGTCGACGATCCCGACCTGTCGCACCTCGCGGCCCTCGTCGCTGCCCAGGAGCGCGGCCAGCGCATCCGCCGGCGGTTCGCCGGCGCGAAGGCGGGCGAGGCCGTTCGGGCCGTGAGCGATCTCCGTGTAGGACTGGGTCACCACCGCACCCAAGCCCGACTCGACCCACGGGCACGTGCCCCCGACGAAGGGCCAGCACGTCTGGATGGCCACGCCGAAGCGCCCGCTCTCCGGATCGCGGGCGACGATCGAATAGGTCATCGGATCACCCTCCTGCGCCTCGCGGGGCCTGTCCGCTCCCCGACACGCACGTCACGGCTTGGCGAGGTGGACGTCTTCGGTACATCGGTCTACGTCATCGGTCGTAACACACCGCTGCCCCACGCCGATGCCGTTGTAACCGGTCGCCACCTAGTGTGACGACCATCCAGACCCAGATCGAAACGGGTCGACGCTCGGAGAATGGAGTTCGCGCCATGGACAACCAGCTGACCAGCCACGGGGTCACCGAACGGGGCCGCCGCGGTTGCCTGGTCGCAGGCTGTACGTGCAAGGACGCCCGGATCGTCTCGCAGCGCCGAGCCGCTTTCTTCGCCGCGTGGGCTCGCGACCACGGGGAGACGGCCGATCGGACCGTCGTCCCGGAGATCGACTGGCGGATCCCGACGATCACGTCGACCGCGGCCTGACCCGACGTTCTCAGAGTCCTGCCAGCCGCCCGTCAGAGACTCGATCCAGCGCTCCAACTGAAGAACAATCGAAGAACAATCGAAGAACAATCGAAGACGCCGCTCCCCGAGACGACCGCCCGCGACGCTGCGACGGTCGTTTCGATTCGTGTCGGGCCCGACCCATGTTCCTGCGCGTGGGCTCTGGCTGCCGGTCGCGGCCCCCGGTGGTTCCGTAGACTCGCGGTCGTGATCGACGAGCCGACGCTCTACGACGCCGCGGGCGGGATGCCCTTCTTCGAGGCCCTCGTTGACCATTTCTACGACGGCGTCGCGGTCGACCCGATCCTGCGCCCGATCTATCCGGAAGCCGATCTTGCGGGCGCTCGCCATCGGCTGACGCTCTTCCTCGCCCAGTACTGGGGCGGGCCTACCTCGTACGACGAGGAGCGGGGTCATCCGCGACTCCGGATGCGTCACGCGCCGTTCGCGATCGGGCCGGCCGAGCGCGACGCGTGGCTGGCCCGGATGCGCGACGCGATCGCCTGGTCGCATCCACCCGCGGAGGTCGCCGACCGCCTCCATGCCTACATCGACATGGCCGCGGAGGCGATGCGGAACCGCGACTGAGACGCAAGCCCCGTCGGCCGGCCGCCGGGTAGACTGACAGCGGGCGGAACGATCGCGGAGGGTGGCATTGGCGGAGGCAACCGAGGATTCACCGGCGGCGCCGGCCGGCGCCGCAGCCGTGGATCGCGGCAAGACCGTCCACGGCGAGGCGGCCAACGCCGGTCACCGGGTGCTCGCCCCGGACGACGCCGAGGTCGAGGCGTATCTCGAGACCGCCCTCAACGCCCCCACCGGGACTCGCTCGCCCGACGACCGCCCGGACGCCCTCGAGCCGGACTCGGTCATCGTCCTCGACTTCGGCAGCCAGTTCGCCCAGCTGATCGCCCGGCGTGTCCGCGAGCTGAACGTCTACTCCGAGCTGCTGCCCCACGACACGCCTTGGGAGGAGCTCGAGCGCCGCCATCCCAAGGCGATCATCCTCTCCGGCGGCCCGATGTCGGTGTACGACGAGGGCGCCCCGAAACCCGACGCCGGCGTCTGGTCCGGCCGCATCCCGGTGCTCGGGATCTGCTACGGCGCCCAGCTCATGGCTCACGAGCTCGGCGGTGACGTCCTCGCCACGGGCAAGCGCGAATACGGCCCGGCCACGGTCACGATCACCGACGGCGACGGCCTCTTCCAGGGTCTCGATCGGGACCAGCCCGTATGGATGAGCCACGGCGACTCGATCACCCGCCTGCCGGACGGCTTCGTCTCGACCGCCCAGACCGACTCGTCGCCCTTCGCCGGTCTCGCCGCTCCAGAGCGGAACCTCTGGGGCATCCAGTTCCATCCCGAGGTCGTCCACACGCCGGCCGGGCGCGACGTCCTGCGCAACTTCGTGGTCGGGATGGCCGGCGCCAACCCGACATGGACGCCGGCCAACTTCATCGACCAGACGGTGGCCGGGATCCGCGAGCGGGTCGACGCCCACGCGGCGGCCACGGGATCCGAAGGGCTCGTCATCTGTGCCCTCTCGGGCGGAGTCGACTCCGCGGTTGCCGCGGCCCTCGTCCATCGAGCGGTCGGGGATCGGTTGACCTGCATCTACGTCGACCACGGCCTGATGCGGAAGAAGGAATCGGAGCTGCTCCGCGTGACGTTCGAGCGCGAGCTCGGGATGCGGCTCGTCATGGTCGATGCCCGCCGGCGTTTCCTCGATCGGCTGGCCGGCGTCGAGGACCCCGAGCAGAAGCGGAAGATCATCGGCGACGAGTTCATCCGGGTCTTCGAGGAGGAGGCCGGCAAGCTCGGGCGGATCGACTTCCTGACCCAGGGCACGCTCTATCCCGACGTGATCGAGAGCGCGACGTCCGAGACGAAAGCCGCCCAGAAGATCAAGACGCACCACAACGTCGGCGGCCTGCCGGCCGATCTCCGGTTCCAGCTGATCGAGCCGCTCCGCTACCTGTTCAAGGACGAGGTCCGGGCGGTCGGGCTGGAGCTGGGTCTGCCCGAGGCGATGGTCCACCGCCAGCCCTTCCCGGGCCCCGGTCTGGCGATCCGGATCATCGGCGAGGTCACCGCGGAGCGGCTCGACACCCTCCGCGACGCCGACTGGATCGTCATCGACGAGATCAAGGCGGCCGGTCTCTATCGCTCGCTCTGGCAGTCCTTCGCGATCCTGACCCCGGTCCGATCCGTCGGCGTGATGGGCGACGGCCGGACCTATGCGAACGTCGTGGCGATCCGGGCGGTGACGTCGGAGGACGGGATGACCGCGGACTGGGCGAAGCTGCCGTATGACGTCCTCGGCAAGATCTCGTCGCGGATCGTGAACGAGGTCCCGGGCGTCAACCGCGTCGTTTACGACATCAGCTCCAAGCCTCCGGCGACGATCGAGTGGGAGTAACCCGGAACCAGTTCGACCCCGGACCAACGGGGTATTCCGGCGGTCTCGCCGCGAGGTAGAGTGGCGCCATGCTGGACGATGTGACGGCCGGGGCGTCTGCGCCTGCCCCGCACTGCACCTGGTGCTCCGCCGAGCTCCCGTCGGATCACGAGACGATTTGCCCGTCGTGCGGTGCGACGCTCCTGGGCGACGGCGAGAAGCAGGTGCCCGGCCTCACCGCCATCGACGCCGAGGCGATCCTGCGCAACGCCCGGGCCGCAAAGGCCAAGCCGCGCAGTCGGATCCTGTCGTGGATCAGCGGCGACTACGAGGCCGACGACGCCGCGTCGCGGGCCGCTCCTGGCTCCCTCGCTCCGCCGCCGTTCGCCGTTCGCCGGGAGATGCTCCGCCTGGAGCTCGAAGCCCAGGTCGCGAACGCCCAGGCCGAGGTCGAATCGATGGCCGCCGACGCCGCCGTCGAGACCGGCGTGAGCGTCGCCGAAGCACCGGACGCCAACGAGGCGGCGGCCGCGGACGCGGCGCCCGCGACCGCAGAGGCCGGGGCCGCCAATGACGCACCGGATCCCGCACCGGCCGCCGATCCTGCCGACACCGCAGCGGAAAACCGCCCCTCCGCCTGACCCGCCGCGACCGCCCGTCGCGCGCCTTCCCGGTATCGTTCGGCCGTGCCCGACCGCCTTCCATCGCCCGGACCCTCGTTCCTGCGTGAGCAATCCCTCGAGGCCGGCGGGCGGCACCTGACGATCGGAATGGGCCGCCCGACCACGACCGACGACGGCTGGTGGCTCGCGATCGTCTGGGTGGCCGACGAAGACGGGGTCGTCTCCTTCGTCGATCTCGCGCCGGCAGGCGGACCGCGGCCCGAGCCACCGCTGGCGCGCCTGGGCCCGTCGCTCGCCGGGGCCCTGAGCGGCATGATCCTCGAGGACGCGGGTCGGCTCTGCATCCGTCTCGCGACGGTCGTCCCCGCCGAGGACCCGGCTCGCCCGTGGCGCGTCCCGGCGGCGGTCCGGGCGGCCTTCCGGTGGGAGCCGATGCGCGCCGCGGCGATGCCTCCGAACGAGCTCGCCGAGACGGTCCTCGCCGCGTTCCGGAGGTCCGCGGAGGGTCTCGGGCGGCCGTAGGCTAGACTCGCGCCGAGGTGGCCGATCTGTTCGATGAATTCATGAAGGAGCTGCGGCGCCGTCAGGCCGCAGCCGAGGGACGACCCGCACCCGACGATTCGGGCGATGACGAGGGCTCCGAGACCGACGAGCCTGCCGCAGGGGTCGATGGCGAGGACGATGGCCGCCGGGCTGGCGACACATCGAGCGACGACTCGGCGGACGATCCGTCCGCGCGGCCCGCCCGCGGAGACGACCAGCCCCGGCCGATCGGCAGCCGGCCGACGGGGGGTCGGGCGGGTCAGGGCGGACGCGGCGGAGGCGGCGGACCCCGGCGACCCGTCCGGACCCGGGTCGGCGGCAACGGCCCGAGCCTCCGACGTCGCCTGGGCCTCGGCGCGGCGATCGTCATCGGGATCTTCGTCATCCTGATGTTCGTCGTCGGGATCCAGCTGTGGACCGACGCGATCTGGTATCGGAGCGTCGGCTACGACCAGGTGTTCTGGACCCGGCTGGGCGCCCAGGTCGGGCTGTTCCTCGCCGGCGGCCTGCTCGCTGCGGCGATCCTGCTCGGGAACGTTTGGCTGGCCGGCCGCTTCTCACCGCCGCCCGCGGTCGGCGGTCGGGGGGGCACGATCCGGAGCTGGATCGACCGGCTCAACGAGGCGGCGGCGAATGCCGACCAGAACCGCGGCCGGAACCCCTTCGATCCGTGGCGGGCTCGCCAGAGCGGTGGCCAGCCGGTCAACGTCAGCCCCGTCGAGCTGCCCGATCCGACGCCGATCGGTCGGACGATCATCGCCGTGGTCGCGGTCCTCGTGGCGCTCGGCGTGGCCGGTGCCACGGCGGCCCACTGGGACACGATCCTCCTCTGGCAGCATCGAGTCCCGTTCGACCCGTCGGGTACCCCGGTCGGGGATCCGATCTTCAATCGGGACATCTCGTTCTACCTGTTCGACCTGCCGTTCCTCCGGTTCCTCCAGGTCGAGGCGATGGGGATCCTGATCGCGACGCTGGTCGTCGTCGGTGCCCGA
>Ga0207684_10006196_pt1 | contig 10920 bp, 6 predicted proteins | sample KBSK5501metaG_FD_184342 | JGI IMG/M metagenome (GOLD analysis project Ga0207684, IMG submission 184342) | Corn, switchgrass and miscanthus rhizosphere microbial communities from Kellogg Biological Station, Michigan, USA - KBS K5-50-1 metaG... | ecosystem: Host-associated > Plants > Roots >... | reverse complement strand
GATCCTGGTCCAGGGAAGCCGCGACCAGGATGAGCTGGTGGTGGCCGACCTCGATCTGGACCTCATCCAGAAGGTCCGCGCCCACTGGCAGTTCTACCGAGACCGCCGGCCAGAGACGTACGGCGAAATCGCCAAGGATGTGCTCTAGGTGGCGGGCTTAATGATGATCCTTCGCGGGGGGACGGTCGTCGACGGCACCGGCGGCCCGTCGCTCTCGGTGGACGTCGCGGTTCGGGACGGGAGCGTGGTGGCGGTGGGGCATCGCCTGGCCGGCGACGAGAGCCGCGACTGCACGGGCCACGTCGTGTGCCCGGGCTTCATCGACACGCACAGCCACTCCGACGTGAAGGTGCTCGCCGATCCCACGCTGCCCATGAAGGTGCGGCAGGGCATCACGCTGGAGGTCTTCGGCCAGGACGGCATCTCGGTCGCGCCCGTGAAGGACGACGAGCGCGCGGCGTGGAAGCAGAAGCTGGCCGGCCTCCTCGGCGATTTCGGCGTGCCGTGGGACTGGAGCAGCGTTGCCGGTTACCTGAGCCGTGTCGCGTGGGCGCGCCCCGTCCCGGACGTCGCGTACCTGGCCCCCCACGGCGCCATCCGGCAGTGCGTGATGGGCGGCGAGGACCGCCGTCCTACCGAGGAGCAGACGTCGGCGATGCAGGCGCGGCTGCGCCAGGCGCTGGCCGAAGGCGCCTGCGGCATGTCGACGGGCCTCATCTACCCGCCGTGTTGCTACGCCGACACGGCGGAGCTGGTTGCGCTCGGGCGTGTGCTCGCCGAGGCGCACCGGCCCCTCGTCGTCCACATGCGCAGCGAGAGCGACCACATCCTGGAGGCGGTGGAGGAGATGGTGAGGGTGGCGCGCGAGTCGGGCTGCCGCGTCCACATCTCGCACCTCAAGCTCGCGGGCCGCCGCAACTGGGGCCGCCTGGACGAGCTGCTGGCCCTCATCGAGCGCGCGCAGGCCGCCGGCCTTCACATCACGGCGGACCAGTACCCCTACGTCGCGGGCAGCACGCTGCTCGGGGCCATCCTGCCGCCGTGGGCCCACGACGGCGGCACCGAAGCGACGCTGGCCCGCCTGCGCGACGGCGCGGCGCGGGCCCGCATGAGGCAGGCGATGGCCGACCCCGGCCCCGCGGACTGGGACAATTTCTGGAGCTGGAGCGGGCCGGAGGGAATCGTCGTCGCGGACATTCCTTCCGGCCGGCATGCGGAGTGGCTGGGGAAAAGCCTCGCCGACGTGGCCCGGATGCGCGGCCAGGATCCCTTCGCGGCCGCCTTCGACCTGCTCCTCGAGGAGCGGATGGGCGTGGCGATGATCTCCTTCTCGCAGGACGAGGCGGTCGTGGAGCGCATCTTCCGGCGGCCGTGGGTCAACGCCTGCACCGACGGGCTCCTGGGCGGCCGGCCGCACCCTCGCGCATACGGAACGTACCCCCGGATCCTCGGCCGCTACGTGCGGGAGAAAGGCCTCGTGAGCCTCGAGGAGGCGGTGCGGAAGCTCACCTCGCAGGCGGCCCGCGCGTTCGGCTTCGAGGGGTGCGGTCTCGTGCGCCCCGGTTATCGCGCGAACCTCGTCGTCTTCGACGCGACCGCGGTGGCCGACCGGGCCACCTTCGAGGAGCCCGCGCTCTTTCCGGCCGGCATCCGCGACGTGCTGGTGGGCGGCGAGCTGGTCGTCCGCGACGGCGAGATGACGGGCGCCCGTCCGGGTAAGGTCGTAGACTAGACGATGGCTCCATGCCCGTTCTCGCCGACGCCCGCGGGTGGTTCACGCTCGAGGTCCCCGAGGGCTGGGACATGAAGACCGAGGACAGCGTGACCACGCTGCGCAGCCCTCACGGAGGAGGCGTCGTGTACCTGTCGGGGGCGCGCCACGTGGGCGGGCTGCAGCCGAGCTTCGGGCGCGCCGATTTCCTCACCCGCTTCCTGTCCTCGCTGGGGATCGACGTCGAGGAGGAGGACATCGCGGCCTCCCTCGGCACCGGGTGCCGCGTCTACTCGCACACGCGGCTGAGCGAGGGCATCTGCTGGCGCTACTTCTCGGTCTCGGACGACGAGACGGCGCTGCTCATCTCCTACTCCGGCGAGGAGGACGACGCCGGCCGGGACGCGGCGGCCGTCGACACGATGGTCGGCTCGGTGCGGCTCTACCACTCGCGCACCCACTAGTGCCGTTCCAACTTTTCGCGCCGAGCTTGGCGCGAGTGTCGATGCGGCATCCCAACTCCAATCTTCGAGATCATCGTAGGTCCATCAAGTTGGAACGGCACTAGTGGCGGAGCTGATCCCGGCGTCGTTTGCCAACCTGCTGCGGAGGATGCTCCGCGAGTACGAGCGGGAGGGCAAGGTCTTCGACCTCCCGGCGCGGAGGTTCTGGCACGGCGCCGCCGACTTCGACACGTCCGTGCTCTTCCATGGGCACCGCGCGGCGAGCCCGCTCGGCCCCGCCGCTGGACCCCAGGACCAGATGGCGCAGAACGTGGTGCTCGCGTGGCTGGCGGGGAGCCGGATCCTCGAGCTGAAGACCGTCCAGATCAACGACCGCCTCGTGATCCCGCGCCCCTGCATCGACGCGGTCACCGTCGGTTACAACGTCGAGTGGAGCCAGGAGCTGCGCCTCGCGCAGAGCCTGCGCGAGTACGTGGCCGGCTCGATGCTCGTCGACGTGCTGAAGCAGACGAACCTGCTGGGACAGCCGTCCGACGTCGTCAAGCAGGACACGATCCTCGACATGAGCGTCGGGTACGACCTCGCCGGCATCCGGTCGCCGCCGGTGCGGGGCTGGATCGACTCGATGAGGGACGCCCGCGCCGAGGTGGAAGCCCTGCGCCGCGAGATCCCGTCCGAGCTATCACGCTTCCGGGACCTCGACTTCACCACCGCGCTCTCGGACCAGATCACGCTCTCGACGTTCCACGGCTGCCCGGCGGGGGAGATCGAAGGGATCGTGCGCTTCCTCCTCACCGAGATGGACGTGCACGTGACCGTGAAGCTCAACCCGACGCTGCTCGGGCGGGAGGCGGTGGACGGCTTGCTGCACGACGTCCTCGGCTATCACGAGGTGCGCACTCGGCCCCAGGACTTCGCCAAGGACCTCCAGTGGGAACAGGCGCTCGAGATCACCGACCGGCTCTCGGACGTCGCGCGCGCCCGCGGGCGGACCTTCCAGGTGAAGTTCTCGAACACGCTCGTCGTCGAGAACCACCGGCCGTTCTTCCCGGCCTCCGAGGCGGTGATGTACCTCTCCGGGGAGCCGCTCCACGTGATTACCCTCAACCTGGTGGAGAAGTACCGGCGTGCGCGGCCCGAGGTGCCCATCTCCTTCTCGGCCGGCGTCGACGCGCGCAACTACGCGGACTGCGCGGCGCTCGGCTTCACGCCCATCACGACCTGCACCGACCTGCTGCGTCCCGGCGGCTACGCGCGCCTGCCGAAGTACGCCGAGAACCTCGAGGAGCGGATGGGTGCGCTCGGCGTGCAGCGTCTGGGCGATTACGTGGTGAAGGCTTGCGGCCAGGGCGAGGCGGCGGTGGAGCGCGTGGTTCCCGAGGGTCCGCTCCGCTCCGCGCTCCTGGCTTCGTTGCGCTCCGAGGCGGTGGACCTCGGCGGTGTCCTCGGCGAGGCCGGCCAGGGAGCTCTCTACGACCAGCTCGTGCGTGCCGCCGCGCTCCTCAACACGCCGGTGATCGTCGAGAGGGCGACCCGCGATCCCCGCTACCGCGCGGAAGCGAACCGCAAGCCGCCGCGCAAGATCGGGTCGCGCCTCTGGCTCTTCGATTGCGTCAACTGCGACAAGTGCGTGCCGGTCTGCCCCAACGACGCCAACTTCGTCTACGAGACGGGCGTCCTGCGCCGCGAGTACGAGAGCTACCGCTACGAGAAGGGCGCGGTGAAGCCGGTGCCGTCCGGGCTCTTCGAGGTGAAGAAGCAGCATCAGATCGCGAACTTCCAGGACTTCTGCAACGAGTGCGGCAACTGCGACACCTTCTGCCCCGAGGACGGCGGGCCGTACATCGAGAAGCCGCGCTTCTTCGGGTCGCTGGAGGCCTGGAAGGAGCGGCCGGGCCGCGACGGGTTCTTCGCCGAGCGGGCCGACTCGATCGACGCGATCTGGGCGCGCATCCGAGGCGTGGAGTACCACCTCGAAGTGGACCGCACACTCGACCGCGGGCTCTTCACCGACGGCGTGCTGCAGCTCGAGGTGCGGCACAGCGAGCGGCGCGTCGTGGCGGCGTCCGCGCGGGACGGGGCGGCCGAGGGCCGGGTGCTCGACTTCGCGGCCTACCTCAACATGGCCCTGGCCGTGGACGGCGTCCTCGACACGCGCAAGGCGAACCCGGTGAACGCGCCATATCTGTAAGGCCATTCCCACTCCCCAGCGGGGAGAGGGTAGGGTGAGGGGAGATGGTTTCCTACGACGATGTGGTGGATGCCGCGCAGCGGCTCGAAGGCGTCGCCAACCGTACGCCGGTCGCGACCTCCCGCACCCTCGACGAGCGGCTCGGCGCGCGGCTCTTCTTGAAGTGCGAGAGCTTCCAGCGCATGGGCGCGTTCAAGTTCCGCGGCGCCTACAACGCGATCTCCCGCCTGTCCGCGGACGAGCGGGGCCGGGGCGTGATCACCTACTCCTCGGGCAACCACGCGCAGGCCGTGGCGCTGGCGAGCCGCCTGGTGGGCACGACCGCCACCGTGGTGATGCCCGCCGACGCGCCACCCGCCAAGCGCCGCGCGACGGAGGGCTACGGGGCGCGGGTGGTGAGCTACGAGCCCGCGCGGGAAAACCGGGAGGAGGTCGCGCGCCGCCTGCAAGCCGAAGGCGGCCAGGTGCTCATCCCGCCCTTCGACCATCCGCACGTCATCGCCGGCCAGGGCACGGCGGCGAAGGAGCTGCTCGAGGAGATCGGGGCGCTCGACCTGCTTCTCGTCCCCTGCGGCGGGGGCGGGCTGCTCTCCGGCTGCGCCCTCGCCGCGCGGCGGCTGAGCCCCCGCGGCCGAGTCATCGGCGTCGAGCCCGAGTTGGGCGACGACGCCACGCGGTCGTTCAAGACCGGCACGCTCCAGACCGTCCACAACCCGCGCACGATCGCCGACGGCGCGCGCACGCCGTCGCTGGGGCAGATCACGTTCCCGCTCGTGCGGGCGAACGTCGACGACATGGTGACGGTATCCGACGACGAGCTTCTCGACGTCCTGCGCTTCGTGTGGGAGCGCATGAAGCTCGTGGTGGAGCCGACCGGGGCCCTCGGCCTCGCCGCGGCCTGGGCGGGGAAGGTCGACGCGGCGGGGAAGCGGGTCGGCGTGATCGTCAGCGGCGGGAACGCCGACCTGGAAGCGCTGCCCCCTCTTTTCGCCCGGCGTCGAGATGCCCCGGCAACTTGAATGGTGCGCCTTCGTACACATATCTCGTAGCCACACGTGACGTTCTGCTTGACGGTGCTGGCCAGCCGGGCGTATAGGATCAGGAAAGACGACCCTCCCGTCTTCGTTTGACCGGCGGCTCATGGCCAGGACTGCCCGATGACCAAGGTCTATGTCTCGTCGACCTTTGCCGACCTGAAGGATTTTCGCGAAGCCGTCTATCGGCTCCTGGCCAAGGTTCCGGGCCGGGAGATCCACGCGATGGAAGACTACGTGGCCAGCGATGAACGGCCGCTCGACCGATGCCTGCAGGACGTAGCCGCGTGCGACGTGTACGTGGGGATTTTCGCCTGGCGGTACGGCTTCATCCCTCGTGATGGCAACGCGGAGGGGCTCTCGATCACCGCGCTGGAATACCGCAAGGCGGGGGAAGTGGGCAAGCAGCGGCTCATCTTCCTTCTCGATCCCGAGGCCCCCTGGACTCCGGGGAGCATGGATCTCCGAACCGGCGACGGCGAGGGGGGCAAGAAGATAGAGGCGCTCAAGAAGGAGTTGGGGCTGGCGCACATGACGAGTCTCTTCAAGTCGCCCGACCAGCTCGCGGGGCTCGTGAGCGCGGCGATCACGAAATGGGAGCGGGAGCACGCGCCACAGTCGCCAGCAGCGCCGGCTTCCTCGGCCACCCCTTCCATCTCGCAGATCCGAGAGATCCGCAATTCCCTCCTTCTCGCCTTCGCTCCCTCCGACGAGGCCCTCGCCAAGCAGGTCGCCGAGGCCTGCCGGACGTGGGTCGACAAGCCGCTCCTGCTTTCCAAGACCGCGCTCTTCGCCCGCGACGAGGCGGGCCTGGCGGCTCTCGAAGAACATGCAGCTCGTTCCTGCGCGGGCCTCGTGCTCCTGACGCCCACTTCCCTGGACCAGCTCCGGCCGCAATCCCCCCAGGTCGCGAAGGTGCTCGCGGTGATCCAGGCGAGGACCGGCACGATCGGCGGCCTGCTCGCCGACGTCCCGGCCGCCCAGGTTCCGGCCACTTGGCGACTCCAGCCCGCCGGCCAGATCGCCACCCCGATGGTCGCAGAGACCACCCTCACCCCTCTCCGGGAGTGGATCGAAGGCCTGATGCCACCCTGGGGAGCGCGGCTCGTGGGGCTGCCCGTTTCGGTCTTCGCGATGAACAAGGTCGAAGTCGAGGCGCTCGACGGCAATCCGGACATCGTCGGCGACCAGCTCGGCAAGGCCGTCCAAGCCCAATACGTGAAGATCCGAAACGAGCTGGCCGCCGCGCAGGTGCGCTGGACGGAGCGTTATCGCGATCGGCGAGAGGAGTGGCAGCCGTTCGGGCCCGGGGCAATGGGCGCCGAGCAGATCGTCGGGAGCATCGTGAGCGGCATCAACCAGCGCCGGCCGCCCAAGCTACGCAACCGGCAGATCCGAGCGCAGTGGTACCCGTTCGACGCCGTGCTGGAGCAGGAGAGCGGCCAGGATACGTCGCTGTTCAAGGTCTACCAGGACGTGGCCCGCGCCGGCTGCATCCTGCTGATCGACGAGCTGAGCCTCTTCCACCCCGGCCTGAAGCAGGCCCTGACCAATTCGCCGTTCTTCAACAACGACCAGGTCGCCCTCGTCACCGTCTCGCCGTTCGACCCCGCGCGCGCGGCGATCAACGAGGTGCTGGAGACCGAGGCGCGGAAGAAGCTCGCGGGCGCGTTCACCCGGTTCGCCAGCGACTACGACCCTCAGTGCGAGCTGGCGGTGGGCGAGGAGCGGCGGCTCAAGCGCTGGCTCCACACGAGCCTTCCGGAGACGGTGTTGAGCCTCCGCGAGCCCCCGCCGGACCCGGAAAAGATCCGCGCGTTCAAGGACGAGGTGGGCCCGGCGGTGGGGCTACCCGGTGGCGAATACCCCTGGGGCGGGGGAGGCCAGTCGTGATCTGCACCTTCTACTCGTACAAGGGAGGGGTGGGACGCTCCATGGCGATGGCGAACGTCGCCGACATCCTCTCGCGCCAGGGCGCGAAAGTGCTCATGGTCGACTTCGACCTGGAGGCGCCGGGGCTCGAGCAGTTCTTCCACATCAACCACGACGGCGTACGCCGGCATCCCGGATTGCTGGACCTCCTCTTGAGCTACAAGCAGTCCATGTCGGTGGCGCGATCCGATGACGCTGCGTTCCGGCGACTGGAGAGTTTCATCTGCCCCGTCTACGAGCGCCTCCCCGGCGGGGGCCGCCTGGACATCATGCCAGCTGGACAAAGGCAGGACCCCGAGCAGCTCGCCCGCTATGCCCTGAGCCTGCGGACCTTCGACTGGCAGGACTTCTACTTCGATTGGGAGGGCGGTGTCTTCTTCGAATGGCTTCGGCGGGCGCTCGTTCCCGAGCGGTACGACCTCGTCCTCGTGGACAGCCGTACCGGTGTCACCGAGATGGGGGGCATCTGCGGCTACCAACTGGCCGACGCGATCGTCATGCTCTGCTCCGCCAACCACCAGAACATCGACGGCACTCGCAACATGGTGCGGGACTTCCGATCGACCTCGGTCGAGGCCTTGCGGCACGGTCGGCGCCTGGATCTCGTGATCGTCCCCGCTCGCATCGAGCAACGCGATCCGAAGCTCCTCGCGAATTTCTTCGCCCGTTTCGAAGAGGAGTTCAGCGGCCTCCTGCCCGAAGCACTCCGGCAGGCCGCCGTAGACTTCCGGGCCCTGACCATCCCCTATGAGCCGCAGTTCGCCTTCGAGGAGCGCATCGTGAGCGACCCGTCGCGGGTCGCGGAACGGCAAAAGATCGGAGAGGCGTTTGGCCTTCTCGCGAACGCCGTGGCGCTGCTCGCGAAGCCCGCGCCGCGCGTTGCGCCGGCGGCCGCCGCCCCGCTCCCGAGCCCGCCGCCGGCGGCCGGCCCCGTTGCCTCGGCGCCGGCCCCGCCGCCGGCTCGTATCCAATACGACGCGACGAAGCGGTTCGCGGACTACGATGTCTTCGTCGATTCGAGCCGCCTCGACTGGGAGCTCGTGGAGCCGATCCAACGAGGGCTCAAATCCCGTTCGCTCCGCGTGTTCCTCGATCGCGAAGACATCGCCCCGGGCTCGAACTGGCAGACCGTCATCGAGGATGCGCTCTTCCATAGCCGACTTCTCCTTTTCTGCGTCGGCCCGGGCGGGCTTTCCGAGCTGCGGCTCCAGACACTGTCCGCCGCGCTCCGGGCCCGCGAGCGTGGACAGAACCTCACGATCGTTCCCGTTCTGCTTCCCGGATCGGACCCCACCACGCTGCAGGGAACCCCCCTCGCGCCGATCATGGCGCTGGACCTCCGAGGGGGAGTCGGGGAGGCGGAGCTCGAGCGCCTGCATCATGCCGTCAAGGAGGCGTCGTCGAGCGCGCCCCATATCGAAGCGGAGTCTCGAGCACCGTTCCCGGGGCCGAGGCCGTTCTCGGAGGCGGAGGCCGATCTCTTTTGCGGGCGGGAGCAGACGGTGGCCCGCTTGCAGGCGCTGGCGGTCGAGCGGAACGTGATCACCATCGTCGGGGCGTCGGGTTGCGGAAAGACGTCGCTCGTCAACGCCGGCCTGATCCCCGCCCTCCGCAAGAGCGCTCCGCGGGGAACCCGGTGGACCGTCGTCTCCGTGCGACCCGGCGCCGAACCACTCTCGAACCTGATCGAGGCGCTCTCCGGCCAGTTGCGAACGGACGAAGAGCACCTCGCGCCCGGCCCGGACGGGCCCGCCCGGGGCACGTTGTCCGAGGTCCTGAAGGCGACCGCCGATCGCGCGGCGCCCGGGCGCTTGCTGGTCTTCGTGGACCAGCTCGAGGAGATCTTCACGCAGCCCGATCCCGACGCCAGAGACGCGTTCACGCGGGCCCTCGCGGAGGCGCTCCGCGACGTCAAGGGCAGCTCATGCATCGTGCTGGCCCTTCGGTCGAGCTTTCTCGGGTCGGCCATCGAACTGACGGAGCTGTGGAAGTGCCTGTCTTCGACGATCTTCGACGTGCCGCTGCTCAGCCCGGACGAGCTGCGGAGAGCCATCGAAGGCCCGGTCGAGCGTGTCGGGGCGGCCTTCGAGCCCGGCCTCGTGGACCGCATCGTCACCGAGATGCGGGGCGAGCCGATGGCCCTGCCGTTGCTGCAGGCGCTCCTTTTCCGCTTGTGGCAGGAGCGACGGGGCGGATGGCTCACCAACGAGGCCTTCGCGCAGGTGAACGGGGTGGGCGGGGTCGTCACCGTCCAGGCGGAGGCCCTCTACAGCCGCCTCGCCGATCAGGAGCGGGCGGCGCTTCGGTGGATCATGCTGCGCCTGGTGCGACCGGGCCGGAACGGCGAGGACACCCGCCGCCGGCTCCCGCTCGAAGAGCTCATGCCGGCAGAGGCGGCCCGGAACCCCGAGATCGCGGCACCCTACCAGACGGCGGCCAAGGCGCTCGTGGACGCGGGACTCCTCATCTCCAGGGACGACGACGGACGGCGCGTGCTCGAGCCCGCCCACGAGTCCCTGGTGCGCGGGTGGCCCCGGCTGAGGGATTGGCTGGAGGCCGAAGGGGCCTTCCTAGCGTGGCGCGAGCGCCTGGGCGCGAAGGTGGCGGAATGGCAGAAGGCGCAGCGGGCGGAAGACCTCCTGCTGCGGGGCGGCGCGCTGGCCGAGGCCGAGACGTGGCTGACCGAGCGGAGCGCGGACCTGAACGCGGACGAACGCGCCTTCATCGAAGCGAGCGGCAGCGCGCGGAGAGCCGAGGTGGCGCGCGGCGAACGGCGGCGGAAGATCGGGATGGGCCTGCTCGCTACGGCGGCCCTGACATTCCTGGTGCTTGCGGTCAACTCGCTGGTACAGATGCGGGCCGTCGACCGCGAGCGCCAGCTCGCGACAACGCGCCTCCAGATCGCCGAGGACACCATCGCCGAGCTCCGGCGGACCACGGAGAGCGTGCAGAAGCTGGCCGATTCGCAAGCCTCGGCGGCGTCGACGGCGGAGGAGAAGCGCCTGCAGGCGGAGCGGGCTCTACGCCAGCTTCAGGCATCCCTGGCTACACTTCAGGGGCGGATCGACAAGAGCCGGATCCCCGAGTCGGGGATGGTCCAGCAAAATCCCCCGAAGAACTAGAGAGGGCGGCGGGAACGCCGACCTGGAGGCGCTCCCGCCGCTGCTCGCGGGACGGTAGATCCGGCTACTTGGCGGGCGCGGGCGGAGCGAGGTCCTTCGAGTTCATGTCCCACGTGATCATGAACCCGTTGGTGCCCTTGTACTCGAAGGCTTTCGGCCCCACCCGGTACGCCTCCACCGTGTTCGGCATCAGCACGAAGCCCTCGTGCCGCTTCACGCCCCAGTACGGAAGGTTCCGGATGACGATCGGCTCCGGGGTCATCCCCGCGAAGCGCTTGAGACGGACCTCCCCCGACTTTCCGCCATCGAGAGTGGCCACCGCGCTGTCCTTGTCGTAGCGCCACGTGTCGATGTTGCCCTCGGCGGTCTTGAAGGAGTTCCACTGCACGGGGAACACGTAGCCGACGATCTTCTGGATGGCCTCGCGCTGGGCCGGGGTCGTCGACTTGTCGAAGGTCAGCACCGC
>Ga0207684_10006193_pt1 | contig 10925 bp, 10 predicted proteins | sample KBSK5501metaG_FD_184342 | JGI IMG/M metagenome (GOLD analysis project Ga0207684, IMG submission 184342) | Corn, switchgrass and miscanthus rhizosphere microbial communities from Kellogg Biological Station, Michigan, USA - KBS K5-50-1 metaG... | ecosystem: Host-associated > Plants > Roots >... | reverse complement strand
GCGTGCTCGGCGAGCGCACCGGCTGCTTCGAGAACGGGCAGCGCCTCGCGTCGCTGGTGGAAGACGGCGTGCGGGTGGTGACGAGCCAGCAGCGCGCCTGCGATTGGCGCCAGAGCATCAACAACCAGGAACAGGATGTCACTGCGGCGCGCCTTCTCGCCATGGGTAACCAACAGAATAGTGTTCAGACCGTCGCTGACATCATGAACGATCACGGCCATCGCTACCAGGAAGCCTGTGCGCCAGCTCACCAAGGTTGCAGCCCCGATTGCTGCTCCGTCCAAAGTGCTGTGCGCAATTAATCCAATGACGCCCATTCGACCGAGATGTTGATGAACCTGATTGTCACAATCCTCTTCTGCACAAGCATGGAGGACGAGCAAACGCTCCGTCAGGTAAAAGAGCAAAAAGCCGGCCACCACGGTTGCGAGCACGATCCGAAAACTCCATCCCTGATCCCTCGCGATCACTAACGATTCCGGCAATAGATCAAAGAACACAGCGCCCAGCAGCACACCGGCGCCCACACCCATCAACAGATGAATGCGGCGGCGCGCCGCGATCGCCAGGTAACCGCCGGCCAGCGTTGAAAACATTGCAAGCGATGTAAAAAGAAGCGCAGCCATTTGACGCCGATCAAAATCGCGGCATTCTTCACGGAAAATAGCAGAGAACCGGCCCGATAGGAAATCCACGGCGACTCGCACTGATTCTCGCACTGATTATTGGGAAGTCACCGAAACTGCGAGCCCCCTTCCGTATTGACAGGTTTTTCAACCCACAATAGAATTACCTTTGCAGCGGCCCTAACTTGAAGAGGTAGACACAATGACTCTGGTTAAGATCATCGTCATTACGATTGTGATAATCCTCAGCATTCTGCTCTTCGGGCGATTTCTGTTTTAGCCCGACTGAGCGGCATTGCCTTGCAACAACCGCACACAAACGGCGGACCGCGATTTTCCCCGCGTCTGATTGTCCTCGCCAGCCTTTTCCTGATTGCTACAGTTAACGTCGTCCCTGTCAACTGGAAGTCTCACGCGAAAATGCAGGAGCCGGAAGACGTCGTTCGTGTGCGCACGGACCTGGTCGCCGTTCCGCTGATCGTTACTGATTCACGCGGCCGCCGCATTTCAGGTCTGAAGGCCGACGATTTCTTGCTAACAGACGACGACCGCCACGCACGGATTGATTACTTCGCTTCCGGAGCTGAACGCGTGGCGCTGCTCTTCGCTCTTGATTCCTCGGGCAGCGCTCGTGACATCCTTGCGCAGCAGCGCGAGGCTGCGGTCGCCCTCTTTTCGCGGTTCGGACATGGCTCACGCATCGCTGTCCTGCACTTCGGAGACTTCGTACGCCTGTCAGTGCCGTTCACTAGAAACTCTGAAGCTGCTGAGCAATCATTTAACATTCCGGCCCAGGAGAGCAGAGGCACAGCCATTTTTGACGGCGCTGCCGCGGCCGTTCGCTCTTTTGATGGAAGCGGCGGATTTTCCACAGAACGACGCATCGTGCTCTTAATGAGCGATGGGTTGGATACGCTTAGCTCGACACGCTACACGAGGGTCATCGACACGGCGCGCGCTCGCGGAGTTTCGTTCTACGTAATTCACTTTCCGCTCTTCACGCCGCGAGACGGCCGACTCGAGTCTCGGCCGGCATCGAAAGGCTTTCGCGAACTGGCGGAACAAACCGGCGGACGTTATTTTAAGATTGGCGACGCGCGATCGGCCCTCGACCCGCACGCGCATTACGACCTTGCTGCTGTGTTTCAAGCGATTGAGAATGACTTGCGAGGTCAATATGTAATCGGTTTCTATCCCGGCGAAATTTCTCGCGATGGCCGGCCGCATCGCGTTACAGTAAGCCTGTCAAAACCGAAAACGAAGTTTAGAGTGAACCAATTGAAGACGAGTTACAGCTTGCAGCAATGACTAATGGCGGAAACGAACGACTTAGGCTTGGTAAAGATTCGCCGCGCGCTCATTAGTGTCTCGGACAAGACCGGCATCGTCGATTTCGCGCGTGAGCTGAAACAGTTCGACGTTGAAATCATTAGTACCGGCGGCACGGCCAAGACCCTGCGCGACGCCGGCATCGAAGTGCGCGACGTATCGGACGTCACCGGCTTTCCCGAAATGATGGATGGCCGCGTAAAGACGCTTCATCCGCTCATACACGGCGCTTTGCTCGGCTTGCGTGACAACTCCGAACACATCGCCCTCATGCGCGAACACAACATTGAGCCAATTGACATGGTTGTAGTGAACCTCTATCCGTTCGAGCAAACGATTATGCGAGAAGGTGTGACCCTGGACGAAGCAACCGAGCAGATCGATATCGGTGGTCCAGCAATGATTCGTTCAGCCGCGAAGAATTTCAGGGATGTTCTCACTCTTGTTTCGCCGAAGGACTATGCAGGCGTTCTAGCCCAGTTACAGAGAAACAGCGGGGCGGTGGATCTTCCTATTCGCCGGCGGCTGGCCCTCAGAGCCTTCTGGCGCACCGCTTCGTATGACGGCGAGATTTTCAAGTTCCTAGCTTCGTTAGGAGTCAAAGATGGGCCGGATTCGCTGCACGACAAACCAAACAGTGCTGGTCGCATCATGCCTTCAGAACAAACTGATTTGCGCGACGAGTTCGCGCTCATTCTGCGCCGCGCCGCCGAATTGCGATACGGCGAGAATCCACATCAGAAGGCGGCTCTTTACTACATTGGCGTGAAATCCGGGGTCGCGAACGCCGAGCTGCTCTCCGGCAAGGAAATGTCCTTCAATAATTACGTCGATACTGATGCGGCCTGGCAGCTTGTGAGCGAGTTCGATGAACTCGCATCAGCAATCATCAAACACACGAATCCCGCAGGCGTTGCATTGGGAGGAACGGCCAGAGAAGCTTATCGCCGCGCGCTCGCTTGCGATCCTGTTTCAGCCTTTGGCGGCATTGTCGCTTTCAATCGTAAAGTCGACGACGCTGCGGCGCGCGCCGTTATAGAGATCTTCACTGAAGTGATAGTCGCGCCGGATTATGAACCTCAAGCTTTGGGGGTCTTGAAAGCGAAGAAGAATCTGCGTGTGTTGCGGCTGGGCCCGCCAGAGCCAATCGAAGGGCTTGAATACAAACAAATCTCCGGCGGGATGCTGGCGCAAACGCGCGACACGCGTCGGTTGAAGCGCGAGGACTTGAAAGTAGTGAGCAAACGCGCGCCTTCGGAAAAGGAAATCGACGATCTGCTTTTCGCCTGGACCGTCTGCAAGCACACAAAATCAAACGCCATCGTTTATGCGCATGAGGGGCAAACGATCGGAGTCGGCGCCGGCCAAATGTCGCGTGTCGACTCGGTGAAGATTGCGGCGATGCGAGCGCAGCTTCCATTGGCCGGCTCAGTAATGGCTTCGGATGCCTTTTTTCCGTTTCGTGATGGCATCGACGAAGCAGCGAAGCATGGAATCACGGCGGTGATTCAGCCGGGCGATTCTGTGCGTGACCAGGAAGTAATCAACGCCGCGGATGAGCACGGCATCGCAATGGTCTTCACAGGGGTTCGGCACTTCAGACATTAACCGGGAGCGCTTCACCACCAGCGATGAGCTCAGTACGGCCTGCGTAAGCGGGCGGGTCGACCACTTACTTGGGTCGCACCAGGCGCTTGGATCCACCCGCTGACGCGGGTGGTACTGACAAGAAGCGGGCGACAGAGGCCCTTGGCTTACGATTGTCTGCCACCCGCTAAAGCGGGCTAGGCGATCGAATGGACTGGCTAACCTAGGGTTACGCTCGCTTCGCTCGCTCAACCTGGGCTAAACTCTTCCGCCTACTTCGCAGGCTCATTGAGTGATTCAACTGAGCTAGCCCCGAGGCGCACGCGACGGATAGCATGAACATTCTTGAAAACAAGCTTGGAATTATCTTCGGTGTTGCTAACAAACGCTCGATCGCCTGGGCCACGGCGCAAGCGCTGCACGAAGCCGGAGCGACGCTGGCGTTCGCCTATCAGGGCGAAAGACTGAAAGAGAATGTGGAGAGTCTGACGAATGAAGCCATGCCCGACTCGCTGCTGTTGTCGTGCGATGTTACAAAACAGGAAGAGGTTGATGAAACATTCAAACAAGTCGGCTCAGAGTTTGGCCGCCTTGATTTTCTTATTCACAGCATCGCGTTTGCCCCACGCGAGGCTTTGGAAGGCGATTATCTGAAAACTGATCGTGAGGCTTTCCGGACCGCTTTGGAGATTAGCGCATATTCACTCACGCAATTGGCGCGCGCGGCGGCACCTTTGATGACCGAAGGCGGCAGCATCGTCACGATGACATTTCACGGGGCCGAGAAAGTCTATCAATGCTATAACGTGATGGGCGTAGCCAAAGCTGCCCTCGAATCCAGCGTGCGCTATCTGGCCGCTGATCTCGGTCCGCGCAAAGTGCGCGTCAACGCCATTAGCGCGGGACCAATTCAGACGTTATCAGCTCGTGGCGTCTCAGGTCTGAGCACAATGCTGAAGCACCACGCCGAGCGCGCACCCCTTCACCGCAACGTTGAAGCGCGCGAGGTTGGCAACACGGCGCTTTTTCTTTGCAGTTCCCTTTCATCAGGGATCACCGGCGAAACGATCTACGTCGATTGCGGCTATAACATCATGGGACTGTGATGCTGTTTCTAGTTCGGAGTTTCGGGTTTCGAGTTAAGTGAACAGAGACGAATTCGACAAAGCACGACACGGAACGCAGGACGAGCGTTTGCTTGAAACGCCGCGGCCTGACGAGTTTCTGCACACCGACACGTGGCGGGTCTTTCGCATCATGGGTGAATTCGTCGTGGGCTTTGAAGACCTCGCGAGAATCACAAATGGTGTGGCGATCTTCGGCTCGGCGCGCACGCCGCCTGACGATCCGGAGTACAAAGCAGCCCAGGAAACCGGCGCTTTATTGGCGCGCGCCGGCTGTCCCGTAATAACTGGAGGCGGTCCGGGAATCATGGAGGCGGCGAATCGCGGGGCGTTTGAAGCCGGCGGAACCTCCGTCGGCTGCAACATCGAGCTACCGCACGAACAAAAGTCGAACGCCTACCTGACGCTCTCGCTAAAATTCAAATACTTTTTCGTCCGCAAGATGATGTTCGTCAAATACAGTGACGCCTTCATCATTTTCCCGGGCGGCTTCGGAACACTTGACGAACTGTTTGAATCATTGACGCTGATTCAGACACATAAGATTCACAACTTTCCGGTCGTGCTTTATGGCTCGAATTATTGGAAAGGTCTGCTGGACTGGTTAAGAGGACCAGTCTTGACCGAAGCGAAGATTGTAGAGGACGATCTCAAGCGTCTTCATGTGACCGATTCGCCGTCAGAGATTGTTGAAATTATTTCTCGCAGCCAAAGCGCGCTGGAGAAGATTGGTTAAGGTGTCAGTAACCCGCGCGTAAGCAAAGGCTACGAGCCCTCCCTGACGGTCGGGCTACTGACACTATCCAGCAGCCACGTCAAATAGGGACTTGAGACCGCCACAGCGGAGAGGGCGACTATCTCTGGCGTTTCATAACTATGCATTCCTCGAACCTGAGTTTCTAACTCGTCGAACCACGCTCTGGTTGTCTTCGCCAATAGCAAGACTTCCTTCTCGCGTTGGACCTCGCCCTTCCAACGATAAATCGATTCCATTCCGGGCAAAATCTGAACGCATGCCGCCAGTTGTTTCTCTACGAGCATCTCCGCGAGGCGAGTTGCTTCGCCCGCATTAGCAGCTGTCATGAAGACAACTATCGCTTCAGTTTCAGAGTTGTCAGGCAAGCTGCTCCCTACGGTCGGGCTACTGCCCCGAACTGATCGACCGTCGCATTATTCGTCCTCAGTTTCTGATTCTTCGAAGTCCTCTTCGGACGCGGGCCCAGTGAGCGGCGAGGTATCGTCGCCGAAAAAAGACGCGTAGAGCTCTTTCGCCTGGTCCAGGTCACGCTCATCGACCAGTACCGCGACACCGGGTGATGTCGCCGAAAACACTGGCGAAAACGCATCATTGGCTCCGGATTGAACGACCACACGAATACCGTTTTGCTGTAGGATATCGTTTACCATTTCGGCTTCAGCGGGCGAAGACAAAGTGTGCAATGTAACGAACCGCGCCTCGCTGCTGTCGTGCACGGCAGTTTCCGGTGTCAGGCGTTCCACTAACTCGGCGCCATCGTCGGGACAGCGGATGATTCCCGGTTTGTATTCAGATTCGCAAATTGGACAAAACATGATTGGTCTCAGGTTTCAAGTTTCAGGTTTCAGGTTCCACGTATTCGAGTTCAGAGATGACAAGAAGCCAAGCAATTGGCGCTTCAAGGCTAACTTGAAACCTGAAACTTGGAACTTGAAACCCTTTGTACGAACGGAATCTCTTCAAAATGAGTGAAGCGCTTGAAATCACGAAAGCGCTGATTGATCTCGTCATGGGTCAGTCGTTGAATTCGCTCGGTGCCGAATTCTTCGACGTTGAAAGAAGCCATTACAGAGCCGAAAATCATCGCCCGGCGCAGCGCCGCTTCGTCCAGCTTTTCCTGGCTGGCCAGGTAACCCATCAGACCCCCGGCGAAAGTGTCACCTGCACCCGTCGGATCGAAAACTGCTTCCAGCGGGTAAGCAGGTATCGCAAAATACTCTTCCTTCGTGAACATGGCCGCACCGTACTCACCGCGCTTGACGATGAGCGTGCTCGGCCCCCACGACAGAATTTTGCGCGCCGCCTTAATCAAACTCGGCTCAGTGGTCAGTTGCCTGGCTTCCGCGTCGTTGACAATCACAAGATGTACCACTTCAATCGCTTTTTGCAAAGCATCCCGCGTCGTCTCAATCCAAAGATTCATGGTATCGAGCGCGACAAGTTCCGCGTTCGGCACCTGTTCACGCACGCCGCGCTGCAAATCCGGTTGGATGTTGCCAAGAAAAACCAGCCGCGCGTTCTTCGACCCGTTTGAAAGCTTGGGTTGAAAACCCGCGAAGACATTCAATTGCGTCTCTATGGTGTGCGCTACATTCAAATCGTATTCGTAACGACCATGCCATCGAAATGTCTTGCCATCCGAAATCCTTTCAAGGTCCGACGTGTCGATGTTGTGGCGAGCAAACACCTGTTCCTCCTCGGCGCCGAAGTCGCCGCCCACAACTCCCACCACACGCACGTCGGTAAAAAAGCTCGCTGAAATAGAAAAATGCGAAGCCGACCCTCCAAGCATGCGATCGCGTTTTCCAAAGGGCGTTTCGACGGCATCAAACGCAACTGAGCCTACGACGACTAGAGACATAACTGATTTCGGATTGCGGAATTCGGATTGCGGATTCGAAGAACGTTTTGGTGCTTAGTGCTTTATCTCCTGCTTACTGCTTACTGCTTACTGCCTACTGCTTACTATCCTTCGGCTTTGGCCCGCCCAGGGCCTTCAGGTCTTCCGCGGCTTGTTCGCTGAATCGACTCTGGGGATGTTCATTTACCAATTGAGAAAGATAAGTGCGCGCTTTTTCACGAAATTCGTCCGAAGTTAGCGTAATTTTCTTATCGCCTTCGTGCATCACGTATTGACTTGGCTGTTGCTTTCCTTTGCTTCCCGCCAGGTTCAGGCTGCTTTGCCCTGCGATAAACAAGACCTCGTCGATCTTTGAGAACTCCGGATATCCTGCCAATACTTCCTCGCAGCGCTGCAATGCGGCGACGTAGGCCTTTCTCAGCTTGAAATACTGGCGCGCCACTTCAAGATTATGAAGCGAATCCTTCTCCAAGGCAGGATCGCGCAACACGGTCGGGCCCTGCTTGGCGCCACCCTGAGCGCGGGTCGGCGGCGCAGCCAGCACGAGCACAACCGCGAGCACAGTTAGTATCAAACAATTTCTCTTCATCTGTTCACCTCAGCTTGAAACCTGAAACTTGAAACCTGAGACCTACTTTCGATACTTTCCAATGATGGCGTCCAGCTTCCGAGTGGTTGCTTCCGGCCACAAATTCGGCGCCGTAAAGATTGCATTCTTTAAAGCCGAGTCACATTTGCAGCTCCGCACACGACCGCTGAGCCGCTTCACCGACTCGCGCATGATCACCTGAGCGTTCCGCACGTTCTTAGTCAGATATTCGATGACCGTGTCCACGGTTACCGCCTCGTGACCAGGGTGCCAGCAATCATAATCCGTCACTAAGGCCAGCGTCGCGTAACAGATTTCGGCTTCGCGCGCGAGCTTAGCCTCCTGCAAATTCGTCATGCCAATCACGTCCATGCCCCACGAACGGTAAACGTTCGACTCAGCGACAGTCGAGAACGCCGGGCCTTCCATGCAAATGTACTTTCCACCACGATGAGCTTTCACCTCAGCAGTCTTGCATGACTCCTCAAGCACGTCGCCCAGTTCGCTGCACACGGGATGTGCGAAAGCTACGTGCGCAACAATGCCTTCACCAAAAAAAGTTGATTCGCGTGCCCGTGAGCGCGTGCGATCGAAAAACTGCTCGGGAATCACCATGTCCAACGGCGCGTACTTTTCCTGCAAGGACCCGACGGCAGAAGCCGACAGGATACGTTCGACACCCAGTAGTTTCATCGCATAGATGTTCGCGCGAAACGGAAGTTCCGTCGGCGTGAGACGGTGTCCGCGACCATGCCGCGGCAGGAACGCGACTCGCTCACCCTCCAGCGTGCCAAGGATGAAAGCGTCGGATGGACTGCCGAATGGAGTCTGAAGTTCGATCTCGTCGATCTCAGTAAGCTCCGGCATCTGATAGAGCCCGCTGCCGCCGATGATGCCAATTCTCGCGGTAGACATTCTTATTCTTTGTAGGGGCAGACCTACGTGTCTGGCCGTCCTGTTTGCGTGAGGGCGGACACGCAGGTCCGCCCCTACGACTAGATTCCAACTGCTCGCATTTTCCCGTCTTCTTCGACGATGTGCCCCAGCGGCGCATCAGGATCATGATAGAACAAACACGTCCAGCCTTCGCGGGCCGCCTGCGGCAGCAGTTTCTTTTTCGCCTCAACCGTTTCGACCGGATAAAGGTCGTATCCCATCACCCACGCGAAAGGCAGGTGCGCGCGCGTCGGAACCAAGTCAGCAAAACCGAACAAGGTCTTGCCGTCACGTTCCAACCGAGGGCATTGCATTGAGCGGTTGTGGCCCGCATGTGTCTCCATACGCAGCCCCGGCACAACCTCGTAATCAGGTTCTTTCAGCTCAAGCTGGCCTGAGTCCTTCAATGGTCGCCAATTCTCTGGCAGATAGCTGGCCCGATCGCGTTCTGATGGCGCTTCGGCATGCTCGTACTCAGCGCGGGTTATGAAGTAACGCGCGTTCGGAAACGAAGTGCCCGCTTTTCCGGACTCATCGAATGTCGTGTTGCCGCCCGCATGATCGAAGTGTAGATGCGTATTGATAACGATTGTGATTTCTTCCGAGGCAACCCCAGCAATGGTCTGTAGCGACTCATCCAGCGATCGCTGACGATCGATTCCATACATCGCCCGATGTTGTTCCGACCATTTATCACCGATGCCGGTATCAATCAGAACGCGCTCGCCGCCAGCTTCGATGAAGAGACAATTCATGTTCAAGCGAATGCGATTCTGCTCGTCGGGCGGAGATACTTTTGACCAAAGATTACGAGGCACAACGCCGAACATCGCGCCGCCATCGAGACGAAATTCGCAGTCGGGAATGACTTCGAAGCGATAGTCACCAAACTTCATCGCTCTTAATCGATCAATGTTTCGTCCCGGCTTTCGGTGTGTTCGCCGGCTTTCCTTTTGTCGCTGGCGAGGCCGAAGGCGGCGCCGTTTCCGGTGAACCAGCAGGTGGAAATCCTTGCGGTTTCTGCTGTGGCGGTGGCGCGGTTACTGAAAAATTCTCCGCAATAGTGATATGACCGCTTTGACGTTTTACGATTTCGTCGATGAGGTTCTTCTCTTTCTCTTGCTCAACGGCTTCACGAGCCTGGTCCTTCGGAGACTTTGGCGGTCCGAACGGATTCGGCGCACCAGCCGCGATCAGAATATGCCGCGCATGCACTTGTTCTTCAGGCTTTCCTTCCTTTGTCTCCGTGCGACGTTCTTCGACCTTGATTATGTGAAAGCCGAATTGGCTTTCGACGAGGTCGCTGATTTGTCCGGGCTGCAAAGCGAACGCAGCCTTTTCAAACTCCGGAACCATTTGTCCGTGGCCGAACCAGCCGAGGTCACCGCCTTTATCCTTGCTGCCTGGGTCGGTCGAAAATTCCTTTGCCAGGGCAGCAAAATCCTCGCCCGCACGCGCGCGCTTCAATACATCCTCGGCTTTCGTCCGCGATTGCTTCGTATCGAGTTCCGAATGCTTTGCTATATAAGCGTCAATTTCCGCGTCAGTCGCTTTGGTGCTGGGAATCAGAGTTTCCTGCGCGTAGGTCGAAGCCAGGAGCCGCGCTTGCTCCAGCATAATTTGTAATTGCACGCGACGCTTCTGATCGACGCCGGCAGCAATTCCGCGCCGCTCGCCGACCAACACCTGGCCCAACTGATGCCGTATCTCTTTTTTCTGCTCCTCGGGTATTTGCTGTCCCGCCATGATCGGGTTGTGCGCTTGAGCATCTTTGAGGAACTGATTGAAGCGCTCTTCCTGTCCCGGCTCTTTGAAAAATGCTTCGATCTCTGCGTCAGACACCGTTGAGGCGCCGGGAGTCCCGACCTGCGTTTCCGCGTAGTTTTGCGAGATTACGATCGCGCGAATCAAATCAAGTTGGCGCTCGATTTCTGGACGATAGGCAATGCCTTTGGACTTAGCTTCTTCGGAGACTGCCAGCAGCTCTCGCACATTTTTCGCGAAGTCTTTGCGAGCGTTTTCGTCCGAAGCCAGACGTGCGCGGGCCTGGGGCGCCTGATCAGACGCGATTTGTGACATGTCGTCAGCACTGAGATTGATAGCGACCGCGTGGCCG
>Ga0207684_10006192_pt1 | contig 10928 bp, 11 predicted proteins | sample KBSK5501metaG_FD_184342 | JGI IMG/M metagenome (GOLD analysis project Ga0207684, IMG submission 184342) | Corn, switchgrass and miscanthus rhizosphere microbial communities from Kellogg Biological Station, Michigan, USA - KBS K5-50-1 metaG... | ecosystem: Host-associated > Plants > Roots >... | reverse complement strand
GAAATGAAGCATAGTGTCAGAACCGCGAGCGGTAGCGACCGGAACCCGCAACGCACGTTTGATTAAACCACGACATGACTTGTGCTGGATTTTTCCAGTTTGCGCCTATGATCCGGTCGCTGCCGCTCGCGGTTCCGACACGCGCCCCAGTTGATTTCCGAGTTTCCCATTTTAACTATCCTGATGTTAAAGTACAGAGTTTGTTTTGGCTCTCGATTTGTCATCCGAGTTAACTGTGAAGCAAATCATCGCCACAGACCACGCGCCTCGTGCTATCGGCCCATATTCACAAGCCGTTCGCGCAGGCAACCTGGTGTTTGCGTCGGGACAGATTCCGATCGATCCGGCGACTGGCGAATTCGTCGCTGGCGGAGTCGCCGAGCAAACCGACCAGGTGCTGCGCAATTTGATTTCCGTCTTTGCAGCCGCCGGAGTTGAATTGAATCAGATTGTTAAGACGACGGTTTTTTTGGCGGACATGGATGACTTCGCCGCGATGAATGAAGTCTACGGCCGGTTCTTTGGCGAACAACCCCCGGCACGTGCGACAGTGCAAGCGGCGCGATTGCCGCGTGATGCGAAGGTAGAGATTGAGGCGATTGCCGTATCAGAACCGCGAGTGGTAGCGACCGGATCTTAAGGAGCCCCTCGCGCTGAAACCCTCAAGCAGCTTTCGCTACTTTGCCGGCTTTAATGCAACTTGTGCAGACCTTCATGCGGCGCACGCCGCCTTGCGGCATCTGCACGCGGATTGACTGTAGGTTAGGATTGAAAACACGTGGCGTCCGATTGTTGGCATGCGAGACATTGTTGCCAAACTGCGGGCCTTTGCCACAAACTTCACAACGCTTAGCCATGATTGCTGATACGCTCCTGTCGATAACGCGCGACGCCACGGTGTGGATCGGCATGAGTATTTGAAACTTGGATCATAACAAACGAAGTGATGGGCGGTCAAGGAATTTTCGGATACGGTGTTTTGAGTGCCAACTTCAGTTGAGCTTTTGCGCGCTCGACGAAAGACCCGACTGAAGTCGGTACTCTTCACCCCGTTTGACAAGCATATCGTAAACTTAAGGAGTAACTAGTAACGTGCAGACAAAATACCTTTTCTCGCTGGCGGCCTTGATTGGCGCCATGCTTCTTTCGGCCTGCGGCCCTGGAAGCGACTCCGGCCCCGCCAATACCGTGGCCGCGACTGTCAATGGCAAGAAGATCATGGTTGCCGAAGTCGAACGGCTGATCCAACAACAGACGCAGGGCAAACAGGCGCAGCTTTCCAACCATGCCCTCGCGCAGGCCCGCCTTTCGGTGCTCGAAAACCTGATTCAGCGCGAGGTCCTTTTCCAGCGCGCGGAACAGGAAAAGCTGTTGCCGACTGATGAAGAGATTACCAACGCGCTCAATAAGCAGAAGCAAGACAGCGGCATGACTGACGAAGAATTCGCGCGCCAGCTTAAAGAGCAAAACATGACGATGGAAGCACTCCGAGAGGAATCGAAGAAGGACATTGCTATTCAGAAGCTTCAGGACAAATACGCCGGCAAAATTACTATCAGCGATCGCGAGGTTGAGGATTACTATACGGCGAACAAACAAGAGTTCATCCTTGGTAGAGGCGTCGAGTTGGCCGATATCGTGGTAGATCCTCAAGACAACGGCCTTCAGGACGACGCTAAGACTGAGGCCGAAGCGAAGCAGAAGATTGACGGTGTCTACCAGCAGCTTAAGACCATGGGCACCGAAAGATTCGGCGACGTGGCGCTGGCCAAAAGCGAAGATCAAAGCCGACTCAAAGGTGGTGACGTTGGATTTGCTGCGGAAGATGATCTGAAGCGAAATAATTTTCCGCCCGCTCTGATCGCACGATTGTTCGCGATGCAACCGGGAGAATATACAGAGCCGGTGCAGTTCAATGGCCGCTGGTACATCTTCAAACTGAAGCGTAAGCAATTGGAAGTTGAGAATCGCACCTTGGAGAGTCCGGGAGTGCGCCAGCAAATCACGCTCGAGCTGACCGATCAGCGAAAGCAGATCCTAAACGCAGCGCTACTCACCGTGGCGATGTCCGAAGCGAAGGTGGTTAACAATCTGGCCACGGAGATTTTGAATAACCCGAGCAACCTGGGTCTGCGGCCGGCCGGGCCTGAACCCTCAACAGCCGCTGGCAGCCCAACGGCGACTCCGACTTCGAGTGCTTCGCCGGCCGCCAAAGCAAGCGCGACTCCGGCAAAGGCAGCGTCGCCCGGGAAGTAGTCATCTGAAACTTTTGCGTATCAGCGGGTGCGAGCAAGAAGTATTTGAGTTCGCACCCGCTTTGATTTGCTGGGAGCGCGGACGTCCCGTCCGCCAGAATTGAGTTGATCTAATGGGAAGTTTTAGCAAATAGTTTGGATTGATCGTGTGCTTTGCAACACGGCTATGCGGACGAGACGTCCGCGCTCCCAGTGTTATGTTGTTTCGGCTTACCGACGTTTACAAATCCTTCGGCGCGCAGGACGTTCTGCGCGGCGCCTCTTTTCAGATCAATCCCGGTGAGCATGTCGGTTTGGTCGGACGTAATGGCGCCGGCAAGACGACGATTTTTCGCCTGGTAAACGAAGAGGAGACTCCGGATAGCGGCGAAGTCGCGCGGGCCCGCGGACTCAAGCTCGGACTGCTCGCGCAGCATGTTCACTTCGACGCGGGCTCGACCGTGCACGAGTCTGCGCTCGCGGCCTTTGGCCATCTGCAACAGATCGAGCACCAGATGCATGAGTTGGAACATCGCATGGCCGATGCGTGCGACGATCTGGAAAAGATTCTCTCGCGTTATAGCGATCTGCAGCACGAGTTTGAACGCGAAGGTGGCTTTGAATATTCTGCAAAGGCCGAAGCGATCCTGCAAGGTCTGGGTTTTGACCGCGAGACCTGGCAGATGGCGACCGAAAAACTTTCCGGCGGACAGCAGAATCGTTTGGGACTCGCCTGTTTGCTGCTCTCGGAGCCGGACGTGCTCTTGCTGGACGAGCCAACGAATCATCTCGACGTGAGCGCTGTCGAATGGCTGGAAGAATTTCTGCAAACGTACCCGTCGGCTTTTGTCATCATCAGTCACGATCGTTATTTCCTGGATCGGGCTTGTGTGCGAATCATCGAGATGGAACTCGGGCGCGCGACCAGTTACAAGGGAAACTACTCCGATTATCTCGCCGAGCGCGAAGAGCGGCGCGAGATTCAACAGCGCGCTTATGACAATCAGCAACGATTAATCGCCAAGACTGAAGAGTTCATCCGCCGCAATCTCGCCGGCCAGAAAACGAAACAGGCAAAGTCCCGACGCACGATGCTGCAACGTCTGGACCGCGTCGAGGCGGTGCGCGCCGACCAATCCGCCGGAGATTTCCGTCTGCAGGAAATCGAGCGCGCGGGCACTCATGTGCTGACTGCGGATGAAGCGTCGATTGGGTATGGAGACAAAATTCTGGCGCGCGACATTTCGCTGATTCTCCGCCGCGGCGAATGCCTCGGAGTGATCGGGCCAAACGGATCGGGCAAGACGACTTTCTTGAAAACAATCCTCGGCAGCATTCCCGCCTTGTCGGGCGAGATGCGATGGGGCGCCAAAGTTCAGATTGGATACTACGCGCAACAACTTGAAGACCTCGACGACCGAAACGAAATCATTCTGGAATTGCGGCGCGTTGCTCCGGCAATCGCGACCGCCGGCGAGCTGCGATCTTTTCTCGCAAAGTTTCTTTTCTGTGGCGACGATGTCTACAAACACGTGAGCGAGCTTTCTGGTGGAGAGAAGGGACGGCTTTCGCTGGCGAAGTTAATCTACTCGCGCGGGAACGTGCTGTTGCTCGACGAGCCGACGAACCACCTTGACATTCCTTCCCGTGAAGCTTTGGAAGCAGCGCTCGACGCCTATGAGGGCACGATTATTACGATCAGCCACGACCGCTATTTCCTGGATCGTGTGGCGACGCAGATTTTGGCTTTGGATGGCGAAGGGAACGCGGAGCACTACAACGGCGATTACACTGAGTACCACGATTGGAAGGCTGCGCGAATCAAACAGGGCGATAACTCGGTACGCTCCGCGGCAGCGCATAGACCAAAGAGATCAGTAACGAATAGTTCGAACAAATTAGTGTCGTCTTCATCCGCGGGCGAGGGGCCGTTCCCGCCAGTAGCAGCGCGCGGGACACGCCGAGGTAAAAATAAAGCCGCACGATCCGGTTCGGCCGACGGTTCACCCCGCGTCAAGGTCATCAAAAAGGCGCGCGATACCAAAACTATCGAATCCGATATATACAAATTGGAAAGTCATCTTTCTCAATTATCGGAAGAGATGGCCCGTCCGGAAATCGCCCGTGACATTACCAGACTGGTCCAAGTTAACGACGAATATCAGCAGACAGAAGCCCGCCTGGCGGAACTATACGACGAGTGGGAGCGAGCCGAAACAAGCGCGAGTTCAGCAAAGCGTTAGGCGCAATTGGCTCTCATTTTGCAGTCGCAGACTCGATTAGCTCCTGCACTAAGCCAACGCAACGGCGCCGAAGTTCCTGAGCGCGGTGGCTGAAAATACCGAGTGGTGAAGCCCGCAGGCCGCTTTCGCGGTGGCAGCCCCGCCGCGCGGTTTACGCTTCGTTGCCCCTTTCTTCTTTGTGGTCATAGCATAAATCCGTGAGTGTGCTCAACCTAATATATGAGTGCACTCACGGACTTGTCAAGCACATTTACCTCCTACGCCGTCATCCACGGCTTGCAACCTGGCGTCAATTAAGGCATGATGATTGCGGTTAATCCTTCTCTCGCGCATCAACGGTGATGCGCCCCGCGCCAAAAACGATTAGCGCTGGACGTTTGGATAGTTCGAGAGCAGGCTTGTTACAAACTCCGAAGCGCTCTCTTGAGAGCATCCGAACCTGGTCCTTCGATCGCTACCGTTTCGCCGAAGCCAATCCGATTCGCAGCTTCTTTTCATTCCCAAACAGGGGAAAGGTATATCTATGTCAACAAAACTTTATGTTGGAAACCTCGCTTTCCAAACCACCAGTCAAGAGCTGCAGCAACTGTTTGCCCAGGCCGGCACAGTTCAATCAGCGAGTGTCGTGGAAGACCGCGACACCGGACGCTCACGAGGGTTCGCTTTCGTCGAAATGTCCACTAGCGAAGAGGCCTCTTCGGCCATTGAGCAATTCAATGGCAAAGAAGTTGGCGGCCGGCCTTTGAAAGTCAATGAAGCCAAGCCACGCGAAAATCGCAGCGTCGGCGGACGTGGCTTTGACAATAATCGCGGCGGAGGCAATTTCGGCCGTCGGCCCGAGCCACGCTGGTAACAATCAGCGCGCAATTATCGAAAGCAGTTCGGTCTCCGTGATGATTCGTTCATCACGGAGACCGCCACTGGCAACAAACAATGGCGACAGCTCGAACAAACGAGCCTTCGCACAAGACACGAAAAGGAACCTATGAATTTTTCTCAATTGGGATTAGCGCCCGCGCAATTGCGAGCTTGCGAGTCCCTCGGATACACAGAACCAACCCCCATACAAACAAAAGCAATACCCGTCATCCTCCGCGGCCTGGATCTAATCGGCTGTGCTGAAACCGGCACCGGCAAGACGGCTGCTTTTCTCCTTCCCATCATTCAAAAGATCAGCGCCCAGTCGCGACCCAACGTGCGCGTGCTGGTGCTCGCCCCGACGCGTGAACTCGCGCTGCAAATTCAAAAGAACTACGGTGAGTTGAACCGCGCCAAATCCAATCGCAGCGTTATCGTCATGGGCGGCGCGAACATCAGAGCGCAAATCGCCGACCTGCGGCGCGGGGTAGCGATGGTGGTGGCCACTCCAGGTCGTTTGCTCGATCTGACAGAACGAGGCGCAATTGATCTGTCCATGATCGAGGTGCTCGTGCTCGACGAGGCGGATCGCATGCTCGACATGGGATTCTTACCGGCAATTCGGCGGGTGCTTAGCCTGCTGCCGGGCAAACGACAGACACTGCTGTTTTCTGCAACCATGTCAGAGCAAATCGAGCGGCTAGCGCGTTCGACCATGAAAGAGCCGAAAGTGATTGACGTGAGTCCTCGGGGCAGCGCCGCGACCATGGTTGACCAAAAGGCTTACCAGGTAGCGCTTGAATCAAAGACGACTCTTTTGCTTGCGCTGCTGGAAAATGAACCGGAACCGTTTGAACGCGTGCTCGTCTTTACACGCACTCGTCGCGGCGCCGAGCGTATTTCGCACATTCTCAAAGCGCGCAATCACAGTGTGAATCGCATTCACGCCGACCGCAGCCAACCACAGCGCGAAGCAGCTTTGCGCGAATTCCGTGACGGCCGCGCACGCGTGCTGGTAGCTACCGACATTGCTGCGCGCGGATTGGACGTCGATGCCGTTTCACACGTCATTAATTACGACGTTCCTTCGGCACCGGAAGATTACGTACATCGAGTTGGCCGTACCGGCAGAGCCGGAAATCAAGGTAAGGCGATTACGATCGTCGCCCCTGTCGACGAGTTGTCTATGCGCGCGATTGAACGGCTGACGGGACAGGCAGTAAAGCGCGTCGTGCCGGAAGGCTTTGGCGGCTTGCAGCCATTGGCCACGGCTACAGCCAAATCGTTTGCGCCCTTCGCGCGGTCGCAGAGGAGCACCGTGCGCTCGTTTCGTCCGCGGCGCGCGAGATAAGCCAGAGCGGGCGGTTGATCGGCCAAGAAACTAACAGATCGCATTAAGTAAAGGAGCAACATGGAAGAGACACAAATTTTGAAAACTGGAGATCGGGTGGAACAAATGTGCGTGACATGCAACGAAGAGCGAGGCCACATCGTTGCTTCCATCACTGCGAAGGGAAGGATCACTCGGGTAAGTTGCCCCATATGCGGGTCGCGGGTTGCATATAAGAAAGGCACAACTCGGCGAGCTTCTGTCAAGGCAGGCGCGCCCTACGATCGGGCGCGAACTTATCGCAAAGGACAGACGTTTATGCATCCGACGTTTGGCGAGGGCGAAGTAACGGCGCTCATAGAACCACGGAAAATGGACGTTCTGTTTGCGGACCATATGCGGCGGCTCATTCATGCTCATGCGTAAGACGCGGCGCGCGAGAAGGAAGCGCTCCGAACCCCGCGCGAGTCCCGCGTCGGGCACGTGGCTAACGTTTCGCGCTGAGGTAATGCCCGGCCGAGAGACGATGGAACGTACCTTCGAAGTAACGCGAGTGCTGGCTAACGGGCGCGTCGAGTTGGCCAATTTACAAGGGCAGCATTCAATTGCTGAATTCGAGTCCATTCGATCGACCGGAAACAATTGAGCTAAGAGGATTCTGGTGAATAACGAAATATGTAATCAAGACTTTCCGGCTCGGCAAAGGCTAAACATCAACTGGGGCACTGGAACTTTCCTCGTGGTTGCCCACGCGGCCGCCGTCGCAGCTCTCTTTTTCTGGAGTTGGCCGGCCGTGATCGGCGCCGTCATTCTTTACTGGGTGGCCGGCAGTCTTGGTATCGGCATGGGTTTTCACCGGCTTATCACTCATCGTGGTTACAGAGTGCCGAAACTGGTCGAATATTTCCTCGTGACCTGCGGCATGAATTGGCAGCGAAAGCGAGTTAGCGGATAACAAAATGATCGTCTGTGAATTTTGTTTGAATTATTCCGAGGCAGGTACCTGCAGGCTCGGCTTGAACATTCCGAAAGGAATGAAGTGCCGGGAATTTGCACCCGGAATAGAAAAATTCTGCGCCAATCCCGAAGACTTCGTAAGTGCGAGACAGTTAGTCGAGATGGCGATGTTTTTTGGCCTTCAGTCAACAGAACTTAAGAAAGTCAAGATAGTCGCGGAAAGAAGAGTCACCGATGGGTTTTCCAAAGTGTACTGAATGTCGACGCTTGTGCTTAGGCGATTCCGAATCGTGCCCAGGTCGCTTGCGTGCATTTCCGTCGGGCGAACGCACGACAAACCGTCGCGTCAAGCAATTGTCTTATCTCGTTCAACGGGCCGGTTTTCTCAAATCAATCCGATGAGATCAGTCCGACCATATTTGCGTCGGAGAAATGGGCGTGTCGATGTCTAAGATTATTTGGTCCTGCTCTAACTGCGGTACGGTGTTGCCGCTCTGGAAGATGAAATGTTCAAACTGTCACCGGCTGGCCCTGAGTTGGTTGCACCTGTTGGTATTCGCGGGCGTAACCCTGCCGCTATTGATCTTATTGATCAAGGTGATTTTGGTTTAGAGGGACTGTCGATTCATGAATGGATTGCGCATGTTCATACTTGACAGTTCGCCTGCAACGGCCGGAGGCCTCCAAGTATTCTACAGCCGCCGCGCCGACGGCCCATATTATCGTTGGTGCTACGATCACAGGTTGGAACAATGGCGCGCCGCGCGGGTGCAAGCACACGAGTTTCCAACCACCCCGCTATGCGCGTCGAGTTGGAAGAATATACCCGTCGCTTTGCAAGGGAGTTTGATCGATCACTACCAGGACTAACTGCTAATATTCCGCATCGCATGAAGGTCGATTCACCGATGCCGTCATTTGAGGGAGCCACACAGTGGCTCAACCAGGCGACGCCGAATGCTTCGCAGGCAAGAGGCCGGCCCACGCTCGTTCATTTCTGGTCCATCAACTCCGAAATCTCCCAAGCCAATCTGACTCATGTTGCGGAATTGCGCGACCGGAGGAAGCGCGAAGGATTGCGGGTTATCGCCGTACACGTGCCGCGCTCCCAAGAGGCGAGCGACACACGAGCAGTGCGCGACGCCATCGCGAGGCTCAACCTGACGGAGCCGTGTGCGCTCGATAACCAACACAAGCTGCGTGATGCCTTCTTGCCTGAGCAAGGCTCAGTGCCGGCGTATTACCTGTTTGATAACGAGGGCAGGCTACGGAGTTTTTCGACCGGACAGAATGGTTTGATGATCATCGAGGACGAGCTGCATCAGATGCTCGGGGATCTGCGAGGCCGCCATCCGTTTTGTCCGGAATGCGAGTTCTTCCTGAATGAAGAGGCGCTCTATTGTTCGGATTGCGGCTTGCCGCTGGCTTTGCCGAACTCTCGCGGCTCGCACCCATACTATGAAAAGCACCATTCTGCTTCGCTCCCCACCGTACGCCTGGTCAATCCCGATCCGCTCATCGGCCAGATTATCGAAGGCAGGTATGAGTTAACCGATCGCGTGGGCGAGGGCGGCATGAGCTTCGTCTACCGTGCTCGTCGAGTTCATATCGGAGATGAAGTGGCCGTAAAGATCTTGCTGCGAAAATTCGCTAAGGACGATTCCGCGCTCGCGCGCTTTCGTCGAGAGGCCCGCGCCGCCGCGATCTCACATCATCCAAACGTCATTATTATTTATGATTTCGGCCAAACAAATGATTCCGAGGTTCCGGCCTTCATTGTGATGGAGTTCGTCAAAGGCACGCCTCTCCGCGAGCTCTTGAAGAGCGAAGACCACTTTCCCGTCGAGCGTGCGCGGAGGCTGATGCGGGTGATCTGTGCCGGCGTAAGCGCGGCGCACCGAAAGCGGATCGTCCATCGCGATCTCAAGCCTGAAAACATTCTGGTGGTGGCGCCCGATGATGACTCAGAGTTCGAAAGTGTCAGAGTCGTCGATTTCGGCTTCGCAAAACTGGTGACCGACGTGGACGCCGGACCTGCGGATACGGTGGTAGGGACGCCTTTCTACATGTCGCCTGAACAATGCCTGGGTCAAGCTCTGGATGCGCGTTCAGATGTTTATAGCCTGGGCGCGATGTTCTACGAAATGCTCTCGGGCAAGCGGCCTTTCACTTCCGAAAAGGTTTCGGGAATCATCAACAAGCATTTGTATGAAGAGCCGGCGCCGTTGCCGCCTTCGCTGGCAATCCCCAGGAGGATATCAGCCGGCATCATGCAAGCCCTGGCCAAGAATCCACGCGACCGCCCGCAGACCGCTACCGATCTGGCTCGTCAACTCCAATTAATTTAGGTACTGAATTCTCGATCGGGAAGCCTGCGAAGGAGCCTATTGGGAAAAAGCATTTCTCTGTGCAAACTCTGTGATTCTCTGTGTCTCTGTGGTGAATGTCTTTCGCAGTAATTTCACCACAGAGACACAGAGGTTACACAGAGAAAAACGCTTTTCCGAACGCCGTGAAGCGCGCCGTCTCAATTAACCCCAACCGACTCTCTCATTCACCTTCGAGCCGATCGACGGCGTCGATGACGCGCTCAATCTGGGCCATGTAGGCTGAGAAAAGATTATTCGCGTCGGCTTCGGTCAGCGGCGATCCTTTTCCGGTCCGCAACTCGAGAATCCGCTCGAACGGCGCCGGGTCCAGCTCCAGCAAGCGGGCGGTTGCGCGAATGGTGTCGGCCTTCGCAATTGGCGGCTCCTGGCCCAACAGTATCAGCACGGCGCGGAACAGGGCGGCGAAACTGGCGAGGCTGTCGCTCATCAGGGCTGATAGTTTCTCGACTGAAGCGGACGCGGGGATGTACAAACGGCGCAGGCGAATCAACTTCGTTCTCAGCTCGTATTCAGTTTGGTGCCGGAGGTTTCCGCGCGAGACGTTGACGAACTCGAACGGATCGCGGCCGTACAAAACCTTCCGGGCCTTCTCCATCTGCAGGAACTCGATCGGAAATACATCCGCCGCATCCTTCAGCTCGGCCACGGTAAAATAGACGGGAATCGGCTGGCCGAGATCTTGCCACTCACGCATCGGAGCCTGGGCGTGACGCAGATCCTCTGCCGTGATCCGTTTGAGCGCGATCAATAAGTTGTGATCTGAGCGCAACTCTACGTGATCGCCGGCCGCAGCCGATCCATACAAAACCACGGACGCGAGATTATTGCCGTGAGCCGCGCGCAAATCGTTAAGGAGTTGGTCTAGTGTTGTCGAGTCGATCTTCTTAGGCATGCATTCACCAACGGCTCATTTGTT
>Ga0207684_10006184_pt1 | contig 10937 bp, 8 predicted proteins | sample KBSK5501metaG_FD_184342 | JGI IMG/M metagenome (GOLD analysis project Ga0207684, IMG submission 184342) | Corn, switchgrass and miscanthus rhizosphere microbial communities from Kellogg Biological Station, Michigan, USA - KBS K5-50-1 metaG... | ecosystem: Host-associated > Plants > Roots >... | reverse complement strand
GTCAAGGAAGGCTCGAATCAAAGTGTCTGAGATTCTTTTTCGTTTTTCTCCGACCAGGAGAGCGTTGAGGACTTCATGCGGCCAGAACGCGGGCGCGATCGCCGAGTCTCCCTGCTTGAATAGGAGTGCGATTCTCTCAGCGAATTCAGAGTTCTCGTCAGGGAAGCACCAGGTCAGAACGACCGAAGCATCCAGGATGAACTGACTCACCGGCGGCCTTCATTGATCAGGTCTTTGATCTTGAGTCCACGCAGTGACAGCTTGTGCCGCTTGCCGAAACTGGCCAATCTATCGGCTGATTCCGCGACAGCACTCTGTCCAGCGGGCTTTCCCATCCTCTCCTTCAACAGTTCGCCGAGCAGGCGCGAAACGCTAGTATCCCGCCGTGCCGCCTCGATCCGTGCCCATTGGGCGACCTCCTCTTCCAAGGTCACAGTCACATTGCGTAGTGGAGTCTTCGTTATTCCCACGAAGTCAGTGTAACACGAAAACAGTGTAGTTCGAAAGGAAAGCGTCGCTCGAGTTGGTTGTCCATTATGTCTAGTTTGTCTATAATAGACATTTGAAGACCGTGAGTGCTACCGACGCCAAACAGCGACTCGCCGCGCTCCTGGATGCTGCCCAGCGCGAGCCTGTTCTCATCCGGCGCCAGAATCGCGATGTCGCCGTCATCATGTCCGCCGAAGAATATCAGCGCATTCGTAAGCTCAACATCGCCGAGCTTAAGCAAACGATGGACCGTATCGGCGCCCAAGCCTCAGCTCGCGGAATGACTGAAGAAATACTTGCCGACATTCTGAAAGATTGAGGCGCGCCGATTCATGCGAATCCCGGATCGTCTGGTCGTGGACACCAACGTGTTCGCAAGCGCCATCCTATTCCCGCGCTCTCCTCCGCGTCGGGTCGTCGACGATGCCTTGGACCAAGGCGTCGTGCTCTTTTCCGAGGCCACGATGCGCGAACTCACGGAAGTTTTTTCCCGCTCAAAGTTCGATCGTTATGTCAGCCGCCAGGAGCGTGAGCTTGTCCTGGCGCAGATCGGAAGGTCGGCCGAGCTTGTACCCATCATTCGTTTGGTCCGCGAATGCCGCCACCCGGAAGACGACAAGTTCCTTGAAGTCGCTCTGAATGGGAGAGCCACCGTGATTATCACGGGAGATGCTGATCTGCTGGCGCTGCACCCTTGGCGAGGAGTGGCAATCTTAGCACCGGCGGAGTTTCTGAAGTCTTTGGATATTTGATTCGACAATCTGTCGTCATTGGTCGATGAAGATAGCCGCCCCAAAAGATCGATCTTACGCGAACAAAAACTCCTTCGTCCTCAACTCCTTGATCGTATCCCTCAACTTCGCCGCCTTCTCGAACTCGAACTTTTTCGCCGCCTCGCGCATGTCGCTTTCGAGCTTCCCGATGTAGGCATCCACCTCTTCCTGCGTCTTGAATTCCGGCATGCCCTCGGCCTCGCCTGCAGTCAAGTCGGCATAATCTGCGGCAACGATTCCTGCCAGCGTCATGTCGAGCGGGCGCACAATCGATTCGGGCGTGATGCCATTTTCGTCGTTGTAGGCGGTCTGTATAGCACGACGCCGCAAAGTCTCGTCAATCGCGCGTTTCATCGAATCGGTCATGCGGTCGGCATAAAGAATGGCGCGGCCGTTGAGATGCCGCGCACAGCGGCCAATTGTCTGGATCAGCGATCCCACCGACCGCAGGAATCCCTCCTTGTCCGCGTCCAGAATTGCTACCAGCGACACTTCCGGCAGATCCAGTCCCTCGCGCAGCAGATTGATGCCGATCAATACGTCAAATTCTCCCTTGCGCAGGTCGCGCAGAATCTTTACCCGCTCCAGGGTTTCGATCTCGGAATGCATATAGCGGCACTTCACGCCCACCTCGGCATAGTACTCGGCCAGATCTTCAGACATGCGTTTGGTCAACGTTGTCACCAGCACGCGTTGCCCAAGTTCGACGCGGGCGCGAATCTCGTGCAGTAGATCGTCAATCTGTCCCTTCACCTGTCGCACTTCAACTTCCGGATCGATCAACCCCGTCGGCCGGATGATCTGTTCCACGACCACGCCAGCCGACTTGGTCAGCTCATACGGCCCGGGCGTTGCCGAGACGTAAACCAGTTGATTGGTACGGTGTTCGAATTCCTCAAACGTCAGCGGCCGGTTATCCAACGCGGAGGGCATGCGAAAACCGTACTCGACCAGAGTCTCTTTCCGCGAGCGGTCGCCCGCGTACATCCCGCGCAACTGCGGAACTGTTTGATGGGACTCGTCGATAAACATGAGGAAATCGCGGGGAAAATAATCCAGCAACGTCGGCGGAGGCTCGCCCGGCAAGCGCCCGGTAAAGTGCCGCGAATAATTCTCGATCCCGTGGCAAAAACCCATGGCCTTGATCATTTCCAGATCGAACATGGTGCGCTGATGAATGCGCTGTGCCTCCACTAGCCGTCCTTGTTTTTCCAGTTCGACTTCCCACCACGCCAGTTCTTTCTTGATCGAATCCACGGCCGAGGCGCGCGTCTCTTCCTTCATCACATAATGCGTCTTGGGATAAATCGGCAACCGCATATATTTCTGCTTTACGGTGCCAAACAGCGGGTCGATTTGCGTGAGCGATGAAATCTCATCTCCCCACAGCTCGATGCGGTATGCCATGTCGTCATACGTAGGGAAGACCTCGATCACATCTCCACGCACACGAAACGTGCCGCGCCGAAAATCTCCGTTGGTGCGTTCATAGAGTATGTCCACCAACCTGCGGGTGATGTCTTCGCGCTTGATCTTCTGGCCTTTCTCCAGAAACATCATCATGCCGTAATACGCTTCCGGCGAGCCGAGTCCGTAAATGCAGCTCACTGAAGCCACAATCAGCGCGTCGCGCCGCTCAAACAGCGACCGAGTAGCCGATAGCCGCAGCTTGTCGAGTTCATCATTAATCGTCGCTTCTTTTTCGATGTAGAGATCGGCCGCCGGAACATAGGCCTCTGGTTGGTAGTAGTCGTAGTACGAAACGAAATATTCGACTGCGTTGTGCGGGAAAAAATTCTTGAACTCGTGATAAAGCTGTGCTGCCAGCGTCTTGTTATGCGCCATGACCAGCGTCGGACGGTTCGCAGCCTCAATCACCTTAGCCATGGTAAAAGTCTTGCCCGAACCAGTAACACCCAGCAAGACCTGGTGCTGTTCGCGGTCGAACACGCCCCGTAGCAGCGATTCGATCGCGCGCCCCTGGTCCCCTTGCGGCTTGTAATCCGAAACGAGTTTGAAGTCCATGGAAGAAGCTCTTAGCTGTCAGCTCTTAGCCTTTAGCTACTGCGGGAGCACCGCCGCCGCCCATGTGGGGACAGCCGCCCTCGGCTGTCCGGCCGAGCAAAGCTCGGCTGGTTTTCCCCGCCGACGCCTCACAGCGGCGAATTTCGCTAACAGGCAATCTTTTAATTATAACGCGCAGCAGATTAAGGAAAAGCACAGGCGGATGGGTCTACTTGTGGAGTTCGACGGCGATCAGATGCGGTGCATCGGCCTTGTCGGTGGATTCGACATACTCAACCTTTGCAGGCCGATTTTCCAAATCGCTGCAGGGTTCGAGATCGCCACGGAACTGGAAATTGAGGACACTGAATTGAATCTTGTAATAATTGTCGGCGTGCAGCGCGAGCGTTTTTGCGCCGGATGATATCGTCAAATCCAGCATGGGCGAATCGCAATGCACAGCTTTCAGCACGCCCACCACGAAGCGATGCGGGCCATTGGCTACGAATTCTTTCCGATGGACTAGATGCGGTATCTCAGTATGCGCCGAAGCCCCGGGTGCCGCGGTGGCCTTCGTTTCGTCACGCATGCGCCGATCCTGCTCTGCATTTTCTACTTGCGCCGCTGCATATTCCCGGGCGTTCATCAGAAGGTTGTCCACTGCCTGGGTTTCCTGCGGGGTCTTCGCTACTTTTGCCGCATTCTCAAGGACCCTCACCGCATTCTCGCCCTCTCCCATGGCCAACAGAACATTGGCCACATTAATTCGGTAATCGACGTTCGCCGGATCCAGGGTAATCGCTTGCAGTCCCATCAGCCGGGCTTCGTCCAGATTGCGATGACGCATGCCCAGAAACACCGCCAGCCGATCGTAGGTTGGCGCAAACGACGGATTCAACTTGATCGTGCTTCGCAGGCTGCTTTCGACCTGCGTCTCCTCCGAGGTGGACATCGCACCGCTCATTGCGATTGCGGCAAAGTAGTAGTGCGCAAGGTAACTCTGGGAGTCGAGTTGCACCGCCTGCGCGTACCGCTTGCGCGCTCCCTCCAGATGGCCTTGACGAAATTCCAGAGATCCCAGGGTTTCTTGCGCCGAAACATTCTTCGGATCTTCCTGCAGCACACGGTCGAGAAGAGCCTGAGCCTCTGCCGTTCTTTGGTTACAGGCGAGAAAGTCCGCTCGAATCGCATCGGCCTGAGCCGAAGTCAGCGCCTGAACTTTGAAGGCCGAATCATCGACTTCGGTCGTGGTCGTCATCTTGAAATAACTGAAGCTTCCTTGCCGGACGTAGCCTTCCAGTGCCAACTGCAATTGCTTTAAATCGCCGAAGGCGCGGGTGGCCGCGGTGACCGGGTCGACCTTCTGGGTCAGAAGCCCCGCATACTGGCTCAGCCGGGTCGTCTTTTCCTGATGATCTTTGATGTGGATGTAGTGAACCAGTGCCCACGATTCGGCGTAAAAGATCGAGCCCTTGTTTTCTTCGTGATAATAGGGCGACTTGTCATCGACAGTGAACAGAGTCGCGAGAGGAAGCAGGGGGTTCTGCCGCAGCAAAAGTAAATTTTCCCTGCTCGGCTCACCCAGCGACACGTCCTTCTCACGAATGTCAGTGTTCTGGTAGAACTCCGCCAGACCTTCGTTCAGCCACAAGGGCATCCACTCTGCAGTCCTGCTCAGCAGCAGATGCGTGTATTCGTGATAGACGACCTCGTAAGGGTGCTCTCCCTCGGCATCGAGCCGCATCAACACGTAGTTCTTGTCGGGAGACCGTAGGAATAGCCCACCCAATCTCAGCGACCCCTTGGCCAGATAGGCTTCAGGTTCGAGTGCTTTGAAATCTTTTTCATCCTTGATCGCCAGCACGACGAGCGGCGATCCGGGATCGATCTGGAGGTTGGGAAACGCAGCGTGAAACACGGATCGCATCCGCTCAAACTGATCGGCGATGCGCCGTCCCTGCTTTTCGTTGGAGTTGGTGACCACCGTAAAGTGCGGGCTACGCACTTCGGTCCAGTTTTCTGGCTTGTCCCGCGCCGGGGCCAGCACGGCGGCGAGTAGAGGGAGCAGCAAAAAGAAGCGCTTCGACATGATGCGCGCTCATACAAATACACCGCAACTTAGGGCGAGTCAAATGAATAAAATACGTTCGAATCCCTTGATTGGCAGGGAGGACGCTGCAGATTCGTACTTCGGGCTACTCCACCATCGGCCGCAAATCCACTTTCTTCGTTGTGATCGTCACCTTGGTGGCGGGTAACTTCGGCGGTGGCCAATCTTCCGTGTGAGCCTCAATCGTGATCGTCCCCGGCGTTTTGCTGGCCTGCACGATCACTTGTGCCAGGCCGTTGAACAGGCTGCGCTTCGGCGCCTTGTCGGACTCCTGGCAGTTGGGGTCGCCATTGCCCACTCCGATCAACGCGCCTTCGCCGATCACTTGAAAACTGATCATGTTATCTGCCGTGGGAATTGGGCGTCCTTCCTTGTCGAGCGCTTCTACTCGCAGAACGGCGACGTCCTCACCGTCCGCGTTAATCTCGTTTCGGTCCGGTGTCAAACGGATCGATACCGGCGCGCCGGTCGTCTCGCGCTTTTCCACCATCACGACCTTGCCGTCTTCTGTGCCGCGCGCCTCGAGTACTCCCGGTTCGTACTTCACGCTCCATTCCAGATGCGTCAGGGGCAGCACTCTTTGCGAGCCGTAGCTCTTGCCGTTGAGGAATAGTTCCACCGAATCGAGGTTCGAATGCACCCATACCGAGATTGGTTCGCCGTCCCGCTGCTCCCAATTCCAGTGCGGAAACAGATGCAGCACCGGCTCCGAACCCCACCACGCCTTGTAGTAATAAAAGTTGTCCTTGGGAAAGCCGCACATGTCGACAATGCCAAACTGGGAGTTGATGGAAGGCCAGCCGTAGGGCGTGGGCTCTCCGCGATAGTCGAAGCCAGTCCAGGCAAATCCTCCTGACAGCCACTCCCGCGCGGCGTAAAATTTCCACCACTCCTCCGCCAGTTCGGACCACGAAGTGTGATTCAGGTCGTAGGCGCTCACCCAATTCCGCAACTTGTCGGTCGAGTAGATGCCGCGGGTGGAAACCGTGCTGGCTGTCTCCGTTCCCACGCAGGGCTTTTTCGGGAGGGCCTTGTGCCAGCCGTCCGGAACCTTCAAGTTGTAATTGAAGCCCATCACATCGAGTTGTTCCGGGAAGTGAGTTTCGAACGCTACATTGACCGCTGCCGTGCACAGTCGTGTCGGGTCGAGTTCGTGAGTTCTCGCAATCATGTCGTCGATGACGCGCACACCCTGAGGTTGCGGCATCATCGTCCACTCTTCGTTGCCCATGGACCACAAAATAATTGCCGGCGAGTTGCGGTAGCGCTTCACCATCGTTTCAAGCTGCGCCATACCTTCCGGATTCGAACTCATCAGACGCGTTTCGCACATCATCATCATGCCCAGCCGGTCGCACGCTTCCACCCACTCCGGCGTCGGCATGTTATGCGACGTGCGCACGGTGTTGCCGCCCATATCTTTCAACACTCCGAGGCGGTACGACTGCAAGCGGTCGGGAAGCGCCGCACCCACGCCAGCGTGATCCTGATGATTGCAGGTGCCCTTGATCTTCACGGATTTGCCGTTAAGAAAGAATCCTTTGTCGGCATCCCACTTAATCGTGCGCACCCCAAAGCTCACTCGTTCCGCATCGCCTGTCTTGCCGCCGGACTCCACCGTCACTACGGCCGAATACATGTTCGGCGCTTCCGGCGACCAGAGTGCTGGATTCGTCACATTCGTGCCCGTAGTAAACGTTGCCATTCCGTCTGCCGCGACGGACTGAGGTGCGCTCTCTGCCGTGGCAACCGCTTTTCCTGCGGAATCAAAGATCTGCCAACGCACGCGGCAACTCTCCGGCTGCGTGCCTTCGTTCTGCACAATGGTGCCAAGACTCAGCGTGGCTGCGTTCCCCTTTACAGTGGTCCGAACGTAGCTATCGCAATGTCCGAGGTGCAGCGCGTCCGTCTTTGTGAGCCACACATGGCGGTAGATGCCGGCGCCTTCATAGAACCACCCATCGCCGAAGCTGGCGTCCATGCGCACAACCAGAAAATTCCTACCGCCATAGTTGAGAAAATCGCTCACGTCGAAGCGAAAGGGCGCGTAGCCGTTGTCATTGCGCCCGATGAAGTATCCGTTCAGAAACAGCAGAGCGCTGCGAAAGGCGCCGTCAAACTCAACCGTGATGCGGCGTCCACTGTCTTTCTCTGGGATATCGAAGGTGCGCCGGTACCAGCCCACGCTGGTCTCGGGATATCGTCGTCCCAGCGGCTTGTAGCCGTGAGATTGCTGTTCTTCATCGCGCACAAAGGGCAACTCGACCGCCCAGTCGTGCGGCAGGTTCAGCGCGCGCCACTTGGAGTCGTCAAACTTCTCAGTCGCAAACTTGAACTCACCCGACTTGGCGAAATCCCCCTGCCCCATGCCAAAGTCCAGATCGCGCAGTGGATCGTTGCCATGTCCCTGGAAAAACTTCCAGCCAAAGTCAAAGAGAAGACGCTCTCGGGGAGCCACGGCGGACAAAGCCTCCGCTGATGCGAGTCCGGGATAGGCCGCCAGCAACCTATGAGCGCGGCCCACCGAGCCCGCGACCAATGTAGAAGCCGACAGTGCAAGGCTGGAACGAAGCAGATCGCGACGGGTGAGAGAACGACTCGCAGAATCCATTCTGTGCCTCACAGGGACGAGCGAGATTCAACGCATTGGTCCACGCGCAACAGCGCCAGGACCTTGCACTGGGGACATCGCATTATAAGTCCGGAGATTGATTCGCAGCGGGCTGTTTGGAGCTAGACTTTTTTCGAGAAGCCGGGCCCGCCCGACGGGACAGCCGAGGGCGGCTGCCCCAACATAATCTTAAGTATCCGCACAGGGATGCTCTGCGAGCTCTGCGAATTCTCCGCGGACTCTGCGGTTAAAAGCTTTTGACCGCGGAGGGAGCAGAGGAAATCGCGGAGTTCGCAGAGAAAACCATCTTCATTCTCATTGGTCTTTCACTTCCCCCATGCCCACAATCTTCGACGACGTGCGGAATTTCTTGTAATCACGAAATTCCTGTTCGCCGTTAATGTTGAATCCCTTGAACAGCGCGACGCGCGCGTCCACCTTGAAGCTTAAATGCCGAGGCAGCCAGACTTCATCATTCACCCGTGTCTGCTCGAGCATCACGCGCGTGCCCTTGTGGATGCGTGCCAGCACCCACCCCACCGACACCGTATCGATCGCCTCGATATCCATCCTCGCCAGTTGCAGGTCGCCTTTATCGATCCAAACCCGCCCGTGAAACTTGGAGAGAAATTTTGACTCCTTCATGTGCGGCTCAAAGCCCGGTCGCGGTTCGCCATCAATCACCCAAGCCTCGCGCCCACTAACCTCTTCCGTTCCGACGAGCTTGAAGTCAAAAGCGTCGGCCACTTCCCGCACGAACTTTCGCCCATCCTCGCGTTCCTTCACTTCTCTCTCTTCGCGCTTTTTGCGATCCTCGTCCGATTCGTTTTTGCGCTTGTCGATGACCTTCTGGATTTTCTCTTCTTCTTTGGCCGCTTGCTTGGCATCGAGCGGCTTGTCGTCTTTTTCAATGAGCCGCCGCACCGGCGCTCCATAGATCGCCAGGATTTCGTAAGTCTTTACTTCGGTGGACTTGATCTGTCCCTTGCCATCCAGCTTGTTCTCAACCTCGCGATCGATGAAGGTATAGTCGCGCTCCTGCTTTTCGTTCTCGATATCCTTGTCGGCAACGACGCGAAACAGTTGCCGCATTTGCTCCTGCGAAAGCTTGCCATCGGCTCCGGTAGTGAGGTCTGGGACAGGCGACTTCGGCGGATCTTTGTGCGGATCATCGACAGCCGAAGACTTTTCCTCGCCGCTGCCGGACGGCTGCTCCTGCTGCCCGAAGACCGGCAGGCAAACGACCAGCGAAAGAATGAGGATGACACTCCGAACCTTCATGAGGCAATCTTACGTCGTTAGACGGCGTGAAGTTTGGTTGGGATGCGTGGTGGGTCTTAGGTGTTGGGTATCAGGTGTAGGCGCCCAAGACCTAACACCTAGTGCCTAACACCCAGCACCTAAGACCGAACACCGTTTTCAGCCCTGTTCCACCGCAAAATGTCGGCAAGTTCGCCCAATGATGTCATCTGCCGAACTTGCCTCCACGAACTGGAAGCCATACCGGAACGCGTTTCTGTGGCGCACCATCGCGAGAACCTCCACCTCCCCAAGGGGGAGTGCGAACTCCAGGCGAACCATTGCGCCTACCGGAACTTCCTCTCGCAGCATGGCCGAAATTCCCGATTCGCTGATATCGACGGTGTGCCCTCGAACCACAGCACACTCACGCGGATAGACGCGGATGTCCACTTCGAGCTTGAACCGGCGATGGCGGCGAAGGTCCACAGCTTCGGGAGTCTGGCCAGCTCCGAGTTGACTACGCAGATCCACGGCAACTCCTCAGGCAGCACAAATGTCCTTACCTGGAAATCGGCGAAACGTTCCAATAGCTTTAGGGATTCTTTGAACCTAGTCTCTCTGCTTATGGGCTTTTCCTAAACACTCAGCCTGGAAAAGGCGTTCATCCACGCGATGCAGTCTTTTCTCTTGCGCCTTCGTCAGCAGCGAATAGTGCTTGATGTCGAACAGGTGATAAACGATAAACCACACGGGTTGGTCCGTGGTCATCCAGTCCTGCCGGTCGAAGCGCTTCAGATTTACCGGAACCGAGTAGCGCCGCAGGGTGCGCTCCCGCCGCAGATTGAAGTAAGCGTTGAAATAACTCAGCGCCAACTCGCGTAGCGTGCGATAAACCGGTTCCCGCCAGCGGCACCCGGTGTAATTCGACTTGGCCACCGCGCCCCAGCAACCTGCCTCGCGGTAGATGGCGATCACGTGGTCGGTATCGTGATCGGCTTCGAAATCCAGCAGCAGCGGAGGATATCCGTTCGCCCGCAGCGCCGCCGCCGCGAAAATCGCGCCCTCCAGGCAGTGCGAGGATTCTTCCGCCAGCACCTTGCGCGGCGACCATGCCGTATCTTCCAGGTGATACGGCATGTCATCGAGAAACTTCTGAATGCCGTAGGGATTCTTCATACTGCGCAGCTTGCGCAGTTCTTTTCCGGTGAAACCAGAGTTGTCGGAGTTCATGGTTTGGGTTCGGCGTCATCAGCTCTGCAGAAGTGTAGCGGAATCAGAGTCGGTAGCGACTCCGCGAAGGTTTTCTCAGCGGCCTCCGCGGCCTTTCTCAAGCTCTGCGGTTCAAGCTTTTGATCTTGATCCTGAAAAAACGATGCCTATCTCGTGCGCACTGTCCACCAGCACGTCAGGCGCTTCGTTCTCCAGCGTGTGCGTGGTGAATCCGTAGGTGACGCCGACGGTCCACAATCCGGCATTGCGCCCGGTGCGCACGTCGACGTGAGAGTCTCCCACGATCGCAGCCTGCTCCGGCCTTACGCCGCTCTCCGCGAGCAATTTGCGTGCGCCTTCAGGGTCTGGCTTCTTCGTGGCGAAGCTGTTGCCGCCATACACCTGCGAGAAAAAATGTCCCAGCCCGAGCGCTTCGACGATGGCCCGCGAAGGATTCACCGGCTTGTTCGTAAGCACCGCCGCCTTGCGCGGCACGCCG
>Ga0207684_10006178_pt1 | contig 10950 bp, 11 predicted proteins | sample KBSK5501metaG_FD_184342 | JGI IMG/M metagenome (GOLD analysis project Ga0207684, IMG submission 184342) | Corn, switchgrass and miscanthus rhizosphere microbial communities from Kellogg Biological Station, Michigan, USA - KBS K5-50-1 metaG... | ecosystem: Host-associated > Plants > Roots >... | reverse complement strand
GGGCCTGTTCTTCTCGCCGATCGCGGGCGATCGCAAGCGGCCGGCCGTCGCCACCCGCGACATCGCCGCCGCGGCCTCGCGGCTGCTGCTCGACGCACGCTGGAGCGGTGCCGGTGAGGTCCCGCTCCTCGGCCCCGAGGACCTGTCTTACAACGACTTGGCCGAGATCATGTCGCAGGTGCTCGGCAAGGACGTGCGCTTCCAGCAGATCACGTTCGAGGCCTACAAGGACGGGTTCGTTCGCCTCGGCATGTCCGACGCGATGGCTCAGGGGTATGCCGACATGGCCTGGGCGAAGAACGAGGGCCTGGACAACCGCGTCCAGCGCACCCCGGAGAACTCGACCCCGACCAGCTTTCGCCAATGGTGCGAACAGGTGCTCAAGCCGGTGGCCGCCTCGTAGGGACCGATTGGCCCGCACTCACACAAGGGCAGGTCACACGCCAACAAACAGGACCTCTGAACCCCACGCCGGACGGGTTGCGCTGGTGGCTGGAGCCGCCCATGGCATCGGCCAAGCCATTGCCGCGGGCCTCGCCGGGCGCGGAGCCCGCATCGTTCTCGGCGACATCGGCGACGTGAGTGAGGCGAGCGACCTCATCGGCGCCACCGGCCACCGGGCGGTTCCGGTGACGCCCGACGTCAGCGATCGGTCCTCGACTGAAGCTGCACGCGATCGGGTCACCGATGCACCGGGGCGCGTCGACATCGCCGCGATCAAGAGGAAACACGACCCTCAGAACCTGTTCCACCACAACGCCAACATCCAGCCCGCGTAGGCCGGCGGGCGCCCGGACAACAGGAGTGACATTTCCATGCTCGGAAACCATCCGATCACCCCCGTGCTGCTGGCCACCGACCTCGCCGCAGCCAGGGAGTTCTACCACGGCAAGCTCGGGCTGCAGATCGACAGGGAGAACGAGAACGCCATCGTATTCAGGTGCGGCAACGGCACCCATCTGGACGTGACCGAAAGCACCGTTGGGACCGCCGACCAGCAGACCCAGGCAGCGCGGCAGGTCAGCGACATCCGCGCCGAGGTGGCCGAACTCCACGCCCGCGGCATCAAGGTCGACTACGACACTCCAGGGCTAAAGACCAAAGACGGCATCGCCGACATCGGCTTCGCCTGGGCCGCCTGGATCATCGACCCGGCAACGAACGTCCTCGGCATCCTCCAGATCAAGGAATAGCGCAGTGATGAGCGGAGCCTGCCCGGATGAGATGATGGCCGTCGAGCTACAGAACGTGCGGGCCGGGAGGCCAGTATCCCGTATCCCGCTGGACGCCACCCGACGTCCACACAGAACGTCAGGCTCTGTGGCAAGCCGGTCAGCAGAGCCGACGGCCAACTAACCGTGCAGAACGGCGGCTCGGGAGCGCTCTCCCTGACAGTCTGCGTCACTCAGTGTGATATTGGAGATTTCCGAGGTCGGCCTCCGGGCCTACCCATGCGGCCGGGCCTGCCGGGGGGCCACCGTCGGCCTCCCGGCCAGGTCTTGCCGCGCAGGGCCCGGCCGCGAGACGGCTACGTCAAGCCCGGGCTGGCGCACTGTATGCGGCAATAACGTGCCGCAGATGCGAGCTGATCTTGCCGGTGGGCCTATCGTTGGGGCCGGGGTATGTCGTCCCGGCAGGTGACATGGTGTGGTACCGGGCTGGTGCTGACCTCGTGGTGGTCGTCCATCTGTTGGTCATCGGCTTCGTTGTGGGTGGCGTCTTTCTCGCCTGGCGGTGGCCGCGGATCATCTGGGCGCACATCCCGGCGGTGGTGTACGGCGCCCTGGTCGAGTTCGCCGGTTTCACCTGTCCGCTCACGGTGCTGGAGAACGACCTGCGCCGGCGTGCCGGACAGGCCGGGTACCGCGGCGGTTTCATCGCGCACTACCTGGTCAAGGTGATTTATCCGCCGGGGCTGACCCGGGGGATGCAGATCGGGCTGGGTGTGGTGGTTGTGCTGGTGGCGGTCATTGGATACCGGGGCTTGCTGCGCCGGCATCCGCTAGGCAGGGCGCGGCGCCAGCTCGCGGGCAAGGACAGGCACGGCCGCTGGGCTGCTCAGGTCGGCGCGTTCCGGGCGGCCTCGAACGGGGCCCGGTCGAAAACGAACCGGCTGTAGGTGATCTTGCCGTCCGTGACGGTCACGCACTCGGCGCCGGGAGCGCTTTTCACCGGCACGGTTTGGGTGTCGTACATGACCAGCGCGGTCTGGTCGTCACCGAAGGCGGCGATCATCGTCGCGCTGGTGGTGATTTGCACGAACGGGCCCAGGAAGCCCCGGTAGGCGTCGGCACCTTCCAGGCGCCTGTGCGTGCCGATAACCTCGTCCACGTCATGCGACCAGGCGATATTCGTTGATCAGGCCACCGACCTGAGCCTGTCTTCGGATGCGGTACCGGTCGAGATCGACCGGCTCGGGTAGCGGTTTCAGCGGCGCGGCGCCGCTCAGAGAGCGGTGCGGCCGGTGCTGATTGTGGTGGGTTTCGTAGTCGCTGAGGATCCGCCGCAGGTGGGCCTGGTTCCAGATGACGGTGCGGTCCAGGAGCTCGCGGCGGCATCCCCTGATCCAGCGTTCGGCGATCGCGTTCATGCGGGGCGTCCGGATGTTGCACAGCACGGTCCGGATGCCAGCGTCGGCGAGGACCCCGTCGAACGCGGCGGTGAAGTTCGATCCGCGGTCGCGGATCATGAACTTGACCCGATGTGCCTGTTCGCCGAGGTCCATGAGGAGGTTGCAGGCCTGCTGGGCGGTCCACTGCCCGGTGGGATGCAGGGTGACCCCGAGGATGCGGATACGTCGGGTCGCGTGCTCGATCAGGGCCAGGACATAGGCCTGGGTGCCGTCCAGCAGGTCGACCGTGAAGAAGTCGCAGGCCAGGATCGCCTCGGCCTGGGAGCGCAAGAATTGTGACCAGGCCGGCCCGACCCGCCGCCGGGAGGGGTCGATGCCGCTGGCCTTCAGGATTTCCCACACGGTCGACGCTGCGACCTGAACACCCAGGCCGGCCAGCTCGCCGTGGATCCTCCGGTATCCCCATTCGGGATTCTCGCGGGCCAGCCGGCGGACGAGGGCCTAGATGTTCCGCCGGGTCGAGGGTCGGCCAGTCCTGCCGCGCGTGGACCTGACGGCCCAGCGGCGGCGGACGATGGCGCGGTGCCAGCGCACGATCGTGTCCGGGGTAACCAGCAGCCACAGCCTCCGGCGTCGCGCTTTCGGCATCACGCTCAGCAGGGCCGCGAGCAGGGCCCGGTCCGCCCAGTTCAGCTTCGGCCGACGCGGCTGCCGCCGCTGGAGTATGGCGAGCTGGTGGCGCAGGATCAATATCTCCGCGGTCTTCCACCACTCCTCACGCCGGGACAGACGCAGCCACGCGGCGACGCGCGTAATCAGAAGGAAGACGAACCGCAGGCACATGATCGGTGATCATCACGGCCGGACGGCCCGGAGGGCAACCCTGCTGGTCAGGGCCACGGACGAGATTCTCGGCACGCACAGGTCAAACGAGTTGCTGTGCTGCTCAGCTGGATGCAGATCAGGCAGTTACCGGGCCGGGCCTTCCTCCTGGCGGGCGATCTCGGTGAACGCCGTGAGGGCCTCGGTATCGGAGTAGTGGTGGAGCACGTACTCGCGGGCCCACGCCGCGCCGTCGGGGTACCGGCTGGCCTTGATCACCTCGGCGGCTGCCGCCGTGTCATAACGGGTACGGCGCAGCCAGATACCTTGCCCCAGCAGGGCCCAGTGTGCACCTGGCGGGCCGTAAGGCATGCCGACGCTGCCCGGGTTGATGACCCGGCGGCCGGCGGCGAGCCGGTCGAACTGCATGTGGGTGTGCCCGCAGACCACCGTCCCGACCTCGGCGCCGAGCCCGGACAAGGCGGCGTCCCAGCGTTCCACCGGGCTGTCGACCAGCAGCATTTCGTCGTCGCGGCGCGGCGAAGCATGACAGAACCCGCACACGCCCAGGCCGTCGATCTCCAGGGTCACGGCCAGTGGCAGGCGATCCAGCATGTCGCGGTGCCGTCGGCCGATCAGTGCGGCGCTCGCGGCAGCCTGCGGGCCGTTCGGCCCGGGCACCGTTGTGCCGTCAAAGGCGGCGACCATCTCCCGCTCGCAGTTGCCGTGCACCCAGATCGCTCGCTCGCCCAGCCCCGCCAGCACCTCCAGGGTCTCAGCGGGCATCGGCCCCAGCGCGATATCACCCAGCAGCACCACAGCATCTGCGGCTGCGACGTCGGGCTCCGCGAGCACTGCGCTGAGCGCTGGGAGGTTGCCGTGGACGTCGGCAAGCACCGCTACCAGAGCCGCCCGCCGGTGTGCCATGCTGCCATTCTCAACCCTGGTGCCTGGCGCCGCCCGGCATCAGCGTCAGCCGTGAGCGAACCCAGTCCTACGCGCCGCCCTCGGGGCCCGCCGCATCTCACACCCCGTTACCAGACTCCCGCGCGGTTGCGCACTTGAACCGCCTAATAGTGCGGCGGATCCGGACCTGAAATTATCCCCCAGGGGATACCGATCTGGAGGATGTGTGTGACCACCTGCCCTCACGGCGGGGCGCCTAGCCGCGGACAGGGAGGGGCGGGTTCGCCTGCCAGGGTGCTGGGGTGCCGCCGCACCATAATGTCGCCCCTTCGAGGAGTGAGCTCGGCCGGGCTCAGGAGCATCACCGGGTGCAAGTCGCTACGGGCCGTTCGGATGGGTCGGCGGGTCGAGCGAGTTTGAGCCGACGGGGTTCACCGCGCGCCGGTTGTTCTGGCCAGCACGACCAGGATGGTCGCGGCCACGTTGGCTAGGCGTCGCTGTGGGCGTTTTGACTCCATTGCAGGGTCCGGGGCAGGCCGAAGTGGGGGAACAGGCTGTTGTCCCCGAACCGGGTGATGGCGCAGACCTTGTCCCCGGCCAGGGTGAGCACGATGAGACCGTTGGCGTGCGCGATTGGTGCGTGTGCGTCGCGTAGGTAGTAGCCGAACGCGGGCTGGCCGTTGGCGCGGGTGGGCACGAGCTTGATGGGCCGTGCGCCCCACCAGGTCCGGGTCACGTAGAACTCCGCGATCGCGGCGTGACCCTGGTATTCCAGCGGCTCGGGCGGCATGGTCATCCACGCGTCGTCGGTGAGCACGCTGACGAGCCGCTCAATGTCGGCGGCCTCGAAGGCATCCACGAACCGGCTGACGATCTCCCGCTCGCGCGGCGAGCGCGGCGCGGGCGCGCGGTCACGGCCGGGGGAGGGGAGCTGGCCGCCGAGCGTGGCGCGGGCGCGCTGCAGGGCGCTGTTCACCGAGACCTGGCTGGTCTCCAGCATCTGGGCGGCCTCGGCCGCGGGGTAGCCGAGTACGTCGCGCAGCACCAGGACGGCGCGCTGCCGCGGTGGCAGGCGCTGCAGCCCGGCGACGAACGCCAGCGCGAGCGCCTCCCTGGACTCGTAGCGGGCCTCGGGACCGGGCGCGGCGTCGGGCACATCGTCGAGGAGCGTGTCCGGGTAGGGCTGCAGCCACAGCGGTTCGCCCCGCCGGGTGGGCTCGGGCGGGGGGCTCAGGAACCCGGATCCGGCCGCGGTTTTGGGGCGCCGGCCGGAGTCACGCAGCGCGTTCAGGCATCGGTTCGTCGCGATCTTGTACAGCCAGCTGCGCATCGAAGCCCGCTCCTCGAACCCGTCAAGCCCGCGCCAGGCTGCCAGCAGGGTTTCCTGCAGTATGTCCTCGGCGTCCTGGACCGAGCCGAGAATCCGGTAGCAGTGCAGCTGCAGCTCGTGCCGGTAGGGGTCGGTGAGCTCGCGGAACGCCTCCCCGTCGCCCGCCCGGGCGCGAGCCAGCGCCGTCATGGTCACCATCGCATCCTCGCATCGCCTCGTCCTTCGCCTGGTCTCAAGGGTCACGACACCAGCCGGGCCAGAAACTAACCGGTCATTTCGCGGCTTCCCGCGGTGTCTCAATCAGCGGCAATCACCAAACGCTGATCTGGAGGACACGTGATTACCACGAGCAGGCAGGCGGCCGTGACCCGCGCCCAGGGCTGGGCTCTGGCGTTGTCATCGCTGGCCTCGTTCATGGTCGTGCTGGACCTGCTGGTCGTCGCGACCGCGCTGAGCACGATTCACCGCGACCTGGGCGCCTCGATGGGGCAGCTGGAGTGGACGGTCAACGCCTACACCCTGGCCTTCGCGGTGCTGCTGATGACCGCGGCCGCCGTGGGCGACCGGTTCGGCAGGCGGCGGGTGTTCGCCGTCGGCCTGGGCGTGTTCGCCGCGGGCTCGGCGGCGTGCGCGCTCGCGCCCGGGGCCGGCGCGCTGATCGCGGCGCGCACGGTGCAGGGCGTCGGTGCGGCGATGGTCATGCCGCTGGCGCTGGCGCTGCTGAACGCGGCCGTGCCGCCGCAGCGCCGCGGCTGGGCGATGGGGATCTTCGGCTCGGTGACTGCCCTGGCGGCCGTGGTGGGGCCGGTGCTGGGCGGCGCGATCACCCAGGGCATCGCCTGGCAGTGGATCTTCTGGGTGAACGTCCCGATCGGCCTGCTCGCCATCCCGCTGGCGCTGCGCCGCCTGGAGGAGAGCTACGGGCCGCGCGCCCCGCTGGACTTTCCCGGCCTGGCGCTGGTCACCAGCGCCGCGCTCGGCCTGGTGTGGGGGCTGGTGCGCGGCAGTTCGGCCGGCTGGGCCAGCCCCGAGGTCGCCGGGACGCTGGTGGCCGGCGGGCTGTTGCTGGTCGCGTTCGCCGGCTGGGAACTGCGCACCCGCGCGCCGATGCTGCCGATGCGCCTGTTCGCCTCGCGGGGCTTCTCCGCGGGTAACGCCGCCGTCTTCCTCTGGAACGCGTCGCTGACCGGTGCGATATTCTTCATGGCCCAGTTCCAGCAGGTCAGCCTCGGGCAGGACCCGCTCGGCGCCGGGCTGCGGCTGCTGCCCTGGGGCGCGGCCCCGTTCCTGATCGCGCCGTGGTCCGGGAGGCTGGCGGACCGGATCGGGGAACGGCCGCCGGTGGTTTGCGGCCTGCTGCTGCAGGCCGCCGGGTTCGCCTGGATCGCCACGGTCGCCAGCCCCCAGGTGGCCTATCCGGCCCTGCTCGCGCCGATGATCATCTCTGGTACCGGGATCGCGCTGGCGCTGCCGGCGCTGACCAAGGTCGTGGTCAGTTCGGTCCCGGCCGGTGACATCGGCAAGGCCACCGGCGTGTTCAGCACGATGCGCCAGCTCGGCGGCGCGTTCGGCGTCGCGATCCTGGCCGCCGTCTTCGCCGCGGCTGGCAGCTACGCCTCCCCGGCCACGTTCAGCAACGGGTTCGCGCCCGCCACCTTCGCCGCGGCCGGCCTGGCCCTGGCCGCCGCGCTCGCCGCACTGGCCCTGGCCAGCCGGCGCAACCCGGCACCGGCCGCCCCCGCGGAGCTGACCCCGGCGCTGCCCCAGGCCAGGGCCGGCCGCTAAGACGGCCAGCGGCCATCCGGCCGGGGAGCAGACACCGATAACCGATACCAGCCACGAATCAAGCGAGGTCAGCAATGGACGCGTGATAGTGCGCTGCACCGTCAAACCCGGCCAGGAAGCAGTCAACGAGAAGCTGGTGCGGGTGGCCTGCGACGACCTGCACCAGACCCAGCCCACCGGGCTGCGGTACGCCACGTTCCGGCTCGACGACGGCCGGACCTTCGCCCACGTCGCCGTCGGCGAAACCCTCCACCAGCGTAACCCGCTGCTGGAGGTAGCCGCCTTCCGGCGATTCACGACGGCATCGCCAGCCGCTCCGAGATACCCCCGCAGACCGCCGAGGCGGACCAGATCGGCGGCTACCGCCTGTCCGGCAACTGAACCAGAAAGGAAACACCATGACTGCCAGCAACACCACCGCGGCCGGAACCGGCCAGGACAGCGCCATCCGCGCCGTGTTCGCCCAGACGTCCCGGGCATGGGCGGACGGCGACGGGGAGGCCTTTGCCGCGTGGTACGCGCCCGACGCCACTGTCATCCTGCCCGGCGTCTACCTGCCCGGCCAGGACGCGATCCGGGAGGCGATGGCGGCCGCATTCGCCGGGCCGCTGAAGAACACACGGCGCAGCCACCAGGTGCGCAGCATCCGCCTCACCAGCCCCGGCACGGCCATCGTGATCACCGACAGCGTCACCGTGCCGCCGGGCGAACCTCAGCCAGCGGCTCAGCAGCGCGAACGAGCGACCTGGGTACTATCCCGGAGCGACGGCCGGTGGCTCATCCACGCCTGCCACAGCTCCCCCGCCGGCGAGGACGTCCAGTAGCCGCCCCGCGCAATCCGCGAAACCAGCACGCAACCCGAATAACCACAAGAAGGAGCACGACATGACGGAACTCGCAGGCAAGGTGGCGCTGGTGACCGGCGGCAGCCGCGGCATCGGGGCGGCGGTCGCCCGGCGGCTGGCCGCGGACGGCGCGGCCGTGGCGCTCACCTACGCCAACGGCGCCGCCCAGGCCGCCGGCGTCGCGCAGAGCATCGAAGACAACGGCGGCCGCGCCGTCGTCATCCATGCCGACCACGCCGACCCGCCCGCCGCGGCGCGGGCGGTTGAGCAAACCGTGGACCAGCTGAGGCGGCTGGACATCCTGGTCAACAACGCCGGCATCTTCACTGGCGGGCCACTGGAACAGGCCGCAGTGCAGGATCTCGACCGGATCCTCGCCGTCGACGTCAAGGCGGTCTTCCTGGCCTGCCAGGCGGCCGCCCGGCACATGAGCGACGGCGGCCGGATCATCACCATCGGCTCCGCCCTCACCCTGTATTCCATGGCCAAGTCCGCGCTCAGCGGACTCACCAAAGGCCTGGCCCGCGACCTCGGCCCCCGCGGCATCAGGGCGACTCTCGTCCAGGCAGGCTCGATCGACACCGACATGAACCCCGAGAACGGGCCAGCCGGCCAGTTCCTCCGCAGCGTCACAACCCTCGGGCACTACGGGCGCGCCGATGACTTCGCCGCCCTGGTCTCCTACCTCGCTGGCGAAGGCGGCCGCTACATCACCGGCACCGCGATCACCATCGACGGCGGCCTCGCCGCCTGAACCCCGCAAGGAACGCCGTGACCGATGCGACAACCGCGCTGGCCACCCGGCTAGCACCGCGGGCACTGGCCGCGGCGGGTCCGCCCGCCAGGTCCGACGCTCATGACCCCTCTCGCCAGTGGGCGGGGCAGCACCGAGGGCGGGCATGCCCAGAAGGTGGCACGACGTTCATGGCGAGCGTCGCATAACAGGCGCCAGCGCACAGAACCGGCTCATATGTGCTCGCCAGCGGCCTACACCAACCCAGGAGCAAGCAGAAAATAATCGGCGATCTGGCAGTGTAAATAACCCTCCAGCCACGCCGCCGAAGGCTGGTTCTCGCACGGGCGAACGATCAAGAAACGACGTAGTCCATGCGCTGGCCGACATTATTATGTATTGCGGGGGACACACTACTTTCGGCAAATCCGGACGTCTCAAGGCCTGCGGGAGGAGGCCAGTGGCCTGGCCAGGTGGGGTATGCGCCGTGCTTGTGTACGTGTTACGGATGGCCGCTGCTGTGACCCCGCCGAGTGGCCGGCGGCCGGGCTTGCTGAGGGGCCGTCGTGGCGTGCAGGCCCGGAAGAGCAGGTCAGGTGGGCGGCCATCGTCCGAGGTCAGCCGGGCAGGCACGGACGGCGTCCGTATCCGTCCGTGAGCGCAACCGTAAAACCCCCGGAGCGTACGGACGCATAGCGGACAGGGCCGGGCATTCATGTGATCGTTGAGGGTGTTCTGCCAGGTCAGCAGACATGTGGGCGGGCTGGGTGTAACGGTCTGTAAAACCGTCGGCTTAGCCTACGATGGTTCGAACCCATCACCTGCCACCAGTGACTACCCGTAGTATCAGCAGGTCAGCGCGGTGATTAGGAATCTTGTCCCCGTCAGCACTGCCAGCCGGAGCGAGCGGTCTGCAAACCGCTCGCTCTAGCAGGGTAACTGTGCGCACGCCGGGTTCTCACTCGCCGTCCGGCCCTTCCCCACCGACCAGCGTTACGTTCGTTTATGCCGTGCTGACCTGCGAGAACATCCCACCGGACCGGCAACGGCTACACGTTCGAGCCGACGGCGCAGGCCACCACAGTATGCGATCGTGAGTTCGACTGATCCACTGATCACGGACATATGGCGGACAGGATCTGGGCACAGTAAGCGGTTCGGCGAACCGCTTGCTGTCGCGGACGGTGACGGTATTCGCCGCTACCCGGCCAGGACGGCGAACACCAAGGCCCGGCCGCCGCGGCATCCGCACGCGTGCCAGCCTGGCCACCTCCCATCGACTCTTATGGTGGCGAACCGACCCCGCGCTGCCCTCCTCGCCACCCGGTTTGCCACGCTTGGCGAGGCGTGCAGCGGTCATCCGGAACCGCGGGGAACATGACCTCGAAGGACAGGCGACTGCGGCGCCTGGCGTGGCGTCCGGCGGCCGTGATCGCCCAAGACCCACACTCGCCGTCAGCCGGCGACGATCAGCGAGTGCCCGCACGGCAGCGTCGGCCACGCAGGGAAACCACACGCACAAAGACTGAAAGCACGACCATGGATCCAGATCGCCGAATCGGAGCGGCTGACCAACGCACGGATTACCCAGGCTGCGGCACGCAGAATACCGCATTATGGGCCAGGTCCGCCCGATCATTTTGTGAAGGTGAGCCGCTTGGTGCAGCGCGCCATCAGCCTTTAACGAGGCGAACTTGTTGGCTGGACCGGTCGCCGATGACCCGGTGTCCCGGGCCCCGGCACAGTCACGCTAAGCGGGCTACCGAGCTCGGCCCGCGTTCTTGATCATGCCAGCCACCCGCGGGACCGCGCATCGCGGCGGCGATGCGCGCGTCGGTCGAGGCCAGAGCCGATCACTTATCGTGACGGATGCTCGCTGACGGCGCGACTTCCTCCCTGCCGACTCGGCGTGCCCGCTTCTTTTCTGACAGCAGGAGTGGATCACACGCCGGTCGGC
>Ga0207684_10006177_pt1 | contig 10951 bp, 11 predicted proteins | sample KBSK5501metaG_FD_184342 | JGI IMG/M metagenome (GOLD analysis project Ga0207684, IMG submission 184342) | Corn, switchgrass and miscanthus rhizosphere microbial communities from Kellogg Biological Station, Michigan, USA - KBS K5-50-1 metaG... | ecosystem: Host-associated > Plants > Roots >... | reverse complement strand
CGAGTACAAGTGCAAAGCCTGTGGTCGCGAGTTCGAGTACCAGCAGCGGATGAGCGATCCGGACAAGACCGACTGCGAAGCATGCGGACAGGCCGCGCTCGAGCGGCTGATCTCGCGTACCGCGTTTCAGCTCAAGGGCAGCGGTTGGTACAAGGATCTCTACTCGTCATCGAAGCCAGAATCGAAGTCGGGTGACGCCGCGAAGAGCGACAGCGGCGGTGCGAGCGGCGACAGCGCGACCGCCTCGAAGTCGAGCGAGTCGAGCGCGTCGAAGTCGAGCGACTCGAGCTCTTCGGGATCGAGTGGATCGAGCGGCAGCTCGAGCGGTTCGGGTGGCTCCAGCTCGGGATCGAGCGGGGGATCGAGCGGCGGTGGCTCGGGATCGAGCGGTAGTTCGGGATCGAGCGGAGGTGGTTCCGGATCGAGCGGCGGTGGCTCGAGCGGAGGTGGTTCGGGATCGAGCGGCGGTGGCTCGAGCGGAGGTGGTTCGGGTTCGGGATCCGGAACCAGCGGCGGTGGCACGAGCGGTGGCAGCAGCGGTACGAAGGCTGCGGCTGGCGCGTCGTAGCGGCCCCCGACTTGCGGTCGGCGTGTCGTAGCGGCGTGCGACTTGCGGTCTGCGCGTCGTAGCCTCGTGGAGCTTGCATCGCCCGACGTCGAAGCACGTCGCAATTCGATCGGGTAGAGTCGCGCCCGTGACGGCGCAATCGATCGATGGCAAGGCAGTCGCAGCAAAGCTGCGCGGAGAAGTTGCAACCGCCGCCGCGGCGCTGGCTGCCCGCGGTATCAAGCCGACGCTCGCGGTCGTGCTCGTCGGCGACGATCCGGCATCCGCGGTCTACGTTCGCAACAAGACCAAGGCGGCGCGCGAGGCAGGAGTCGAGCCGCGCGATCACAAGCTGCCCGCAACGACGACGCAGGCCGAGCTGCTCGCGCTCGTCGGTGCGCTCAACGCCGATCACGACGTCGACGGCATTCTCGTGCAGATGCCGCTGCCGCCGCACATCGACAGCGACGCGATCATTCGCGCGCTCGATCCGGCGAAGGACGTCGACGGCCTGACCGCGTCAAGCCTCGGCTACCTCGCACAGGGCAAGCCGGTGTTCGTGCCGTGCACGCCGAAAGGCTGCATGCGCCTGCTCCGCGAGGTCAACGTCGATCCCGCGGGCATGCGCGCGGTCGTGGTCGGCCGCAGCTTGCTCGTCGGCAAACCGATCTCGCTACTGCTGCAAAACGCGAACGCAACCGTCACGATGTGCCACTCGCGCACGCGTGACCTCGCCGACGAAGTGCGGCGCGCCGATATCGTGGTCGCCGCGATCGGCAAACCGGAGTTGGTGCGTGGTGATTGGATTCGCGACGGCGCGGTCGTGCTCGACGTCGGCATCAATCGCAAGCCCGACGGCAAGCTCGTCGGCGACGTCGAGTTCGCGGCCGCGGCGCAGCGCGCGCGCGCGATCACGCCGGTGCCCGGCGGTGTCGGGCCGATGACAATCGCGTGCTTGCTCGAGAACACGGTCGAAGCGGCGAAGCGCCGGCGCGGCTAGCCGGCCGATACACGGTAGCCGACAGCGCGGAGTCTGCAGGCGGCGGTTCGCGATCGCTTGGCCGAGCTCGACGTCACGGCGCGGCTCTGCGCATATGGCCGCTCGCGATCACTCGGCCGAGCTCGACATTAGGCGCGGCTCTGCGCGGGCGGCGGTTCGCCATCGCTCAGCCGATATCGACGTCGACCGCGCCGCTCTGCTGCAGATGGCGGATCGCGATCGGCTTGCCGAGCGCGCGTACGAGCACGACCTGCAGGTCGGCGAACGGCGGCGGGTTCGCGAGGATCTCGTCGGCGCCCGACGCGACCACTTGGTCGCGGTACTTTGAGGTCAACGCGATCGTCGGCACCGGCGGCGTCTGTGCCTTCGCCTTTTTGATCACCGCGAGCCCGCCTTCGAGATCGTGATCGACGTCGACGATCGCGACATCGATCTCGTGCGTCAGCACGGTTGCCGCGACGTTCGAGTCGGCGGCCTGGGTGATTTCGGCGGTCGAGATGATCGACTTGATGTTGCGTGCGAGCGTCGTGCGGTCTTGGCGGTCGCTCGACACGAGCAGCATCTGCACGCCGCGGAACGTCGACACGAGCTTATCGATCATGGTGCCGAGCTGCGGTGCGACGTCTTGGAACTCGATGCCTATGCCAGGGGGCCCCTCGATGTCGGCGGCGCCGCGGCGCCATGCGACTACGCCGTTGAGCGAGGTCGTGCCCGCGGCCGGGACCGAGAAGTCGAGCGTCATCAGCGCGCCGGTTGGGATGTCCGCATCGGTCTCGAGGAACAGGCCACCTCTCGATAGGTTTACCGAGTACGCGACCAGGAACGACGACGCCGTCCGAAACTCCACCTGCACGGCGTACGGCATGCGTGGATGCTCGCGTTCCGACACGATAGGCCCGAAGTATCACATGACCGAGCACAGCTCAGACACGTGCGCAGGCCACGATCTGATCGCAGCCGTTCGCGGCGCGAATCCGCGTTCAAACGACTTGATCTGGCGGCATCGAGCCGGACATGTGCGCTGACGCTCGTGGCCTTGGGATCACGTGCGGAGGAACCACGGTGATCGAGCCGATCGGAGCTGCTTGTCGAGCAAGCGATCGGGTGCCAGCCCCTGCCAAAGCAGCTTGCAGCGATCCGGGCGAGGCGGTGATCAGAGCAGCTTGTCGAGCAAGCGATCGAGGTGATCGAGATCGAGGTACTTGATCTCGATCCGGCCGGCCTTGCCGGGCCCGTCTTCGCTGATCGTGACCGGACCACCGAGCGCCTTCGTCAGCCGCTCCTCGAGGTCGCGCACCGACGCAGATTTTTGCAGTCGTGGCTTCGCGGGCTTCTCGGGTGCACGCGCCTTCTTGACGAGCGCTTCGGTCGCGCGGACCGACAGCTGCTTGTCGACAACCATTCGCGCCGCGCGCTCGATCTCGGATGCCTCTTCGAGTCCGAGCAGCGCGCGGGCATGGCCCATCGAGAGGCGCTCGTCCTCGACCATCTGCCGCACGTTTGGCGGCAGCTTGAGCAAGCGGATCGCGTTCGAGACCGTGCTGCGGTCCTTGCCGATCCGCTCGGCGACTTGTTCTTGCGTCAGGCCGAACTCGTCGACCAGCCGCTGGAATGCGACCGCCTCTTCGATCGGGCCGAGGTCACTGCGCATTAGATTCTCGACGAGCGCTCGCTCGAACGCGACCTGCGAGTCGACCTCTTGCACGACGACCGGCAGTTCGTGAAGTCCCGCTCGTTGCGCGGCGCGCCAGCGGCGTTCGCCCGCGATCAGGAAGTAGCCGCCTTCGGGGCGCGGCCGGACGACCAGCGGCACGATCACGCCGTGCACTTTGATCGACTCCGCGAGCTCGGCGAGCTCGGCGTCATCGAAGCTGGTGCGCGGCTGTTCGGGGCCCGGGTAGACGTCCTCGATTTGCGCGGAGAAGTACGTCTTTGATCGATCCGACATTCGGATCGGCGATGGCGCGGCGGCCGTCGGAAGCAGCGCCGACAGCCCGCGACCGAGGCCACGCTTCTTCAGATCCGAGGTCATCATGCGGCAGGTTGCCCTTTCGCTGCGGGCCTAATCAATGTGCGATCGATAAACTCGTCTGCAACGGCGAGGTAACTCTTCGTGCCCGGGCAGCGCAGGTCGTAGAGCAGCACCGGCTTGCCATGGCTCGGCGCCTCCGACAGGCGGACGTTGCGCGGGACCGTGGTGTCGAGGACCTTGTCGCCGAAGTGCTTCGCGACTTCCGCGCGCACCTGGTTGGCGAGGTTCATGCGGCCGTCGAACATCGTGAACAGCACGCCGTCGATCGTGAGGTGCGGGTTGTACGCCGCCTTGACCTTCTCGATCGTGGCGGTCAGCGCAGACAGGCCTTCGAGCGCGAAGTACTCGGCCTGCATCGGCACGACGATGCCGTCGGCCGCGACCAGCGCATTGAGCGTCAGCATGCCGAGCGACGGCGGGCAGTCGATGACGATGTAATCGTATTCGTTGGCGACGGGGGCGAGCGCGTTCGCCAGGTAGCGCTCGCGTTGCTCGGCGCCGATCAGCTCGATCTCTGCACCGACGAGGTCGGTCGTCGCCGGGGCGATGAACAACGTCGTGATGTCGGTCGGCCGAATGACGTCTTCGATCCCGACTTCGCCGACGAGCACGTCGTAGACGGTGAGCTCGACCTTGTCGCGCGGATAACCGACGCCACTGGACGCATTGCCCTGCGGGTCGAAATCGACGAGCAGCACGCGATAACCGCGCGATGCGATCGACGCGGCGAGATTGATCGAGGTCGTCGTTTTCCCGACGCCCCCCTTCTGGTTCGCAACCGCGACGATGCGGGACATGTTCACGCCGTATCACGCGGCTATGACGATCCAAAAATTTGGCCCTTCGATCGTGCTCAGCGTACCTTGTACGCAGATGTAGGACATGTGGGCATGTCCTCGAAGGAGCGCCAATGTCGTCTGGTATTCCACGTATTTATACTTCGTTTGCCGAGTTCGAGCGCGAAGAGCTTCGTCGCCTCGATTCTCTCCACACCTCGGTCGACGATCTCGTCGAAGAGCGCTTCGCGGAGGAGCTCGACTTCGGCCAGAGCGACCAGCCGCGCCGCCGCGGTCGCCCGCGCAAGAATCCGCGCTGATCATCTATAAGAGGCGCGGTTCGCGGTGGGGACAGGCGGACCGCGCCTCGCTCGTTATCGACGCGTCGAACGTTATCGACAGCGGTCGAACGAGAGGTCGCACCACGTGCTCGTGCACGGCGCGCCGCACTGACCGCTCGCGCAGTCCGAGCTCGCCAAACAAACCAGGCCGACCGCGCAGCCTCCACACTGATTGCCGCAGTCGACATCGGTCTCGAGGCCGTCCTTCACGCCGTCGCTGCACGACGGTGCCGCGCACGTGCCGTTGCACGACGCGCTCTGGCAATCCGCCGCGTCCGCGCACAGTGCACCGGCCGCACACGCGCCGCACGAGCCACCGCAATCGATATCGGTCTCGTCGGCGTTGCGCACGCGATCGAAGCACGACGCCACCGGACCCGGCGAGCACGCACCCTCGGCACATGGCGCCAGGTGCACATGAAATCCGATCGACAGCATCTGCTTGCCGTCGTGCGTGACGTCGGGCGCGAGCAGCGAGACAATGATGCTGTTCTTCTCGAACTCCTGCTGCGTGACCGTGAAGTCCTTCGGCATCGTGTCGAGCATGTGGAAGAAGATGAGGTGATCGTTCGGCCGCGACGCGAACATCTGCTGCACGCCGGCGAACGCTGCGCCGTGCGCCTCATCGGCTTCGATCAATCCGGCGAAGTTTGCGTCGAAGCCGCCGTGACCATCTGCGAGCAGGGTCGCGTGCAGGTTGTTCAGCCGCACCACGATCGGATCGGAGTCGACAAACACCGGTAGCCGCACGATCGCCGTGCCGCCGGTCTCGGTCGTGAATCGGCCGTCGGTCAGCGCCCCGCCGACGAGCTCCGCATGCTCGCCGTCGGCGCCGAAGTAGCGCAGCGCGACCGTATCGTCACTCGCGAAGTCGTTGGCGACGAGCTCGACCGACGACGCGATCGCGCCCGAGCGGATCATGTCGTTAGGGTGCATCGTGATGTCTCCGGCGAAGCCGCTGAGCGTGGCGATCACCATGCCGAGTTGGTTATCGACCGTGCGATCGCCGTTGAGATCGGCACCGAACTGGCGCGCTTCGGTGTTGTTCTTCGGCACCGCGATCGAATCGACGACGAACCGGCGCGCCTCGCCGGTGTACTCGATGTCAGGCTCCGCGGCGCAGGCGGCGAGGGCGAACAGAAGACAGGCTCGTTTCATGGCCGGCTGTGTTTGCAGCCACGGTGCCAGGTCCGACCATTCGACGCTTCATCGGGTTAGCGCCAGGCGATCAACACCTGCCGTCGAATCGCGACGCGCGTGTCGTGGTTCCCGCCGAAGTGGTGCCGAAGTGGTGAAAGTTCGACGGCGGGTTCCCTCACCCCTCGATGTCGTAGTCCTTGAGCTTCTTGTAGAGCGTCGAGCGATCGATCTCGAGGATCGCAGCCGCTTGCGCCTTGTTGCCGTTGGTTGCCGCGAGCGCGGCGAGGATGCCTTCCTTCTCGAGCTCGCGTAGCGACTTCGCGCGGGCGGGCGCCGACATCGGCGGCGGCGACGTATCGATCGTGACCGCCGGCCCCGCATGCGAGACCGAGGGCACGGCGGTCGAGATCGCCGAGCCGAGCGGCGGCGTCGGCGGCGAGTTGCGCGTGCGCGGCGGCGCTGCTTGCGCGAGCACTTGCGGTGGCAGGTCCTGCGCCATGATCTGCTCGCGATCGCCGAGCACGATCGCGCGCTCGACCGCGTTGCGCAGCTCGCGCACGTTGCCGGGCCAGTAGTAGCGCGTCATCGCGGCGATCGCTTCGGGCGAGAAGCCGGTGATGCGGCGCGCAGCCTGATGGCGGAAGCGCGCCAGGAAGTGCTCGCCGAGCAGCGGCACGTCGTCGAGGCGCTCCCGCAGCGGCGGCACCTCGATGTGGATCACGCTGAGCCGGTAGAACAGGTCTTCGCGGAACGATCCGCGCTTGACCATCTCGGCGAGGTCGCGGTTTGTCGCGGCGACGACGCGGACGTCGACGTCGATCGCCTTCTGCCCGCCGACGCGTTCGAACCGGCGCTCTTCGAGCACGCGAAGGAATTTCGTCTGCAGGCCGAGCGGGAGCTCGCCGACCTCGTCGAGAAACAGCGTGCCGCGGTCGGCCATCTCGAACCGGCCGGCCTTCTTCTCGGTCGCGCCGGTGAACGCGCCCTTCTCGTGGCCGAACAACTCGCTCTCGATCAATGACTCGGTGAGGGCGGCGCAGTTGACCGCCACACACGGACCCTTCGCGCGGCGCGATGCGCGATGGATCCCACGTGCGACCATCTCCTTGCCAGAGCCCGACTCGCCGCCGAGCAAGATCGTCGCGTCGCTCGGACCGACGCGCGTGACGAAGTCGGCCACGCGGATCGCGGCAGCCGAGCGCCCGACGAACTCGCCGTCGGCGAACCGTTCCTCGAGCGCTTCGGCACGCCGCGACAACTGATCGCGCGTGTCGGCGCCGACCCACGCGGCTCCGGTGAGGTGCGCCAGGCAACCCGCCGCGAGGCTATCGGCTTCTTCCCAGGCGGCGCCTTTGCGATCGATCCAGAGCACGCCGACCACTTCGTCGGCCCCGCCGTGCACCGGCGCTGCGATCAGCGCGCGGCCACCCGACTCTGCGGTCACGACCTGGCGCTGGTTGATCACCTTGTCGATCAGCTCCTGCGGAACTTGTAGCTGCGAGCTCTCGTTGGCACCGATCGCGGCCGCGACCGGCGCGGGGCGCTTACCCGCCGATAGCACGAACGCCCGATGCGCCTCGAGTGCGGTGCGCGCTGCATCGCATGCGGCTCGCGCGACCGCATCGCGACCCGCCGCCGACTCGGCACGCAGGCGATCGCCGAGCTGCGCGATCGCGGCGAGGTGACGGCGCGCGCGATCGTCACGACCGGTCAGTGCGAGCAGCTGGCGGCTCGACACCTCCATCGTGACGTGACTGGACACTTTGGTGACCGCGACGCCGTCGACCGGCAGGAACGCGAGACGCGTCGCGCCGATCACGATCTCGTCGCCCGACTCGAGCCGGTGCACGCTGGCCTCGGCTCCGTTGATCAACGTACGTTTCTCGGCGACGAACGTGAGGGCGCCGTCGCGCAGCTCGATCAACCCGTGATTGCGCGACACCGTTGGATCGCTCAAGTGCACGAGGCTCGACTCGTCACGCCCGACCTTGCCACCACGCATCGGGAGCTCGAATTCGCGGCCCGCATCCGGACCTTCGATGACGACGAGTCGCGCCAACGACATGCCGGCATCTTAGTGTAAGTTTCGCGCGATGAAGCGCTTCGTGCTCGCGATCGTCCTCGTCGCCGCCTGCAGCGGCGGAAAGCACAAACAGGACACCACGGCGACGGGCAGCGGTTCTGCCCTCTACGCGAAGAAGATCTCGGTGTCGTGGGGTATCTCGCCGAAGGGATCGTCTGCGGAGGTGTTTCTGCAGACCACCGACGAGACCGGCAAGCAGACCAGCTACCCAGTCGGCACCTTCGAGGGGACCTGTCAGATCATCAAGCCCGCTCAGGAGATGAAGGCGCTGACCGGCGTCAATTGCACGGCCGGCAACGCAGGCGTCGAGCTGCACGCGGTCGTCAACGACGCCGACATCGTCGTGCTCAAGCTCAAGGTGCAGGTCGGCGTGACGCCCGATCCGATGGCGCGCGAAGAGGTCACGCGGGTGAAGGCACCGTCGGGTGCGTCGATCGAAGCGGCATAACCTGCACGCTTCCGGGCCGCGCGCGCCGACCGAACTGCGCCCGCTCTACAATACGTTGCGCGCACACTGACCCGCGAAGCGCAGCTGCGTCGGCGCTGTTAGCCCACAGCGCCGCAGATGCCAGTGCGACGCGCGCACACACAGGAACTTGCACGCGCTGATCGACCATCTGTAGCTTTGAAGATGGGCGTTCGTGCGGTCGACGTTATTCGTGATGGTCGTGCTTGCTGGCTGCGTTGCAGACAGCGCGGAGCCAACACCGCCGCCTGCCAACAGTGCGCCCACGCTCGACGTCACGTTGCTCGATCAACAGGACACCGAGATCGATGTCTGCGCACTCGCAGCGCTGCTGCCGGCGGATGACATCTGCTCGCTCGCCTGCGATCCGCAAGCGATGGCCGATCGGATGGTGAGCGACGGCAACGCGCGTGGCACCTGCTACCAGCTGTACTGCTCGCTCCCAGAAGAGCAGCACGTGTTGGTCGGCGTGTGCTTACCGCCCTGAGCAACACGCGCATCGCTGCCGTGTTCGCGATCACTCGAGTGTGATCGCGCGATCGTGGTTCGCGCCAGAGTGAGCGCGAATCGCGTGCGCCGCGCCACGCGCCGCGAATTCGTCTCCGCAGGAGTGTAGAGGAGTGAAGAGCGCTGATAACTGCGTTCGCGTTGATCGAGCATCTGTCCGGAGACCGGACGTCAGCAGCTGAGTCGCAGTCGATGCGATCGATTCGCGGATAGTGGTCTCATGCGCAAACTCCTCTGCATCGCGATCGCGTTCGCGTTCTCTGGTTGTAGTGGGTGTGACAAGGAACCGCTGAAGCCAATCGACGCCCCGCACGAGGTCGACGGCGGCATGTGCAACCCGCTATCGCAAGCGGGATGCGCGCTCAACGAGAAGTGCACGTGGTACCTCGACGCGCTGATGCCGCAATACGTCGGTCATCTCGGCTGCGCGCCCGACGGCACGGCGAATGTCGGCGACGCGTGCATGTACGGTGCGCCCGGCGCGACCGGCTACGACAACTGCAAAGCCGGCAGCGTGTGCGGCAACTATCGCGGCGGCGCGGGCGTGTGCAAACAGATCTGCGATCAGCAAGGCGGGCAGCCCGCATGCGACGCGCAGCACGTCTGCGTGACGTACTCGGGGCTGTTCACTACCGGCGACACCACGCCGCCGAGCGGTGGCGTCTGCGATCTCGCATGCGATCCGATCGCGGACAACGACTTCGACGGCGCGGGGGCCGTATCGACGAAGACCGGCACGACGTGCGGCAGCAACGCGCAGAACGGCTGCTACGGCTATCCGAGCTTCGGCACACCACCGCTGACCGGCTGGAGCTGTGGCGCAGACATCAACTTCATGGAGGCGCAGCCGGTCGGCTTGCGCCACCGCGTGCAATGCGTCGAGGCGAACAACTGTGCCGACCCGGGCCCGACGATCTACGTCAACAGCTGCAACCAAGGCTACCTGCCGCTGCTGCGCGAGAGCACGACGGTGTCGACCGCGATTTGCACCGCGCTGTGCAAGCCGAGGAACTGCTTTATGGGCAGCTGCGGTGGCGGCAATAACCCCGACCGCCTCGGCGAGATGCCGCATCGCTGCCAGACGCCCGATCGTGTCGGTGCGTTCGACACCGGTGCGAACGGCGAGCACTGCCGCTACATCTGGAGCTTCGAGATCGATCAGATGGGCAACTTCCTGCGTTCGCCGACGAGCGACACGCTCGGCTTCTGCTTCGATCACTCGAAGTACCTCTACGACTCCGACAACAACAACATGCCGGATACGCCGCTTCCTGCATGCGCGACGTTGCCCGACGGGTTCGGCAGCGGCAGCGCCTTTGGCGCAGGTGACATCGGCTGCGTCGACACCGGGCACGTCCAGCTCGTGAACGGCAAGGCGCCGCAGCACCGCACGTTCGACGATCTGCGCCCGCTGACGCATCGGTACATGGCGCACGAATGAGCGGGCGCTCATGATGCTGATTCTCGTCGTGCTCGCGACGGTTTGCGCGTGCGGCGACATGCCGACGTCGCGTTGCGAGACCGCAGCCGCACAGTGTTGTCAGCGCGAGTCGTGCGGACGGCGCGCTACTTTTCGGCCGTGCGATTACACTGTGCGGGCATGCGGGGATGGCTCCTTCTCTTCGTGTTCGTTCCGAGCTTGGGCTGTACGAGCGAAACCATGGGTCCGGCGGCCGATCCGGCAGAGGATCCACAGTTCGAGATCGGTGAGCCCGCGCCGGCGCACGTGCCTGGCGAGTGCGCGTACTCCGCCGCGCTCTACGGCATGACCGGCAACGCGAGCTCGACGCCGATCGGACCGGTCACCACCGACGCGACCGGCATCGACATCTGCCTATCGCTCGACGCGCGCGACAACCTCGTGGTCGCGCACTTCGCCGCCGGCACCACGTACGAGAGCGCCGCGAGCTCGTCGTTCGAGCTTGCGCTCTACGACGCCAACGGCATGCTGATGCGCGACGGCTGGGACGTCTCGTTCGGTAGCAATCCGACGACCACGTTCGCAAACCTCGAGTACGGCATCACGAAGGGCCAGATCATCGACGCCGTGTTATGGGTG
>Ga0207684_10006173_pt1 | contig 10957 bp, 10 predicted proteins | sample KBSK5501metaG_FD_184342 | JGI IMG/M metagenome (GOLD analysis project Ga0207684, IMG submission 184342) | Corn, switchgrass and miscanthus rhizosphere microbial communities from Kellogg Biological Station, Michigan, USA - KBS K5-50-1 metaG... | ecosystem: Host-associated > Plants > Roots >... | reverse complement strand
TGGAGAGTTCACGTGCGAAGAACAGCGAGAGTAGCAGCAGACCCACCAGTCCCCAGAACATCCCCGAGCTGAACTGGAAGCGGAAGCCGCCAGCCGCACGGGCGGTCGGCGCGCGCACAGGTTTGGAGCGGCGGAGCCATCGGTGAGCCAGAGCGTAGCGCCCTGGCGACCAGCAATGAAGCCGAGCGCGATGAAGATGATCGCGAACAGCCCGGCGCCGAGGTAGCCATAGTTGGCGTCAATATCGCCAGTGAGGGTGTAGGTCAGAGTGAAGCCAGCGAACGTGAGGCCGCTCGCCAGACCACAGATCACCCCCGCCAGGACACCTCGTCGCGCAGCCTCGTCCTTCTCCCCCTGCGCGGCGGCGAAACCAGCGTAGAAGGCGCCTAGGGTATGGAGGAGCAGGAGAAAGAACAGGGCGCCTGCGTACTTGAAGGTTCCCTCGCCATTGTATCCCGTGGCCAGCGCCAGCAGGATCAGCGCCGCGCCCCACAAAATGACGATGGTGGTCGTCGCGTTGACCGCCAAGACGGTTGGCGTGAGCCTCGCCCCATTGTTTCGCTGCCAGAAGGGACGGCGCGCGAGCATGTAGGCGAAGACGACTGCCAGGACGACGCTGACACCCATGAGGATGAGTTGGCCTGTGTAGGCGGAGTCCGAGTAGGTCGTCCACAAAGGCGAGATCTTGCGCGCCAGACGATCATAATAATCGGACGGGATCTGAAAGCCGATCAAAGCGTCAAAGACCGCCAGCAGCGCGGCGACACGCAGGCCCCAGAGGATGGGACTGGTCCAGCGCCGGTCGTATTCGACAGACTGGTCAGCGGGCAGGCCAGGCGCGGAGACACTGGACATGGGGTGTACCTTTCTCTCTGACCGTCCGGCCTAGACTTTGTCCGGCGTTTGCTGACCGAGCAATCCCGTCGGTCTGAAGATCAAGATGAGGATGAGGACCGCGAAGATCGCCGCCTCATTCCAGCGGGTGAGTTGGTAGCCAGGGAAGTAGAAGTCCACGATTGTGATGGTGGCGGGAATCAGGCCGATGATCAGGCCGCCGAGCATTGCGCCGACGATGTTGCCGATGCCACCGAGCACGGCGGCGGTAAAGGCAACAAGGCCGATCTGGAAGCCAACGTAGAAGACAGTTTGCTTGATCTCCAGGCCGTAGATGAGTCCGGCGGCTCCAGCCAGCGCCCCACCGAGGAAGAAGGTGATGACAATGGTGCGGTCCACATCCACACCCATCAGCGAGGCGGCGTCGCGATCCTGCGCCACCGAGCGCATCGCGCGACCGGTCTTGGTGCGCGTGATGAGGATCTGGAGCGCAGCCATCAGGATGACGGCGACGACAAATACGATAACGTCGAGCAGCGCGATCGTGACTGGCCCGATATGAATCTGGACGTTTGGAAAAACGCTTGGAACGCCGACGAAGGAACTGCCAAAGCGCAGCTTCGCCAGATCCTCCAGGATCAGCGAGATGCCAATCGCGGTGATCAGCGGCGCGAGACGTGGAGCGTTCCGTAGCGGCCGGTAGGCGACGCGCTCAATGACTACGCCAAGGAAGCCACAGAACGCCATGGCGGCGAGCGCGGTAATGAGCAGTACGCCGATCAGCAGCGGCCAGTTATTGCTGATGGTGCTGGTCACGCCAAGCAGCGAGAACACGATGATGGTGACGAACGTGCCGATCATGAACACGTCGCCATGCGCGAAATTGATCAGCTCGATGATGCCGTAGACCATCGTGTAGCCAAGCGCGATCAGCGCGAAGATCGCCCCTTGCGCGAGGCCCAGCACCACCACCTGGATGATGAATGGGAGTTGATCAAGGAACATGTCGGCGGTGGCCTCTCTTGTCGGGCTCCGCGGAGCGTAGGTGAGCGGGACGGATGATCTGGATAAGTGCCTGGATAAATGTGGGGGGAGCGCGACGCCTTCCTATTCTCTTGTCCCAAATGGAAGAGAATGTCAAGGAACAGAGCGCTGTTTGCGGGTAAACGCAGGAGAGTAACGGGGTGGCCCGCTACTCTCCCGGAGGTTGGTCTGCGGTTCTCGTCCTCGAAGGGAAAGGGACCGCCATCACTTCAGCAGACGCTAGCCGACGTTGAACTGGGTCACGAAGTCCCAGCCGGTCGCGGCAGACTTGTAGATCGAGATGACCTTATTGGTCGTGTCGCCGTTCGCGTCGAAGGTCGTGTGCCCTGTGACGCCATTGTAGTCGATCTTGGCGATCTGATCGATCACAGCCTGGCGGAAGGCCTTCGCGCCATCGGAGTCGCTGCCATCCTTCGGGGTGACTGCGCCGCCGTCGAGCGCCTTCTTGATCGACTGAATGATGATGTTCGTCGCATCAAAAGCGTTCGCGCTGTAGGCGCCGTACGCCGCGGGGTCCGGGAACTGCTTGGTGAAAGCGGTCTTGAAGTCAGCCGCTGACGCGAGCTTGTCGGCGTTGACCGAGGCCACCGTCACGACCGCGCCGAGCGCGCTGGCCTGCTTGGTGGTGGTCAGGAAGCTGTCGGTCTGGAGGCCGTCGCCGCCGCCGAAGATCAGGTTCGCGGCGCCAGGAACGGTCACCATCTGCACGCGGCAGAGCGTGCCACCGTTGGCGTCGGTGCCGCCGTAGTAGATGCTGTCAGCGCCCAGCTGGACCGCCTGGGAGATAGACGGCTTGAAGTCCTTGGTGCTCTTGTCGAGGCCCTTGCGGCCCACAACCGTGCCGCCATCCTTCGTGAACTGCGCGGAGAAGGTGTCGGCGATGCCCTTGCCGTAGGTCTCGGTGTCGTCGATGATGTAGACCTTCTTGGCGTTGGCCTGCTTAAAGAAGTAGTCAGCGCCAGCAGGACCTTGCAGGTCATCGGTGGTCGAGACACGGAAGTAGGTGACCTTGTTGGTCGGGCGCAGCGTGCCGAGCTGGCCATACTGCGGCTTGGTCAGCGTCTCGTTGGTGTTCGACGGGCTGATGAGCCCGAGACCAGCAGTGTTCGCGATCGGCATCTCAGCCTTGGCGACACTGCTGTTGAACGGGCCAACGCAGCCTGCTACGAGCGCGTCGCTGGCGGCGGAGCGGATGTTGTTCGCGCCGGTGGCTGGATCGTGTGTCCCGCCCGCGCCGACGTCGTCGAACGGCACATGGACGAACGTGTACCCAGCAATGGCCTTGTTGTCATTCGCCTGTTTGATCGCGAGGGCGACGCCGTTCTCAGCCGGTTTGCCCGCGCTCGTGTCCGCTCCCGAAACAGGCAGTTCGGAGCAGATCTTGATCGTGGTATTGCCTTTCGCGCCACCACTGCCGCCGCAGCCTGCCAGCACAAAGACCGCCAACGCGGCTGCTGTCAGAGCTGCACTGACACGATACCCTTTGCCCATAACGCGACGATACCTCCTGCGCGCGCACCTGTCCCAGTTCAGTTGTCGCACGCCTTACTTGTGTCCCTTCCTGTGGAAGAGACAACACCGGTGTATACCACTGACTACGCCACGAGACCTGATGTTCTTGCAACGACGAGATGAGAAGACCTACCGTTCTCCAGAATTTACCGCTCTCTCCCGCAGCAGCGAACGCATCTGGTTCCTGCTTCAGCGAGGGCAGTTGCGCCAGCGCTCCCCTCTCCACAGGCGTTTTGGCTGTCCGAGGAACTCCCGGCCAGCGTGCTGATGTTGATCGCTCGGTTCACGCCATTGGCCTGTAGCGGGCTTGGTTTTCGCTCGTCAGGAGCCAGGGCCTTCACCGTGCGTGCAGGCAGAGTACCACAGAACCACCCACAACGCATGAAAGATGACCGTCGGTTATCACCCCTCTATCGGGGTGCCTTAACCAATCAACCAAGGCGCACCGGTGTGGGGGGCATTGTAACGTGTATCACAAGATGCGTCAAGAGTTTTTGCCCTGATTTCTGTGTTCAACCTGCGCCAGGGGCAAATTGGACCTTCCAGCGCGCCATCTCGACGCGCGTTGCGCACGCTACGGCGGCGCTGTCGTAGGAGTTGTCTGAAGCGATCGCCTGCTGAGGCTGTGATACGATAGGCTGTATGGCATTTTTCCTGAAGGCGCTGGTCGCTCTGTTCACCAGCGTCGATCCCATCGGGCTGGCGCCTGTGGTGATTGCCCTGACCTTTCCTTTCGGCGCTCTCCCCCTGGCTGAAGCCCCCAGGGAGAGCGCCTTCCGTTTCTTCTGTGCGCGGTGAGAATACGCACGGGCAAGGTTCTGTAATCGCTCTCTCCTTGGACAGAGCGCCCCTTGCAGTAGGCGGGGATACCGCCTTCAGGCGCCAACGTGGTCCGTTGGGACGTGCGTAGCCTGAGAACCCCCTTGCTTTAGCGAAGGGGAGTGTCAGTACCGGCATGAGCGCTCGCGCGCGGTTCATCACCATCACACGCGCGGCGATCATCGCCGGTATCGTCATTGCCGTTTTCGGCGCCTTTGGCCAGCAGATCTTCGACGCGCTCGGCGTGACGAGCGAGGCGTTCAGCATCGCCGGCGGCGTCCTGCTCTTCCTCGTCGCGATTGACATGCTCTTCGGGCGGCCATCCGGCGGGCGCGAGACCCCCGCGAGGCGCGCGAGGCCCGCAGCGAGGCGCGCGAGGCCCGCAGCGAGGCGCGGCGCAACGAAGATGTGAGTGTCTTCCCGCTCGCGATCCCGATGATCGCCGGGCCGGGCACGATCACGACCATCATCCTCCTAGTGAACGCGTCGAAACCCGACGCGCTCCAGCTTGCCTCCGTGGCCGCAGCCGCCGCAATCACGCTGGTGGGCGGCCTGGTTCGCCATGATGATCAGCGCGCAGATCCAGAAGCGAATCGGAACGACGGGCATCCTGGTCGTGTCGCGCGCGCTGGGAATGCTCCTCGCCGCCGTCGCCGCACAGTTCATCCTCAACGGGATTGGCAGTTTCCTGCGTCTCGGCGCGACCGTAGGTCTGCCCCGCTAGGACGCGCCTCTATTCGCTTGCCCTGCCCTCCGGATCTTCCGTGAGCGCCGCGATATGGGCCGCATGCGCTTCGCGGTCGACGTAGGGCCAGTGCATAGTGCGGTCGCCATCCCAGTTCGCGCGTATCTCCGGCGTGGCAAGGTCCCAGTCCGGGCGAATCTTCTGTGTGACCGCGCGCAGGTCCTGGCGCAGGTCATCTGGCGAGGGGCGTCCCCAGAACCAGTAGCCGTTGTAGATCTTATAAATCACCAGACCAGGCTCGAGTATGAGCGTGTGCGGGATCATCGGGTTGTGGTGGGGATCAGTGTACTCCTGAATGTCGAGATCGCGCTGGATCTTGCGTCCGGAATCGGAGAGGAACGTCCACTGCGCGCCGACGGAGTCGCGGAACTCGTTGGTCTCGTACAGGTTGTCGGTCGAGATGGTGACGATCTGGGTATAGGCGACCGCGATCTTGGGATAGAACGCCGCCAGCTCCAGATGCTGCTGATGATCCTTGGGGCAGAAGTGGCCGCGCGAGAGGATGAGGATCATCGGGTCATTGCCCTGCAACTCGCTCAAGCGCCGGCGTTTGCGGGTGTGGTCGGTCAGTTCGTAGTCGGGGAATGTCGCGCCGGGAACTATATCTGCGCGCATGGGAATCCTTTCACTGCTAGACGCGACCTGCCGTTCGGCCTTGATGGCCAGCGCCGGGTCACGCGATGAGATCGTAGCCCAGGCAATGCAACGCACGCCAAGGCGCCTCACGTGTGATTCCCACGCCATCTTCTGGATCCACACCACACTACCCGCCAATGACTACCCGCCAATGACTACCCGCCAATGAGTCTGCTCTCGCGCGACCGAACGGCGGCGGAGCGACGCCATGGTGAGCGCGGTCAGCCGCTGAAGCTGGCTACATGGCGTGTCCCGGCGGGGGTGATAACTGAATGCTGAATGCATGGTCTTTTCTCCCTTCCGCGACGTTTTCTCCGGCTGGACGAGGTGGAACAAACGTGCTACACTCATTCTCACTGGTGGCGCTCTGGCGAGGCGAAAACCAAGCCCAGCCCACGCCACCACCAGCCCACCCAGCCCACCCATCCCACCGCTGGCCGTGGCGACAAGTAGGAGAGACAAGGTGGCCGGGAGTTCCTCGGACACTGAAAACGCCTGTGGAGAGGGGGAGCGCTGGCTGGAGTCGCGTGGCTCCAGTGAAACTGCCCTCGATGAAGCAGGAACCAAACACGCTTTCGCCCCTCGTGGGTGAAAACGGTAAGTTTTGGAGAACGGTATGGTATCGTGAGTACCATAGCGCGCTTGCCACTATGCAAGCTTGCAGAGTGATGTAACGCCAGTTCCAGATCGTGACGGGAGGAGAGCGCTGTGGCAGCCCCCAATATGGACAGCATCGCCGGTTCGTTCGAGGCCCTCAATAGCGCCTTCAAGCCGGAGAAGGCGCAGGGCGTCACCAAGGTCATTCAGTTCGACTTCACGGGTCGTGAGCCAGGCTCGTGGACCATACACCTCGACAACGGCGCCTACAGCTACCACGAGGGTCCTGCCGAGAATCCCAACGCGACGGTCAGCGTGGATTCCGACGACTGGCTCAAGATCCTCAAGAACGAGATGAACGCTGTCTCCGCCTTCATGAGCGGCAAGATCAAAGCCTAGCACGCTCCTACTATGAACGCGAAATGACGACGAACGCGAAATGACGACCGCACGATGTACGGGCCCTATGTGGAAAAACGCCCAAATGATGTGGTGTGGCATAAAGACAACGTCACCTGCAAATGGATGATTAATTAACGCCCAATTGGTCACGAACATGGTCGTATGGCGCCGCAAGCCCCATGCGTGCGAAGAATGCATCTGCAAAGCTGACGGTTGACTCAACCGCCCAAGCAGCACAACCATGACTGAAGCACTGATCTGGAAAGAATGGATTGTTCGCGGAGGTCAAGGGATTAAGCGGAAACCTACCTTGCAGACTCTTTTGGAACTTGTGCTCAGTGACCTTCGCCCCTGGATTTGTAGAATATCCCGTGATCCATTCAGGTTCGTAGTGAACCATAACGTTGCGCAGTTGTACCAAGATGGAAACCTCCTGGTATGGCGAGGTTCCCTTGTCAAAAGGAGCCCTTCTCATGAGCGTAAGAGCAATGTCGTATTTCTCAAGGATGCTATATTTTGATGTTCTTGGAACCTTCATCGCCCACATTTCTGCGAGCAGAGATCGCAGGTCGGGATCGAGGTCCTTAACGGTCCCATAGGGATTATCAACCGTGTCTGCGAAGAATTCATTGATTGCGGCTTCTAGGAAGGAAACTGACATCAAAATTGCCCCGGTAACACTCGCTCTGTGCGCATTGATCATCGCAGCATCATACACACCAAAGTAATTCCTCTCAACTTCGAGAGCCTGCCTCGCAAAGTATGCTGCTGATAGCACGTGCTGAATAGAGAAGTGGGCGCGGCTCCTGACGGTAACTGCGTCTCGAACGGTTATGCGATCGTGAATTTTGCTTGCCTCATCCATCAGCGACTGCCCTTCTCCTCAATTGCGCAACATTATTCGGGATGGGCGCATGGTCCAGCCAGCGATCACTGAGACATGCCACTTGCAGCAGTTCCTTGCTCCTGCTTGCCTCAGAACGGCAGCTTCGCTCCCGCCTTTGGAGAAGGTGCCCATGTCATGATCCGTGACGCCTAGTAGGTGTAAGCAGGATTTTCCGAGATGTTACGTATGTGCCGCATCACCATTCTATCATGCGGCATTTGCCGCACTGCACCGTATTCTGGGGTGGTTATCCAATGGGACAGGAAGGCAGCGATTGCTGTTCTTCGAAGAAGTTGCTCATCCCCTTCAACGCGCGGATGTGTGGAATTGAACTCAGAAATCGCCGTATTGAGGGAAGCCAGGGCATCCCGATACGTGGCCAGCCAACGCCCCAGTTGGTCTTCAATACTCCCTTGCAGGCGTGCCTGGAGCGCCTCGCTCCATTTAGTCCGCAAGAGCGGAATACCGAAAACATCCACGTCTTGGTAGATGGATCTGTCTATGGGATCAAATGGCGAGACGCCTCCACCAGGAGAGTAGTCCGGCCACCAGCTAAGCATCAATGAATTCTGTTCTATATCGGTCAACAAGCCGTAGGCGGCGACTTGTCGTGAGCAGGAAGTGACATACTCGTGAATCAGACCTGGCGTCACAACAATATGCATGCGTGTGAGTACGGCGCCAAACACGATGGTCTGCAGGATGATCGCTTCATCCATTGCCGTTCGCATCGACATTACACGCAGATAACTGTCCCCCGACTGTTTGTCATGGACGGGCTTCGTCATGCTACCACGTATCGCGGTCCAAAATTGGTGGGGTTCCAAGTCAAGCGTGACATCATCGGCAAGACGCAGGACTTCCGTGTCACTCTCGTGGGTATAGGGGTTCCGACGGCGCTCATAGTAGTGATCCAGCAGATGCGTCATGTATAGGCTTGGCTCCCTGATCTCAGTGACCTCCTCGTGCGCGGTATCACTTCCTTTAACAAGAGTGATTGGCAACTGCTCCATGAGCCAGCTTACCAGAGGTGCGGCGTCCTTCGAAAGCTCAGCAAAAAGTGTGCGGAGAGTAATGCCAACACCGTAGTCCCTTGAGTACTGAAAGTAGAGCTCTCGGACATCACGAACCCGCACACTGCGCTTGCGCTCGAAAGAATTGTCGATAGCTTCCTGATTCTCCTTCAGCCACATCGGAAAGGAGATATGCTCACGATCCGGTTCATCCGTAACCTTCGCGACCGTATCCAGGCACCCAAACAGGTGATTAACCAGCAGAGAGGGAAGGGCGCGCCGGTCAAAGGAGAACTGGTCAACTCCATATTCGAACTCAACCTTGCTCAGGACGTGATACCGGATCACGTTTGCTTCCCAAGCTCGCTGGCCAACATTGAGGAGCCGTTCCCGAGCCTGACCGCTCAGCGCCATGAACCGCTGCTGAAACTCTGCGGGATCAATGGTGCAGCCGAACATAAGCCGCAAGTATCGATAGCGGGGGGGTGTTTGCTGTAGCACGGTGGCACTTCCTGAGGGGAAACTTGAAACTCCTAACGGAGGACACAGAAGTAGCGGTCCATACCAGGCGCCGGCAAGGCACCGCTCGCGTGAACTAGGACTGCGAAGCGTGGAAGATTGAAATTGGAGGACTGTAAAGCCCACTTTCGCCCTGCACCGCTGGCCAGCCAGACGCGGGGAACCAAATGGGAGCACGAGGCGTATCCAATCGGTAGGCGCAGTAGGCCTCGGCATCTCGGAAGTCTGCCATTGGCCACCCTTGGTAACTTCCTTCACCGAGTCTCCATTCATAGACCCACCACGTGCCCCTCGGCTCCTGCGTGACGGCGATGACACGTGGCTGTGGGTTCGTCCGCCTGGGATCAGCGGGGTTGGCCTCAAGCCGCAAAAGGGCCGTGTGAATCGGGCTGGCATCCACTGCCTGCTCGAGCGATAACGGCTGCCCGTCGGTTCCCTCGACTGGTCGCCCAATTTGTACGAGGAGAGGTTGTGCGTTACTTTCGTTGATCAAAGTTCCGCCATTCGCGACGGCGCTTGGTCGCGAATCAATCGAGGATATCTGGGTCTCTTCTTGCACGAGGTGGCCCGGCGCTGCGTCAATGGCCTTGGTAATCGCCTCGACTAACTTGCCGACATCGTACTCCCAGCGGCTGTCCGTTATCTCGTGAGCCTGGTGTCTCGCCAACTGCGCCAAGTCCGCAGGAAGGTCGTTGCCCTTTGGCATGTGAGCGCCATGCACGAGCACAGGAACTACGGTGATGCCGCGCCGCAATGCTGTGGCTATCTCCAACCTGACAAAGTCATCAGGATTGTCCAATCGGCGCCGCGTATCGCCAAGGTCTGTGATTGTCAGCCAGCTCTTGCCCATGATTGCAAGGAGGACGCGACACGATGCGACGGTGTTCTCAATTACATTGACAAAATCCATCCCGGGGTCAATGCTGCCGAGGTCGAAGAATACCGCGTTTTGGCCGAAGTGACTCACTAGGTCTTCATTGAGGCGTCCTGCATGCCCTGCGCTATCGTCTCGGCGGTAGCTGATGAAGACAGCAGGTGTCACCGGAGCGCGTGAATTTCGGTCCGCACTGTCGGCATCAGGCACCTGAGGAACAGTTGAGGAGGGTCGCCCTGAAACTGAGGGAAGCTGAGGGAAAGCCGCTGGACGCATGCGCGTATATTTGTCTCGCTCCTTCTGTCGCACCTGAAAGAAGTCGCCGAGCGTTTTCACATTCCTATAGGCGCGAATCTCCGACGAAACCGTAACGTACCAATTGGCAGGATTTTCCCCGTGGCCTGCGCCACCGGTGAGTCCGGAAAGTCGCATCAATTCGAATACTTTGCGCAGCATCATATCCGACATGCCAAAGGGCTCGCGCACGTCAGATGCCTCCACACGAGGGGTATCCTCGTCGGCCTCCCATCGCTCGATGCAGAAGCGGAGGACTTGCAGAAAGGCATCGAAGTCCTCTGCCAACGCGGGAAAGATGCCCTCGGTCTGGCATGCATAGAGCGCAGATATGCTGAGGTAGCTTTCGCGTTTCGGGTCCCACACGGCGAGGATTGGCGTATGTAGTCCGTCGTACATGAAATCCTCAAGTTGATTACCCACGTCTTGGACATCGAGATCGTCGTGCTGCTTGCGTAGCGTACGGTCAAGCCAACCATAGGTGGGCCATTGAGCGTGGTCGTGGAAATAGCCGCAGATAGTGTTCAAGAACCACCGCTGATAATCAGAGAAGTCCATAAAAGCTCCTCGCCTGCCTAAGCTCAGGCTCCACAGATTTCATCTTGACACGGCGGCGAGTAACCTCAGCAGTGTTAAGATCACCTGCTATGGACACACGTCGTCGCAACACGGTGTCTAAGTGCGTCGTTCCTCAAGTGGGGTAGAATAGCTCCAGAACTTGTCGGGAGGAGGTATGCCAAATGACACTCCATGTCGGTCAGGTAACGGACGAGGAGCGAGGC
>Ga0207684_10006172_pt1 | contig 10958 bp, 7 predicted proteins | sample KBSK5501metaG_FD_184342 | JGI IMG/M metagenome (GOLD analysis project Ga0207684, IMG submission 184342) | Corn, switchgrass and miscanthus rhizosphere microbial communities from Kellogg Biological Station, Michigan, USA - KBS K5-50-1 metaG... | ecosystem: Host-associated > Plants > Roots >... | reverse complement strand
CTCGCTCAAATCGCGGTAGGCCGCTGGAGGTTGAACGACGGGTCGATGGTAGTTCGGGCCTACGCTGCAACCAGCGACTAAGCTCGAGGCCATCATGGCAGCCATGAATGCGGCTAGTCTCTTCATAGGCTTGCTCCGCCGCTCTTCCTTCGCGCCGTTCTCGCGGTGGTCCATCTCAGTCCCCCTCCGCTGGAGCGGGCGTTGCCGGCAAGGCGCCCGAAACGTGTTCCTTGCCGGCGCCTGACCATTTCTCCACCAGGTAGAAGATCGCAGGCACGAAGAAGATTCCGATCACACTCGCCGCCAGCATCCCGCCGATTACTGCGGTACCCATGATTTGACGCGCAACCGATCCTGCGCCGGTCGCGGTCCACAGGGGCACGCAACCGAGTATGAACGCGAAAGACGTCATCAAGATTGGCCGCAGACGAAGCCTGGCCCCTTGGAGCGCGGCATCCACCAGAGGCTTTCCGTTCTCGTACTCTTCCTTGGCAAACTCGACGATCAAAATTGCGTTCTTGGCGGCCAGGCCGATGAGCACAATCAAGCCGATTTGCGAGTAGACGTCGTTCTCGATTTGGACCATATACGGCGGGAGGAAAACACCGAGCAGCACGCGGCGCAACCACAGGATTCCAAAAGCTCCAAAGATCGCCACGGGCGTACTGAGCAACACGCTGAACGGCAGCGACCAGCTTTCATACAACGCCGCCAGAATTAGGAACACGAAGAGCAGCGAAAGTCCAAAGATCACCGAAGCGGGGACTCCTTCTCGCGCCTTCTGCTCCTGATAGGACATACCGGAGTAGTCGAAGCCCATCTCACGCGGCATCGTCTGTTTAAAAACATCCTCGAGGGCCGCCGTGGCTTGGTCCGCGCTGTAACCCGGCGCTGCGCTCCCGTTGATTTGCGCCGAGCGATACTCGTTGAAACGCATGGTAAACTCCGGACCGAGCCGCGGCTTTATGCTAGTTAGCGTGGACAGCGGGACATCCTCGCCTTTGCTATTGCGAACGTAGAACTGCCCGACGTTTTCCGCCTTGGCGCGGTATTCGTCTTCTGCTTCGATATAAACTTGCCACTGACGGCCGAAGCGATTGAAATAGTTGATGAAGTATCCACCCATGAATGCCTGGATCGTCCGGTAGACATCGTTGAGGGGCACACCCTGCTTTAACACTTTGTCCCGGTTCACCTCGACAAACTGTTGTGGGACGCTGGGCAGGAAGGTAGTGCTCAAGCCCGCAATCTCCGGGCGCTTGCGCGCCGCTTCCAGGAAGGTGCCCAGATTTTTTGCCAGGAACTGGACATCGTTTCCGGCGCGATCCTCAAGGACAAATGTGAATCCTCCCGAGGTACCGACTCCGGGAATCGCGGGCGGCGAGAAGCTGAAAGCGATCGCCGCTGGCAACTTGCTCAATTCCTGGTTCAGATGCGCCTTGATGGCTTGAAATTGTTCCGCTCGGGTCTTGCGCTCATCCCAAGGCTTGAACGTAACAAAAAAGAAAGCGTTGTAACTGGTGCGCACGAAGCTCAGCAAACTAAAGCCGACGACGCTGGTCGTGTATTCAACCCCCGGAGTATTGCCCAGGATTTTTTCGACATCCGCTGCGACCGCAGTGGTGCGCTCCAATGAAGCTCCGTTCGGGAGCTGGAGATTGACGAAGGCATAGCCCTGATCTTCGTCCGGAAGAAAACTCGATGGCACTCGGCCGGCAAAAAAGGCGGCCCCCACTCCAAAGGTCACGAGCAGCACGACCATGACAACGGTCTTTCGGATGAGAGCTGCGCTCCAACGGACGTACCCTTCGGTTGCACGCTCGAAGACGCGGTTAAACCCATCGAAAAACCGCCTCAGTAAACCTCGGCTCTGTTTCTTTGGCCGGAGCAACAAGGCGGCAAGCGCAGGACTGAGCGTAAGCGCGTTGAATGCGGACAGGAGCACCGAAATCGCGATCGTTACGGCGAACTGTTGGTAGAGCCGGCCGGTAATGCCGGGGATAAAGGCTGTCGGCACAAATACGGCGGAGAGAACCAGGGCGATCCCGACGACAGGACCGGAGAGTTCTTCCATTGCTTTCAAGGCCGCATTCCTGGGAGTCAGACCCTCCTCGATGTGCCGTTCCACGCCTTCAACCACGACGATGGCGTCGTCCACGACGAGGCCGATCGCCAGTACGAGACCAAAGAGAGAAAGCGTATTGATGGAGAAACCGAACAGCGGGAAGAACACGAATGTGCCCACGAGTGAAACTGGTACCGCAAGAAGCGGAATCAGCGTGGCGCGCCAGCCCTGCAAGAAAAGGTAGACTACAAGGATCACAAGCGTCAGGGCAATCAAAAGCGTTATAACGATTTCCTTAATGCCTTCCGTGACTGCGCGAGTCTGGTCGAGCGATACAACGTAATCCATATCTGCCGGGAAGCGCTCCTTCATCTGGGCCATCAGCTTCCTGACGCTTGCGGCTGCTTGGACGGCGTTGGAACCGGGCAACTGATAGGTAGCGATAATCGCGCCCGGTTTCCCGTTGAGGCGGCCAATAACGCTGTAGTCCTGCGAACCCAATTCGATCCGAGCCACGTCCCGGACACGCACGGTCCCGCCGTCCGGCGTTTCACGCACCACGATCTGTCCGAATTCTTCCGGTGACGCCAGGCGGCCTTGCGCAAGAACGGAGTAGGTAAATTCCTGGCCCTTGGGCGCCGGTTCGCCGCCCGCCTTCCCGGCTGGGTTCACTGTGTTCTGCGCCTGAATAGCGCTGACGATTTCGGGAACAGTGATACCCAGCTTTGCCAATTGGTCGGGTCTTACCCACAGACGCATCGCGTATTGGCCCGCACCGAATACCTGAACGTTGCCGATACCCGGCGCGCGCGTCAGGGGGTCGGTGAGATTGATGTACGCGTAGTTGGCCAGAAATTTGGCATCGTAGGTTCCATGCGGCGAGTACAACGAAAGTAACATCAGGGGAGCGCTTACCGACTTTCGGACGGTAACCCCGAAGTTGTTGACGTCGGCGGGAAGCTGAGAGGCAGCTTGTGTTTCGCGGGCCTGGGTGAGAATCAAATCCGTATTGGGATCTGTTGTCACGTCGAAATTCACAATCACGGTCGTGTTCGAATTGCCGGTGGCGTTCAGCGAATACATATAATTCATGTTGTCCACGCCGCTCACCTGCTGCTCGATGGGAGTGGCCACCGCCTGTTCGAGGGTTTGGGCGTCCGCACCGACGTAGGTTGCCGATATTTGAATCTCCGGCGGAGCGATGTTGGGGAACTGGGCGATAGGCAGGCTCAATATGCTAATCACTCCGACGATCACCATGACGATGGAGATCACCATGGCGACGATGGGACGGTTGATAAAGAACTTTGACATGGGATTACCTTCCCTTCGCTTCCGCGGCAAACGGCTTGGGGTTGACTTGCATGCCCGGGCGAACTTTCTGCACTCCCTCAGCAACCACGCGTTCGCCTGGCTTCAGTCCGTCTACGATAATCCACTGGGCGCCGACCCGGTCGCCCACCTTAACTGTTCGGATGCTCACCTTGTTCTCGTGGTCCAGCGCCGCGACTTGATAGCCGCCTTGCAGCTCCGAAACTGCACGCTGAGGTACAAGTAACGCGTCCTGTTGGACTCGGACGGCCGTGCGAACTTTGCCATACCCGCCGGGGCGCAGAATATTTCCAGGATTGGGAAATAGCCCGGCGATCCGAATTGCGCCGGTACTCTGATTCACTTGGCGGTCCGCAAAGTAAAATGTGCCTTCACGTGGATAGGAGAGTCCGTCTGCCAAAATCAGTTCAAGGCGCAGCCTCTTGTCAGCAGCTTGCCGAGTAGTTTCTGTGGGGAACCGTCTGTTCCAATCGAGGTACTCGCTCTCGCTGACCGTGAAATAAACCTTGATAGGGTCGACGGTGGAGACGGAGGTCACGGGCCCGCTGCTTGGATTGACCAGGGCGCCTACTTGAAGTTGAGCCTGCCCAGCGATGCCATCGATGGGTGCGACAAGCCTGGTGAAGTCCAGGTTGATCTTGGCCGTTTCAACGGCGGCCTCCGCTGACTTGATTTGAGCCACGGCCGTTGCCACCGTGGCTTTCGCCGCCATATTATTCTGGACGGCATTGTCTAGATCCTGCTGGCTGGCGGCTTGCTCTTTGGCTAGGGGGACGTAGCGGTTGACGTCAAGCTCGGTCCTGCCTTGCACAGCCTGGGCATTCGCAAGCGCGGCCTTGGCCTGCGCCAACTGTCCCTCAGCTTGATCGAGCGACGCTTGAAAGGGACGCGGGTCGATCTCAAAGAGCAGCTGCCCCTTCTTGACGAATGCGCCTTCCTGGTAGCCCTGCCTCTGCAGGTAGCCAGTGACCTGTGCTCTGACGTCGGCATTGGTGAATCCGTCGAGCGTGCCGATCCACTCACCGAAAATCGGAACGTCTCTTTGCTCCACCTCCACGACTTCAACGTCCGGCGAAGCGCCGGGCGCCCCCGATACCCGTTTTGGGCGCATTGCCCCCACAATCAGGCCGACGACGACCAAGCAAAATACTCCGCCTATCCAGAACTTATATTTCGAAAGTGTGTTCATGGTCTGCTCCTACAGTGAGACCTTTTCCCTGTAATCGAGATTCCCTATTTCCACGTCGGCGGAATTGAATGAGTAGATGCCCCACCTGAGGAGGAGGGTACACCAATCCTTCCAAACCGATGAGAGCGCTCAGGCTGCGTGTACGGCTTCCGCGGGGAAACGCCCGGCCGCGAGAACCCCAAGGACAATGAAAATCAACATGACCACGACCTGCGTCCCGAGAAACGGCAGTTCTGATTGCGTGGGCGCCAGGGCCTTGAGCGCGGGAATCTTTATGTCGAGTCCGTGGCGCCGCACGTTCTGCGTGGCGGCAAGCTCACTGGCTGCCTAGCTAGGCATCGAATCGTTCCGAATAACGGGCAGCCCGGAAATTACCAGCTCGGCCGTTAGGTTAGTACCGACAAACGCGCTAGCGTTGACCGTTGGAAAGCTGGCGAGAAGCCGACTTCAGAGGACTAATCCCGCCGCTGGAAGCCGGATAGCTTCCGGTTAGCTGACAATACGCACAAAATCGGCATATTCGCCGTGGGACAATAACTCCCAGATTCCCGTTTCCGAATAGTTTGGGGATCGCCGACGATTCGCCCAGAATGTGGAGGGAGCGAACCACATTTCTACGTCTGTCTGCGTCAGCCATTTGTGGACGTGGTCTCCGCCGACGTGATCTCATACTTGAAGTTGTCGGGATCGAGGCTGTCGAGTCGGCCGTCTGCGGTTTCCGCCTGAGGATACATGAAGAATGCGAGTGGCGCGTCGTTCGACCCGGGCAGAGCGACGTCATGCGCGAAGTTGTACGCTATCCAGTTCATCTCCCAGGACCCGAATAGCCGCGCGCGGGCCTTTTTGACCATGTCGTCCTTCAACGGTCGATTTCCGGGCGGTTCTTCGAGGACGACTTTCCGAACGTCTGCGGGATCAACGGGCAGCCAGCCGTGGTCACCAAGGTAAACCTCAGCGCGGCAGTGCTGCGCTTTCGTCACTTTCTCTGACGAAGCACCGAGGCTCTTGTAGCCCATTTCGGACTTGGCGACGCGGATGCCATAAACGTCGCGCGCGGGGAGGCCCGCCGCGCGCGCCAGCCCAACGTAAAGCGCGTTTAGATCGGCGCACTTGCCGCCCAGATCTCTGGACTCCAACATGAAGCGAATGTCGCCGGTGCCGCAGCCGCGCGTTTTCGGGTTCCGAAAGGTGTTGTCAACGATCCACTCGTAGATCGCACGCGCCTTCTCCACATCCGTAGTCGTGCCCTTCGTAATTTCGTTCGCTGTCGCTTTCACGATACCGTCGGTCGGCAGGAGTTTGGTTGGCCGCAAGAAATGTTCCAATTCCGCGCGGCTCTCCTTGGGTGTCGTGCGGCGCGCGGTGAGGTCGACCGCACAATCCTTCGTGGCGATCCGACTCGTCACTGTGAGGATCGGCCTTACCCCGGCCGGAAATTCCGCAGCGATGATTCCGAGCGCGTCGGTCTTGTTTTCGACTATTTTCGCGGTACCGCCCTCGCAGTTGAAGGTATTCGCGAGCGTCTTCTGGAAGGGTGTTTCACTAATGAGTGCCGCCGGCACCCATACGCGTGTCGTCCCGGAGGTTTTCAGGACTTCGACGCGGGTCGTTACTTGAAAAGTGCGCCAACGGTCAAGCGTCGTGACCTCTGAAAACAAGCGCCCAGCCTTCGCGAACACGAGGCTTACGGACGCAATGCTCCCTGATTGCAAAAAAATACGACGATTCATGGCCAATACCTCCTCTCGCAGCGGAGTACCCTTGACTTCTCCGCAGATTGATAAAGTACACGTGACTCTGGACTCTGACCGTATACAATGTACGAGCCGGTTTTTGGATACAACGGGCTTCCGCGCCTCCAATAGAATCCGAAAACCGAAACCTGGCGCCTCTCCAATCCCATTCTCAGGCACTCTCGCGTAATCTTCACCCCAGGGTATGCCTGCTTAAAGACCTCCAGGCCGAGAAAATGATCGGCATGCTCGTGCGTAATGTAGATAATAGACAGCGGTTTTGTGGTGGCGTTGATTTCCTGTAGTACTTTTTCAGCGTTGTTTTTTGTCAGCTGCGCGTCGACCAGCATCACTTCATGTTCTCCCTCGATAATCACGGAGTTAGCCCAAAACTGATCGTCGGGGGAGGTGAACACCTTGATTGAAAAACCGTGCCGACCACCCGCAAATGCAGACGGATGCGAAATCAGAAATAAGAGACTGATCATCACTTTACTCCGCAGCATTACTGCTTCTCATCCCATCGATCGGCAAATACAACCGGCACCCAGCTATACCCACTCCCGTCCTCGCGCAAGCGACCCAGGGCAGGAAACAATGACGTATGCGCAGCGCTGTCACGGCAGCGGTCTAACAGATTGTGTGAATCAGACGCGCTTGTATGGCGCGCTCCCTGATGCAGGATGACTGTGCGCACGATGCGTACAGATCGGAAAAGAAACGGATGATCCACCTCGCTGTGTGTTTGACCAGAATGATGAACGAAAAGTGCGCAAGGTCCCCCCAGTTTTCTCCTCACCCACCTCATAAGCTCATTTTAGGTTGCGTCAATTCAATAATTTCTGAATGGCACTCCTGCCTTCTTGAATTCTTGCCTGCTCACGGTACAGCGAAGTCATGGAGACTGAATGATTTGCAAAAACCGACCTCCTGCCTGTGAGAAATTCACAAGGGCTTCAACAAAAATGCAGCCGTCTATAAGTGATGGGAAACAAAAAACACAGATTGGTCGGGGCGCCGAGATTTGAACTCGGGACCTCCTGCGCCCAAGGCAGGCGTAATATCTCCTGGAAGTCCTTCCTTTTCAATCTCAGTTTTGAAACAAACGAGTTATAAAAATATTTGGTAGTGGCACGATGTACGGAAATGTGGCTGCGCATGCGTGGAATCCCCCGAATTTTCCCCATAGCGAAATAACGGCGAAAGTGCGCCGATCCGTTCCTACGATGATCGCGCCCGATGCGAGGCAGCCGATATAGAACGCGGCATTAAACGATTGACGAAGTGGCTGGCCCGCGAAGGTCTCGAGCCTATAGCTTGGCGTTCCGTCCGCGCCGAGTGAAACGAACATCATGCGGGCTTCGGGTATTAACAGGGCCTTCATGCAGGCTCGATCCTTGTCCGCGGGCCCGCTGATCGCCGCGTCGAGCGCGGCGGGAATGCCCTCGGGTTCCGATGGCAACGCACAGCCGGCATCCGGCGTCTGCGCCATCGCACCGTTGGTTTGTACGGCGGCCAGCGTTGCGGTCATCCCGAGCACCGCCAAGCCGGCGACGCTCACCATCACTCCACACACTGATCTGTTCATGCTGCCTCTCTGCCTCTACAGCGTCTACTCATAAATCCAATGCCACAACCGCTATCGACGAATCGTATTCGTCAGGCAGAACCGCGTGTTGATTACCGCCGAACGGCGTCGAACTGAAAACATCGACGATGTGAAATGTGTACTTCATAGGATTAACCTCCGTGCGTCGCCTCAAGTCTTGACGACAAGGTCGATTTCAACGCAGGCCCCGAGAGGCAGCGCGGCCGCCGCGATCGTCGTGCGGGCGGGATAGGGCTGACGGAAATACTTTGCGTAGATACCATTCATCGCGACGAAGTCACTTATGCTCGTGAGATACACACCGGCGCGCACAACGTGATCGAAACTACTTCCGGCCGCCTTAAGAACCGCCGAGAGATTCTGGAAGACGCGCTCGGTCTCGGCCACAATGCCCCCCTCGACCACCTTACCAGTGGCCGGGTCTTGGCCGACCTGACCGCTGAAGTAGAGGAAACCGCCGACTTCGACGGCCTGGGAAAACGGGCCGACCGGCGGCGCGAGTTCGGGCGAGGTAACTGCGGTCTTGCTCATGGCAAACTCCTTTCGATACTGGGTTAGATGGTCAGGATGGTGGAGCCCGAGGTTGCGCGCGCTTCCAATGCCTTGTGGGCGCGGGCCTTCCCAACATCACTCAACGCGTCCATGCCCAAGGAACTCACGATTCCCGCAGCGCCACAATAGGATCCACCTTGGTCGCTCGCCAAGCCGGAATGTAGCTGGCGGCAATCGCAACCACGAGCAGAAGCAACGGCACCAGCAGAAATACAGCCGGATCATGTGGGCGAACGCCGTAGAGCAAACTTGCCATCATCGAGGCGGTAGAAGCGGAAAATATCACACCGGTCACAATTCCGAGGCCAGCCAGGCCTACACCTTTTCCCAGGACAAGTCGCAAGACATCCGCTCGCTGGGCACCCAACGCCAACCGCAGACCAATCTCGCGTGATCTTTGGCCAACCATATAGGCCAGCAAGCCGTAAATTCCGATGGAGGCCAACAAGAGCGCCCCCCCCGCAAATCCCGTCACCAAATTCGCCGAGAATCTGCGCGATGCCAGCGATGCATCCAGTACCTCATCCATCGAGGTGACGTTGAACACCGGCAGCCCCGGATCTACGCTCTGAATCGCGCCGCGAATCTGCGGCTCCAGCGTGCTCGACGGCAACGAAGTTCGCAGCGCCAAGCTTAACGACCGCCCGACAAATTGATTCAGCGGAACATAGAGGTGCGGCACGCCATCGACATCGAGCCCGTCGTGTTTGATATTTTTCACCACGCCTACCACGGTGCTCCATGGATTCACAGGATTCTGTCCGAAACGCAACCGGATACGCAGCCGCCGGCCCACCGGATCATGATCCGGCCACCAGTAGCGCCTTGCCGTCGCCTCATCGATGATCGCCACGGGCAACTTGCCATTTTCATCGTCCTCGGTGAAGAAGCGCCCCTCCACGAGCGGTGTTTGTATCACCCGAAAATACTCCGGGCTGATGCGGATAACTTCGGCGCTCAAATCTCCTGAGGATTCCGTGGGCCGGTCTTCGATGGCTAGCGAATTGTGATTCGTGGCGCCGTACGCCGCCGCATCGCTATTGATTGTGTCGGCAGCCGGCAAATTGGACGTAATCGCCGCCAACTCCACGCCCGGAATCGCGTTCGCGCGCCGCAGCAGTTCGCGATTAAACGGAATCTGCTGCGCTAAGGTGTGATATGGATCGAGCTGCGGATTATTCGGGTTCGGCAGATAGATATTCGCCGTCACCACTTGCGATGGATTGAAGCCCGGATTCTGCCGCAACAAATCGCGCAGCGTTTCCAATAGGAGCCCCGCGCCGATCATCAGCACTACCGCAAAAGCCAGCTGCGACACCATCAGTGCGTCGCGCATGCGCCCGGCCTTCGCGCCGTAGCCCGAGCCGCGCGAGCCCTCGCGCATCGTGCCCGCAAGTCCCGCCTTCAAGGAATGAGCCGCGGGAGCCAGCCCAAACAGTAGCCCGGTCGCGAGCGAAATCAGTAACGCAAATCCCAGCACCCGCCAATCAATGTTTACTTCGCCCAGCCGAGGAAGATTCGCCGGCACAAATCGCAAGACGGCTTTCAGCGTGATCACCGCCGTCGCTAGCCCTGCGATTCCCCCGATGAAAGCCAGCAACATCGATTCGGTGAGCATCTGTCGAATCATTCGGCCCCCGCTCGCTCCCATCGCCGCGCGCACTGCCATCTCTTGCTGTCGTCCGGAGGCGCGCGCCAGAAGCAGGCTGCCAATGTTCAGAGACACGACGAAAACGATTAAGATCACGGCAGCCATCAACACGACCAGCATCGGTCGAGCCTTACCCACCAACGATTGCTGCAACGGCACAATCTCAACCGTCCATTTGGCTTGCGGAGGGTAATCATTCGCAAAGTCGCGACGCAAATTAGCAGCCATGGCATCAAGACGCGCCTGAGCTGGCGCTACAGTGAGGCCCGGCTTGAGACGACCGATTGCCCCGGGTAATATGCGCAGGCCACGCGCCGGCGCTGGGAACGGATCGCCACTGAATCCGCAGGTAATCCACACTTCCACGGCTGGAATGGTCGGTCCGGGGTGGCGGAATCCGGGAGAAAGTACACCTACAATCGTATACAGATCGTTATCGAGGAGGAGGCTCCGGCCGAGGACGCCAGGATCAGCCCCATAAGATCGGCGCCACAAGGCATCGCTGATCACGACCACAGGCGCGAAACCAAGCGCGAAGTCCTGGTGACCAAATAAGCGTCCTAGTTCGGGAGTGGCGCCGAGCATGGAAAAGTAGTTGGGAGAAACCTCCATCATTTCCAAATGTTCGGGCTGTTTGGTACCGGTCAAGTTTGTGGGGCCCAAAACGATGACACTCACCTCTTCGAACACATCCGTCTGCGTTCTAAGATCGTCGAATTCCGGCACGGAAAACCGAACGCCCCGCAATCCTACCCCTGGGTTGTTAAAGTAGATCCTTACAAGACGGTCGGGGTCGGGGAACGGAAGAGAACGGAGCAACACGGCGT
>Ga0207684_10006167_pt1 | contig 10961 bp, 6 predicted proteins | sample KBSK5501metaG_FD_184342 | JGI IMG/M metagenome (GOLD analysis project Ga0207684, IMG submission 184342) | Corn, switchgrass and miscanthus rhizosphere microbial communities from Kellogg Biological Station, Michigan, USA - KBS K5-50-1 metaG... | ecosystem: Host-associated > Plants > Roots >... | reverse complement strand
GCCGTTGGTGATCGGCGACGCCTCGTAGCAGTAGGTACCGTGCGGCACGGTGAGGCCAGGCACCGTCAGGACCGCGTCATAGTTGGCCGTCCGCGTGTAACCCGACTTCTGCACGAGGGCGCCGACACCGATGGTCCCGTCCAGGAACGTCGGACCCACGTAGCCGGTGATACAACCCGACGGAATGGACAGACACGTCAGCTCACCGTAGAACCCGGAAGCCGCCGACTGATACGCGGCCTCGGCCGAGATGACCGTACGGGTGTCACCGATGGTCGCCGACTCGTTGGCCGAGATACGCGCCCGGAGCAAGCTGGGGATGGCGATGGCCGCGATGATCCCGATGATCGCCACCACGATCAGCAGCTCGATCAGGGTAAACCCCTTCTGGTTCTTCATTCACCTCTCCTTGTCACCATTGATGGTGCGACCCCTTAAACAGCAAGGCGAATGCCAGGCGAGCTGCTCTTAAGTTATTGAAAACAAACGTTGAATGGTGTCAGCGCGCCCTACAATTTTTGGCATGGTGACAATTTTTGTCATTCCGCCAGGACGCCGCGATGCTTCTCAAGAAGATAGCGCAGGGACCGCGCGGAGACGCCGAGAAGGCTGCAGGCGCGGGCGCGATCGCCCTCGCTCTGGGCCAGGGCCCGGCGAACGAGGTCGGCCTCGATGGCACGGAGGTGGTCGTCGAGGTTGAACCCGTCCGAGAGCGGCTCGCCGGAGGAAGGGCCGGGCATGGCGGAGAACATCTCCTTCGGCAGGCGCTCGGACAGGATCGCGCTGCTCGTTTCGAGGGCGACCGCGCGCTCGATGACGTTCTCCAGCTCCCGCACGTTCCCCGGCCACGGGTACTGGGTGAGGCGCGCCATGGCCTCGCTGGAGATCTTCGCCACCGGCTTGTTCATCTCGCGGCTGAAGCGGCCCAGGAAGTGCTCGGCGAGGAGCGGGATGTCCTCCTTGCGCGAGCGCAGCGGCGGCACCTGGATGGGGATGACGTTCAGCCGGTAGAAGAGGTCCTCCCGGAATCGCCGCTCCTGCACCAGCGCCTCCAGCGGCCGGTTGGTGGCGGCGATGACCCGCACGTCGACCTCGATCTCGTCGGTCCCGCCCACGCGGCGGATCTGCTTCTCCTGGAGGGCGCGCAGCAGCTTCACCTGCATCGCCGTCGACGTCTCGCCGACCTCGTCGAGGAAGAGCGTGCCGCGGTGGGCCACCTCGAACAGCCCCTTCTTGGTCTGGTGGGCGTCGGTGAAGGCCCCCTTCACGTGGCCGAACAGCTCGCTCTCCAGCAGGTTCTCGGCCAGCGCCGCGCAGTTCACAGACACGAACGAGGCGTCTCGGCGCGGCGAGAGGGCATGGATGGCCTTGGCCACCAGCTCCTTGCCCGTCCCGCTCTCTCCGTTGACGAGCACGGTCGAGCCGGTGGGGGCGATGGAGCGCACCAGCTCGAACAGCGCCGCCATGGAGGGGGACACCCCGACCATCCGGTCGAGGCCGTGGCGGGTGCGGAACTCTGCCTTGAGCCTGAGGTTCTCCTCCTGGAGGCGCTGCTTCTCGAGGGCGTTGCTGACGACGATGCGGAGCTCCTCGATGTCGAACGGCTTGATGAGGTAGTCGTGGGCGCCGAGCTTGAGGGCGGCGACGGCGGTCTGCGTCGACCCGAAGGCGGTCATCACGATCACGACCGTCTCCGGGGCGGCGGCCTTGACGTGGCGGAGGATCTCGATGCCGTCGCCGTCGGGGAGCTTCACGTCGGTGATGACCATCGGCACGGGGCCCCGGGCGAGGAGGGCGGCGGCGCTGGCCCGGCTGTCGGCGAGGAGCACCTCGAACCCCTCCTTGCGCAGCATGATGGCCAGCAGCTCGCGCATGGACGGCTCGTCGTCGATGACCAGGATCTTCTGCATGACGCCGGCAGCAGTATGATGAGCCGCCCAGCCGGGTGCAACCAGGCGGCGAGCGCAGCGGGATTGCTGCGCGGCTCCACTACGTGGACCCGCGCCAGCGGGTCCTCGCTTACGCTCGGACCGCACTCCCGCGGAGCGAGCGGGGGTCTGGGCGGTGCGCCACTAGTACCCCATCCCAAAGCCGCAGGCGGCGAGCGTAGCGGGATTCACTCCCGCGGAGCGAGCGGGGGGGTCTGGGGGGTGCGCCACTAGCACCCCCCAGCTCAATGTACGATGAGCCGCCGCGCCGCGCGCAACCGGGCGGCGCCCCGGCATGACCGACATCAGGCCGCGACTCCGCGCCCTCGCCCCGTGGCTCGGCCCCTTGCTGGTGGTGGCGGCGCTCTTCCCCGAGGCCCTCTTCGGCGGCCGCGTCTTCTTCGATCGGGACATCGGGGCCTACTGGCTGCCGCACGCGGCGACCTTCGTTCGCATCCTCGCCCAGGGCGCCTGGCCTCTCTGGAACCCCTACGAGGGCTTCGGCCTCCCGCTCCTCGCCGATCCGAGCCTTCAGGTGGCCTATCCCCCCACGTGGCTGAACGTCGTCCTCGCCCCACCCACGGTCTACAAGATGCTCCTCCTCGGCCACGCGGTGCTCGCCGGAGCGGGGGTCGTTGCGCTCGGACGGCGATGGGGAATGTCGGGCCTGGCCGCGAGCCTGGCGGGCAGCGCCTGGTGCGCCTCCGGGCCGTTTCTGTCCGCGGGGAGCCTGCAGCAGCACTTCTGCGGCGCCGCATGGATGGCCTGGGTCCTCCTGGCTCTCGAGTCGGCGCTGGCGGCTCCCGGCCCGCGAGCCGCCGCGCGGCTGGGCGCGGTCGCCGCCGTGGAGGCCCTCACCGGATCCGCCGACATGTGCCTGCTCACCGCCGTCGCCGCCGCCGGACGCTTGGGCTTCTGGCTTGCGGAAGGGGACGCGCGCGCCCCGCGGCGGCGTGCGGGTGCGACCCTGGCGGGCGCCGTTACCCTCGCGTTCGCCCTCGCCGCCATCCAGTGGATCCCGAGCGCGTCGCTGCTGAGATCGGTCGAGCGCGGCCGACTCGGACCGGGGGAGATCCTCTACTGGTCGGTTCATCCCCTCTCGCTGATCGACCTTTTCGTGCCGCGCTTCTTCGCCGACCTGCCCCTCTCCCTCGAGCTGCGGGGCGCGCTGTTCGAGGGACGGGAGCCGTTCCTCGTCAGCCTGTACGTCGGGCTCTCCGCGCTGGGCCTCGTGATCCTCGTGAGGCCGCGCGGGGGGGAGCCGCGCTCGTACGCGGCCGCGATGGCCTTCCTGTTCGGTCTCGCCGCCCTCGGCCGCCACGTCTTGCTCCTTCCCCTGCTCCTGACGACCCCGCCATTCAGCCTTTCCCGCTACCCGGCGAAGTACACGTTGCCGTTCGCGATGTTCTGGGCGCTGCTCGCCGGCTTCGGGCTGGACGCCTGGCGCCGTCCATGGAACGCCGGAGAGCGGCGCCGGGGCGTGGCCGCGCTCGCGATCCTCGCCGTGTTCGCCGTCGCCGCCGGTGGCGGCGCGCTCCTGGTCCGGCGCGACGTCCATCCGGCCATGCGTCTGCTTCACATCCCCCCCGAGTTCCCCGCCGAGGCGTTCTATCTGCTCTCCACCAAGCTGGATCGAACGGCGGCGGTCGCTCTCGTGGCGGCGGCGCTGCTTGCCCTCCGGCTTCGCCGCGACGCCCTCCGGCAGCCGCTTGCCCTCGCCGTGGCCGTGCTGGTGGCGGCGGACCTGGCCATCGCCGGCCGCGGCGTCAACCCCGTGGCTCCTCCCGAGCTTTTCGCGCACCGGCCCAAGACGCTCGATCTCCTCGGCCCCGACATCGCCGATCATCGCCTGCTGTCGCCCGCGGCCGGGCTGGCCTGGCTGAACGCGCACTTCGTGCGGGGAGTGGCCGGCTGGGACCGCCGGGCGAGCTGGGCGCTGGGGATGCAGGACATCCTGGCCGCGCCGATCGGCGCGCGCTGGGGCATCCGCGGCAGCTACGACACGGACGTCACCGGCCTCGCGACCCCCGCCTTCCACTTCATGACCGGCGCCCTGCTGCGCAACCGGTCCACGCTCGTGGCTCCGAAGCTGCTACGGATGGGCAACGTCGGTTACGCGGTGACCGTCCAGGACGAGCGTCTGCCGGGTGCGATCGAGGTCGGAGACGTCGCGACGATCTTCGACCGGCCGGCGCGCGTGATGAAGGTGAGCGACCCGCTCCCCGCCGCGTGGGTCGTCGGGGGCTCACGGCCGGCGGGCTCGCCCACCGAGGCCCTGCTGGCGATCGCCGAGCCCGATTTCGATCCCGCGTCCGAGGTCGTCCTCGGGGACGGGCCACGGGTGCCACCCCCGGGTGATTTCCACGCGCGATGCACGATCCGCGAGCGGCGCGCCGACCGCCTCGTGGTCGACGTGGAGGCGAGCGGGAGCGGCCACCTGGTGGTCGCGGAGGCCTATCAGGACGGCTGGAAGGCGGCCCTGGACGGGGCGGACGTGCCGGTCCGGCCGGCCAACGTGCTGTTCCGTGCGGTGGCGGTTCCCGCCGGTGCCCACCGGGTCGAGCTGCGCTATCGGCCGGCGGCGGTCTACGGGGGGGCCGGGCTCACGGCCCTTGGACTCGTCGCCCTCGCCGCGCTGCTCGTCAGGCGGGAACGGTGATCAGCACCCGGGGCAGGCGCACTTCCACCTCCGTTCCCCGGGCGGGGGCGCTGCGCACCGTGATGTCACCCCGGTGCTCGCGCACGATGCGGTACACGATGGCGAGACCGAGCCCGGTCCCCATCGGAGTGTCCGAGTGGAACGGCTCGAACACGCGCTGCTGCTCGTCCCTGCCCATGCCCCGGCCCTGATCGCGGACGGAGAGCACGAGGTCGTCGCCGCGGCAGCTCAGCCGCACCTGCAGCACGCCCCCCGCGGGCATCGCCTCCAGGCCGTTGCGGGCGAGGTTCCAGAAGACCTGCTTGATCTGGTCGGGGTCGGCGAGGCATACGTGAGGGCCTTTGTCGGCCTCGAACTCGACGCTCTGGCCCTCCCGCACCTCCGGCCCGTTGCGGAGCAGCGTCACCGCCTCCTCGACGGCACGCCCGATGTCGACCGGCCCGGTGGGAGGCAGGGACGGCCGGGCCTGGTAGAGGAAGTGGTTGAGCGTCTCCGACAGCCGCTTCGACTCGCGCGTGATGATCGCGAGCAGCCGCTCCTGCTCCTCCGACATGTTGGCCTCTCCCATCAGCACCTGGGCCGACCCGCTGATGGAGCCGAGGGGGTTCCGTATCTCGTGCGCGAGCTGGGCCGCCATCTCGCCCACCGCGGCCAGCTTCTCCTTGATGCGCACCTGCCGCTCCAGCCGCTTGATCTCGGTGAGGTTCTGGAACACGAGGAGGTAGCCCCCGCCGGGCTCGGCGGTGGCGAGCGGCGAGACCGAGACGCCCAGGTCGAGGTCGGTCCCGTCCGGCCGACGGTAGACGACCTCGAAGCGGGCCAGGCCCTCGTAGCTGGCCCGGGCCTGCAGCGCCAGGGGCTCGAGCAGCGGCGAGCCCAGGAGCGCCCGGAGCGGCCGCTCCCGGATGTCGGCCGTGCGCACGCCGAGGATCGACTCGCCGAAGTTGTTCACGTAGAGGATGTGGCCGTCGGAGTCGGCGGTGATGAGGCCGCTGTGGATGCTGTCCACGATGACCTTGTTCAGCTCCTGCAGGTCGGCCACCTGCTCGGCGGCCTCTTCGAGCTGCTCTCCCACGTCGCGGAGGCTCTCGGAGAGGTACGAGCCGATGAGGGCCACGGTCGCGCACGCGACTCCGGTCACGAACACCGAATAGAGCAGGTGCTTCTCGAGCATGAACGGCACGTCGGCCAGTCCCTGCGGCGGGATGGCCCCGCTGCGTACCGCCAGCAGCACCCCCGCGTAGAAGAGGGTCGCCAGCCCCGCGAGGAGGAGGCCCTTGCCCCGGTAGAGCAGGATGCTGCCCGACAGCACGGAGATCGGGTACAGAAGCATGAACCCGGTGCGGCTGCCGGTGCCCCCGGTCAGGTAGACGAGGCCCGTGATGATGAGCAGGTCGACCACCACCTGCACGTAGACCTGCGCCTCCGGATGGGGGGCGAAGCGCAGGGCGAGCACGTAGAGGAGGGTCAGCGAGTAGGTGGCGGCGATCAGGTAGTAGAGCGGGTTGACCGGCCGCAGCGTCTCCGACACCGCCTCCACGTAGATGGCGATGAGGAGCAGCGTCGTGATCATCACGACCCTGAACAGCATGAGCCGCTTGAGCCGCGGCTCGAGCGGAGGCGACGCGATCAACGCAGGCTGCCCCGTCCGGCCCGGATCAGCTCAGCTTGCTGATCAGGTCGAAGAGGGGAAGGTACATGCTGATGACGATGCCGCCCACGGTGGTGCCGAGGAACAGGATCATCACCGGCTCCATCAGAGTGAGGAGGTTGGCCACCGCCTGGTCCACTTCCTCCTCGTAGAAGTCCGCGATCTTGCTGAGCATGGCATCGAGGGCGCCGGTCTGCTCGCCGACCCCGATCATCTGCACGACCATGTTGGGGAACACCCCGCTCTCCTTCAGCGGCTGGGCGAGGGTGAGGCCGCCCTCCACTCCCTTGCGCACCGCCATGATGGCGTCCTCGATGATCGAGTTGCCGGCGGTGCGGGCGGTGATCTCGAGCCCGTCCAGGATGGGCACGCCCGAGGAGATGAGCGTGGCCAGGGTACGGCAGAAGCGGGCCACGGCGATCTTCTGCATCAGCACGCCGAGCACCGGCAGCTTCAGGACCATGCGGTCGACGACCCGCCGGCCTCCGTGGGTCGAGTAGTACCTCTTGAAGAGGAACACGAAGGCCACGATGAAGATCACCAGGAAGGGCAGGAGCCGCACGAACCAGTTGCTGAGCGCGATGACGATGCGGGTCGGCAGCGGCAGCTGCGCACCCAGGCCCTCGAACATCGCGGCGAAGGTCGGGATGACCTTCCAGAGGATGACCGCGATGACGATGGCGGCGATCCCGATGACCGCCACCGGGTAGACCATGGCTCCCTTGACCTGGGCCCGGAGCTTGACCGCCTTCTCGATGTAGACGGCGAGGCGCTTCAGGATCGTGTCGAGGATACCGCCCGCCTCCCCGGCCGCGATCATGTTCACGAACAGCTCGTCGAACGCCTTGGGATGCTTGCGCATCGCATCGGCGAGGGTGGAGCCGCTCTCCACGTCCATGCGGGTCTGCTGGAGGATCTTGGCGAAGGTCTTGTTCTCCTGCTGCGAGCCCAGGATCTCCAGGCACTGCACGAGGGGCAGACCGGCGTCGATCATGACCGAGAACTGCCGGGTGAAGACGGCGAGGTCCTTGGGGGGGACGCTCCCGCTGATCTTGGGGAGCGCGAGCTCCTTACCCTTCTCCTTCACCGAGGAGACGAGGATCTGCTGGCGGCGGAGCACGGCCATCACGGCTTCCTTGGTGTCCGCCGATTGCTCCCCGGAGACGGCCTTGCCGTCCCGGTTCTTCCCTTTCCAGACGAAAGCCGGCATCAGAATCCTCCTGAGCGCGAAGCGCTAACGGCCCGCCGGACGCACGGGTGGCCGGCCCCCGGACTGGGGTGTGGACAGCCCGGCGCCGCGGTTGATCATGTCCTGCAGCTCGTCCGGCATCGAGGAGATGCCGAGGGCGGTCTGCAGGCTGATTTGCTTGGCGAAGTAGAGGCTGGCCAGGGACTGGTTGAAGGTCTGCATCCCGTACTTCTCCTGGCCCGTCTGCATGGACGAGTAGATCTGGTGGATCTTGTCCTCGCGGATGAGGTTCCGGATGGCCGCGTTGGGGATGAGGATCTCCATGGCCAGGCAGCGCCCGCTGCCGCTCGCCTTGGGCAGCAAGGCCTGGCACATGATTCCCTCGAGCGTCAGCGAGAGCTGGGCCCGCACCTGGGACTGCTGGTGGGCGGGGAAGACGTCGATGATGCGGTTGATGGTCTGGGCGGCCGAGTTGGTGTGCAGGGTAGCGAAGGTGAGGTGGCCCGTCTCCGCGATGCGCAGCGCCGACTCGATCGTCTCCAGGTCGCGCATCTCGCCGATGAGGACCACGTCGGGGTCCTCGCGCAGCGCGGCGCGCAGCGCGTTGGTGAAGGAGTGCGTGTCCGCGTGAAGCTCGCGCTGGTTCACCACGCACTTCTTGTGCTGGTGGAGGTACTCGATCGGATCCTCGATCGTGATCATGTGCTCGTGGCGCTCGCTGTTGATCTTGTCGAGCATCGCGGCGAGGGTCGTCGACTTGCCGGAGCCGGTGGGCCCGGTCACGAGCACGAGGCCCCGGGGCTTGTCGCAGATGCCCACGACGACCGGGGGCAGGCCCAGCGCCTTGAAGTCGCGGATCTCGTAGGGGATCGTCCGGTAGACGGCGGCCACCGCGCCCCTCTGCATGAATACGTTCGAGCGGAAGCGGGCCAGCCCCTTGATCCCGAAGCTGAAGTCCAGCTCCAGGTTCTCCTCGAAGCGGTGCTTCTGCGCGTCGGTCAGGACACTGTAGGCGAGCTGCTTGGTCTCCACCGCGGTCAGCGGCGGGAGGTCGAGCGGTCGGAGCTTGCCGTCGACCCGGATCTGGGGGGCGGAGTTGGTGGTGACGTGGAGGTCCGTGCCCCCCATCTCCGTCATCGTCTTCAGAAGCTGGTGCAGGCTGACTGCCAAGGGCTACCTCCTCCTACAGGACCGTCTCGCGCAGGACTTCCTCGATCGTGGTAACCCCGGACTTGATCTTCTCCAGGCCGCTCATACGCAACGTGAGCATGCCTTCCTCGAGCGCCTTCTTCTTCAGCTCCACCGCGGTGGCGCCGACCATGATCAGGTCGCGGATGCCGTCCGAGACCTCCATCACCTCGTAGAGGCCCACCCGGCCCTTGTATCCGGTGCCGTTGCACACGCCGCAGCCCCGGCCCTTGTAGAGCTTGAAGGTTCCGATCTGATCCGGGGTGAAGCCGATCTCGATGAGGGTCTTGCTGGGGACGTCCGTGACCTCGTGCTTGCAATTGGCGCAGATCCGCCGGATGAGCCGCTGGGCCTGGATGAGGTTCACGGCCGTGCCGACCAGGAAGGGCTCGATGCCCATGTTCACGAGGCGCGAGACGGTGGAGGGGGCGTCGTTGGTGTGCAGGGTCGAGAGGACGAGGTGGCCGGTCAGGGCGGCCTTGACCGCGATCTCGGCCGTCTCGTAGTCGCGGATCTCGCCGACCAGGATGATGTTGGGGTCTTGGCGCAGGAAGGCGCGCAGGGTAGAGGCGAAGTTGAGGCCGATCTGGTCCTTGATCTGGACCTGGTTGATGCCGACGAGGTTGAACTCCACCGGGTCCTCGGCGGTCATGATGTTCGTGTCCGGCTTGTTGAGCTGGGCGATGGCCGAGTAGAGCGTGTTGGTCTTGCCGGAGCCCGTGGGGCCGGTCACGAGGACGATGCCGTACGGCTTGGAGATGGCGCGCTTGAAGCGCTCGAGCGACTCCGGCTCGAAGCCGAGCTTGGTCATGTCCAGCATCAGCTTCGTCTTGTCCAAGAGGCGCAGCACGACCTTCTCCCCCCACAGGGTGGGACACGACGAGACGCGGAAGTCCATCTCCCGGCTGCGGTCCTCGACCTTGAGGCGGAGCTTGATGCGGCCGTCCTGGGGAAGTCGCTTCTCCGAGATGTCCAGCTTGGCCATGATCTTGAGGCGGGACAGCAGGGGGTCCCTGAGCTTCATGGGCAGGGCCATGACGTTGTAGAGGATGCCGTCGATCCGGAACCGGACCCGGAACTCCTTCTCGTAGGGCTCGATGTGGATGTCGGAGGCCCCCCGCTTGATGGCGTCGATGAGCAGCACGTTGGAGAGCTTGATGACCGGGGCCGCCTCCGAGGACTTCGCGAGCGCGCCGAGGTCGATCTCCTCGTCCTCGGTCTTGACCGTCTCGACGTCCGCCCCCTCGTCCGCGATGGAGTCGATGTCCACCTCGGAGAGGCCGACCGAGGCCATGTCGTCGAAGGAGAGGGACTGGCCCTCCATCATCTCCTTCAAGCTGGGGGCGTCCCCCAGCTTCAGCCCCGACGAGCCCATGCTCTGGCCCTGACCGAAGCCGCCGCCCTCCTGCTTGAGCTGCAGCGAGCGCGTGGAGCCGTAGTACTTGTCGATCGCCTCCTCGAGCGAGGTCTCGGAGGCCACCACCGGCTCGACGTTGTAGCCGGTCATGAACTTGATGTCGTCCATGGCGAACACGTTCGTGGGATCGGCCATGGCGATGGTGAGGGTGGCCCCGGAGCGCGACAGGGGCAGAATCTGGTACTTTCGCGCCGTCTCGGCCGGGATGATCTTGATGATCGCGGGGTCGACCTCGAAGTGGTCGAGGTTGATCGAGGGAACCCCGTATTGCCGGGAGAGCAGGCTCGTGATCTCCTCGTCGCGGACGTAGCCGAGGGACACGAACGCCTTGCCGAGCTTGCCCCCGTTCATCTTCTGGTGGGCAAGCGCTTCCTGGAGCTGCTGAGGAGTGACCATGTTCTCCTTCAGCAGGAGTTCACCGAGCTTTACGGGCATCCTCGATCCGAGAAAACCTTGTAGTCTCTTGCACTTAGTCGGGCGATCCTAGCGCGGGACCGGAACGCTGTCAAGTGCAGGGGACACGCTCATCGCAACGCCGCGGAGCCTTCCGGGGCGTCCTGGAGCCGCACCGGACTGGCTTCAGCCTGCCGGAGGGACCGAAGATGCAGAGCCAGCGCGCCCAGGTAGAGCGCCAGCGCGAGAAGCGCCAGGGCCCGGAGGCCGGCGTACATCGACAGGTACTCCAGGCAGCCCCCCATCACGGAGCCGAGGACGTTGGCGCCCAGGGCCGACGCCATGCTGGCGGAGCGCGCCAGGAGCGTGGACACGACGACCCCGGCGAACGCCACCGGCAAGGCGTTCAGTGTGCCTCCGAGCAGGCCACGGGCGAGCAGGGGGAGCCGGTTCAGGGCCGTGATGTCGACGGACCAGACGAAGAGCACCGAGAGCAGCAACAGGACGAACGGGACGAGCGTGGACGACGGGCGGAA
>Ga0207684_10006166_pt1 | contig 10962 bp, 7 predicted proteins | sample KBSK5501metaG_FD_184342 | JGI IMG/M metagenome (GOLD analysis project Ga0207684, IMG submission 184342) | Corn, switchgrass and miscanthus rhizosphere microbial communities from Kellogg Biological Station, Michigan, USA - KBS K5-50-1 metaG... | ecosystem: Host-associated > Plants > Roots >... | reverse complement strand
CCTGGTCGGCGGGTCGCCGGGCGCGATGCTCGACCGGCTCGCTCCGCGCGGGGCACCGCTGGGCGCGCCAGTCCCGGGCAGGCCCGCCCGGCTGCTGATCACCGCCAGCGCCAGGCCCGCCCCGCTCACCGAGCCAATGCTGTTCGTGCAGCTGACGGACCGCTTCGGGATCTCCTACCTAGTTCAGGCCGGGATCGTCGCGGAGGACGGGCGGCCGCACTCGCTGGTCGCCGCGATCGCGCCAGGCAACCGGGCCGCCTACCCGCTCCGGATCACAGGCTTTACCGTGCAGTACCTGATGCCGCTGCGGCCCGCGCCGGACACCGCGCTGACGATCGAGTCGGTCCGCGCGGCGGCGGCGATAACCGGCCCGTTCGGGCCCCCGTTCAGCCTGGCCGCGGGTGCGGCCAGGCTGATCCCTCATGCCACGGCCGGGGGAACCGGGACGAGCAGCGGCGGCGGGGTGATCGCCGAACCCGCGGTAACCGGCGCCGCGGTGCGGCATGGCACCAGCATCACGATCTCGTTCGCGCCCGGCGCGGGGAATCTCGCGTTGATCTTCTTCGGCGGACCGCCCGGCCAGATTCCCGCGGACATCTCGCTCACCGCCGGATATCCGGCGGGCCCGCTACCCGCCGCAGCCACCAGCGCCTACCTGCGCTCGGCCGGGCAGGGAGTAGGCAGCACGTTCCCGGTCACCGTGGCCGGCACCACGCTGACGGTCAGGGTGGTGAGTAAGGTCAGCGTATTTCCCACGGTCATTGACGCCGACGGCGGTCTGATCGTCGACCAGAGGGCGCTGCAAGCGGCGCTGGCCGCCGCGGGCGCGCAGCCGGAGCCGGTGACAGAGTGGTGGCTCCGCGCCGGATCATCGCCGGTCCTGGTCGGGCTCCCGCCGGGGACCGTGCGCACCGAGCGCTCCGCGGTCGCCAGGTCACTGCTTACCGACCCGCTCGCCGCAGCACCGCAGCAGGCGATGCTCGCGATCGCCGCCGCCGCTGTCATCCTCGCCTGCACCGGTTTCCTGGTCAGCGCGGCTACCGCCCGGGAACGAGCCACGGACCTAGCCCTGCTCGCCGCGATCGGCGCCACGCATCGCCAGCTCACCCGGTTGCTCTGCGTTGAGCAGGCGATGCTGGCGATTCCCGCCGCGGCCGGCGGGCTGGTTCTGGGCGGGCTGCTGGCCCGGCTGGTGGTGCCGGCCGTGACGATTACGTCGGCGGGCTCCCGGCCGGATCCGCCGGTGCTGCTGGACCTGCCCTGGGCGGTGCCCGTGGCCCTCGCGGCGCTGATCGCCGCCCTGCCGGTGCTGATCGTGGCGTTCGGCGCGGGCAGGCGCTCCGGCCTGGCCGCCCGCGCGCGCCTTGAGGCACGGACATGACACCCGCCGGAGGTATTGGGGCGAGCCGACTGCGGCGCCGACTGCGGCGGCTGACCGTGGGTGCGGCAGGACCGGGCCCGGCCTGGGCCTTCGCCCTGATCGCCCTGCTCGCCGCGCTCGTGGCGGCGGGCGGCCCGCGCGTAGAGACAGCTCTGCAGACCCGGACGCTGCGGGAGGCCCTGGCGGCCACCCCGCCGACCGGCCTCGCCGTCACGGCCAGCACCGGCTGGCCCATCATCGGGCGGCTGACCGCGGCGCAGCTGCAGGTCATCACCGATGTGATCGGCGCCAGCCTGCGCCCGCCGCTCGACTCCCCCGGTAGCCAGCGCTGGTCCGGCCTGACCACCACGGCGGAGCGGGTGGGCAATCCCGCGCCGTCGGCAATGGTGTCAGGCGGGAGGCCGGTAGTCGAGGTGAACTACCGAAGCGGGCTGGCGCAGCATGCCCGGCTGGTCTCGGGATCTTACCCGGACGCGGCCAGCCACCGCCGGCTGCCTGACGGAATGCCCGTGGTCACCCTGGCCGTCGCGGCGACGCAGGCGACGGCGGCCAGATTCGGGCTCCGTCCCGGATCTGAACTTGACCTGGCCGCGCCCGGCGGTGGCGGGACAGCCGTCGTGCTCCTGGTGACCGGGGTGCTGCGCCCGGCCGGTCTGTCGTCAGCGTTCTGGGCCGAAGACCCGGCGCTGGCCGCGCCGGTCCTCGGTGCGCCAGAGCCTAAAGGCGGGCCAAAAGGGTGGTACGGCGGGGTGTTCGTCGGCCCGGCCGAGCTCGGCGCGCTCGAGGACGCGTACACGCCGACGACAGCGCAGCTCTCCTGGGCGCTCCCGCTCCGCACCGGCGGCCTGAAGGGACCGCAGGAAGCCGCCGTGGCCGGCCTGCTGACCAGCTTGGAGACCGGGGGCACGGGCAGCGCGGCGATGATCGCGGCGGGCGCGCAGCTAGAGAACCCGCCCGCGATCAGCGCCGGGCTGGTCAGCGTGCTTGACGGCCTTTCCGCCGAGCAGCAGGCGGTGAACGCCATCGACTCGCTGCTGACCGTCGGGCTCCTCGCGGTGGCCCTCATCCTGCTGCTGGTCTGCGCGCTCATCGTCGCCGACGCCTACCGGGAGGAGCTCGCGCTGATCAGGGCGCGCGGCAGCAGCGTCCGGCAGGTGGCCGCGCGGGTGCTGCTTCGCACCCTGGCCGTGGCCGGGCCAGCTCTCACCGCCGGCGCGGTGCTGGCGGTGCTGGCCGTGCCGGACGGCGGCAACCGCGCCAGCTGGCTGTTGGCCGGTGCAGCCTGCGTCATCGCCCTAGTCGCGCCAGCCGTGATCGCCGCGTGGGAACACCGCGGGCCGCGGCCCCTGGCCGCGGCCGACCGCGGCGACCTGGTGATCCCGCACCGCTCGCCGCGCAGGCGGGTCGCGGAGATCGCGGCGCTCGCCGTCGTGGCGGGCGGGGTGGCGGCGCTGAGGCTGCGCGGAGTCGCCGGTGGCGACCTGTTCGTCAGCTCCGTCCCCGTCCTGGTCGCCGTCGCGGCCGGGCTGATCGTGGCCCGGGCGTACCCGCTGCCGCTGCGGCTGCTGCAGCGGCTCGCGGCGGCGGGCCGGGGCGCCGTCGGGTACCTGGGCATCGCCCGGGCGGCGCGGGCCCGCTCGGTGCCGCTGCTGCCCGCCCTGGCCCTGGTGGTCGCGCTGGCCGTGGTCGCGGTGGGTGGCATGATCCGCGGCGCGGTCAGCCGCGGGCAGGTCACCGCGTCCTGGCGGCAGGTGGGCGCGGACGCCCTGGTCGAGGCGCAGGGCTCCGTTCCGCCCGCGGCCCAGCGGGCGATCGCGGCCGTGCCGGGTGTCAGCCGGACAGCCGCGGTCTATCTGGCCGCCGCGGGCTCCGCGTTCGCCGGCAACCTGCTCTCCGGGGAGTTCCAGTCACAGCAGGTCGGAGTCCTGATCGTGAACCCAGCCCGGTACGCGGCCCTGTCCGCGCAGACCCCGTGGGGCGCATTCCCGGCCGGCGCGCTGGCCCGGCCGGGGCCGGGCCGCGCCGTCCCCGTGATCGCGTCCCCGCAGATAGCGGCGGGGCTCAGGGCAGGCACGAGCCAGCTCGCGTTCGGCAGCGGCCAGCTGACGGTCCGCCTGGCCGCGACCGTCGCCAGCACTCCGGCGTTGCCGGGCGGCGGCTCGTTCGTCGTGGTTCCCGCCTGGGCTGCGGCGCGCCTGCCCGCCGACCTGGCCCCGAACGTCCTGCTGGCCACCGGCCCGGCCATTGATGGGCCCGCGCTCGCCGCCGCGGCGGCGAGAACCGTGCCGGGCAGCCAGGTGATGTCCCGGACGGCCGTGCTGCGGTCGCTAGCGGGATCGCCGCCGGTCCGGGGATCGGCGTTCATCTGGGAACTGTGCGTGGCGGCCGCGGCCGTGTTCTGCGCGGCAGCGGTGCTGCTCGGCCTGCTGAGGTCCGGCCGGGACCGCGCCCAGCAGGCCGCGCGGCTGGCCGCGCTGGGCATGACGGTGCGCCAGCGCAGGAACCTTGCCCTGCTCGAGGCGCTTCCCCTGCTCCTGGCCGCAATTATCGGCGCGGAGCTGGCCGGCTGGCTGCTCGCACCGCTGGTCGGGCCCGCCCTCGACCTCTCGGCATTCACCGGCTCGACGGCCCCGGTACCCGTCCAGCCTAATCTGGTGGCGCTGCTCGCCCCGGCCGCGGGCATCGTCGTGCTGGTTGCGATGATCACAGCAGGCGAGACCGCGCTCACCCGCAGGCGCACTCCGGGCAGCGCCCTGCGGCTGGATGAAGGCAGGTGAGCACGTGGAACCAACGTCCATCGAGCAGCTGACCGGCACCGGCCGGCCGGGCGGCCAGCCGGGCCGGGTGGCCGACCGGCCGGGCGACCCCGGCGATGACGCGGTGATCGCGTGCGCCATGCTGGTCCGCATTTACTCGACCGCCGGCATCGAGGTCCAGGCATTGCAGGGGGTGGACCTGCTCGTCAGGCAGGGAGAGCTGACGGCCCTGGTCGGCGCCTCGGGCAGCGGGAAGACCACGCTGCTGAACATCCTCGCTGGCCTGGACAGGCCGACCGCCGGCCAGGCCCGGGTCGCCGGCCATGACCTGCTCACGATGGGCGCCCGGGAGCGGCTCGCCTACCGGCGTGGCACCGTGGGATTCCTGTGGCAGCAGACCAGCAGAAACCTGCTGCCGCACCTGACCGGGGCGGAGAACATCAGCGTTCCCATGCGGCTCGCCGGACGCGGCCGGGCTCAGCGGGCCCGCCGGACTTCCGAGCTTCTCGGCTTGCTCGGTGTCGGGCACTGCCGCGACAAGGTGCCCGCGCAGATGTCCGGCGGCGAACAGCAACGGGTCGCGATCGGCGTGGCGCTCGCCAACCAGCCGACGGTGCTGCTCGCCGATGAGCCGACCGGCGAACTGGACACCGAGACCTCCGACGATGTGTTCGCCGCACTGCGTACCGCGAACTCTGAACTCGCCGTGACGATACTGGTGGTTACGCATGATCAGCAGGTGTCGGCGCAGGTCCGCAGGACCATCGCGATCCGGGACGGGCGGATCAGCACCGAGGTGCTGCGGCGGGCCGAGACCGACGAGCATGGCCGTGAGGCCTTCGTCGCGCAGGAGTACTCGGTGCTGGACCGGGCGGGACGGCTGCAGATACCGCGTAACTTCATCGAGTCACTCGGCATGCGGGACCGGGTGCTGCTGGCCCTTGAGCCCGACCATGTCGGCGTGTGGCCGGACGCCGGACACCCGGCCGGGCAGCCGCCCGCCGGCCAGGCGCCGACGGACCAGACGCCGACCGGACAGGAGAAGGCATGACGCCACCTGAAGACGCCCGGCCGCCCGCGGTCATCGCCCGGGTGGAGTCGGTGACCCGCGACTTCGGCACCGGGCCCGCCGCGGTGCACGCACTGCGCGGGATCTCGTTCTCGGTCACCCGCGGCGAACTGGTCGCCATCCGCGGCAGGTCCGGCTCCGGGAAGACCACCCTGCTCAGCATCATCGGGGGGCTGGACCGGCCGAGCAGCGGCCAGGTCGAGGTGATGGGCCGGGATGTCACGGCGCTGAGCGCTGATGGGCTGGCCCGGATGCTGCGGGATACCGTTGCCTTCATCTTCCAGTCCTTCGGCCTGCTTCCGGTACTGTCCGCGGCCGAGAACGTGGGCCTTCCAATGCGGCTGGCCAGGCTCGACCCGGCGACCAGGGAGCGCCGCGCTCAGGCGCTGCTTGGCCTGGTCGGCCTGGAACGCCACGCTGGACAGCGCCCTTACGAGCTCTCCGGCGGAGAGCAGCAGCGAGTCGCGATCGCCCGCGCCCTGGCCAACAGCCCGGAGCTGCTGCTGGCTGACGAGCCGACCGGCCAGCTGGACTCGGACTCGGCCGCCCAGATCATGCGCCTGCTGCGCAGCATCGTCCACAAAGAAGGCATCACCGCCATAGTCGCCACCCACGACCCACTAATGATCGACCAAGCCGACCGCGTCCTCAGCATCAAGGACGGCAGGGTATCCGTACAGTGACCCGCTGGCTTGCACAGGTCTATTGAGCTTCCGATGTCGCGCACGAGGCGCCCCCGGCGTTGGGTTTCCGCGTGTAACGGTTACGCCTGCGGCTCACTGCACGGACACCCCCGCACAGAGCGGGCACCGGGTGGATGCCTAGGCTGACTTCTCGCGGGGGGTGCGGCGGGCTACGTCGCGCGGGACCAGGGTCGGGTTCACGTGCTCAAGGACGACGGGGCCGGTGATGACCACACGCCCGACGTCCTTGCGGCTCGGCACCTCGTACATGACCGACAGCAGGACCTCTTCGAGGATGGCCCGCAGCCCGCGGGCGCCGGTACCACGCAGGATCGCCTGGTCGGCCACCGCCTCCAGGGCGTCCTCGGTGAACTCCAGGTCCACGCCGTCCAGCTCGAAGAGCCGCTGGTACTGCTTGACCAGGGCGTTGCGCGGCTCGGTGAGGATGAGGATGAGGGCCTCGCGGTCGAGGTTGTGCACGCTGGTGATGACCGGCAGGCGGCCCACGAACTCAGGGATCATGCCGAACTTGAGCAGGTCCTCGGGCATCACCTCGCGGAACGCGTCCGCGGTGAGATGGTCGTTCTTCACCCGCAGGACCGCGCCGAAGCCCATCCCGTTCTTGCCCACCCGCTGCTCGATGATCTTTTCCAGGCCAGAGAACGACCCGCCGCAGATGAACAGCACGTTCGTGGTGTCGATCTGGATGAACTCCTGGTGCGGGTGCTTGCGGCCGCCCTGCGGCGGGACCGAGGCGGTGGTCCCTTCCAGGATCTTCAGCAGCGCCTGCTGCACGCCCTCACCGGACACGTCACGGGTAATCGAGGGGTTCTCGCTCTTACGGGCGATCTTGTCGATCTCATCGATGTAGATGATCCCCGTCTCGGCCTTCTTGACGTCGTACTCGGCCGCCTGGATCAGCTTGAGCAGGATGTTCTCGACATCCTCCCCCACGTAGCCGGCCTCGGTCAGCGCCGTGGCGTCGGCGATCGCGAACGGGACGTTGAGCAGCCGGGCCAGGGTCTGGGCGAGCAGCGTCTTGCCGGAGCCGGTCGGCCCGAGCAGCAGGATGTTGGACTTGGCGAGTTCGACGCCGTCTTCACCGGACCGGCTGGTGTCGCCGCCCGACTGGACCCGCTTGTAGTGGTTGTAGACCGCGACCGACAGGGCCTTCTTCGCCTTTTCCTGGCCAATCACGTACGCGTCGAGAAACTCGTAGATCTCGCGGGGCTTCGGCAGGCTGTCCCATTTAAGCTCGGACGGCTCGGCCAGTTCCTCCTCGATGATCTCGTTGCACAGGTCGATGCACTCGTCGCAGATGTACACGCCGGGGCCGGCGATGAGCTTCTTGACTTGCTTCTGACTCTTGCCACAGAAAGAGCATTTCAGCAGGTCACCACCATCGCCGATGCGTGCCACCCGGCCACTCCTTTACCTGCGCCCGTCTACCTGGCCCCGCCGGCCCGGCCCTCAGGCCGCCGCCGGCGGGCATGTCCCTGCCACGCCGTCATGTACTCAACCCGACGGTACCGCTTCGGACGCCTTGGCCGCGAGGCCGGGCACCTTTGCCGGCGAGCCGAGCGAGCGAATCCTCCTGGTTAGGACGACCCTACCTCGGTGCGGCGCTTCAGACTCGTAAGAACCTCATCGATCAGTCCATACTCCTTGGCTTCCTGCGCGGTGAAGAACTTGTCCCGCTCGACATCGCGCCGGACCTGCTCCTCATCCTTGCCGCTGTGCGTGGCGATGATGGCCTCCATCGCCGAGCGCATCCGCAGGATCTCGCGGGCCTGAATCTCCAGGTCGCTCGACTGGCCGTAGCCGCCCTCGGTAGCCGGCTGGTGCAGCAGGATACGGGCGTTAGGCAGCGCCAGCCGCTTGCCGTGGGTGCCCGCCGCGAGCAGAACGGCAGCGCCCGAGGCGGCCTGGCCGACGCATGCCGTCTGGATCTCCGGCTGGACGAACTGCATCGTGTCGTAGATCGCCATCATCGACGTGACGGAGCCGCCGGGCGAATTGATGTACATCGTGATGTCACGGTCCGGGTCGATCGACTCCAGGGCGATCAGCTGGGCGATGACGTCGTTGGCCGACGCGTCGTCGATCTGCACGCCGAGGAAGATGATCCGCTCCTCGAAGAGCTTGTTGTACGGGTTCATCTCCTTGATGCCGTACGAGGTCCGCTCCACGAAGGACGGCAGAACGTACCGGGCCTCCGCGAGGCGGGGTTCCGCATGGCGGGGTTCCGCATGGCTGAGTTCCGCGTAGCGGGCTTCCGCCGACCGCCTGTTCGATGTGCTCACTGTGGCTCCTCCGCTCCCGGTCCCGGGTTCACGAGACCGGCCCTGCTGTCGGCACCTCGACGGCGCTGCTGATGACGCGGTCCACGAAGCCGTACTCCCTGGCTTCCTCGGCGGTGAACCAGCGGTCGCGGTCCGCGTCGGTCTCGATCTGCTCAACAGTCTGCCCGGTGTGGAACGCCGTGCGCTGCGCGAGCGTGCGCTTGATGTACAGCATCTGCTCGGCCTGGATCCTGATGTCGGAAGCTGAGCCGCCGATTCCCCCGGAGGGCTGGTGCATCAGGATCTGCGCGTGCGGCAGGGCGAACCGCTTGCCCTCGGTGCCGGCGCAGAGCAGGAACTGGCCCATGGACGCGGCCATGCCCATCGCATACGTGGCGATGTCGTTCGGCACGTACTGCATCACGTCGTAGATGGCCAGTCCCGCGTACACCGAGCCACCGGGTGAATTGATGTAGATGCTGATGTCCGCCTTGGCGTCCTCGGCGGCGAGCAGCACGAGCTCAGCGCAGATCCGGTTGGCGATGTCCTCGTCGACCTGCTGGCCGAGGAGGATGATCCGGTGCCGCAGCAGCCGCTGGAACAGCTGGTCGCCCATCAGCATGGCCGGCGCTTCGGCGGTACGCGCCAAGATCCGCGTCGGCTCATAGAAGGCCGGAGGCGTGCTCACAGTATTCTCCTTGCTCGCTTCTGGGCACGGGGCAACTCGCTCCCCGTGCTCTCGGCGTCCACTGGGTTTCCCCACCCGCTCCGATCACGTCCTGCGTGGTTATCAGCGACCATAACGCCCGGCCAGAGCCGGAACGTCCACCCCCGCGGCCTGTTCGCTGTCGGCGCAGGCCATCCACGCCCGGCCAGCCCGCTCAGCTGGGATGTTCCCGCTGGGCCGCCGGAGCCGCCCGGTCAGCCGGGCTGCTGGTCGGCGGCGTCAGCCTCCTCCTCGGCGACCTCGGCGTCCTCCGCGGCGACCAGGTTCGCTTCGGCGGCCGCTTCGAGAGCACCCTCCGCCTCATCCTCTTCCTGCTTGGCCTGCTCCCGGGCGAGCGCCTTGAGGTCGACCACCCGCCCCGCCTGGTCGGTGACCGCGGCCCGCTCGGCGATCAGGCCGAGCGCCTTGGCCCGCAGCACCTCGGCGACCGCCGATGCGATCTGCCCGCGGTCAGCCAGCTCCTTGGCCAGCCGGTCCGGCTGCACGCCCATCCGGTAGGCCTGCTCGATCACGAAATTGTTCAGCTCCGCCTGCTCCACGCCCAGCTCCTCCTGGACCGCGACCTGGTCCAGCACGAAGCCCGCTTTGACAGAACGCTTCGCCGCGGTGTCCATGTCCGCCGCGAGCTGTCCGGCCGTGAGCCCTGATGCCTCCAGGTACGCATCCCGGGTGGCGCCAGCCCGTTCGAGCTGCTCGTCAAGTGAGTGCTCGCGCATCTCCACCTCGTGGGCGACCATGCTCTCGGGGAGCGGCATGTCGATCCGGGCGAGCAGCGCGTCCAGGGCCCGGTCCCTGGCCTGGCCGGCTTGCTGCATGCGCTTAACGGTCTCCAGCTGGGAGCGGGTCCCGGCGCGCAGCTCGCCCAGCGTGTCGAACTCGCTCGCGGACTGGGCGAAGTCGTCATCGAGCTCCGGGACCTCCTTGACCTTGACACTGTGCACCGTCACGGTGACCTCGGCCTGCTGGCCGGCCCGCTCGCCGCCCGCCAGCTCAGCCGTGAACGTCTTGGAGTCGCCGGCCGACATCCCGGCCAGGGCCTCGTCGAGACCGTCGAGCAGAGATCCGGTGCCGACCTCGTAGGAGAGCCCGCTCGCCTGCGCATCGTCGACCGGCTCGCCGTCGACTGAGGCGGACAGGTCAATGGACACGTAGTCACCCTCGCTGACCGCGCGGTCCACGCCCTTGAGGGACGCGAACCGCTCCCGCAGCCCTCCGATGTACTCCTCGACGTCGTCCGGGCTGACCTCGGCGTTCTCGACGGTCACCGGCATCCCCTCCAGATCGGGGATGTCGAATTTGGGCCGGACGTCGACCTCGGCCGTGAAGGCGAGCTCTTTGCCGTCATCCAGCTTGGTGATCTCAAGGTCCGGCTGGCCGAGCGCGAACACGTCATTGTCCTGCAGCGCCTGGCCGTACAGCTGGGGCACGGCGTCGTTGACCGCCTGCTCCAGCACCGCGCCACGGCCGATTCGCTGGTCGATGACGCGGGGCGGTACGTGGCCAGGCCGGAACCCCGGGACCCGTACTTGCTTGGCGACCTCGCGGTAGGCCTTGTCGAGGCTGGACTTCAGCTCCTCGAACGGAACTTCGATGGTCAGCTTCACCCGGGTCGGGCTCAGCTCCTCGACGTCGGTCTTCACGTCGCCGTCACTCCCTGATCCCTGCGCTCTGCCCGCGACGGCCACGCTGCATCCGCGGCGATGCGCGACCCAGCGCAGCCTGGCGGCTACCGCGGCAAGTCTAGTGGTCTGTCAGAGGGGTCGTTTGAGCGAACGGCGGTCAGGTGGGTGCATCGCAAGGCGGAGGAGGAGCCCATAGCGGAGCTATTGGCTAGTGGGAAGGGGTAACGCGCGGGCGCGCTGGGGGGTTCGCTGTCAGCCAGGATGGCGGCGACGATGCCGGGTGTGCTGGTGGTGATGGTCGCATGGATCGTGACCTGGTGCATCTCCTTGTTGTACAGCAAGTGCAGGTCAAACGCCTGGTACAGCCGTGCGCGGGTGGCTGGCTTGACCTCCTCCAGCCGCCCGGCCAGCGCCGGGAGGCTGTCTAGCAGTTCCGGGGCCT
>Ga0207684_10006164_pt1 | contig 10964 bp, 7 predicted proteins | sample KBSK5501metaG_FD_184342 | JGI IMG/M metagenome (GOLD analysis project Ga0207684, IMG submission 184342) | Corn, switchgrass and miscanthus rhizosphere microbial communities from Kellogg Biological Station, Michigan, USA - KBS K5-50-1 metaG... | ecosystem: Host-associated > Plants > Roots >... | reverse complement strand
GCCGAGGTGGACGAGCTCCCAGTCGGCATCGGGCAGGTCGAGGACGAGGCTCATCGCGCACGACAGGCGGACGGCTGCCGCTCCCTCGTTCCGGATGCGCGCGCTCCGGGCGATGGCCGGCCGGTCGCGGAAGATCGTGTACGAGAGGGTGACGACGACGCCGCTCGGACCGTCGGCGAGGTCGACCTCGAGGGTCTCCGCCTCGTCGTCGGTTTCGGCGTACGTCGAGGGCAGGCCGGCGATCGTTGGCTTGCGCGGCAGGATCCGGTGGCCGCGATAGGCGAGCGCGAGGACGCTCGAGCCGTCGGCTTGCTCGACGACGAGCCCGGGGACCCGGTAGTCGCCGCTGCCCGGCGTCGGGTACTCCATCGCGACCGGATCGCCGAGCCGGTTCGAGAAGCCGGCGAACGGCCGAGGCGACAGGTGCCGGTACGACCGGCCCGTCGCCAGCGGCGCTCCGAGATGGAGGAGCCCGAGAGCGCCGTTGTCGTGGATCGCGAGCACGTAGCTCAGCGAGCCGTTGGCCAGGTGGAACTGGCGGCTCGCCGAATCCCACTCGATCATCGGGCCGGATCCACCCCGGACGCTCGCATCGACCACGCCCAGCGGTACGTCCCCGGCCCGACGAGGTAGCCGGGCAGCGTGTCCGGGCCGCAGCTGGCGGTGCCCAGGCCGCGATGGGCGGCGTCGATGTGGACAATCGTCTCCGGCCGGGCGACGAGATCGATGTCGTGGCCGGCCGCGGCGAGGTCGGCGGCCCGGTGGTGGGTGGCCGAGACCTGCAGCGGCGTGTCGAAGTCGAACCGAAGGCGGGGCCCCCCGGCGTCCCCGAGCTCCAAGCAGCGGACGTCGGCCCGACCGCCGTTCTCCTGCGGCCGGACGTAAGGCACCCCGAGGTCGGTGACGCTCGACTGCCAGCGTCCCAGCCGGGCGCCGCGTTTCCGATCCGGGTACGACTCGTGCGGTCCGCGGCCGAGCCAGGCCGCGGTCTCGAGCCCGGCGACCGTCTCGAGGACCGTCCCGACCCGGGCCAGGTCCGCGAGCTCATCGGGGATCGTGACCGTCTCCGCGACCCGGATCGTGCCGTCCGCATCGGCGGTCAGCGCCTGCTCGTGGCGGATCACGATCCCCGACCCGGTCGCGAGCTCGGCGCGGACCACCGTCGTCGGGCCGTCGCGCTCGATCGCGATGAGCCTCCGGCGCAGCTCCGCGACGCCCCATTCCTCCCAGCGCCGGGCCATGCCGCCGATCCGATCGTTGTCGGTCGGGGCGCGCCAGAGGCACAGGGCGGGCGAGACGGCGAGGAACGGATGGAGGAGGCGGCCCTCGGCATCGAGGGAGACCACGCCGGCCGCGGGCCCGGCTTCGGCGATGGCCTCGCGCGGCGCGCTCGGCGAGCCGATCGCCAGCTGGCCCCAGCAGACCTCCGTGCCCTTCGGCGCCCACGCCTCCTCGCCGGCGGTCAGGAACCGGATCGTGAGGAGCGTCTCGCCCCGCTCCGGTGGCGCGGTCCAGCCGGGGACGTCGACGGTGGCCCGCACGCCCGGCCCGACGGCCGGGAGCTCGAGGTCACCGTCCGCGATCGTCTCGCCCTCGACCGTGACCTCGAAGCGCGCGCTGAGCCATGACAGATCGCGCCAGTCCTGGCGATTCTCGAGCTCGACGCGGCCGCGTCGGAGGTCCTCGCCGGTGGCCACAACCCGGACGGGCGCCGCGAGCTGGCGGTGCTCGAACATCGCCGGCTTCGGCCGGCGGTCCGGCCAGACGAGGCCGTCAAGACAGAAGTTGCCGTCGTTCGGCCGGTCGCCGAAGTCGCCGCCGTAGGCCCAGCGGCGGCGTCCGTCGGGCAGCTCCTGGACGAGGCCGTGGTCCCAGAACTCCCAGATGAACCCGCCCTGGAGCCCCGGCGTGCTCTCGATCGCGTCCCAATACTCGGCGAGCGTCCCGTTGCTGTTGCCCATCGCATGGGAGTACTCGCACATGATCAGCGGGTAGCGCTGGGCGCCGGAGCGGCTGTGGGCGACGATCCCCTCGATCGTCGGGTACATCGGGCAGGCGAGGTCGCTCGCGAACTGGTCGGCCGCCCAGTCGAACTTGATCGATCCCTCGTAGTGGAGCGGCCGGGAGGGGTCGGCGCGACGGGCCCAGGCGGCGGCCGCATCGTGGTTGCGGCCGTAGCCGGACTCATTGCCCATCGACCAAGCGACGATCGACGCATGGTTCCGGTCCCGCTCGATCATCCGGGACACCCGGGTGACCCACTGGTTGAGGTACCGCGGGTCGTCGCAGAGCGTGCCCCAGAACGCATGCGACTCGATGTCCGCCTCGTCGACGACGTACATCCCGAGCTCGTCGGTCAGGTCGAGGAAGGCCGGATCGTTCGGGTAGTGCGACGTCCGGACGGCGTTGAACCCGAACTGCTTCATCGTCACGAGGTCGGCACGCAACGACTCGGCGCTCACGACGCGCCCGGTCCGCCGGTCGAAGTCGTGACGGTTCACGCCCCGGATGAAGACGCGCTTGCCGTTGATCAACAGGTCGCGTCCGACGATGTCGACGCGTCGGAATCCGATCCGGACGCCGGCCTCCTCGACCACCGCGCCGGCGGGGTCACGGAGAACGACCGTGAGCGTCTCGAGATGGGGGATCTCGGCCGACCACACCGCAGCCGACGGGACGCTGAGCCGATCCTCGACCCGGCCGACCGCCGGTGGGTCGAACCAGCGGTGGAGCGCCGGCCACTCGACCTCCGCTTCCGTCGGCGTCCGCGACGCATGGGCGGCCGTCCGGGAGAGGAGGTCGGCCTCGCCCTGCGCGAACCGCCGACCCTGCTGCGGCGCGGCCGTGGACGGCACGTCGTAGCCGTGGGTCTGGCCGGCGAGCCCGACCTCGACGGACCAGCCCGGTCCGGGGTCGCCGCCGGCAGCGCCGACGTCGACCCGGAGATCGACGGTGCCGGTCGTCCGATCGTCGGCAAGACCTCCGATCGCCTGGACGTCGGCGAGGTAGGTGTGGTTGGTTGCGTACAGGAACACCGAGCGGGTGATGCCGCCGTGCCACCACTGGTCCTGGTCCTCGACGTACGTCGCGTCCGACCACTTGACGACGCGGAGGGTCAGGCGATGGCCTCCCGGCGTGGCGACGCCGGTCACATCGAACTCCGCGGCGAGATGGGAGTCCTTGCTGATCCCGATCTCCTGGCCGTCGATCGAGACGATCAGCACGCTCTCGGCCGCACCGACGTGGAGGACGATCCGCCGGCCGCCCCACCCCGCGGCAATCTCGAGATCGCGTTCGTAGACGCCCGTCGGGTTGTCGTCGGGGATCGTCGGCGGGAAGCCCGGGAACGGCATCTGGACGTTCGTGTACTGGGGCCGGTCGTCGAAGCCTTGCATCGTCCAGCAGCCGGGGACGTCGGCCTCGCTCCAGTCCGGTCCGGGATCGGCGTCGGGGGAACGCAGCAGCTGGAACCGCCAGCGGCCGTCCAGCTCGAGACGCGCCGCCGGATCGTCGTGGCGGAGCGCGTGCATCGGCAGGCGGTGGAGGCTCGTGAGCTCCGGCGCCTGCCACGGCCGCAATCGCGTCGGCGCCTTCGTAACGACCCCGGTCACGAGCCGTCGAGCCAGCTGTGGGCGGGCTCCCAGCCGATGAGCTCCCGGGCCCGGCCGATCGCGAGGAGCGTCTCTCGGCCGCGGAGCGGCCGGCGCAACGGGACATCCGGGAACACCTCGGCCATCAGGTCGGCGCTGTCGCGCCGCATCGCGGTGTCGGCCGCGGCGAGGATGGCGATCTCGGCGCCGGTCAGGTCCGCCTCGAGCGCCTGGCGGATCGCCGCCGCGACGTCCCGTACGTCGATGTAGCCCCAGAGGTTCCACTTCCGGACCGTCGGGTCGTCCTGCCACGACGGGAACCGGGCGTAGTCGCCGGGCTCCATGATGTTCGAGATCCGGAACCCGAGGAACGCGATCCCGGTCTGGCGCGCCGTCTGCACGGCGAGGGTCTCGCTGACGAGCTTCGACAGCGCGTACGACGACTCCGGGCGCGGCGTGATCGTCTCGTCGATCGGGGCGAAGTCGGGCGGCCGGTCGAACGGCAGGCCGAGGACGGTCTCGCTCGAGGCCCAGATCACGCGCCCGACCTTGGCCGTCGCGGCGGCGTGGAAGACGTTCCACGTCGAGACGGTATTCACGCGGAACGTCTCGCCCTCCGGCCGCAGGCCGGGCGCCGGGATCGCCGCGAGATGGACGACCGCGTCGGCGCCGTGGACGACGTCCTGGACCTGCCCACCGTCGGTCAGGTCGGTCAGGACGAACAGGTAGTTCGGCGATCCGTCGGGGACGAGGTCGACGTTCACGACGTCGTGGCCGTGCTCGCGGAGGTCCCGGACGACCCACCGCCCGGCCTTGCCGCTGCCGCCCGTGACGACGATCCGCATCAGCCCGCCCTCTTGCCCCTAGCCCTTCGAGGAGCCGAGCGTGAGGCCGCTGATGAACTGCTTCTGGAGGGCGATGTAGACGACGATCGTCGGGATGGCCGCGAGCAGGGCGCCTGCCGCCAGGAGGTTCGTGTCGGTGAAGAACTGGCCCTGGAGGTTGTCGAGCGCCGAGGTGATCGGCCGTTTGTCGCCGCTCTTCATGAGGAGCAGCGCCCAGAAGAAGTCGTTGTAGATGAACGTGAATTCGAGGGTTGCGAGCGCGGCAAGGGCGGGCCGGCAGAGGGGCAAGATCACATTCCAGTAGATGCGCCAGACCGGCGCGCCGTCGGCGAGGGCCGCCTCGGTCAGCTCCCGCGACAGCGTCTTCATGTAGTTGCTGAGGACGAAGACGCAGAACCCGGTCTGGAAGACGATGTTGATCAGGATGACGCCGAGGAACTGGTCGTACAGGAGCTTGCCGTTGTCGGCGAACGGCCACGGAATCAGCTGGTAGAGCCGGTAGAGGGGCAGGATGATGACCTGGGCTGGCAGGAGGTTGCCGGCGGTGAACAGGATCAGCGCGACCAGGTTGAAGCGCCAACTGAACCGGGTCACGGCGAATGCCACCATCGAGGCGACGAACAGCGTGATGATCACGGCGGGGACCGCGATGATCAGGGAGTTCAGGTAGAACTGCGGAAAGTCTCCCTGCGTGAAGGCCTTGGTGAAATTGTCGATGCTGATCACGCGAGCGACCGAGATGTAGCCATAAGCGAGCGTGTCCGCATACGGTCGGAGGGCCGTATAGATCGCCCAGAGCAGCGGGAACAACCACGTCACGGCCATGAACGTCAGGAAGGCGACGAGCGCCACGCGCTGGGGCCGGATCCGGCGACGGATCGCTGGCCTCACCACGGTCGCGGCGGTTGCGGTCGTCAACGCCGTTCCTCCCGCATCGTTCGCGAGAGGAACGCGATGATCGGGATGAGGGAGATCAGGAGCAGGACAACCGCGATCGCCGACGCGAACCCGACCCGGTTGGACTCGCTGAGCCCGTTGTTCGTGATCAGGGTCGACAAGAGCTCGAGCCCGTTCTTGCCCTTGTTGATGATGTAGACGATGTCGAACGCCCGGAGGGCCTCGATCACCGTCACGACCACGATGACGACGTTGATCGGCGCCATGGCCGGGAACACGACCCGGATGAACGTCTGGCGCTCGCTGGCGCCGTCGACCTTGGCCGCCTCTCGCAGGGCCGGGTCGACGCTCTTCAGCCCGGCCAGGTAGATGACCATGATGTAGCCGACGTGACGCCAGCTCGTCGCGACGAGCGCCGCCCAGAGGTTGAGACTGGGGTTCCCCAGCCAGTCGATCAGGTTGTTGTCCTTCGTGCGGTTCAGCGCGTTGTTGATGAACCCCTGCTCCGGGGCGTACTGGAGGGTCCAGATGATCCCGATCACCGCCAGGGACAACACGACCGGCAGGTAGAAGATGCTCTGGTAGACGCGAGATCCGCGGAGCTCCCGATCGAGGAGGACCGCGAGGAACATTCCCAACGGCGTAGCGATGAACATCAGAAAGCCCAGCCAGATGAAGTTGTGCTGGAGGGCGGGCCAGAAGAACGGGTACGCGGTGAAGAGCGACTCGTAGTTCTTCAGGCCGATGACGTTCTTCTCGGTGATGCCGCCGATCCCGTTCCAGTTCGTGAACGAGAACGCCACGGAGACGAGGGTCGGGCCCCAGATCAGGGCCAGATCGAAAAACAGCGGCACGCCGACCATGAGTCCGAGGGTCAGCTTGTCGCGCCGCGTCAGCAGGCTGTATCGGCTCCGGAACGGCGCGGGCGCACGGGAAACTGCGACCCCCGTCGTCCCCGCCGGTTGGCCGGGGACGACGGGGGCGACGTCGGGTCGAAAGTCCGCCACTTCGCGGTCAGTCTACCGGCCGGCCCGCAGGCCGCCGCTTTCTACAGGGTGTCCCAGAAGTCCTGGATCTTCTTCTGGAGCGCGGCGATGTCCTGGTTGGGATCCTGGAGGAACTGGAGCAGGAACGCCTGCATCCCGTTCGGTCCGGCGAAGTTCGGATTCGTGTCACGATCGAGGAACTGGGTGATCCGCTGGGCCTGCCCGATGACCTCGGCAGCCTTCTTCTGGAGCGCCGTGTACCCGCTCGTGTCCGCGTCCTTTGCTGCGGCGATGTTGCTCTTGTCGGCCGAGACCCACGCGACCTGCGTGTCGGGCTGGCCGAGGTGCTCGACGAAGGCCTTAGCCGCGTCGAGGTTCTTCGGGGCTTTGCTCAACGCGAACCCGTCGATCGGGGCGTCGAGCGCCTTCTCGGCGTCGTATTGCGTCCCGAAATCCGGATACGGGAAGAAATCGAGGTCGTCTAGGTCCGCCTGACCGGCCTGCTGGAATTGCTGCGACGTGAACATCCCATGGAAGTACATCGCGGCCTTCTTCTGGACGAGCGCGGTCGACGCGTCCTGCCAGATCCGGCCCGCGGCGCCCTCCTGGTGGAACGGGAGGATCTCCTTGAAGGTGTCGAAGACCGTCTTGACCTTCGGGTCCGACCACTTCTCTTTGCCGGCCATCAGGTCGACGTGGAACTGGTAGCCGTTGAGCCGCAGGTTCAGGATGTCGAAGGTGCCCATCGCGGGCCAGCCGTCCTTGTCGCCGAAGGCGAATGGGATGAGGCCGTCGCCCTTGATCTTCGTGGCGAGCGTCTTGAGCTCGTCGAAGGTCTTGGGGATCGCGTAGCCCTTGTCCGCGAACAGGCTCTTCCGATAGAAGACCGCCCACGGATACAGGTAGATCGGGACGAAGTACTGCTTGCCGTCGTCGCCGGTCGAGCCGACCTTGAACGCGTCCGTGTAGTGCGGCTGGAGGTTTGCCCAGACGTCGCTGATGTCGTAGGCGAGGCCCTGGGCTGCGAAGAACCGCATCCGGAAGCCCGAGAACCAGGTCCAGACGTCGTCGGGCGTGCCCTGGAGATAGTTGCTGATCTGGTCCTGGAACGTGCCGTGCGCGACGGTATTGATCTTGACGGCGATGCCGGTCTTCGCGGTGAACGAGTCCGCGGCAGCCTGCATCGCCTTCTTCGGGACTTCATCCGAGTAGTTCGAGCCGAGCGTGACCTCACCACCGAGACTCGCGGCCGGCGCCGAGCCCGAAGCGGCCGGCGCCGATCCGGCCGGCTGGGAGGCTCCGCCGGTGCTCGGCGACGGCGTGGCGCCCGGGCCACAGGCGGCGAGCAGGCTGGGGACCGTCGCCAGGCCGGCCACGCCGGCGATCCCGCCGAGCACGCGCCGGCGGCTGAGGAGCGGGTTGATGGGGGACGCTTCGTCCGCGGAGCGCGGCGCCTCGGGGTTCGCCATGGATTTCCTCCTCTGACCGCGTCCCTCGAGGGACGGATCTGCCCGTGCGAACAAACAGCGACAGGATCGAACAGATTGTCGGCGTCCCGTCCGGCCAATGTCAAGGCTTTGTGCGAAATCGTGTTCGATGTCGTTGACTTGTGGCGGGATGTGACGCAATCTCTCTTGTGGCTGATACCTGACCACCGGGAGCGCGGGAGGAACCCAGCGGCGTGACGAGCCTGTCCCAGTCCGTTCGGACGGCCACCGGGGGCGTCTGAACGTGCTCGCGCGTCAGCGCCAGACCGTGATCCTGGAGCGCGTCCGCGAGGACGGCGGCGTTCGCGTCGTGGAGCTCGCCCGCGATCTCGGCGTCTCCGACATGACGGTTCGCCGCGACCTCGAGCTGCTCGCCAATCGTGGCCTGATCGAGAAGGTCCACGGCGGTGCGACCTCCCGACCGGGCAGCGCCCTCTTCGAGCCGGGGTTCGCCGCCAAGTCCAGCCTCCAGCAGGCCGAGAAGGAGGCGATCGCCGACGCGGCCGTTGCCCTGGTCGCGCCCGGGACCGCGATCGGGATCTCGGCCGGGACGACGACGTACGCGCTCGCACGCAGGTTGGTCGATCTGGCCGACCTCACCGTCGTGACCAACTCGGTGCCCGTGGCCGACGTGCTCCACCGGGCGGGCCGGCGAGACCAGACGATCATCCTGACGGGGGGCGTCCGGACGCCGTCGGACGCGCTCGTCGGACCGTTCGCCGTGGCGGCGCTGCGGACGATCCACCTCGACCAGGTGTTCATGGGCGTCCACGGAATCGATCCCCGCTCGGGGTTCACCACGCCGAACGTCCTCGAGGCCGACACCGACCGGGCCCTCGTCGCGTCCGCCCGTCGTCTCGTGGTCGTCGCCGACTCGAGCAAATGGGGCGTGATCGGGATCAGCTCGATCGCCCGGCTCGACGAGGCGGACACGCTCGTGACGGACTCGGGGCTCAGCGCCGAGGCCCGCGAGATCGCGGCCGAGCAGGTCCGGGAGCTCGTCATCGCCCCGGTCGGGGAGGGCCGCGCGGACGGTGGCGGAGCTCCCGGCGACGAGGGCGAGCTGACCGCCGGCGGCGCCGCTGGGTCGCGATCTTGACGACCAAGCCCGGGCGGCGGAGCGGGCTGGGGACACGACGGGGCGCCGAGGCCGCGACCCCGCTCGCAGCGCTCGCCGGGGAGCCCCACCGGCGCTACAACCCGCTCCTCGACGAATGGGTGCTGGTCTCCGCGGAACGGACGCGGCGTCCGTGGCAGGGCCGCCAGGAGCCGCCGGCGAGCGGACCGGTCCAGGCGTATGACCCCACGTGCTACCTCTGTCCGGGCAATCGCCGCGCCGGCGGCGAGGCCAACCCGGACTACCCGTCGACCTTCGTGTTCACGAACGATTTCGCCGCCCTGCGACCCGACTCGCAGCCGTTCGCGCTCGAGGACGGGCTGCTTCGCGCGGAGGTCGAGCCGGGTACGTGCCGCGTCCTCTGCTTCTCGCGGCGACATGACCTGACGCTCGCGGCGATGACCGAGGAAGATGTCCGGGCCGTGGTCGACCTATGGGCCGACCAGACCGCCGAGCTCGGCGCCAGCTACCAATGGGTCCAGGTGTTCGAGAACCGGGGCGAGATGATGGGCGCGTCGAACCCCCATCCCCACGGCCAGATCTGGGCGGGCACGGCACTCCCGCACGATGCCGGACGCGAGGACCGGACGCAGCTCGCCCACCGAGTCGACCGCGGTTCGTCGCTCCTACTCGACTACGTCGGCCAGGAGGTCGGCGGGCCGCGAGTCGTCGACGAGAACGAGGACTGGCTGGCCGTCGTGCCGTTCTGGGCGGCCTGGCCGTACGAGACGCTGCTGATCGCGCGGGAGCCGCCGCGCCGGCAGTCCCTCGCACGCATCCTCATCCGGCTGCTCGGGGCGTACGACGCCCTGTTCGGGCTGTCCTTTCCATACTCGATGGGCTGGCACCAGGCGCCGTTCCGCGGCCAGGCCGAGGAACACTGGCAGCTCCACGCCCACTTCTTTCCGCCGCTGCTGAGCGCGAACGTGCGCAAGTTCATGGTGGGATACGAGCTCCTCGCCGAGACGCAGCGCGACCTGACGGCGGAGCAGGCGGCGGACCGGCTGCGGGCGGCGCTGGCGCGGAGGGTCCCGTCCGAGGCGGCGCGATGAGGGCTCTCGTCTTCCGCGGGCCCGGGGAAATGCCCCTCGAGGATCGCCCGGACCCGCGACCCCGGCCCGGCCAGGTCGTGGTCGCGGTCCGCGCATCGGGGATCTGCGGATCCGACGTCCACGGCTTCGCCGGGGCGACCGGTCGTCGGCGGATCGGCGTCGTGATGGGTCACGAGGCGGCCGGCGAGGTCGCCTCGGTCGGTCGCGGCGTCACGTCGGTCCGGGCCGGCGATCGGGTCGTGCTCCGCTCGATCCTCCCATGCGGGCGGTGCGACCGATGCCGTCATGGCCAGCCGAATCTCTGCCTCGAGCGGCAGGGCATGGGAATGCATTTCGACGGCGCGTACGCCGAGCAGATCGTCGTCCCCGAGGCGCTCCTCCTGCCGCTGCCCGACTCCCTGAGCTTCCAGGAGGGCGCCCTCGTCGAGCCCCTTGCCGTCGCGATGCATGCCGTGAACATCACCCCGTTCGAGCTGACGGACGTCGTCGCCGTCGTTGGGGCGGGCGCCATCGGGCTGCTGACGCTCCTGGCCGCCCGGAAACGGGGAGCCGGCTCGATCATCGTCACGGATCGCGATGCGCATCGGCTCGGGGTCGCGCGGCTGCTCGGCGCAGACCAGGCGATCGACGTCGGCGCGTCCGATCCGGTCGAGGTCGTCGCCGCGGAGACCAACGGCCGGGGAGCCGACGTCGTCTTCGAAGCGGTCGGGATCGCGGCGACCGTCGCGCAGTCGATCGCGATCGCCCGCTCGGGCGCCAACGTGACGTGGATCGGCAACTCGGCCCCGGAGGTCGCCCTCCCGATGCAGCAGATCGTGACCCGCGAGCTGACGATCCGGGGCGCCTACGGCTTCGTCGGCGAGTTCGAACAGGCGGCCGACGCGTTGGCATCCGGCCTCATCGACGGGCGTCGCCTCATCGAATGCGTGGCCGGCCTCGACGAGGGTCCGGAGCTCTTCCGACAGCTCGCCGCCAGCAGCCTCGCGGCGG
>Ga0207684_10006160_pt1 | contig 10969 bp, 8 predicted proteins | sample KBSK5501metaG_FD_184342 | JGI IMG/M metagenome (GOLD analysis project Ga0207684, IMG submission 184342) | Corn, switchgrass and miscanthus rhizosphere microbial communities from Kellogg Biological Station, Michigan, USA - KBS K5-50-1 metaG... | ecosystem: Host-associated > Plants > Roots >... | reverse complement strand
CAGCCTGAGGGGTCTCCTATTTGGGATTCGCTCTGTCCGTTATTTCGACTCTACAACCTCGCCTGTTCGGATTCCGTAACAAAAGACCGGAATACCCGCTGGAAGTTTACAGTCGCAACTTCTACAATCTGCCCATCCGCGGAACTCCGGCTGGCTCCTCGTCTGGCAGCGACTCCATCCCTTCCCCGTGGCTAAAGAATCACTTTTTCTCATTTCGGAGGATGCATGAGTAGTACCCCGCGCAGAGAACTTCAGGCAGTATCCTCGACACCGAGCACGAGCCTGTTGGATCGCATGCGAGTGGTCGAGAGGCGCGATTGGTGGCTATGGTCAGCGGCGAGTCGGCGGCCAAATACCGCGAGTATGTGGGTTCACTGGGAGCTCGCGGTTTTTTTGAGAAGCCCGTGAACTTCCCCGAACTGAAGAAGCGGCTCGCAGACGAGATTCAATCTCAAATCCCAGAACGTCGCGCTCACGTCCGCGTGCGCATGCGGCTCATCTTGAAGCTCAAGGGTCAGGATGAAGGCGGCCGATCTTTTGAACAACTCACTACGACGGAGAACGTGAGCGCCGGGGGATTTCTGTGTAACGTTTCGGTCGCGCTGGCAAAAGAGGCCATATGTGACGTCTTCCTTTCTGCATCGGGACAGGATCGATTTGTTGGCCGGGTCCGCCCAGCCCGAATCGAGTCGCCGGATACTCCGTGGCAGCGCTACGGCTTCCAGTTCGTCGAACGGTCGGGGGAATGGATTCTCCAGGACCAACCTACTTGAACCAGTCGCCGCTCGCTGAAATCAATCATGGCTTCGCCACCGCCGCCCCACCCTAACCTATGGTCCCCAAGCTGAGCTTTTCGCCGCGCTCTGGGCGGACGAGCAAAATCAACGATTCGTTTTGTCGAGGCAGTGTAGGGATATGTTTCGAGAACCCGTTCTTCCGTTCTTCGGTTCTTCGCCCGTCAGCGCAGATCTCATGCAGACGTGCACGTGGCGGCTTTTGCTTGCGTGGAAGAGATACTTGCCGCACGGTTGTCACGCAAAAGCTGCTCGATTGCCTCGGCAGCGACAGGTCTGGAATACAAGTATCCTTGCGCCAGTTCGCAGCCAATATCTTTGAGCATGTCCGCCTGCGCTTGTGTTTCTACGCCTTCCGCAACGACCTTCAGGCGGAGACCGTGGGCGAGCATGACAATGATACGAACGATTTCATGAGTTTCGGGGTCCGCGTCCATGCGCGAGACGAAAGCACGGTCGATCTTGAGGGTGTCTACGGGAAAACGCTGCAGGCGACTGAGGGAGGAGTAGCCGGTGCCGAAGTCGTCGATGTCCAAACGAACCCCGAGAGCCTTTAACTCAGACAGAACGGCGGCAGACCTCTCGGCATCGGCCATGGCAATCGTCTCCGTGATCTCGAGGTTGATACAGGAAGGATCCACTCCGGTTTCCCGCAAGGTCTTGCCAATCTGAGAGGCCAGTTCAGGCTGCGCAAACTGTTTGGGCGTGATGTTCACGTTGATCGTGAGCGGTGGATCAGAGGGAAAGAGCTCCTGCCAGCCACGGAGTTGCCGGCAAGCGTCGTAAAGCAGTTGGCGGTTGATGGGCAAAATGATGCCCGTCTCATCTGCAACCGCGATGAATTCCCCTGGCATTACCAGGCCCTCGGGTCGCTGCCAGCGGCTGAGCGTCTCGAAGCCCACGATCTGGCCGTTGCCCAAGGACACGATAGGCTGGTAATAAACGCGGAACTGGTTTAATTCGAGGGCTTTGCGCAGGTCAGTTTCGAGCTGCAAACGTTTGATAGCGCCCGCATGCATGGCATGGTCGAACACCTCACACCGGGCCTTGCCGGTGCTCTTGGCGCGATACATGGCAATCTCGGCGTCGCGGAGGACGTCCTGCGCCTCGGCGCCAGCCTTGCTGCTGAATGCGATGCCGACGCTTACGGTCAACACGATCTCTTGGCTATTCAAATCGAAAGGAAGGGCCAGTCTCTGCTGAATGCGCTCGGCGACGCGAATGGCGTCGCTGGGGTCATGAAGTTCCTCGATAAGCACAGTGAACTCGTCGCCTCCCGGCCGGGCTAGCGTACTCTCGCCCACGAGGGGTTCGGTGTTATCGCCCAGGCGCGGACGGGAAACAGTGTCGGCGCCACGGAGGCTCGCGGTTAAACGCTGTGCGACCTGAATGAGCAGGCCGTCACCGGCGGCATGCCCCAGACTGTCGTTGAAGACTTTAAACTCGTCAATGTCGATGAACAAGACCGCGAACTTAAGGTCCGAGTGCCGCCGCGAGAGGGTGACGGTCCTTTGCAAACGGTCGAGAAAAAGAGCGCGGTTAGGGAGATCGGTTAAGCCGTCGTGGAAGGACTGGTGGGCCAGCTTTTCGTCTGCCCGTTTCCTCTGGGTGATGTCACGGTTCACAATGACTAGTCCATCGGTCTCCCCTTCCGGGCCCCGAATGGCGCTGGCGGTGGACTCAAGAAAGCGCCAGGAACCGTCTTTGTGTCGAATGCGGTATTCCAGCCGTTCTCCCCGGCCAGTATTGCGAGCTTTCTCGGAAGCCTCCAGTACACGCGCGCGATCGTCAGGATGAATCTGGTCCATGGAAGAAGTTGTTGCTAGTTCTTCCGCGCTGTATCCAAGGATTCTCTGATATGCGGGACTGTTATAGAGGCGCTGCCCGTTGCGGTCGACCACGGCAATCATGTCCGCGGCATTTTCCGTAATCAATTGAAAGAGCTGTTCGCGCTCCGCCAGTTGGCGGCGGACTCGCTGCAGTTGCCAATGCTGGTAGACGGTGTAGATATCGAATAACAGGACGAGAGCGGCCAGCCCGCGAACCCACTCCTTCAGGTTCAACGAGTAGGCAGTGTCGGTGGGCAAGTGAAAACCAGGAAAGGTTAAAGAAAGGATACCGACAGTGAGGACCAGGGTGACGGCTACGGCGGAACCCCAAAGCCACCACTCCCGACCCTCGACTTGGCGCATGAGGAGAGCGGGGGGCTTCGTGCCCTCGGACGGAGATTGTGTGCTCACAGCGATGGCCGCCTGTTCACTTTGTCGGACGATTGAAATTCTGGGGACAAATTGAATTCTAGACGAGGAAAAATGGCGGGAAAGTTACCAAAGTCTGAACAACGCCGGAGAGCAAATGGCGAGGAGAGAAGAAAGGTCGTGAGGGATTTATTCGCGCAAGTTTGTTTGGAGGATGCATGGTGAGTTATATGGGTACTTCGATCGGCACTCAGGTGAAATCACAGTGATTCGTTGAAAGAGGCGGCCTCAACTTTGCTCGCGTTCTTTGAGAAGTGGCTCAATGAAAGCTTCTATCACGATAAATGAGGCTCCGTCGTTAGTTCGGCTGCCCAAACAACGGAAACTGTATGGCTTTGCTTACGGCCCCCGCTTTGTGAGGCTGGAAGCCAGCAAGTCTTCTCGGCGCCTCCACATCCAGAGACATCGAGGTAGTTTTCGCACGCACACTGAGCACCCCTCTTGTTACGAAATCCGAACACAACCGGGGGGAATGACTTCCGTAATTAGAAGGTTGCCTATCTCCTGTGACACCCTTGGCGGAACTTCTTATTGCAGCGAGTATTCAATGTTTTGTAACTCGAACCAGCCCGACACGGGCACAATTCTGGTGGCGGACGACCAGGCCTCCAATCGCGAGCTGTTAGAAGAACTGCTCACTGCGGAGGGATTCAAGGTGGCGTGCGTTTCAAACGGCGCAGCCGCCTTGGAGCAGTTGTCCATCGCTCCAATCGATCTCGTGCTGCTTGATGTGATGATGCCTCAACTCACCGGTTTTCAGGCCTGCGAGAAAATTAAGTCCAACCCCGACACCTATTTGACACCGGTGATTCTGATCACCGCCCTGTCCGACAAACAAGATCGCATCGAGGGTATCAAATCGGGGGCAGATGATTTCTTAACCCGTCCTGTAGACCGGACGGAATTGCTCGCCCGCGTGCGCTCTCTTCTCAAACTCAAGCTTCGTACGGACGAACTCGAGCGCGCGGAATCAGTCCTGTTCACCCTTGTCCGGAGCATTGAAGGGAAGGATCCATACACGCACGGACATTGCGAGCGGCTGGCAGAGTATTCGGCGCGGCTCGGCGAACGGCTGAATCTGCCGCAGGAGCAACTGGTTGCGCTTCGTCGCGCCGGAGTTGTGCACGATGTGGGAAAGGTTGCCATTCCGGATGCAATTCTGTTGAAACCGGGACGTCTGTCTCCGGAAGAGTGGACAATCATTCGGGAACATTCCGTCATCGGCGAGCGAATCTGCGCGCCATTAAAGTCCTTTCGTCTTGTCCTTCCCATCATTCGACACCATCACGAAAAGCTTGATGGCTCGGGTTACCCCGACGGACTACGGGGAGATTCGATTCCTGTTACCGCAAGAGTGTTACAGATCGTGGATGTCTATGATGCGCTGACTACCGACCGACCCTATAAAAAAGCATTTTCCATCACCGACGCACTCGAAACCATGAAGCAAGAGGTGTCCAAAGGCTGGTGGGATCCCCATATCTTCGACCAGTTCGAGACCCTTGTCAGGAATGGCCCCGCTGATTTCCTCTCTCGGGGTGCGGCGGCCGGTGTTTAAGGGCAGAGACACCTGCTCTGGATTAGCTGAACGCCGACGGCGCTATTCGAAAGAATACGAATCTAACGGCTTGCGGAAGGTCGATTAAGAGGCGATTAGTAATAGATGATCAGCTAGACCACAGCAGCGACTAAGGTAATGTGTCCCGCGGCTGTAGATCGCGTACGGTTTACGAATGACTGAACGGCCCAGGCGAGATAAACCGCTAGTCTTGATCGCTGATGACGATCCGGCTACGCGTGAGTTATTCGCCGCTTATTTGGAACCCGAAGGTTACGAGGTGGTCACAGCATCCTCAGGCACTGCCGCTATAGACGATGCCCGTCGATTCTTACCTGATCTGATTGTGACGGACGTGCTGATGCCAGGATCTGGTGGCGTACAAACGATCTTTGTACTACGAAACACGCCGGAAACTGCAGAAATACCAACCATTGTAGTCTCGGGAATCAGCGCCCGCATTCTTGGCCTAGTGTCTGCAGCGGCATATTTAGTTAAACCTGTTGACAGGCAGGCCTTTGTCCAGACAGTGCGAAGGTGTATAAACTCGTCGGTTCCAAAGCACACCTGAGGAGCTCCAACACAAACCGCCACATGTGAACTTTGGAAACTAACGACCTATAAGCGGCCAGCATTTGCTGTACCAGGTCCGAAGAAGCAATTCTATCGCTCACTGAGGGGGGTGGGCGGTCCCGACTCTCCAACATGAGTCTAGTCACAGTATTACGTTCGTACCCACTGCACTCATTACAAGGTTGAGTTTGTTCTAACCCTGAAACAATATGGAAAACATGATGGCAGGAAAGAGTTCAGCTATATGCGTGCGGCGCCGTACATTCGTAAAGCGCGTTCTGCCCCTGGTGTTGCTCGCCGGGTTGGTTCCGGTGAGCTGGGGCGATACCTCTGAGAATAGCGAAGCGGCCGAAGGACGTCTCACCCAGGTGAGCCTGGAACAATTGGGCGAAATCGAAGTCACTACAGCCTCTAAGAGGCCAGTCAAAGTCAGTAAAACTCCGGCAGCGATTTACGTCGTCACACAAGAGGATATCCGGCGTTCCGGGGCGACCAGCATTCCGGAAGCCTTACGCCTGGTGCCCGGGGTTGAAGTCGCGCGGATCGACTCCAATACGTGGTCCCTGGGGGTGCGCGGATTCGGCAGCGCTCTATCCCGATCTGTACTGGTGCTTATCGACGGCCGGAGCGTTTACACGCCGCTGTTCGCGGGCGTTTATTGGCAGGTCCAGGACACACTGCTCGAGGATATTGAACGGATCGAAGTCATCCGAGGCCCGGGTGGAACCATCTGGGGAGCAAATGCCGTTAATGCCGTCATCAATATCATCACCAAGAGCGCCAAAGATACTCATGGAACTCTCGTGTCCACCGGCGGCGGAAATCTCGACCAGGGCTTCGCCCATTTTCGCTATGGAGCCGGGAACGATAAAAGCTTTAATTATCGCATCTACGGAAAGGCCTTCGTTCAAGGCCCCCAGTTTCATCCGGACGGCCATTTATTCGATGACTGGCGGATGGGCCAGACCGGCTTCCGCACGGATTGGGATCTGCGCCAGCGTGACTCGCTGACGCTCCAAGGCGACCTGTACAACGGTGATGCAGGACAGAGGCTCGGGGTCAACAGCTACTCTGCACCGTTCGTGACGAATGTGGAGCAAAATGCCGAGCTGGGCGGGGGCAATCTGCTCGGTCGCTGGAAGCGCCTGTTGGGCGGAGGATCCGACATTCAGGTGCAAACTTACTACGATCGCACAAGCCGGAAACAGGCCAACTTCGCCGAGTCTCGCGACACCTTCGATATCGATTTTATCCATCACTTGATCTTGCCCTGGCGGCAGGACTTCCTGTGGGGGGTGGGAGCCCGCTTGAGTTCGGGCAACGCTACGGTCGTTGATCCCACCGTTGCATTCACACCGAATCACTTCACCGACAAGCTCTACAGCAGTTTCGTCCAGGACGAAATCGCGATTGTTCGCGATCAGCTTTCGCTGACGATCGGCTCGAAGCTTCTGCACAACAGTTACAGTGGCTTTGAGGTCGAGCCGGGCGCACGAGTCCTGTGGACGCCGAATCAGCGGCAAACTGTCTGGGCCGCCGTTACTCGCGCAGTACGCACACCCTCCCGAGTAGAAGAAGACCTCCAGCTCACTGCTATGGCGGCGCCGAACCCACTCACCTTTTACCGCATTGTCGGCGACAGAGGGTTTTCTTCGGAAAACTTGGTCGGCTACGAAGCCGGATACCGGACCCTGGTGAAACCAAAGTTCTACGTGGACATCGCAGCCTTCTACAACAACTACAATCATCTTCTGAGTGTTGAGCCGGGTGCGCCGTTCTCGGAGAACTCGCCAGCTCCGACCCACACTGTCGTACCGCTCTTTTTTCGCAACGGGCTGTTAGGCAAGACGTCCGGCTTCGAGATCGCACCGGATTGGACGCCTATCAGCTGGTGGCGTTTAAGAGGTTCCTACTCCTATCTGTACATGGACCTGAGCAAACACAGTGGGAGCCTGGATACCAGAACAGCCAGCTCAACGGAGGGATCAAGCCCGCACCACCAAATAGTGATCCAGTCTTCCGTCGATTTGCCGAAGAAACTGGAGTTTGATCAGACTTTTCGTTATGTGAGCGCCCTGCCTGCCGAGCGAGTAGGAGCCTACGCAACCGCCGATGTACGGTTCAGTTGGCGCGCCATCCGGTCCATGGAATTCTCCGTCGTAGGACAGAACCTGTTTCAGCCTCATCATCCAGAATCCGCGGGCGATCCCGGACCTCTGGTGGGGATGGAGCGAAGCGTCTACGCAAAGATAACCTGGCAAATAGGGCAGAGATGACCAGGAAGCACATCCTCGCACCAGGTTTCTTCCACGGCACGCTCGGACGAGTCATTACGTGGACAGTCATTACTTGGACGGTCATTGCTGCCCCCTTGCTGCATGGCCAACAATCAAGTCCTACTGAGAGTGAGGTCAAGTCGGCCTACCTGTACAACTTTGGCAAGTTCGTGGAATGGCCGGCCAAGGCTACGAGTGCTGGGGAGTTCTTCCCCATTTGTGCGTTGGGCGACGACAGCTTCGGCTCGACCCTCGAGACGATCATCGCCGGCGAAAGCATCAATGGCAAGAAGGTATTGGTGAAACGCGTCGCGAGACCGCAGGATGCCGTGAGTTGCCGCATCTTATTCATCAGCTCTTCAGAACAGAACCAGCTCAAGGAGATCCTAGCAGCACTGGACAACACGAGTGTCTTAACCGTCAGTGACATGCCACAGTTTACTCGCCGCGGAGGAATGATCCAGTTCGTTGTCGAAGCGAACAAAGTGCGTTTCGAGGTCAACCTCACGAGTGCCGAGCGGGCTGGCCTGACTCTAAGTTCTCAGCTCCTTAAAGTTGCAATTAACGTGAAAAGGAGCGCCCAGTCTGGTGGCTGATTTGACGATGTTTTGGTCCCGCGACAGCTCGATCACCAAGAGACTGACCAGAATGAACATGCTGGTCAGTGGCGCCGCCCTGCTTATCTCTTGCGCGGCGTTTGTCACTTACGACCTGGTCAGCTTTCGAGAAGCGATGGTGCATAACCTGTCGATTCAGGCTCAAATCGCCGGGTCTAATAGCGTCTCTGCTCTTCTTTTCGATGATCCCCAGACAGCGGTGAGCACTTTATCTGCGTTGAAGGCTGCCCCCAACATCGTATCGGCAGGCATCTACACGCCCGAGAGCAGACCTTTCGCCATGTACTGGCGGGATGGCGCCGGCCAAAGCCTGGCGCTTCCTCCGATTCCCTCCGGTCAAATGGAAGCCCACTGGTTTAAGGAGGACCAACTCGTACTCGTCCGCAAGATTGTGTTTCAGGGAAAGCCCTCCGGCAGCGTCTTTATCCGTTCCGATCTACAGGAGATGAGCCACCGGCTGAAGCGATACGCGGGTATCGCGGCCATGGTTTTGTTCGCGTCTCTGATCGCCGCGCTTCTTGTCGCGTCGGTGTTCCAGCGAGCGGTTGCCGAACCCATCGTGCATTTAGCGGAACTTGCTGGAATTGTTTCTCGTGACAAAGACTATTCCGTGCGGGCGACTTCAACTGGTAATCGTGACGAACCCGACATCCTGATCCATGCCTTCAATGAAATGTTGGGCCAGATTCAAGAGCGCGAGGGGGCTCTGCAACAAGTTCACCGCGAGCTGGAGCAACGGGTCGAGGCGCGCACTGCGCAGCTCGCCGCTGCCAATAAGGAGCTTGAACTGCGCAACCGCGAGGTGGAGCACGCCACAAAACTGAAAAGCAAATTCCTCGCCAGCATGAGCCATGAGTTACGGACTCCGCTGAATGCGATTGTGGGCTTTTCCGACCTGCTGGCGGAAGGAGTTCCCGGCGAGCTCAACCCTAAGCAGAAACGCTTCGTCAACCATATTAAACAGGGCTCCGCCCACCTGCTGCAGTTGATCAACGACATTCTCGACCTCTCAAAAATCGAAGCCGGACAACTTGAACTGCACTGCGAACACTTTCACATGAAGGATGCTTTGCCCGAGGTCCTTTCCACCATACGTCCCTTGGCCATGGCCAAGAACATTCAGGTCGAACATATGCTGGAGATAGACCGCCCCGCCTATGCTGACCGGGTGCGCTTCAAGCAGATTCTGTACAACCTGCTCAGCAATGCCGTGAAGTTCACGCCCCAGGACGGCCGAATTAGCATTGCATGCGCAGAAGACGAAGACTTTGTCTCGATATCAGTGACCGACACCGGAATCGGCATCCGCGCCGAAGATCAAACCGTAGTTTTCGAGGAGTTTCGCCAGGTTGAAGGTGGCAAGGATTCGACTCATGAGGGCACGGGGTTGGGACTCGCCATCACCAAGCGCCTAGTCGAACAACAAGGCGGCAAGCTCTCGCTGGTGAGCGAACTCGGCAAGGGCAGCCGTTTTTCCTTTACCCTTCCCGCAGGGGCAAAAACAACGACAAAGACATCAGCTACTGATGCCGTCAGTGCGACGGCTCCCCATCGCGCGGCGGCCGCAGAAGGCCGCAAGCCTCTGGTCCTTATCGTCGACGACGAAGCTCCTGCCCGCGAACTCCTGGCCAGCTACCTAGATCCGGAATACCGCACTGCGATGGCCGAGTCGGGAGCCGAAGCCGTGAGAAGAGCACAACAACTGCAGCCCGATGCCATCACGTTGGACGTTTTGATGCCGGGTAGCAGTGGTTTCGAGACGCTGGCAGCGCTGAGAAAGAACCCCGAAACGGCGAACATTCCCATCATCGTTGTCTCCATCGTTGATCAAAAGCAGGTGGGGTTCGCTTTAGGCGCAGCCGACTACCTGATCAAGCCCATTCGCAAGTCTGTGCTGCTGGAGACGATCCGCAAGCATGTGCCCTATCAATACGATGATGATGCCGCCATCCTCCTGGTCGATGACGACCCCAAAACCCTGGAACTCCTCGAGGAAACGCTGCGCTCGGCCGGATACGAGACCCAGAGTGTGCAAAGCGGCAAAAGAGCTCTGGAAGTACTCTCCTCCAAACTGGTGAGCGCAGTGTTGCTCGATCTGCTTATGCCGGGAATGGACGGCTTTGAGGTTATCCGCCACGTACGCCAGGACGCCGCCCTGAAGCAGCTGCCCATTTTTGTGATGACGGGAAAGAGCCTGACACCGGAAGAGTCTGATCTGCTTGCGCGCGAGACCCAGGCATTGCTGCTAAAAAATGGCTCCTGGCAGCAACAGCTCGTTGCTGAAGTGGAACGGGTTATTCGGGGCCGTAAGCTTGCAAGATCCGCAGGGCAGTCATGAGCAAGATTCTCATTGCCGAAGATAATCCCGTTAACCGTGAACTACTCCGCGAGTTACTCGAGATGCGTGGACACACCGTAGCGGAAGCGTGTGACGGCGAAGAAGCGCTTGGCATGATGGAACAGAGTCAGCCGGACCTAGTGCTGCTGGACATCGGCATGCCGCTCTTGGACGGCTTTGGTGTCATACGCAAGATTCGCGAGAATCCTCGCTTCGCGTCAATGCCAGTAGTGGCGGTCACTGCGTATGCCATGCAGGGCGATCGGGAAAAGATCTTGAGTTCTAAGTTTGATGGCTACCTATCGAAGCCGGTTGATGCGCGCTCCCTCGTTCAAGAGCTTGACCGTGTTCTGAGCCAGCCAGGGGAGCAAGAGGTGTCCGCGGATCAGGCCTCTGGGAGTAACGGGAGTGGCAAGGCACGGGCGGTGGGTGAGGGCACGTAGCGGGATGTCGTCCTCTTGTTTTTAGTTTTTTAGTCTTTTTCGACCGCGACTATGTATTTCCTGATCGACTGCTGAGTTGGCGGACTTAGGGTCGTGAACTGGATACCCTGAC